>WNGE01012458.1_pt1 | contig 11662 bp, 11 predicted proteins | sample 5400651 | NCBI WGS metagenome assembly WNGE01 (sample SAMN13153370, study PRJNA577476) | soil metagenome | isolation source: 60 cm soil or saprolite under grassland replicate 2 | place: USA:California | collected 2016-06-15 | reverse complement strand
TCCTTGGCGATGCCATCCACAATCTCCGCGTTGCGCTCGACTACCTGGCCTGGCAACTCGTTCTCGCCACCGGAAAGGAACCGCCCAATGAGAACACGAGCTTCCCCATATTGATAACGTCGCCTACCCCCAATCGCTATGGTCGGGTCCGTCTCAACATCAGCCCCGGAATCTCCAAGGACGCGGGCAGGATTCTCGATGAGGTACAGCCGTACAAGCGAACGAAGCCAGCGCACCACGACCTCGCCGTCCTCGACAAGCTCGATATCCGCGACAAGCATCATGAACTGCTTGTCGCGATCATCGGTGTCAAGTCCCCTTCTATCGGCTGGTTCGGTGATTTCGAACTGACCGCGTTCAATGCCGGTCCCTACCAGGACGGCTCTCATGTATGCCGGTTCGCCTATTCCGACGCGAACAGCGAGATCGAGTTCAATCCCCACATATCCTTCGCGATACGCCTCGATGAGCCAGCGGCCGGACCGTGGCGGCACATGCTCGGAGCAGCCGATCTTGTCCGTCGGCCGCTGCGCTATATCGAGGATGAAGTCCTGCCACGCTTCCGGTGCTTCTTCTAGACCAGTCATGGGGATAGTCGGCATCATGCCGAGAACTCCCTTCAGTGATGGGGTAACGATCAAGGAAACGTGAGGTCCGGCAAGATCAGGTAGACTGCATCACCGCAGGCCAGGCGGGTTTCGCCAATCTCTCCTAGCCCACGCGCAGGAAGTTATTGCTCGATAACTAGCATGCTGCTATAACTATGACCGCAGAATCACCTACCCTGGAAGCATGTCCGCAGAGCAAGCGCCCCAGGATGACCAGCCCGAAGCCCAGTGGGCGGACCTGGCCGACCTGGTGCTGATCATTGCCCGCGAGATCCAGTTCCGCGGCTACTCCGACCCGCAGGCCATCCCGCTGACGCAGTCCGAGGGCATGGTCATGCGCTACCTGCTGGCCCACCCCGATGCCGTCCCCAGCCGCATCGCCGACGCCGTCGGCCTGCAGCGCACCAACTTGTCGACGACCCTGCGCGGGCTGGAGCGCAAGGGCCTCATCGAGCGCCAGGTCAGCCCCGATGACCGCCGCGGAGTAACCGTCCGCCCCACCAGCCGCGGCAAGGGCAACTACGCCCTCGTCCGCCACGAGTGGGCCGACGCAGTCGCCCAGGCCGCAGGCCACGACACCAAGCTTGCCGTAGCCGGCCCGCGGCGAAGTGCAAGGTGGCGGGCCGGTCATCGACCACGAGCTGGAACTGGCCGTCGGCGAGCGCCTGGATGCCGGCGACGTAGCTGACATCGAAGCTCTGCTGCGCCGAGCCGTCGGCAGTGGGGTCGGCCAGGAAGCCCGCCCCCCACCGCCGCAGGGCACGCAGCGCCTCCTCCAGCTCCTGGCCGCGCGCGGACAGCGCGTATACGACGCCGGCGCCGACCGCGCCCGGCTCCCGGGTCGGTCACCACCCCCGCCCGTTCCAGGCGCCGGAGCCGGTCAGCGAGCACGCTGGTGCTGATGCCGGGCAACCGGTCAAGCAGCGCGCCATAGCGGCGCGGCTGCTTGAGCAGTTCCTGGACGATCACCAGCGTCCACCGCTCGCCGATCACGTCCAGCGCGCGCGACAGCGGGCAGAACCGCCCGTAGCCGCTCCAGGGCCTGCTGGGCATCGCGGGCATCCTCCCGTCAACGGCCCGTCAGGAGCCGGGCATCAGCGCGGCCATCGCCGCGGTATCGAAGATCAGGCGGGCCGAGGCGAGCTTGCCGTCGCGGAATGAGTTCCACTCGGCCATCGGGATCGACCCGACACCGGCCGCGGTCTCGATCTTGAAGTCGTAGAAGGAGCACAGCTCGCCGCCGTCTTCCCACTGCCGGTGAATCTCGGCGCCGCGCATGATCGGGCCCAGCGGTGCCGAGCCCTCCAGGAACGCCACCTTGCCCTGCGACTGAAGCATCGGCCCGTGGAAGCGGAAGTCGTCGGTGAGCAGCTCAGCAGCGCCGACCGTGTCGCCGGAGGTGAATCGCTGCAGGCAGGTGCGGAAGATCTCGGCAGACGACATCACAGCCTCACTCTCCTGATAGGAGAATCCTTTTATAATGGGAGCGCCGTCTGTCGTGAACGCTGATCCGCCGGTCTCGTCCGAGACTGAGGCCAGCGTCATCCGCCTCGGACGAGTTTCCTGGGTAGGTGTCAATCTGGGCGGGACCCGTTCGTAGCCAGGGTGAGACGCGGGAAGTGCCCGCCCAATGAGGAGGATCACCATGACGCAGTACCTGCTGTCCGTCCACAGCGTCGACGACCAGGCCGGCGAGCCGATGACCGACGAGCAGATGCGGCAGTCCTACCAGCAGGTCATGGCCCTGCAGGCGGAGATGAAGTCGGCGGGCGCGTGGGTCTTCGGCGGCCGGCTGCACGAGCCCGGCACCGCCACCGTCGTGCGCATGTCCGACGGCGAGATGCTAACGACCGACGGGCCGTTCGCGGAGTCGAGGGAACACCTCGGCGGCTTCTACATCGTCGCCGCTGAGGACCTCGACGCAGCACTCGCCTGGGCGTCAAAGACCAGCGCCATCATCGGGGCTCCGATCGAGGTCCGCCCGTTCCAGGACGAGCCCGGGGCCTGATGGCATGGGGCCTGACGGCATGGGCGGTACCGGCGCCGCGCCCAGGCCCGGCGAGGCCGAGGTCGGCCGCATCTTCCGCGAGGAATCCGGCCGGTCGGTGGCTGCCCTGATCCGCGCCTTCGGTGACATCGACGTCGCCGAGGACGCGGTGCAGGAGGCGTTCGCCATAGCCGCATCCAAGTGGCCGGGCGACGGCCTGCCGCCCAACCCCGGCGGCTGGATCACCACCACCGCCCGCAACCGTGCCATCGACCGCCTGCGCCGTGAGTCGCGCGGACGGGAACTGCTCAGCGAGGTGGCGGTCCTCTCGCCCGGCACCAGCGATCCCGCCATGCCCGAGGAGGCAGGGCCCGTGGAAGACGACCGGCTGCGTCTCATCTTCACCTGCTGTCACCCAGCGCTGTCCACCGAAGCCCAGGTGGCGCTCACCCTCCGGCTGCTCGGCGGCCTGTCAACCAGGGAGGTGGCGAGATCCTTCCTCGTGACCGAGCAGACGATGGCGGTACGCCTCGTCCGTGCCAAGCGCAAGATCAAGGCCGCCCGCATCCCCTACCGCGTGCCGGGAGATCACGAGCTGCCCGGCCGCCTGCGCCCCGTCCTGGCCGTCGTCTACCTCATCTACACCGCCGGGCTGACCAGCCCGGCGGAACCGGGCCTGTGCCCAGAAGCGATCCGGCTGGCCCGGATCCTGGCCGCGCTCATGCCCGACGAGCCAGAGGTGGCCGGGCTGCTGGCGCTGCTGCTCCTGACCGAGTCCCGCCGCGCGTCGCGCACACAGCCCGACGGCTCCCTGGTCTTGCTCGCCGAGCAGGACCGCAGCGCATGGGACCGGGCACTGATCGAGGAAGGCCAGGCGATCGTCCGCCAGTGCCTTCACCGCGACCAGCCCGGCGCCTACCAGATCCAGGCCGCCATCAACGCCGTGCACGCGGACGCTGCGGCAGCCGCGCAGACCGACTGGCCGCAGATCGCCGCACTCTACGACCAGCTGCTCGCCGTCGCCCCCACGCCGGTCGTGGCCCTCAACCGCGCCATCGCGATCGGCGAGGTGCAGGGCCCCGCCGCCGCCCTGGCGCTGGCAGACGAGCTGGACCTGGACAACTACCACCTATTCCACGCCACCCGAGCCGACCTGCTTCACCGGCTCGGCCGCGACAGCGAGGCCGCGGCCGCCTACAAGCGTGCGGCCAGCATGGCACCGACCCCCGCCGAGCGGGATTTCCTCAGGCTCGGCGGCCGGGCATCGCGCTAAGACGCCCGGCGACATCCGCCGCCAGCTACGTCGAAGACCTCTCATCCCTCACCTGGCTGGCTAACCGCGGGCACGGCGTGCCCGCAGTCATGATCGCCGTCGCCGCCGGGACGTTATGCCCGGCCCCTGGGAACAGACCTGCAGCCTGAGAAGGCTGACTCGGGTCACTGCCAGCAGGGATCACAAATCGTGTCGGCCGCTTCCGCCGGACTTCGGCGGCACCTGACACATTGCGTCGTGCCGGGCACCTGTACCTTTGCCGACGATGGCCACAGCCTCTCCCTGCCATGACCAAGACACCCTCGGCCATGTTGGTCTAGACCTATGCATACCGATGGTTGCTCCATGTTTGCTCGGATGCCCCGGCACGCCCCGGCACCACCCGGTATCCGCAGCAAGGCGCGGATGCGGGCGACCGGACAAAACGGCAGCTCCCGGCATGTGACAGCATTGTTTGACAGCAGCTCAAGCAGAATAAGCGAACAAAGCAGCGGACTCTTAATCCGCGGGTTCGGGGTTCGAGTCCCTGACGGCGCACCCGTTCTGACCTGGCATTATGCCATAGTTGAGTGGCCCCGGAGACGACCGTTTGGGGGGCTATGTTGGCTCCATGTTTGCTCGTGAGTTCGGACCTAGTCGTCCGGGGCTTGTCAAGTTTGGCCCGTGTCCGGGGTCATCGCCGCTTGATTGGTCTAAACCTTTATGGCAATTGGTCTATACCATTGCTAAAGGCCTGGGCCAGGGCACCTTCCGATGTTGTCACTCAGCGTGAAACCTGCTGGTAGCGGGCAGTCAACAAAGGAACTGAGCCAAACGGGTGGGGCAGGGCAGCCAGTGGCCCCGCGCGTGTGTGGATGGTGGCGGCGGGGCATTTCTCACCAGCGGTGCTTCCGGCAGCTCCGCCCGCACCACCGAGTCAGCTGGCACTGCCCGGCCGGAATCGCAGGCTGGAGCACCAGCTAGCTGCACCGCCATCGCCGTGCCCGCCGGGCCAGGTATATCAGAGGACCACGGGAGGTACACCGAAGGCTCGCGAGGATCGGCCACCCACGGGCCGGCGGTCCGGAACGGCGCACCCAGCCGGTCCGGCCGCGATCAGCCCGATACTGGCGCCGTGGGGCTGGACGGGCATTCGCGCCAGCGGGGCGTATCCGCGGTCGCAGTAAAACCAGCCTCTGCAGACCAGGCGATCTGGCGCATAGCACGCAAGCAGGCAGACGCTCCCGAGCAGCCTCATCACCAAGATGATCTTCGTCTCCTACAAATCTGACACTCACCCTGGCCTCTGGCCCGGTCGCCGCTATGGTCAGGTCAGACGGTAATGACCGGGGGTGATCAGGCGTGGACGGGCGGGTGACCGGGCGGGCTATGGCGCGCCCAGTGCGGATCGGCTTGGTTTTCGAGCCGTCCGCGGAGATGCTCCGGTTGGCAGTGGAACAGGCGACCTTGCTGTGGGCAGGTCAGTACCAGCCGTTTTTCCATCCAGGTGATCTCGAGCGGATCGAGCGAGTGTCGCGGGGCTGGGAGTCGATGTCCTGCTTGCGCTTGACCGGGCCGGGGCTTCTGAGGAGGCGGCAGCGCTCGACGGCTACCAATGGCAGGGGCGCGACGGCTGGGGGCCGCTAGCGCCTGCCCAGGATTACATCAACCACCGGCTGCTGGGGCCGGAGCGCCTTCTTGATGAACTTCCCCGGGATTCCTGGGTGCTCCCGGACTGGGCGGCAGATGATCCGCTCGATGACCTGTTCCGCGTCTGGTTCGGCGCATACGGGACCAGCGCTCAGGGCGTCAGCCTGGAGAAGCAGTTCGCGGCGCGGGCCACGCAGGCCCGCATTGACGACGGCGCCGAAACGCTGGCTGACGCCGCCTCCTGGATAACGCCGGTTACCGCAACGAGCGGGGCAATTGAGTACACGGGCATGTCCCCTGGCGCCGCGGTCGTGGTCGTGGACCCGGCGGACCCGGCGAGCCTGACCGCGCTGTGGAACGCCCGCGCATGCGGTGCCCGCGCCTTCCCGTTCCCCGTCGGCCATGAGCAGCGGGTTCTCCCGGCAGTTGACGCATGGCTGCAGCAGCTGCTGGCGGAAGGAGAACTGAGCCGGTGGATGACCGGCGACGGCACGCCCGCCGGCCCGCGAATCTACATCTGGCAGGCGACGGGACCGGGCGAACTCCCCGGGACGCTGGCAGAACTGCTGACCGGCCACGACGTAACTCCTGTACCCGTCTCCCCGGACCTCGGGCAAGAGTGGGCACGCGGCTGGCAAGGCGATCACCCTTTCACCACGGGTTACGCGCACACCTTCGCTCAGCCGCTTGAAGCTGACGGCCGGGTCGCCCGGATACCCATCCCGGGAATTGGCGGCGGAGCGCCAACCGCCGGCGTTCTCCGCGGCGACGTCATCGCGGTTCAGGTGGAGATCTCAGCTACTTCGGGCGTCCGGCCTGACTGGACGTTTTCGGTTCCTAACAAGCGCTCGTATGCTCCGGTACTGCGCGAGTACGACGGCGTCATGGTGAGCTTCGTCCGGCCCGTGGCGGATGGGCGTGCCTTGTCGGTTTCCTCCGGTGCCCGCGAGGTGCTGATTTCCGCTGTGCCGTCGAGCACGATTCTCGGCAAGCTGATCGAAGAGCCAGGCTGGAGCGCGCGCCAGACCCCGGGCGGGGTATTCGTGACGCGGTTCATAGAACGACTCGGCGGGCCGGGAAGCACCGTCGCCAACCAGCCGGGCGCCCGCGCCGCGCTCCTCGAGGTCGCACGGAGCGAACGGGGCCGGCCGTCAGGCGCCATCGTCCAGAGCATAAAAGATGGCAGGGCTCCTGGCCTGAGCCGCTGGCGGGCGACGCCGGCGGCTACCCGGCAGCCGTCTTCCAGTTCCTGCTCAGGCAGGCGATTCTGCGCCCGGTGCTGCCCGTTGACTGCCCGTACTGCACCAGCAGCATCGCGTTCCGGCCAGAAGATCTCGCGACACAGATGAAATGTGAGATGTGCCTCCGCGATTTCCCGCTCGGGCTGGCGCTGGGAATGAAGGCAAACGGCCGGAACGACTGGCTGTACCAGGTTGCCGGACATGTGGGGCACGAGCGTCTCAGCGAGGCCCTGCCGGTGATGGCGGCCCCGCAGGTGCTGTGCTCCCGCAGCTATTACAGGGAATCGATGATCCCTCATGTTCTTGGATGGTCAGTCAAAGGCCCGGGGCTGGAGTGTGAGGTCGACATAGCGGCAGTTCTGGACTATCGCGGACTGCCCGTCCTCATCATCGGCGAGGTAAAGAGCTGGCAGGACTCAATTGACGTCAACGACCTCAACAACCTTAGGAGGATCCAGCAGCATATCCGGGGGCAGGGCGTCGAGTGCTTTGTCCTGGCGGCCGTGATGCGCGAGCTGCGCGAGGATGAAACGAGCGCGCTACAGGACTTTCGCGCAGCGTCCGCCCCGCACCCTGCCCGGGGACTCGGCTATCGAGCCAGTCCTGCCCATCGTTCTCACCGAACGGAACCTGTCCGCGACGCGGTTCGACCAGCGCCATCCGAGTAGCTGGTCGCCGGCGGACGGAGTAGTCGGCCTGGCCAGGGAATCCTGTCAGCGGAACCTTGGCATGACCGGGCTGGAATCTGCCCAGGACGACGAGGGTTTCTATTTCCGCCCTCAGTGGCCGTCACCCGGCCCCGTGGCTGCTTCAGATCGTCCGTGATACGGACCGAAAGACCCCCCTGGCTGGGAACCTAGCTAAGGACCTGGGACGGCCCCTGCCAGGGGTACATGCCTTCCGCTCGGTGGCCTGTCCGGTTACCCGGTGAGTCGGCCACGCGCCGTACGGCCTGCGACGGCCCGGTTTTCAGCACTCTGCACGCGGACCCGGCGAGCCGGAGTCGGACGAATCCACGCCTGTGAACTAAGAAGGGTGCGGCTCCGCTGGAGTGAGCTAGAAATCGGGCATTCGGTTTATGGGGAGGCCGGGTCGTCGGCAGGGCGGCTATGTGGCGCATACCGGGCATTGCGCTGGCTGGCGCGGGTGCCGGGGCTGGGTGGCCGGGCGCTGGGCGGCTGGGACCGGGCGAGATAGGAGGCTCCTTCTCGCTATGTTCCTGGTTGATCGAAGACCCGGAACAGGAGAAGGAGCCCGATGCCAGAGTACGCGCCCGCCCCGGCGGGAGCCGGTTTCGCCCGGTCGCGGGCATATTTCGAGCAGGTGCAGCGGTGGCTGGGCGGGGATGAGGCCGCGGCCTTGACGCACGCGGAGCTGGAGGAGCAGGCCGGGCGCGGGGCCGGGAGCTGACCCGGCTGCTGTACCAGGATCACCTGGAGCTGCGGGCCGCCCGCGAGCCGCGGCGCGGGCAGGTGACCGGGCCGGACGGGATCACCCGGACCCGGGTGGAGAAGGATCACGCCCGGCGGCTGGCGACGATGTTCGGGCCGGTCGCGGTCACGAGGATGGCCTACCGGGCTCCGGGCGCGCCCAACGCGCACCCGCTGGACGCCGAGCTGAGCCTGCCGCGGGAGAAGCACTCCCACGGGCTGCGCAAGCTCGCGGCCATCGAGGCCGCGCGCGGGTCGCACGAGGCCGGCGCGGCGGCGATCACCCGCGCCACCGGGGTGAAGATCGGGAAACGGCAGGTGGAGGAGCTGGCCCGGCGCGCCGCCACCGACATCGACGCCTTCTACGCCCAACGCCGGCCCGGGCCGGCCCCCGCTGAGGTGGTCGGGGGATCGTGATGCGGCCGGACGCGCTGCGCCCGGCCACCGCGAAGGCCGCCGCCGCAGGCCAGCGCCAGCTGGCCACCCGCCTGTCCCCGGGCGAGAAGCACGGCCGCAAACGGATGGCCGAGCTGGCCGCCGTCTACGACTGCAAGCCCGCGCCGCGCGAGCCTGCCGACATCATCACCCCGCCCGGCACGGACAGCAAGGAGCGCAGCCCGGGCCCGAAGACCGCCGGCGAGTGGCTGACCGGCTCGGTCACCAACAACATCCCCGCCGTCATCAGCGCCGGCTTCGACGAGGCCCAGCGCCGCGACCCGCACCACCGCCGCCAGTGGATCGCCCTGGCTGACGGCAGCAACGCCCAGATCGCCGCCATCGCCGCCGAGGCCGCCCGCCGCGGCGTCACCCTGCCGGTGATCTACGATTTCGTCCACGTCCTGGAATACACCTGGAAAGCCGCCTGGTCATTCTTCGATAAGGGCGACCCGGGCGCCGAAGAATGGGTCGCCGCCCAGGCCACCAAGATCCTCCAGGGCAAGGCCGGGCAGGTCGCCGCCGGGATCCGCCGCCGCGCCACCACCTTCGGCTACTCCCCAGCCGAGCGCGAGGGCGCCGACGCCTGCGCGGACTACCTCACCGCCAAGAAGCCGTACCTGGACTACGCCACCGCGCTCGCCAGCGGCTGGCCGATTGCCACCGGGGTCATCGAGGGCGCCTGCCGCCACCTGGTCCAGGACCGGTTCGTTTTCAGCGGGGCCAGGTGGGGGCTCGACGGCGCCGAGGCCATCCTCAAGCTCCGCGCTCTCATCGCCAACGGCGACTTCGACGAGTACTGGCCCTACCACCTGCGCAAAGAACACGAACGCGTCCACAACACCCGCTACCGCGAAGGCTACGTCCTCGCCGCATGATCAGCTCGCTCTGAAGGAGCCGCACCCAACTGCTTCACTGACATCGCGGATCCGCAGCGCCTGGCTCAGGATGTGCCCGCCTCGGCTGGCGGGCACGGTGCGGGCTGGCCGGGCGTTCGGTGCCGGGCGAATGGCCATGCGCCTGACCACGCCTCCCGATAGGGACACTTGACCTGGAATTGCAAGTCTTACGCCCATAACCACCCCGCATGATCCAGCGTCCTGGTGATCAGGAGCGGTCACCGCGAGCGTCCGACCGGGACGCCACAGCGGCCCGGACTCAACGGGAGGCACACAAATGAAGACGAGAATGGGTGTCGCAGTAGCGATCTTCGCAGGTGCCGGCATCATCGCGGCAGGAGGCGGGTGCGCGGCTCTTGCCAGTTCCGGCACGCCCGCCACCACGCACGCCACAGCGAGCACCCAGCCCGCGACGGCCAAGACTCCCAGGTACGTCGTGCTTGACTGCAGCTTCAAGCCCGTGGTGGCGCCGTCGACCTTCATAATTACCTGCGCGGACGCCGGGATCGGTGCGCAGGACCTGCACTGGACGAGCTGGACGCCGAAGCTGGCCAGCGGCTACGGCACCATCTGGGCGAACGACTGCACGCCGAACTGCGCCGACGGTCACTTCCACTACTACCCGTCGCTGGAAGTGCTGTGGGGGAGTGTCACGGTGAAGGGCCACCCGGCTGACCGGCGTTACACGGAGCTAACGGTCATCTTCACCGGCAAGACGCGGCCGCCGGTCTACGCGCTGAAGAACGGCAAGCTCGTCGCCACCTACCCGCTCACGCAGACCTTCGACGCCATCTAGCCAGCCCGGGCCACCCGCACGCGGAACGGCCCGGCCACCGACCCTGTACCGCTCGAATATTGAGTTACGTCGTCTCAGCTTGGCTTACGCGGCGTGGTGATACTCGTTGATCATCCCAGCGACTACGGGTTTTCGGCGGACGGATCGCAGGTCGGCTATGTCCCGGACGGGCTGCGTCTCAACGTCCGGGGGCCGATGCTGCCGGGACTGATGCGGCCTGTGGCGGTTGTAATGGATCAGGTACTCGCGGAGCACCAGGGCCAGGTGGCGCTCATTGAGGATCAGGGTCCCGTCCAGCAGTTCGCGGCGGAGGGTCCCGTTGACGCGCTCGCAGATGGCGTTCATCCGTGGCGTCCTCGGCAGGGTGGTGATGATCCTCAGACCCTCGGCCTTGAACACCTCCGCGAATGCAGTGGTGAAGAGCGGATCGCGATCATGGATCAGGAACCGCAGCGTGCCGAGGCGGTCATCCAGGTCCATGGCGAGGTTGCGGGCCTGCTGCGCCGCCCATGCCCAGGTCGGGTAGGCGGTCACCCCGGCCAGGTGCAGCCTGCGGGTGCCGTGCTCGATGAACACCAGCACGTGCAACTGCTTGAGCAGCACCGTTTCCACCGCCAGGAAGTCGCAGGCGATAATCGCGTGAGCCTGGGCAGCCAGGAACTCCCGCCAGGTCGGCCCGGCCCGCCGGGGCGCTGGATCGATGCCCGCAGCGTGCAGGATCTCCCACACCGTGGACGCCGCGATCGCATGCCCCAGTCGCGCCAGCTCCCCCTGGATTCTTCTGTGGCCCCAGGCCGGGTTCTCCCGCGCCATTCGAAGGATCAGCGTCTTGACCGAGGTACCGGTGGACGGTCGTCCTGGCCGGCGCCGGCCGGTGTAGGTCCAACAAGGCACCTCAGCAACCGGTAGACGAGCGACAACAGCATCCCGAGATGGTCCCAGCCACGCCCGTGATCCCGCAGCAAAACCCCAGCTCACAGCACGAAACCGAGTTTCCGAGACGTCAGGGACAAGGTCGCAGAACGTGGCGACCAGGTCCATGCCCTGATCGCCAACGCTCGGATCAGTGGGCTCGAGGCCGACCTGGCCTGCGGCGATCCCTTCGTGTACCGCGGTGAGGGAGTCGTTGAGGTGACGAAGCAGCATCGCCACATCCCACCCGGCGCACGGCGTGGGCCAGGAAAGAACGCCTGGCGTGACGTTGCTGACGCAACCGATGGCATAGGTGTCGACGGCAGGTGAATACTGACCCCGGTGTGGCATCCGAATTTTGACCCTTCTTCCCGAAATCCTGGCTCGAACCGAGCCAGGGAGGAAGCTGGTGATTTCAGTGGAGGACTGGGCCGAGATCAGGCGGCTGCACC
>WNGE01020064.1_pt1 | contig 11663 bp, 9 predicted proteins | sample 5400651 | NCBI WGS metagenome assembly WNGE01 (sample SAMN13153370, study PRJNA577476) | soil metagenome | isolation source: 60 cm soil or saprolite under grassland replicate 2 | place: USA:California | collected 2016-06-15 | reverse complement strand
GCCCCCACGCCCTCGACATTCCGTGAGCACAGGGTTCCGGTGCGCACCTTCGGGAGTCGGCTCGCCTGGTGGCGACGGCGGGTCGAGCCGCTCATGGAGCAGGCGCGCCGGCTCATCACAGCCCCCGGTCAGCGCGCCCCACAGTGAACTGGCCGATCCCGCACCACTCGAGGCTGGCTTCCTGTAATGGCCGCCTACCTTACTCCTGACTTCCGCAGAATGTAGGCAGTTGCGGCCTGTCGCCGTCGCGTTTGTGCTGGTCACAGGGTTGCGGGGGTGCCCCAAGGCCCGAAACCTGTAGACACACGACTTGCGGTGAAATGGTCGACAACTGTTGGCTGGATGGGTAGTGTCGTAGACATGTACCTGCGGGAGACGCGGCGTCGGAACCGGGACGGCAGCGAGGTCTGCTACCTGGCGTTGGCCCACAACGAACGCGACCCCGACACGGGGATGCCCAAGGCCCGGATCATCCACAACTTCGGGCGGGCCGACCTGGTCGAGCGTGACGGCCTGGCCCGCCTCGTGAGGTCCATCAGCCGGTTCCTGGACCCCGCTGACGCGGTGGCGGCGGCCGCCGCCGGGCCCGGCGAGGTGGCCGTGGTCGACTCCCGGCCGATGGGCGCGGCCTGGGTCGCGGATCGGTTGTGGGAACAGTTGGGGATCGGCAAGCAGATCGTCGAGGTGGCCGAGCGCCGCCGGGGGCCGGGCCGGCGGGTCGATCCGGCGGTGGTGGAACGGGTGATCTTCGCCATGGTCGCCAACCGGCTCTCACCGACCCCGCTGTCGAAGCTGGCCGGGTGTTCGTGGGTGGCGGACCGGGTGTTCATCGGTGGGCTGGCCGAGGTGAGCGACGACGCCTGCTACCGGGCGATGGACTTCTTCCTCACCGCGCTGGGCGAGCTGCAACAGGCGGTGTTCTTCTCGGTCGCGAACCTGTTGAACCTCGAGGTCGACATCTTGTTCTTCGACACGTCCTCGACCTACTGGGAGACCGACTCGGCCGACGACGCCCTGCTCGACGACACCGACGACGGTGGCGACGAGGCCGTCCGGGCGGTGGAGGGGGCGTGGCGCACCTACGGGCACTCCAAGGACCACCGCCCCGACCTGCCCCAGATCGTGATCGGCATGGCCGTCACCCGGGAGGGGATCCCGGTGCGGGTGTGGACCTTCCCCGGTGACACGTCGGACCAGGTGCTCATCCGCACCGTCAAAGACGACCTGTCGGACTGGAACCTCAACCGGGTGATCTGGGCGCTGGACCGCGGGTTCACCTCGGCCGCCAACCGCCGCTACCTCCAGCGCGGCGGCGGGCACTACATCATGGGCGAGAAGCTGCGCGGCGACTCCGCCGAAGCCGCCGCCGCGCTGTCCCGCCAGGGCCGCTACCACAGCGTGGCCGGCAACCTGCGGGTCAAAGAGGTCCGCGTCGACGACGGCGAGGGCCGGGACCGCTTCGTCATCTGCCACAACCCCGACGCCGCCACCCGCGACGCCGCTGTCCGCGACGAGATCGTCGCCCGTCTCGCGGAACGAATCGACGGCAGCGACACGCTCAGCGCCCGCAAGCGGGCCGAACTCGCCGGCCGGCTCAAGACCAAGCCAGCGTTCGCCCGGTTCCTGCGCGCCACCCCCGGCGGGCTGCTGCGCGTCGACCGGGCCAAGGTGCATGCCGACGCCAACTTCGACGGCAAGTTCCTGCTGCGAACCAGCGACGAGAGCCTCACCGCCGCCGACATCGCCCAGGGCTACAAGGGCCTCTACGAAGCCGAACGAGGATGGCGAGACCTCAAGTCCACCATCGACCTGCGCCCCGTCTACCATCACCGCGAAGACCGCATCCGCGCCCACGTCCAGCTGCAGTGGCTGGCCCTGCTGCTCCAACGCGTCGCGGAGACGACCGTGGGCGACACCTGGCGCAACATCCGCGACGAACTCCAACGGATGCACCTGGTCACCCTCGCCACCACCGAAGGCCAAGTCGCCCAACGCAGCGAACTCACCCCCGGCCAACGGGCCATCCTCACCGCCCTCGAGCTGCCCGAGCCGCCCCGCTTCTTCGACTTCACCCCCGCCGTCGAGTAGCCCCCGGCCCGGCCGGCCGCGTAGTAACACGACCCCTCGGCACCGACGCGCCCAAAACCCCAGGTCAAGCACCCAATCAAGCACTCTCGTGTGCCCATATTCTGCGGAAGTCAGGTTACTGCCAAGCAGGTCGCCGAGCGGCTCCAGGTCTCGGTGAGCTGGGTCTACAAGCACAAGCGCCTGCTCGGCGCGGTGCAGATCGGCGAGCGCATGTGGCGGTTCCCCGAGGAGCAGCTCAGCACACTCCTCACCAAGAGCTCTCCGTCTCCCACCGCCGCCAAGCGTGCGCGGCAGACACCTCCACCAGCATCCGCCGTGGCATCTTAAATATTGAGTCCCTTTGGATCCTTTCATCCCCGTGCCTGCCTACCGTCCTGCTTCGGGACACGGCCCGTTCTGCGGCGTGAAGTTTGGGGGAGGAGGATGTGGCGGCTCCCGCGGCCAACGGCTGGTGTGACGCCAACCCGCCGCGACCGGAGCCACCTGCGGTTGGGGCGGAGATAGTGTCTGGACTACTTCTGGGTGTTGGGTAGATCGTCTCCTTCGAGTCCGAGATCGTCGGCGGTCAGCTCGCCACGGTCGACGAGGCGGTCGACATGCGCGTAGATCATCATCGTGATCACCGGGTTGGCATGGCCGAGCCGGTTCGCGACGGCGATCAGCGGCACGCGCCGGGCGAGCAGCCAAGTTGCGTGGGTGTGCCGAAGGTCGTGGAAGTGGAGCCCTCCGTGCTCCTGCCAGAGGGTATGGAGCTTCGCGTCCTTGAGCGCCCGATTCCACACGCGCCAGAAGTTGCTGCGCGCCAGCGGGCCACCCGGTCCCCGCGAGCCGCCTGGCGTGGTGAACACGTATCCGCCGTCACCGCATACGTCGTCGCCGACGAGTTGGCGGTGCGCCATGAAGGCGTCGACGGTCTCCTGGTCCAGCGTGATCGTGCGCTTGCTCGCCTCCGTCTTGGGGCCCTTCACCCGGATGTCACCAGAGTTGCCTGGGTCGCTGAGCGCGCGAACGACCCGCAGCCGCCCCGGACCGGCGACGGCCCCGTCATCGAACGCCCGCTCCAGCTGCAGGTCATCCCAGCGCAGGGCGGTCAACTCCCCCCAGCGCAGCCCGGTCAGCGCTGCTACCAGCACCAAGGCCCGGTAGCGGGGACTGATCGCTGCGGCGACCCGGTCCAGCTGGGCTCTGGTGAGCCACACCTCACGGCGCGGCTCCCGCTCCTTCTTCACCGCCTCGGCGCGGCCAGCCTGGCTCTTGCGCCGCATCGGGGAGCGGGGAAGGTAGTCGCTGTCTACCGCTGCGTTGAAGATCGTCGACAGCAGCGAAAGGTAGGCGTTGATTGTCTGCGGGGCAAGCTCCGCAGCAAGCATCTTGGCCTTCCAGTCGCCGATAAGGTCGGCGTCCAGATCGACGAACCGTAGATTCCCGAAGGCCGGCAGGATCCGCTTCTCGATCCGCTTGCCATACAGGTAAGCCGAGTGCGGATGCCCATCCCGCCACCTCGGCCACCACGTGTTGGTGACGTAGTCGCCAAACAGGGTCAGCGCCTTGCGCTGGTCGCCAGTCTCCTCCGCCAGCCCGCGGATGCTCTGGATGCTCTCGCCACGGTCCAGGCGCCGCTTGACCGCGTTCGCCGCCGCTTGGGTGGGATAGATGCCGGCTGACCGTTCCTGGTCGGTGTCGTCCCGGTATCGGACCTGCCACCGGTCCCGAGGGTGCCGAGCTGAGGGTGGCACCTGCCGCAGCCATGCCATGTATCATCCCTCCTCGCATACGAACTCATCCGCTAGCTTCCGCGGCGGCCTTGCGGATGACTTGCGGACAAGTTGCGGACAAGAAGGGTGAGAGCACGACACAGTGGTCCGCAGGGAGGTGAAGATCACGCTCGCCTCCAGCTAAGATGGGACGGCCTGCCCCCCTAGCTCAGTCGGCAGAGCACATCCATGGTAAGGATGGTCCATGGTAAGGATGGGGTCGCCAGTTCGATTCTGGCGGGGGGCTCCACACATAGGCTGACCAGCGGAAACGCTGGTCAGTTGTTCTTTCCTGGGGTCAGTTGGACAGGTGCCCTGATCGTCTTGGCATTTGGGATCGGTTGCCGAGGCGCATGCCAGATGGAGAACGCTTCCCTTGTCTCACGTTTCTGGTCACTGAGCGGCCCGCCCCGGGGCTCCTGGTCGGCTCGTTGGAGCGGCACCCGCGCTGGGAATGAAGCCCGGTCCTCTCTGGCCGTTGGAGAGACTCCTGCTCGACGGTCTGGTCAGGCCCGGAGGAAGGCGAGGACGGCCAGCACGCGGCGATGCTGGTCGGGCGACTCGGGCAGGCGGAGCTTCTGGAAGATCTGGGTGACGTGGGCTTCCACGGTGCGTTCGGTGACGACCAGCCGGGCGGCGATGGCCCGGTTGGACATGCCCTCGGCGATCAACCCAAGCACCTCTCGCTCCCGCTGGCTGAGCTCGGCGAGAGGGTCCTGCCGGCGGCGCCGCCCGACCAGGCGCGAGACGATCGTCGGGTCGATCACCGTCTCGCCGTCCACGATGCGACGTAGGGCGTCCACCACGGTGGCGATGTCGAAGACCCGCTCCTTGAGCAGGTAGCCGACCCGTTCGGGGTGCTCTTGGATGAGCCGCATGGCGTAGCTGGGTTCGACGTACTGGGACAGGACCAGCACACCGACCTGGGGATGCTCGACCCGGATCGTCTGAGCGGCGACCAGGCCCTCGTCGGTGTGGGTTGGCGGCATGCGGATGTCGACAAGCGCCACGTCGGGGCGGGCCAGGCGGACCTGGTGGAGCAGGCCCTGGGCGTCTTCGGCTTCGGCGACCACCTCGATGCCGGCGTCGCGTAGCAGGCGGACGATGCCCTGCCGGGTGAGCAGGACGTCGTCGGCGACGACTACGCGCACGGGAGCTCCGCCCGCAGCCGCCTGGGCTCGACGTCCAGCTTGCCGTCCAGCGCGCCGACCCGGTCGGCCAGCTGGATCATCGCCGAGGTACGGTCGCTGCCGTCGTCCTCGACCGTGGCCACCAGCCGACCACCGTCCCGAACCACGCTGATGGCGGCGTGGCTGGCGCCCCGGCCGGTGGCGTCCTGGAGCGCCTCGGCGACCAGGAGATAGGCGGCGGTCTCCACCGCAGCCGGGTAGCGCCCCTGGGCCGCGTCGCGGATCTCGACGGGCAGGGGAGCCGCGTCAGCGAGGGTGGCCAGGGCCGCCGCAAGGCCCGCCTCGGCCAGGATCGCCGGGTAGATCCCGTGGGCGAGCTCCCTCAGCTCGCTGAGAGCGGCCTGCGCCTGGTCGGTCGCCTGGGTGAGTAGCGATCCGGTCTGCCTGTCGTCGTCGGCCTGGGCCTGGGCGCGGGCGAGCCGGATGTCGTAGGAGAGGGCCAACAGTTGCTGCTGGGCGCCATCGTGCAGGTCGCGTTCCAGCCGGCGCCGCTCGGTGTCGCCCGTCTCGATGATGCGGACGCGGGAGGCTCGCAGGTCGCCGAGCTGGGCCAGGACCTCGGCTTGGAGCCGTTCGTTTTCCAGCGCGAGCCGGACCGCGGCGCCGAGCTCGCGTTCCAGGTCGGGCAGCGCTGCGGTGTGGGAGACGACCGCGATCTGGCGGCGGTCGCGGATCAGCGCGGTGAGCGCGCGGCCGGGGGCGGCGACGGGCTCGGCGACCGGCCGGCCGTTGGCGTCCACATGGCGCTGGGAGTCAGGCAGCCAGTAGGCGATCTTGAGGTCGGGATCGCCGACGGCCTGGGCGAGGGCGGCCTGGAGGGACCCGGGTCGGGGCGCCTGGCCCAGGCTGGTCGCGATCCGGGCGACAGCGCGGCGCTGGACTCGCATGCGGACCGCGGCCCACACCAGCCCCGCGGCGAGCAGGAGCACCGCGACGCATCCGATGACGAAGATCGCGCGGAAAGCCGGGTCGGACGGATCCTCCAGCGGCCTGCGCTGCAGCGCGATCGCGTGCGCGACGACCGTGGCCGCGAGCAGGATGGCTGGCAGGGCGACCGGCAGCAGCGCGCGGCGAGCCGGCCCCGAGTCCCGCAGCAGCCGGCAGGCGCAGAGCGTCACCAGTGCGGTCGCGGCAGCCGCGGTGAACCAGCGGTCCGCCACCTCGATCCCCCGCGCGAGGGGCGGGAGCGAGCGCAGCAGGAACACCTTGTCGGTGCAGTTGGCCCAGCAGTCCGGGTCGAAGAAGGGGTCCCGGAAGAGTGCTCGGCCGAGCGCGGCGAGCGCGGCCTCCAGGTAGACGGCCGACACCAGGGCACGGGCGACCGCCCCGCGCAGCCGGCCGCTCGGGTAGGCGACCACCAGGTGCAGCAGCAGCGGGAAGGCGAACCCGGCGGCGAGCATGCCGAGGGTCCGGACCAGCGGCGGCCCCTTGTCCCAGCCGACCCAGACGGGCGCGAACCACACCAGGCCGGCGAGGAGGGCCGGGTCGCCGATCCGCCCTGCCGGGTGGCTGAAGGCGGTGACCAGGCCGGCCACGACCAGCGCGAGACCGGCTGCGACGGTGAGCGTGGCGGCCAGACCGGAGCGTCCGGCGTAGGTGGTGAGCCGGCCGGGCCCCTGCGCGACGGCGAGGGCGCCCAGGCCGACGGCGAGCGCGGCCGGCCCGGCGGCCAGCCGCGCCAGGTTCGCCCGTCGCATCAAGACAGCCGTCATCGCGCGATTGTGGCATGCCGCAGGTGGCGCGGAGTCCGTGCTGGCCACAGTCCAGGACTGGGGCAGGCCACGATGTGCCCGGGCGCCGCCGCCTCCTAGTGTCCCCCTCGACCCTCGATGAAAGGAGTGGGACCATGCGCTGGATGAACGGGCGAGCCCGGCTCGTGACTGTTGCCCTCGCCGTGATCGCGGCGGTTGTGGCGGGGGGCTGCAGCGGCGGCGGCGGCGGGGGAAGCGGCGACAAGGCCGGCGGCTCGGGTGAGCCGGTGGTGCTGCGGATGGCCAACGCCTACGGCGACCTGCAGACCGCCCGTGTGATCGGGCACTTTGTGTCGCAGGTCAAGGAGCGTTCCGGCGGCAACCTGCGCGTCCAGGTCGCCAGTACCTGGGGTGACTTCGCCGACGACGCCGAGCAGCAGGTGGTGCGGGCCGTGGCCGCCGGCAAGGTCGACCTGGGCTGGGCCGGAGCGCGGGTGTTCGACACGATCGGTGTGACCAGCTTCCAGGCGCTGCAGGCGCCGATGCTGATCGACAGCTACGCCCTCGAGCAGGCCGTGGTCGCAAGCGACATGCCCGGCCAGATGCTGCAGAGCCTGGACAAGGTCGGCGTGCGGGGCCTCGGGGTTCTGGCCGATGGCCTGCGCAAGCCGATCGCCGTCAAGCACCCCGTGCTCGGCGTGGGGGACTGGCGCGGCATCACCTTTGGCACCCTGAAGTCGCAGGGTCAGGCCCAGGCGATCCGATCGCTCGGCGCGACCCCGATGGAGGTCTTCCGACGCTCGCGTAACGAGGCGCTCTTGGACGGCAGGCTGCAGGGGTTGGAGATGGACCTGTTCGTCTACGAGCACGGCGCCCTGGCGCATCCCGCCCCGTACGTGACCGCTAACGTCACCCTGTGGCCGCAGATGGACGTCCTGTTCGCCAATCCAAATCGCCTGGCGAGGCTGACCGAGCAGCAGCGCGGGTGGCTGCAGCAAGCGGTCCAGGACGCCGGCCGTATGGCCGCCCTCGCCGACCGCGACGCCCAGAGCCTCAAGAACGCGTGCCGGTCGGGCGCCCGCTTCGCCAACGCCTCCCCGGCCGACCTGGCGGCGTTGCGCAAGGCCTTCGCCCCTGTCGATGCGAGCTTGGAGCGGGATGCCCAGACGAAGGCGTTCATCGAACGAATCCAGGCGCTGAAGCGGTCCACAGCGGCTGAGGCGCCGCTGGCCATCCCGGCCGGCTGCACCGGCAAGGCGTCCGAGCAACCCGCCGCGAGCGCGGGGACGGTGCCAGCCGACCTGAACGGCGTGTACCGCTACACGATCACGAAGAAAGACGCGATCGCCGCCGGGGCCGGAGATGACCCCGATTACCCAACCACCAACACGGTGTGGCTGGAGGATGATGGGAGCTTCAGGGCCTCTGGCGGCCTCCGGGGCACCTACTCGGTCACTGGTGACCGGATCACGTTCGACGTCCCCGACTTCGGGTACAGCCTGACGTTCACCTTGTCGGTGGACGGCATGGGCAACCTCCACCTCACGCCGGTTCAGCCCATGGACCACGGCGACGCGGTTTTATGGTCGACGAAGACCTGGATCAAGATCGGCTGAGTCACGGAACCTTTCACGACCCCTCGCCGCCGAACGGGATGTCGGCGGCGAGGCGTGTCCCGCGGTCGGGGACGCTTTCCACCCGAAGCGTCCCGCCGAGGGTCTCGACCCGGTCGGCGAGGCCCCGTAGGCCCGATCCGTGCGCGGGATCGGCCCCGCCGACGCCGTCGTCGGTGATCTCGACCTTGACCCGGTCTTCGCTGGCCGTGACGGCAACGGCGACGTGTGCGGCGGCGGCGTGCTTGGCGACGTTGGCGAGGGCCTCGGCGCAGACGAAGTAGGCGGCCACCGCGACCCGCCGGGGCAGCCGGGCGCCTGCGACGTTGATGTCGACCGGGAGCGGGAGGTCCTTGGCCAGGGCCGCCAGCGCGCTCTCCAGCCCCTGCTCGGACAGCACGCGCGGATGCAGCCCGTGCCCGAGCCGGCGCAGCTCCTCCAGCGTTTGGGTGAGCTGGTCCTCGGCGTGGGCGAGCTGCTCCCTCGTTCGCTTGTCGGTGGCCGATCGTCGGCCGCGGCGCAGGGTCGCCGCCAGCTCCTCGAGCCGAGCCTCGGCCCCATCGTGCAGGCGACGCTCCAGCCGGCGGCGTTCCTCATCCCGTGCCGCCAGGATCCGTCGACGCGACGCTGCAAGCTCCACGACCCGGGCCCGCACCTCGGCCTGGAGCCGAGCGTTGGCGGCGGCGAGCCGGGCGGCGGAGGTGACCGCCTCCAGCAGCCCCGGGTCCTCCAGCACGGCCGGGTCGTGGACCAGGACGGCGACCGGCTGCCCCTCGCGCTCCACGGTGGTCACCGACCGCCCCGAACCGGGAGCGGGCAGCCGGAGCACGCGGCCCTCGGCGTCGACGAACACCGCCCGGTCAGGCAGCCAGTAGCCGACCTCAAGCGACGGGTCGCCGAGCGCCCGGGACAGCTCACCGCGAAGCGTGCCCGAGCGGGCCTCGCCGAGTTCGACGACCAGGTCGGTGACCACCGCCCGCTGCCATGGGGCCACCAGGAGACCGGCCAGGAGAGTCACCGCAAGGACGCACAGCGCCACCTCGTACACGAGCAGCGACGGGCCGCTGACCTCCTCCGGCGGCAGCAGCAGGCGAGCCGCTGCGGTTCCGGCAAGCACCAGGCTCAGCCCGGCAGCGGCCTGCACCGCCATCAAGCGCGCCCGTCGGAATGGGCCGACCGCCCGAACATAGTCGCGGGCGCAGACAGCCACCAGCAGCCCGGCCAACAGGATGGTGGCGCCCGTGTTCCGCCAGATCGGCGTGATGACCGCCGCCGCGTAGCCGACCGCGACGGCTCCTCGGACAAGTCGCGACCCTGGCCGCCCGGACGGATAGGTGAGGACCAGCTGCACCAGGGGCCCGCGGTGCAAGTACACCAGGTGCGCGGCGGCCCAGGCCACCGCCGCCACACCGACCTGCGCGAAGTTCCCCAGGAACCAGGTGAAGCCGGTCGCCGCCAGCAGCGGGCCGGTGCGGCTCGCCGGCCGCCGAGCCCAGGCGATGAGCCCGGAGCCGACGAAGGTCCAGCCGACAGCCAGATCAGGGATCCAGTGGCGCGGATCGCCCCATCCGAACCCGACCCACTCGGCGGTGAGGCCGAGCAGACCGCCGGCCAGCAAGACTAGGCCAAGCCGCCGCATCGTCGCCTCAGCCGATCAGGGCGGCAAGCGCCTCCCCGGACAGCCCGCGCTTGGGGATGAAGCCCCGCGCTGGCGTCGCTTGGAGGCGGGGCCCATAGGCGGCCGCGTCACGGCTGGAGATCAGCACGACCGCGGGTGCGTCCGGCGCCGCGGCGAGCTGCTCGGCCACCGTGAGGCCGTCGCTCGGCGACGGCGAGGCCGTCGAGATCCGGCAGCTGAATGTCCAGCAGGACGATCTCGGGCCGCAGGACGGCGACGGCCTCCACGGCCTCCGCCCCGTTGGCCGCTTCGCCGACCACGTCGAAGCCCTCGGCCTGCAGCAGCGCCCGAGCGGAGGCTCGGAAGGCGGCATGGTCGTCGACGATGAGCACGGTTGGACGCATACCGCTGATCGTTCCACATGCCACTGGGGCACACATTGTGGCCAGCACCAATCATCGCGATCGGGAGCTCCCCGGGAGGCGCTGAGCGTCGATAGCCCCACGGCAGCGTGCATCGTTCCACCGGGTCGAGAACTGTGGCCAGCCGCAACCAAATCTTGAAGCCACCTCGGATGTTTCGGCCTGCCGGCGGACCGAAGCTTCTCACTGGGCCAAGCCAGCGCATGGCGGAGGGGGTGGTGTACGGGCAACGACCGACGAGCAAGGACCGACGAGCCAGGATCCGGGCCCACCCTGGCGAACTGGAAGGAGCATCCAATGAGGCACCTGATGAAATGGCTCATCGCTGTCGCGCTGTGTGCCGGCATGGCGCTCCCGGCGTCGCCTGCCCAAGCGAAGGTCCCCGGCCCAAACGGCCGGATCGCGTTCAGCCGCGGCGACCGGGATGACAACACGGTCACCTACACGGCGAACCCGGACGGCAGCCACCTGCAGCAGCTATTCCCTGGGTTCTCTGTCGGCCCACGCTGGTCGCCGGACGGCAGCCAGGTCTCGATCTTTACCGCCTGCACCGACGGCGAGGAGAACTGCGCGGCAACGATCGTGGATCCCGACACCGGAACCTTCCGCCAGTTCAAGTGGCCCGATCCCACCCTCGAAACCGACTGTGGGGGCGGCTGGTCTCCGGACGGCACGCGAATCCTCTGCGAGAGCTTCGGCGTGACCGACCCCAGCCGCAACGGCATCTACACCATCCGGGCATCCGACGGCCGCGGCCTGAGCAGGATCACGTCCAACCCTGATGGCGACGACATCCCAGGCGACTACTCGCCCGACGGCAAGCGGCTGGTGTTCAGCCGCATCGATCCGAGCCGTCCCGCCAACGCGAACGTGGCGCTCTTCGTCGTCAATCTCGACGGCACCAGCGTGCGGCGGATCACCCCCTGGGGCCTGCCGTTCTTCGAGGACGGGGGGCGCTGGTCGCCTGACGGGCGCACCATCCTGTTCGACGACCAGAGGTCGCTGTATGTCGTCCATCCGGACGGTTCGGGCATGGCGAAGCTCCCCCTGGTCACCCACAGCTTCTCAAGGCTGCAGAACCCCGACTGGTCGCCGGACGGCACGAAGATCGTCGTGTCGCTCTTTGCGGCAACTGCGCCGGGCACCGAACAGGCGGGCATCTACACCGCCAACGCGGATGGCAGCGATCTCCAACAAGTCACAAGCTCCCCGACCTTCGATAGAACTGGGGACTGGGGGCCGCACCCCTTGGCAACCTAGCCGGCAGCAGGACGCGATACAGACCAG
>WNGE01016504.1_pt1 | contig 11664 bp, 2 predicted proteins | sample 5400651 | NCBI WGS metagenome assembly WNGE01 (sample SAMN13153370, study PRJNA577476) | soil metagenome | isolation source: 60 cm soil or saprolite under grassland replicate 2 | place: USA:California | collected 2016-06-15 | reverse complement strand
TACGGGCACTAATATTACTATATAGGCCACTGTGTCACATTCATGTAGAACATCGTATGAACTGTTAACGTACTCCTTAATCTACTTTCTAAACTCGATATTATACTCTTATAGCTACTAGTAAGCTATACGAATAATCTATAGTATTACTAATAATTCTAGACTAATTTTCACGTTCATTAGTAACGTATCCTAACGTAGCTATCTTTCTTAAAGGCGAACTACCTTAGCTACTATTACATTACTATCTTAATAGATCGTATTATAGCCCTCTTAGTTGATAGTAATATCTTCTTATTTGTAATATATATTACAGACAATACTCTTAGCCTAGATAGACCTATAGAGTATATAAATGCTCCTATTAAGCCTATAGATACCTCTCCTACCTCTAAATTAACTGTCTTAAGCCTAGACTAAGATACTATAAAGGCTAATCTTATTCTTAAAGAGATTATAGACTATAAACTACTCTTAGTAGACCTCCTAGCTCTATCTATTTAACGTATACTAATTAACAAGGCATTTAAAAGAGAGTTAATCCTCTTACTTACCTTTCTAACCTTATATTCAACTAGTTAAGCTAATTTAAATACTCTTTAACTTTAGAATATACTCTTTAAGGACTATGCTTATTACTTACTTTATTAGTATAATATAAGGTTTACATAGTATACTTACTAGTACTTCTTTGTCTTTAATATATATATATACTAGAAGACTAAGTCTACAGCTTATTTTTACATCTTATAAACGTTATATATTAAGGATCTTACTTGTAAAGAGTTTATAGAAGCCTTAAATATAGATGTAAACCTTTTACTATAGATCGTCTATTAAGGTACCTTACTCTCTAGTACTTGTTCATTCTAAAGGAATTATAGTAGTAGTCTTTAAGCTTATACTTATTTCTTATTATAGTCTATAGTACTTGTATTTATAACTACTAACTATACTAATATATAGTAATATAACCTCTAATAGTACCTTCCTTAGTTTGTTAACTATCTTATAAGTAATAATTAGACTTATTAATAGATCGTTTAATTAAATATCTAAGACTACTCTTATATTATAGCTTACTACTTTAATATTTAATTCTAAGCGTTTCTTAAGTATATCGTCTATCTGTCTCTTAGTGTTATAGACTACTAGACCTACTACAAGTAATAGTATCATAACTCTAACTATATCTACTACCTCTTCTAGACTAAATTAGGCCCTCTATTAGACCTATTAATAGACGAAGAGTATGTAACGTTTATAAAGTACTAAGAAGAGTAGATTATAGTCTAGAATCTAGACTAGTTATAGCTCTCTAACACCTATAACCTTATATCTCTAGTACTATTAGATATAACAAATACATCTAACTAGTTTATAACCTTCTTAAACTATCTCTAGCTCTATAGTAACTACTATCTATTATACTATTTATAGACTAAGAAGAGTAAGATAGAGCCTATGTATTAGTTCTTTTACTTATACTTACTTACTAACTAACTTATAGTTATTAAGGAGATTAATCACTAGGACTATATATTTACTCTAACTTATAACTACATAATCTTAAACTAGTACTCGCTTATAGTTATAATAAGGTAGATAGTAAATATAGATATCTAGCTGTTTATAACTCTTTATATACTCTTAGAATATCTTAGTAAGTATATCTTAAAGCTTAAAAAGTCGTCTATATCTTATATAAAGCTTTAAGTATATTTATAAAGTCGTTTGTAAAGTTGTCTATTCTAATTAAGTTATAAGTATAAGTCTTACTACATATAAATAACTAGGTACTACTACTCTCCTTTATATTAAAGCTACTTAATAAGCTAATTAGTAAACGTAATTAGTCTATATAAGAGATTAGTTACATTCTTCTAGACTTACTACTCTAAGACTCCTTCTATAAGGTTATTATACTTAATTACTAGCTAAAAGAAGTCTAGAATAATACTATTACAGTTAAGAATAAGACTATTACAACTAAGTAGTCTTTGTTATAGTACTACTAAGATTAACTTATAGATTAGGTTAACTAAGGCCTTATAGTTATAATACTTTTTGATTAGTTATAGGCGTAGAATTAGAAAACGTAGACTATATAACTATAAGTACCTCTATAAGTCATTAATTACTTTTTATAATACTTAAGTAATCTAAAGTTACTAGAGTATAATAACTACTACTATATAAGGCTTATACTCTACTATCTATTTAAGTAATTTATAGACCTCCTCTCTTTTAATAGATATAATTATAGATTGTATATTAATGCCTTCTATACTTACTAATAACTTCATGTACATTTAGATAACTTTTATATAGATGTAATAGTTAATAACTAAGATATAGATAGTAAGAATAGTAAATTAGTTAGTAATAAGAGTAGTAATAAGCTTCTAATAGACTTTAAGCTCTTTACTTATTAGTAGTCTTATAACGACTTAATATATAGTTTTATAAACGATTTAAGGAGCTATGATCTTGACTATATATATAATTAGATATTATATATTAGTTATAACTTAATAATACCTAAGGATTAAGATTAGTTTAAGCTCCTTAATTATATAGAACAAGTTATAACTATTAATTTAGACTCTAGTCTATTAAATATAAAGTAGTAGAAGCTTTATAACATTATTATAACCTAGTATATTTAAGAGCTTACTTATAACAATCTACTATAACTACTCCTTCTTAATACAAATAGTATTATAAGGTCTAAGAAGACGTTTATACTCTTAAAAACGTATACACGGCTTTAAGAGCTAACTAAACGGTCTAGAAAAGGTAATCTTATTATCTATATAGCTCTAATAGGTATTATAACCTTTAATATTATTAGAAAGACATTATATAGTCTTTTTTAACTACTTGTAAAGTAGAAGACATTAGACCTCTTAAATACTATACTTTAGTTACTATAGTCATAGTTTTAAGACATAAGGTTCTTAATTATAAATAAGAAGTTAATAATTAATTTAAAGACTCTATTTATAATTAATAACTATTTATAACTTATCTTTCTAAATATAGACTAGGTTTTTAAAGGGCTAAACGTTCTACTTTATAGTAATTTCTTTTAGTTACTACTTATTAATAGCTATTTACTATATATAACTAAACCTATAAGTCTAATAGTTATAAAGAGTTAAGGCTTATACTAGTCCTTTAACTATACGATCTAGTTAACTAAGGTTATATAGTAGTAAGAAGAGGATAAGATAGTAATTTAGTTCTAGATAGCCTTAAGTAAGCTATAAGAGTCAAAGTTATCTAAGTTAAGCTAAGAGCTCTTCTATACCTATATTTAGAACTAGCTCTTATTAGATAAGATTACTTACTTCTAGTCTACTTTATAGCTTTACTTTATAAATAAGGAGGTTTATAAATAGAATTATAGTTAGTTAGTAACTATAAATCGACTTATAAAGAAGATTATATTAAAGTATATAGGTTATAATACTTTAAAGGCGTTTACTAATAAGGTAGATAACCTACTAATAAAGCTATTAGTCTATATTAGTATATAGGTTATACTAATAACTAATCTCTAGACTAAGAATAAACTAGTAAATAGGTTAATTAGAACGATTATAAATATTCTCTAGAATATAAGTTAAGATCTATTTATAAGTATACTGTCTTTACTTCTTATATGTTTTAATAAGTATTCTAAGCCTAATTTTCCTCTTTATAAGTTAAAAATTATTCTAATCTTTCCTATTACTTATTAATTTAATTATAAAGATATTCCTTATACTTGTAAATAGTTTCTTATACGTTTAGTATATATAATTATAGTCTATAAAAGTTAGAGTTTAATGCTTTTATGAGTTGTTTTAAATGTAGACTAAAAGGAACACTATCTAAAGCTTTTATATATTACTATTTTATAAGTAAAGGTATTAGATAGATTAATATTTAAGTCTTCTTTTAATTTTAGTTATTTTATTATATATAGTAGTTTAGTTAATAGTTTAGTTAGTAGTTTAGTTAGTAGTTTAGTTAGTAGTTTAGTTAGTAGTTTAGTTAATAGTTTAGTTAATAGTTTAACTTAGTGATTTTACTAATAGTTTTAGTATATAATATAGTTTAAGAGCTAGTCTTTATAAAAGTAAGCTTTCTACTTACTAAAATATACGTATTATAGTCTTTAGTTAGAAAGCTTACTTTCTATTTAAATTCTAAACTCTCTATATATAAGGTTTAAGGCTCAAAAAATCTCACGTGACCTAGAAAAAGTGTAGTTACGTGTAATAGTAGTCAGTGCATAATAGAGTATTTAGTCTTATAATCTATATGTTTTTCTCTTTATAATCCTAATTTAATATATAGAATAAATTCTAAGTATTATTTATAATATATAAAAAGACTAGCTCTCTCTTTTTTTCTTAAAGATACTACTATTATTCTTAGTTCTTAAGTTTATAATACTTGTATTTAGTATTAAGAGAGTTTTCTTCTTATAAACAAGTAGTAATATATATAAAACTTTAATTAAGTAATAAAGGATATAAGAATAAAGACATATCTTTATTATAAAGAGTATTAGTTTAATATATAGTTAAAGGATAATATCTACTAGTATTACTATTTAAAGGATATAGATATAAGTATACTAGGTTATAAATAGACTCTAAGTCTATTCCTTATGTTTATAAATAATAAAATAGACTTAAGAGATATTCTTACTTACTTATTAGTTCTAACTTAAGTAAAAGAGATAGTTATTACTTAAGTTTATATATAAATACTCTTTAAGTGTATTTAAGGCTACTAGTATTAGTATATAGGTTATTATATTAGCTTTATATAAAACATTATTAAGATAGTTAATATACTCCTTAATCTATTATTTAAGCTTAATATTATACTTTTATAACTATCTAAGAGTCTTATAAGCTATAATTTAAGATATTAATACTAATTCTAAACTAATTTCTAAGTTTATAAAGAATATATTCTTACTTAACTTTACTTTATTAAGGCTTACTATCTAGATTACTATTATATTACTATCTCTTTAAAGTACCTTAATGTATTACTTATTAATAATAATGTTTTCTTATCTATTATATCTATTACTAATAATGTTATTATTTTAGAGGAGCTAGTACAAGATAATTTAAGCCTAGTACTTACCTTTCTTAACTCTTAATCTATAGTCTTAAACCTTAATATTAATACTATAAAAGTAGACCTTATCTTATAAGAGATTATAAGTTAGAAAGCTCTACTTATAAGTGTTCTAACTTTATTTATTTAGTAGATACTAATTAATAAAGTATCTAAAAGAGAGTATATCTTTACTATAGTCTTCTTTATATTATATCTAACTAGTTAAACTAACTTAAATACTTTATAACTCTAAAATGTAAGTATAAAAGACTATACTTAGTATATACTCTACTAGTATAATAAGAGGTTTAAATACTATTACTATTAGTAATTCCTAATCTTTAATATCTTAATACATTAGAGAGTAAAGTTTATAACTTATTTCTATATCTTAAAAGTATTTAGATTATAAGATCTTACTTATAAAGAGCTAGTTAAGGTACTTAATATAAACTTAGTATTACTACTATAGATTATCTATTAAGACTCTTATCTACCTAGTACTTACTTATATTAAAGGACTTAAGAGAATAAGCTTTAAGCTTAAGTATATTATTTATTACTTATAGTATTACTTATATTTATTACCTTTAATTATATAAATATATAATAATATAATCTTTAGTATTACTTACCTTACTTTTAAGAGTATCTTATAAGTAATAACTTAACTTAATAGTAAATCATATAAGATAATATTTAAAACAACTTATATATTATTACTTATTACTTAGATCTTTAATTCTAAGCCTTCTTTAAGTATATACTATAACTATATTTATAGTATATAAATTACTAGATTTATTATAAGTAATAATACTAAGGTTCTAATTACTTTTACTACTTCTTTTAAATCTTATTTACTCTTCTAATAAATTAATTAATAGATAAATCATAAGCTTAGTTTACTTAGTACTAAGAATAGTAGATTATAACTTAGAATCTAGACTTATTATAACTATTAGATACTTAGAATCCTATATCTCTTCTCTTTTTAAATATAGTTAATACTCTTAATTAATTTATAACATTTCTAAACTAATTATAACTTTATACTACTTACTATCTATCTTATTATTTATAACTTAAGAAGAGCTCTAATACCTTAAAATATTAATTCTTTTTCCTTTAACTTCTCTTTTAAGAGTTAATTATTACTAAGAAGATTAACTATAAGAATTAGATGTTTTCTTTAACTTAGAATTAGACTATGTTAAACTAATACTCACTTATAATAATAATGAATTAAATAGTAAATATAAATATTTAACCTTTTATAAGCTTATATACTATTTTATTCTACTTAAAGAAGTATATTTCTAAGTTTAAGAAGTTATTAATCTCTTATACTAAGCTTTAGACTTAAGTATTACCTTATACTAATAGTTATACTCTACTTTTATTCTTTATTCTAAAGATATTAAATAAGTTAATTAAAGAATATAATTAGTTAGTATAAGAAGTCTTATACTTCTTTCTTAACTTACTAGCTTAAGAGTCTTCTTAATAAGTAGTCTTACTTAATTATCACTTAGAAGAGGTTTAAAATAATCTACTTACTATAAAGAAGAAGACTATTATAGTCTAGTAATCTACTTTATAACGTTATTAGAATTGTCTTAAGAATGTACTAAGTAATCTAATACTTAGTAAAGTAATACTATTTAACTAACTATAGTTTTAAGACTAGAAGATATAAAGGATCTAGTCTTATATAACTAAAAGAGTAATTAATTACTATTTAAAGTACTTAAATAACTTAATAACTCTAAGTTATTTAAATTACTACTAAGTAAAACTTATACTTTATTATTCTTTTATTAGCTTTATAAACCTCTTATCTTTTAATAACTATACTTTTATAGACTATATTAAAGTATTCTAAGCTTATAAACGATTATATACTTACTTAAAAGACTTTTATATAAATCTAGAAGTAAAGAGGTCTAATTTAAATAATAAGAGTAATAAGAATCTAACTTAAGACAAGAGTTAAAATAAACTAATTATAGATTTTAAGGCTTATTCTTATTATAACTTACGTTACGATCTACTTTATATAAGCTTTATAGATAAGTTAAGTTAATATAATATTAACTATATATATAATTAGAGTTCTTATATAAGCTAATATATAATTATACTTAAGACTTAAGAATAGTTTAAGTTTAAGAATCTTATAAATTAAGAAGTAGTAGTCTATTTATTACTTAAGTCTTTAAATACTAAGTAAAGAAAGCTTTATAATATTATAGTTTCTTAGTATATTTATAAACTTACTAGAGATTTAATCTCTTCTCTTCTTCTAAACGTTAATAAGATTACTAAGTTTAAAAAGACCTTTATAGTCTTAAAAGCTTATACTTAGATCTAAGAACTAGTATAATAAGCTAAGTAAGGTAATTCTATCTTTTATACTACTCTTATAAGTATTATAACTTTTAATATTATAAGTAAGACCTTATATAATCTCTTATAACTCTTAGTTAAGAAGAAGAAATTAAACTTATTAAATATAACCTTATAATTCTTATAAGCTTAGTTCTAAAATACTAGGTTCTTAATTATTAATAAGAAGTTTATAATTAATCTTAAGATACTATTATTAATTAACGATTACTTATAAGTTATCTTCTTAGACTATTTAGACTAGTCTTTTAATAGTCTAAATGTCTTATTATATAGTGATTTCTTCTAGCTTCTACTTGTAAACAGTTATTCTCTTTATACTCTAATACTTATAATTATAAAGCCTACTAAAGAATAACACTTCTATTAAGTATTTAACTATATACTTTAACTTATATAAGTTATATAGTAGTAGAAAGAGAATAATATCTTAATTAAGTTCTAAATAGCCTTAAGTAAGTTATAAGAGTTAAGACTATTAAAAGAGAGCTAAGATCTTCTTTATATATATATTTAGAATTAGCTTCTTCTTAAATAAGTAATAAGGTTCTAATTAGCTTTATAGTTATACTTTACTAATAATAAGATCTAAGAATAAAACTATAACTAGTTAATAAGTTAGAATTAACTTATAAAGTAGATTTTAGTTTAGTATAGTAACTAGAATACTAGTAAGGCTTCTAAAGATAAGGTAGATAATCTAATTATAAAAGTTAATCTTTATATTAGAGTTAAGGTAATACTTACTTATAATCTTTAAACTAAAAGAGAGTTAGTTAATAGTTCTATAAGTATAATATATAATATTTCTTAAAATATAAGTTAAGATCCTTCTTTTTCTATACTAGTTATATTACTTATAAAGTTTAATAAGTATTCTAAACTAAATTTCTTTTTATATTTACTTAAAGTTATACTTATCTTTCTTATTACTTATTAGTTTAAATTTAAGAGTATTATATATTCTTATATATAGTTTCTATTACAATTAGTATATATAATTATAATTTATAAGAGTTAAGAGTTAACTCTCTTTAAGGTTATTTTAAACTTAAATTAAAAGGAGTACTATTTAGGCCTTTTATATATAGTTATATTATAAGTAAAAGTGTTATATAAGTTAATATTTAAGTATTCTTTTAATTTTAACTACTTTAGTAAGAGTATAGACTCAAATATAACTTAAGATTAAAGGATAGACTATAATTATAAAAATAAACAGTTATTATACTTTTTAGACTAAGGTATCTTTATTTTAATCCTTATAGTTTATAAGCTAGTAACTTAAGTTCTTATAATTTACTTTATTAAGCTAGTAACTTAAGCTCTTATTATTTACTCTATTATTAAACTTAACTTGATTTTTTAACTTTTTACTTTTCTTAATTATAATAACTATATCTATACGTCTTATAATACTATAATACTCTTCTCTTATAACTTAATTATAGTTAGAATGTCTTTGTTTACTTAATTAGTAGTATTAATTTTAACTTTTCTAGTCTATTCTATTACTACTATAATAACCCTTACTACTAAGCCCTTTATTTGAAATCCTTAGGTTTATTAAGACTATATACTAAATCTAACTAGGCCTTTAAACTTAGAAGTATATCTAAGTTAACTTATAAGTAAAGTTAATAAGGTTATATATATATACTATAGTTAGAGGAGTGTTAAAGTCTAAGTAAAGTATATTTTAATTAAAGAATACTTTTAAGATAACTATATAAACTACTACTATAATAATAAGAGTACTAGATATAGTTTCTATAAGTGTTTTTAGGTAGGATTTTGACTATTATAAGGATAATACTAACTTTCTAAACTTATAGGCCCTTAGGCTACTACTACTATAGTTACTACTACTATTAGTCTAGCTATAGCTAATAATCTTAACGCCTTAGTTATAGTTATAATTAGACCTTCTATATCTTGTTTACCTTAAACTCTTCTCCTAAATTCTTCTATTCATAGTACCTATTATTAGGTAGTACTTACAAATATCTCTCTTATACTAATATCTAACTATTAGGGTCATACTAGACAAGTTCACGTCCTTTAGTGTTCTTAAGTTAAATAACTTTATCTAATAGCTTAATATTATATAGAATTGTTAATATTATATAGTAAGGAGATAGATAGGTTAGAGGAGGATTTTAATATAGAATAGGTTATAGATATAAAATAGTCTTTTTTATATAGATTAGGTCATTAGTTACTTATAAACTCGAGTATAGTAAGGACTAAGAGTTAGGAGTAGGCCCTCAAGAATTACAAATACAAATGCAAGCTTTCTTCTAACGAAATTTACTAATTGTAGTCCCTTGTTTATTCTCTTAACAGTATAATCATAAGGTAAAAAATTCCTTTAGAAACAAGTATCTTAATAGTCATCTATCCTTAATACTATTAACTCCTAAGATAGTAGTCACGTGCCTTATAGAGAGTTGTAGTGTCAAGAATAGAATTGTTACTACTAGTAATGAATTCAGTCGTCAAGTGTATACAATTGTACATAGTAAACAGATTCTATCTATAGACTATACTAATAACCTTACAAGAACTTGTAACTAATAATAGTAAAGGAGTGTCAAGACCGTCATAGTGGCCAGTAGTACCGTTCACTACGTACTATAGGGTAGTAGGATTGTTTAGCTCTTAGGTTATACCGTTATTAATTACTAATTGTTGCTTATAGAAATACTTGTGGCTATAGAGAACAAGATCGACGCCGTACTAGACTAAGAGAGGTTCAAATGCTAGTTGACACTCTTTATATTCTGTAGTACTTACGTACTAAGGACGGTGGCCAGCTACAATGACCTAGGGTGTCTTCTTACAGTTAATAGAGGTAAGATCTTTCTGTAACTACTAGAGCTAGGTACCTGTAAGTGTGAATAAGCTAGCGTTTTCTACACCCTTACCACCTAGCTTATTAGGTACATTTAGGAAGTCAGTTTCTATATTAAATTGAACGAAGTAGACTATTCCGTGATCCTAAGAAAACCAAAAGTTCTCAAGTCTACTAGACTGAGTAGAGGGCATACTAAGAGGGATTAGAATTGATGTAATAGAGGCTTGAATGTACTTACTTCTAATGAGCATAGTAGCCGGTGAAATTCAACTGGCCTGGTACACATATGCTGAGGTCGGCGCCGTTGTCACAGTTGGCTTCGTGATTGCCTTTTGAAGTCAGTGATTTATCTAGTTTAGAAGTAGTAAACTCACCTAGCCTAACCATATAAGGGACATCTCTCAGAATCTTGTCATACTCTACGCCATTATTAGTCGTGTTGAGGGGTTTGACGTAGCCTCCCTTCTCTTCTTTTAGCCAGGCATCGGCATATGCAATGTCGCTGGCTATTACTGTCAGTAGATGAAAAAAGATAGGGATAGATGACGGACTATGCCAGATAAAGTCAAAGCTTGTTTTGAGTGAATAGAGAGAATCGATCGAAGTATTCTCCCCTGGCTTTAGAGGATTCATTGCGCCCTTTCCAACTGTCGTACTAAGACCGTCTAGCCCTATAGTACCCATATCGCCTACCATCGCAAATTTGAATGATTCGCCATCACTAATGGAACGTGCCGTCATAAAACTGTAACCACGGTTACTACACTGTGGTCTGTAGTGGTATCTGGTGTCTGGAGCAAGGCCGGTAATAGTCACATGGTTATTGTAGGTAGAAGAGGAGGGATAGATGATCGAGATGTCAGATAAGGCAGAGCGTTCGAGATTGCTTCCAATGCCGAAGTTGACAGTAGGCTTAGACAACTTTTGCTTTGTGTTCCAGCTGACGGACATACCATGATCGCCGGCATAGGCCAGGCGGATTTGCGTAGGTTCAGTGTTCTCATTGCATTCTTGGTTGTCATTGTTGTTGTTGGCGAGAACTGCATTAGCCAGGGTCAAAGCAGTGACTGCTTTGAGGGAGAACAACATGACGGATAAGGAGAGTAAAGAACGCAACTGATGAGAAGCTCATTAGGTTAGAATATCATCTCATTTATGAAATCGAGGTGTAGCCCACGTGCGCTACGGGGAGCTTTCAGTTTCCTTGAGCCGTTCAATTCTTTCCCGTTCGGATTGCTGCTACACCGATATGCGCGACTCCCTGTTTT
>WNGE01008562.1_pt1 | contig 11664 bp, 9 predicted proteins | sample 5400651 | NCBI WGS metagenome assembly WNGE01 (sample SAMN13153370, study PRJNA577476) | soil metagenome | isolation source: 60 cm soil or saprolite under grassland replicate 2 | place: USA:California | collected 2016-06-15 | reverse complement strand
CGCCGCTCGACGAACCCCTTCGGGTCCGCCAGGATGCTCAGCGTGTGGCCGACAACCGGCCAACCTTCGTCGCCCGGAATATGCGCAAGCGCACCACGCGGGGGCGGCTGCACCGTCTCGGCCTGTCCGGCCGGAGTGTCCGTCATCTGTGCTTCTCCGTCTGTGCTTCTCCTGCTCCAGAGCCGAACGCAATGATTCTGCGCATCGTTTTACCGGGACGTGCCAGATCTCAAAGCCCCGCGTGCAATTGCCAGGGCCATGACCCTCCCGTGTTGAGTCCGCCCCCCAGCCATCCACTTTCGCCGCCGCCCAGCGTAGAATAACCGCCCAGAGCGCGCCGCTATGGCCACACCGGGGCAGGGTTGAAGGCCGACTAGCCGCCTGACCGCCGATATCGCCGGTACAGCGGCTGATGAGGGCCGAAGAGGTGATCCGAATGAAGCGGCGGCAATTCATTACGCTTCTCGGCAGCACGGCCGCGTGGCCGGTTGCTGCCGCGCTGGCCGAGGTTTCTCACCAACGGCCGCTCGTCGGATTTCTGTCGCCGGGCGCCGAGAATTTCACCATGTCTCACACCCGCTGTGCCATAAGGCGTGCAAATGTGCGCGGTAATGCCAAAGAACGAAGAAATGGCGCCTGCGGGTAGCGGCTTCATTCGGGTCGGCACGATCAGCGAAATACGCGAGCGGCGACGGTTCGTGGTCCCGACCCCGAGCGGCGCAGTACTCATCGTGGCGGACGGCGAGGAGGTGGTCGCGCTCGACAACCGTTGATCGTGGCGGACGGCGAGGAGGTGGTCGCGCTCGACAACCGTTGCCCGCACATGGGATTTCCGCTCCACCGCGGTACCATCGAGGACGGCATTCTCACCTGCCATTGGCACCATGCCCGTTTCGACCTGCGCAGCGGGTCGACCTTCGACCTGTGGGCGGACGACGTCCCCGTGCGCGCAGTGCGAATCGTCGACGGCGACGTGTGGGTGGCGACCGCCCCGGTCGAGCGCGATGAGGCGGCGCATTGGCGCCGCCGCCTTCACGACGGCCTTGCGCACAACATCGGGTTAGTGATCGGCAAAGCGGTGCTGGGCGCTGTGGCCGCAGGTGTGCAGGCCCCGCAAATCGTACGCGACGCTCTGCTCTATGGGGTCGCCCATCGCGAGAGTTGGGGAACCGGGCTCACGACGCTTACCGCGCTCGCCGACCTGCTCCCGGTCTTGAACGACGGCGACCAGTACCTTGCGCTGTATCATGGTGTTGCCGCCGTGGCGGATGATTGCGAAGGACAGTCGCCGCGCACCGATACCGAACCGCTCGGGAGCGACGTCCCCTTCGAGACCTTGGCGCGTTGGTTTCGACACTGGGTGCGCGTGCGCCACCGCAGCGGCGCCGAGCGCACGCTGCGCACCGCGATCGCGGCCGGAGCCACGCCGCAATGGCTGGCGGCAACGACCCTGAGCGCCGTCACCGATCGCTATTTCGCCGACGGCGGTCATGCGCTCGATTTCCTCGAGAAAGCGTTCGAAGCGATCGAGCTCATCGGTTCGCAGCACGCCAAGGATCTCTTGCCCTCGATCGTGCCGGTGCTCACGACCGCAGTAGGCCGGGAAGAGATGGACAGCTGGCGCCATCCGATCGATCTGGTGGCTCTTGCCGAGCGGGCGCTGCGAGATGTTCCAGACGCGCTGCGATTGGGGCGCATGAGGCGCGGCTCCTGGCGCGAGCATGCTTCTCTCGGTCGCGCCGCACTCGGCGAGAACCCCGATGCCATCCTTGAGGCGCTCGTTGGCGCGTTGCACGACGGCGCTTCCCCCGCTGATGTGGCTCGGGCGGTCGCGTTTGCGGCAGCGTTGCGCATCGCATATTTCGGGACGAGCAACGATCATTCCGATTGGGAGAGCGCGCATCACGCCTTCAGTTACGCCAATGCCGCGTCCGGCCTGATCGCGCGGGCGACCGAGGGCAGGCCGGATGTCGAGACCGAGGCCATATGCGTGCGCGCCGTCTTGCACGGCGCGCTCGCGGTTTACCTGAACCGTTTTCTGAACGTGCCGCCCGCGCGTCAGCCGCGCGACGACGGTCAAGGCGCGTCGCCGGACGAGCTTCGCCGCGCCCTGCTCGATGCCTGCGACCGCCAACAGCAGGTCGCGGAAGCGACGCGATTGGCGGCGACTTACTTTTCCGCCGGTCATCCGCCTGCCGATTTCATTGCGCTCTTGGGCCACGCGCTGCTGCGCGAAGATGCCGGGTTCCACATGGTGCAGAACCTCCAAGCCGCCGTCCGGCAGTACCGCGTCTGGCGCGGCGATCCGGATGCAGCACCGATTCTGATCGCGGCGGCGCGTTACCTCGCCGCCCATGCGCCGACGCCGCGAGCGCGCCATCAGACGGCCGAGGTTGCTCGCCGCCTGATGCGAGGCGGCGCGGTACATGAGGATGCAACCGAAGCTGAGGCTTGATCCCCGAGCGAGGCCAGCGGGATCTCGAAAGCCTCAAGCTCGGCCCCGATCCTGCGCACGGACCGAGCTCCAACGCAAGAATTGCAGCAGGAGTGCACCATGCCGGCACGGAGCGATGCCCTGACAGACCGCCTCTATCGATACCGCGAAATCGAGATCACGGTCATCGGCCGAAAATCACGACGTGCCATCTCGATTCCAGTGTGGTTTGTGTTGGACGATGACCACTTGTATCTCCTGCCGGTGCAGGGGTCGGATACGCAGTGGTACAAAAACGTCCTGAACAACCCGTCAATTCGCATAGAGGCGGGTGGCGCGGAGACCGAATTCACCGCTGTTCCGATCACCGACCGCGCACAGGTGTCGTCCATCGTCGAAAAATTCCGCGCCAAATACGGCGCCGACGATGTAGCGAAATATTATTCAAAGCTGGACGTTGCGGTTCTCGCGCAGGCACGCTGATCTTGGCGCATCGCGGCTCACTGCCGATCGGCGCGAGAGAAACACGTACGTAACCGCTACCGGCATTTGGGTCAGCAAATGTGGCCAGGTCATGGAGGCCTTCGGGATTTGTGTTCTCCTTGGCGGCCATTGCCATTGCCGTTCTATACGGCCTTTATCGGTGGGTCGATCCGCTGCCGCCGCGCGACCTCGCAATTGCCGCGGGGTCGGCCACATCGGGATACGATACCATTGCGAGGCGCTATGCGCGAATTCTGGCACGCCATCGTGTTCAGCTCGACGTTCGCAACTCTGCCGGCGCGGTGAAGGATCTTGAATTATTGCGGAACCGGGCCTTTGGCGTGCAGGCAGCGCTGACGACTTTCGGCGTCACGGAACCAAACGATGCAGATATTCTCTATTCACTTGGCGGGATATTTGATGCGCCGATATTCATCTTTTATAGGAATGCGGAACCCATTACCCGATTTGCGCAATTCCGCGGCAAGCGCCTTTCCATTGGCATGCCGGGAACCGCCCTTCGATCACTTATGTTGCAGGTGCTAAAGGCGACTGATGCATTAGATATTTCTACGCGTCTCGTAGACCTAGATAGCGCCGGCGGAGTCGATGCGTTGACTGGGGGCGAAATCGATGCGGCGGCGTTTCCGAGTGAGCTGGATGGGATACTCTTGCAGCGCGCGCTCGGTGCCCCTGGCCTTCAATTGATGAACGTTGCACAAGCGGAGGCCATCGCCAAAACGGTTCCCGGGCTGAAGCACGTGGTGCTATGGCGCGGGCTCATCGACTTGAGCCGCGACATTCCCGATGCGGACATCGATCTGATTGCCTCCCGCAACAGATTGCTCGTTCGCAAGGAGCTTCACCCGGCGTTGCAATATTTGCTCCTGGAAGCCATGCGCGAAGTCCACTCCGCGCCCGGACCGTTCAATCGTCTCGGTGAATTTCCCGCCGAACAACCCAATGATTTGCCGTTGTCGCCAACTGCAGAAGCATTTTACCGCTCGGGCCCGACATTCTGGCAGCGCTACACATCGTTCTGGCTCACCTCACTGCTCAATCGAGTCGTTTTCTTTGTCATTCCGGTCGTGGTCGTGTTGATTCCCGTACTCGGCTTCGCGTCTCGTCTTTACAGATGGCTGTATGTTCGCCGCGTAAACCGACTTCATCGTGCTTTGGGAGACCTCGAACGGGAGCTCGCTCATCGGGCAGATGGATCTCGATCCGTCGAGTATCAGGCACGAATGGCCGAAATCGAATCGGCCGTGCATTCGCTCAGGCTTCCACGGCGATTTGAAGTCGACCTGCAGCGGCTCAGGGTCCATCTCCGCATTGTCCAAGAAGACATTGCTCGACTGCGGGCAGTCAATTGACGGTGCGGCGACGCTGCTCGGCCTTTTGCAGGATCAGGCGCGAGCCCCGGCTGGAAGATGGTGCAAACAGCCGGGGCTCCTACCGACCAGAGAACAATAGGCGATCACCAGCCCCAGCGCGGACCGACTCCGATTCCGATGCCGATTCCGGGTCCCCAAACGCCGACGCCTGGCCCGTAATATCCGCTATAATAGCCGGGATACCCGTAGTAGCCGGGCCCGTATCCGCCGTAATAGCCACGATAATAGCCTCGTCGGCAGACCACCGCGCACCCAAGACACGGTCGCCAGCAGCGGACCGATTCAATTGGGCTGGTTTGCGTGATCGCGGCGCGAACTCCGGATGCGGTGCCAGGCGTCATAGCCTCAGCGCCGCCGATCGGTAGGAACGACGCCGCCGTGATCGCCGCCGACGCAGCGGCCGTCAGAATGAATTTTCGCATGGCGTATTCTCCTTTAGAGAAGGACGGTCGGCTGCAAGAAGCCGGCCACTGGCTCGTCCCCAAGCTCCAAAGATCGTGGTTTGTTCCTTTGCTGAGATCAAGCCTGGCGCCGGGCTTCGGAGAGCGTGGTTAAATTTGGGACGTTCGGGTCATCCTGGCGGCCCCACACAGGGGTAACGGCGCTTCCGTCACCACTAGATCCGGCCGTTCACGGTGTCCGCGAGGGCGCGGAAGGTCCAGCAGGCCGCCAAAATCGAGCTGTTCATAAATCTCAAGACCGCTAAGACTCTTGGTCTCACTATCCCGCTCTCCCTGCTTGGCCGCGCCGACGAGGTGATCGAATAGGCCGTGTCCGGCTGCCAAGGGAGCTATGGACGAAAGTTGGTGACGGCATGGAGGGATAGGCGGCGTATCGTGGGGGTGTTCGAGGCCTCCACTTCTCCACTTAAGGAGTGATACGCCGTGACCGACACTAACGTTTTCCAACTGTCCAAGCCAAGAAGTTTTGCCGATTCGCTGACGGAGGTTTTGCGCAATGGTGCCTGCGCGCTGCTGGCACATGCGGTTGAAGCCGAAGTCGCGGCCTTGCTCAGCTGCCACGCCGACAAGCTCACCGCTGATGGCCGCCAGCGGCTGGTACGCCATGGGCATCTGCCCGAGCGCGAGATCATGACCGGCATCGGTCCCGTCGCCGTGCGTTGCCCCCGGCTGCGCGATCGTGTCGGCGAAGGCCCCAAGCGCATTCGCTTTTCCTCGGCGATTTTGCCGCCCTATGCTCGTCGATCGAAGAGCCTCGACGTGCTGATCCCGATCCTCTACCTCAAAGGCGTCTCCACCCGTGAGTTCGAGGAGGCGCTGATTGCGCTGCTCGGCAAGGACGCGCCCGGGCTCTCGGCCTCCACCATCGGGCGCCTCAAGGAAGCCTGGTCGGAGGAGCACGCGCGCTGGAGCAAGCGCGATCTCTCGGCCAAACGCTACGTGTACTTCTGGGTTGACGGCATCCATGTGCAGGCCAGGCTCGAGGATGCCGCGCAGTGCCTGCTGGTCGTCATCGGCGCCACGCCCGAAGGCAAGAAGGAACTTGTCGGCCTCATCGACGGTGCGCGCGAGAGCGGGCAATCCTGGAGGGAACTCCTCCTCGACCTGAAGCGGCGCGGGCTCGCGATGGGGCCCGAGCTCGCGGTCGCCGACGGCGCACTCGGCTTCTGGCACGCGGTCGAGGAAGTGTGGCCTCAGACCCGCGGCCAGCGCTGCTGGGTGCATAAGACCGCCAACGTCCTGAACAGGTTGCCGAAGAGCCAGCAATCGAAAGCCAAACGGGCATTCCAGGAGATCTGGATGGCCGAGACCAGGAAGGATGCGCTGCTCGCCTTCGACGCCTTCATCGAAACCTGGGGCATCAAATACGACAAGGCGGTCGAGTGCTTGATCAAGGAGCGCGACACGCTGCTGGCCTTCTACGACTTCCCGGCCGAGTACTGGAAGCATCTGCGCACGACCAACGTCATCGAAAGCTCGTTCGCGACGATCCGCCACCGCACGGTCCGCTCCAAGGGGTGCCTGTCGAACAAGACCGCGCTCGCCATGATTTTCAAACTGGCCGAGGCCGCCAAAAAAAGTTGGCGTCGCCTCGATGGCCACAACCAGTTGCCGAAAGTCATCCTCGGTGTAAGATTCGCTGACGGAGTCGAGGTCATCAGATCGCAAGCTCAAGCTGCTGCCGCCTGACCCCTTCCGTCACCAAGATTCGGCGAGCTCCCGGCAAGCATCCGTCGCCCAGTATTCTCAGGGGGCCTAACGGGCTGGGCGGCTGTTTCTGGTAAGGCATTCGTGCGGCTTCAAACTCGCAAATGATGGTCGTGACACCCGTGCGATCCAGTTCTATCTTGGGCACTCCGATATTCGGTCAACTTGTCGATACACCGATGTCGTGGCCACCCGGTTCGAGGGCTTTTTCGAGGACTAGGCCAACATGGTGAGAGTTTTCGCGGCAATCGTTTTCAGCGCTTTGTTCTTTGGGTTCAGTCCTGCTTGGGCGGAAGTCGAGTGTTTCCCACACTGCGATTATTGGCACGACTATGGGCCATACGACTTTACCTATAAGCGGCCAGGTCTGTTTGGATATCCGATTTGCGGGCCGGGAGGAGACTGTTTGCCATATCTTAGGTACACGTATCAGCGCGGTTATCGCTTTCGGAAAAGTGTAACTATTCGAGTGCGGCCAAGGCCAGTTGCTCCACGACAGTAACTGCAACACTGACGTAGGTAGTCAAAGATAGGGTCGTTCGCAGCGTTCACAGATCCAACCACCACCACAGGATCACCACCCCCGCACCACCAGCACCATCAAAATCCCGAGGATCGCCACGAGCACCGCCACCTTCGCTCGCTTCTCCCTAAAAATGGGTCGGGAATTGTTTTGGGAGGGAATGCCATGATCGCCCGATTCGCCGCCGCATTTCTCGTCACGGCGTTCGCAACGGTTCCCGTCGTCGCTGAGACGTGGCCGAAGCTCCCCAAACGCAACCTCACGCCAGGGGTAATCAACGAATCTCTGTCCCTGACTAAGATTTGCTCAACGAAATGGGGCCAGGATGCTCGCGCCGTCACCGCCAAGATGAAGCAGGATGTCATCAAGGCATATCATTTTCGCGTCTCAGCCTGTCCACTAACGAAGCTCAAAGGTAAGTTGGTTCATCGAGTGGAAATAGATCATCTCATCTCCCGTGACATTGGTGGTGCCGATGATACGGAGAATCTTTGGCCGCAGTGTTACGAGCCGACGAATAAGGATAAAAGCAAGCAGGCTGACGGCGCACACAAGAAGGACCGGCTCGAAGTGGAATTAAACAAGCGAATCTGCAAGGCAAAAGCGACCGCACTACTAAAACAATATCAACGAAAAATAAGGACAAATTGGATTTCGCTATACCACGAGATTTACGGTGAGGACTGAGTGCATGGCTATTGACCGCCAAACACGTTACCAGCATGGACTGAACAACTAGCATGCTGACAGAGATCAAGATTGAGGCCGCGGGCGGTAGAAAACACTCATTTGGGGATTCCTTCTGTTCTTATAGGCTTGGACGATTTTCTCATTGAGGGTCAGGGGCGATCTTCAACCGTTAGGAAAATAGATCATTAGCCTCCATCCGAGGCGACCGCGCCGAACGTTCCGGCAAGAACACCAGACCGCGCCCCACCCCCGCCACAATCCTTCGGCATTGAGAATGAACGTTCATTCTCAGTTCCGGCGCGCCATGAGCGTTCGTGAAATTCACCTTCGGCATCAGCCACTTGCCCGCGAGGGCGGGCGCCGGCGCGCCATTCTCGCGACGGCCGAGCGGGCGTTCGCGCGCCACGGTTTTCACGCCGCGACCATGCAGGATGTGGCGATCGAGGCCGGGATGAGCCCGGGTAACCTCTACCGTTACTTCCGTTCCAAGGACGCGATCGTCGAGGGCTTATGCGAGCGCGACCAGGAGGAGCTGGCGGGAGACTTCGTTAGCCTCGCGGCGACGGATGACATCGTCGCCGGCATCGAGGCGTTGCTGCGGCGGCGGCTGATCGAGCAGCCGCGGGAGAATCTCGGGCTGATCGTCGAGATCTGGGCCGAGGCGGGACGCAATCCGGCGATCGCCGCAATCCAGCGCAAGGTCGACGCGCTCGTTGAGGAGCGGCTCGCCGCAACCTTCGAGGCGGCGAAACGGCGGGGCGCGACGGCGCCGGATCTGGACGTCGATTTGGCCGTGCGCGGCACCATGATGATTGGGGCCGGGTTGTTCAAGCGCTGCATCCTGGCAGCAGATTTCGACGGCGAGCGCGAGATCGCCGTGGCGGTCGCGCTGATCCAAGCTTTGGTGGACGGTCGAGCCCAGCCTTAGGCTCGGCGCGCGAACGGGGGAGAGTCGGGGATGATGAGCCGGGGGACCAAACGATACCTCATGAGCGCGGGCGTGGTCGCGATGCTAGTCGCCGTGGTCGTGCCGATCCTGCGCCACACGCTGGGGCTCGTTCCGCGTCCGGAGCCGGCGCAGGCCGCAGTGCCCCCGACGACCGGGAGCGTGGCAAAGCGCGCGCCGGCGCCCGCCGTCACCGTGACGGCCGCGCGAACCCGCGAGGTCGTCGAGCCGCTGTTCGTCTCCGGCACACTCACCGCCCGCGACGAGGTGTTGATCGGCGTGCAGCTCGACGGGCTGCGCGTGGTCGAGATCCTCGCCGAGGACGGCGACCGCGTCGCCAAGGGCCAGGTGCTCGCGCGGCTGGACCGCACCCAGCTCGATGCGCTGCTGGCGCAGAACGACGCCGCGCTCAAGCGCTCGGACGCCGCGATCGCCCAGGCGAAGAGCCAGATCGCCCAGGTCGACGCCGGCCGCGCCCAGGCCAATGCGGACCTGGCGCGCGCCAGAAAGCTCGACGTCACGATCATCACCCAGGCGACGCTCGATCAGAGGGTCGCCGCCGCGCGCTCAGCGGAAGCGCAGTTTGCGGCCGCCACCAGCGCGCTCGCCGTCGCCGAGGCCGACAAGGCAAGCCGGGAGGCGGAGCGGCGCGAGCTGATGGTGCGCATCGGCCGCGCCGACGTCGTCACTCCGGTTGCCGGCGTGGTGAGCCGGCGCACCGCGCGGCTCGGCGCCATGGCGATGTGGGCCGGCGAGGCGCTGTTCCGCGTGATCGCCGACGGCGCGATCGATCTCGATGCCGACGTGCCGGAGGACCGGCTGGCGCGGCTTGCCGTCGGCATGCGGGCGCGCCTCGAGCTGCCCGGCAGCGCGCGGCGCGTCGAAGGTAGCGTGCGGCTGATCGCCAACGAGGTCGACCGCGCGACCCGGCTCGGCAAGGTGCGCATTGGGCTGCCCGCCGACGTGCCGGCGCGGATCGGCTCGTTTGCCTCCGGCACGATCGAGCTCGCGCGCCGTGAGGCGGTCGCCGTGCCCGCGAGCGCCGTCCTGCGCAGCGAGAGCAGCGCCTTCGTCATGGTGGTGCGCGATGGACGCGTGGCGCTCGCCCCAGTCGAGCCCGGCGTCACCGACGCAGGGTTCGTCGAGATCCGCAAAGGGCTTGGGGCTGGCGAGACCGTCGTGGCGCGGGCGGCCGCCTTCCTGCGCGACGGCGATGCGGTGCGCGCGGTTCACATGGCCGAGGCGAAGGCCGCTGCCCAGTGAGGCTCAACGTCTCCGCATGGTCGATCCGCTCGCCGATGCCGGCCACGGTGGCGTGCCTCGTGCTCGTCGTGCTCGGCCTGTTCAGCTTCCGCAACCTGCCGATCAGCCGCATCCCCAACATCGACATCCCGATCGTGCAGGTCGCGATCACCCAATCGGGGGCGGCGCCCGGCGAGCTCGAATCGCAGGTTACTAAGAAGGTCGAGGACGCGGTCGCGAGCGTTCCCGACATCTGGCACATCATCTCGACGGTGACCGACGGCTCGTCGGTGATCACGATCCAGTTCTACGTCGGCAGCACCAATGTCGACCGCGCGCTCAACAGCGTGAAGGACCAGATCGCTAAGATCAGGCCCGATCTGCCGCGGACCATCAACGAGCCGATCGTGAACCGCCTCGACGTCGAGGGCCTGCCGATTGTCACCTATGCGGCTGCGTCCCCGCGCATGTCGGTCGAGCAGCTCTCCTGGTTCGTCGACGACACGGTGGCGCGCGCGCTCCAAAGCGTGAAGGGCGTGGGCAGCGTCACGCGGTCTGGCGGCGTCGACCGCGAAATTAGGATCGCGCTTGATCCGAAGAAGCTCTTGTCGCTCGGGATCACGGCGGCGGCCGTCAACACGCAGCTCCGCGCCACGAATATCGATCTCGCAGGCGGCCGCAGCGAGCTGGTCGGTCAGGAGCAGGCGATCCGCACGCTTGCCGCGACCCGCGCCGTCTCCGACCTTGCGGCGCTCTCGATCGCGCTGCCTGGCGGCCGCAAGGTGAGGCTGGACGAGCTCGGCACCGTGACCGACGGGGCTGCCGAGGCGCGCACGTTCGCGCGGCTCGATGGCAAGCCGATCGTGGCGTTCGCGATCTCGCGCGCCAAGGGCGCAAGCGATGTCGGCGTCGACGCGCTCGTCGCCGACAAGATCGCGGAATTGCGCAAGCAGCATCCGGAGGTCGAACTCACCAAGATCGACACCCAGGTCGCCGCGACGATCGGCAACTATCATTCGGCGCTGGAGACGCTCGCCGAGGGCGCGCTGCTCTCGGTGATCGTCGTATTCCTGTTCCTGCGCGATCTGCGCGCCACGCTGATCTCCATCATCGCGCTGCCGCTCTCGGCCATCCCGACCTTCTGGGCGATGGATCTGCTCGGCTTCTCGCTCAACATGGTGAGCCTGCTCGCCATCACGCTCGTCACGGGCATCCTGGTCGATGATACGATCGTCGAGATCGAGAACATCGTGCGCCATATGCGCATGGGCAAATCGGCCTACCGGGCGGCGCTGGAGGCTGCCGACGAGATCGGGCTCGCGGTGATCGCCATCTCCATGACCATCGTCGCGGTGTTCATGCCGGTGAGCTTCATGGCCGGCATCGCCGGCCAGTACTTCCGGCAATTCGGCATGACGGTCGCGATCGCGGTTTTATTCTCGCTGCTGGTGGCGCGCTTCGTGACTCCGATCGCGGCGGCCTATTTCCTGCGCGCGCACGACTCGCCGCCGCCGAAAGATGGCCCGATCATGCGCTTCTACACGCGGCTAGTGCGCGGCTCGGTGCGCCACCGGTGGATCACGCTCGCGCTCGGCCTTATGCTGTTCATGGCCTCGATCGCCTCGACCAAGCTCCTGCCCTCGGGCTTCATCCCGGCCGACGACCTTGCGCGCACGCTGCTCGCCGTCGAGCTGCCGCCAGGCTCGCGGCTCAAAGACACCGAGCGGGTGACGCGCGACATCGCGCAGCGGCTGAAGAGTCGGCCCGAGGTCAAGTCGGTCATC
>WNGE01014074.1_pt1 | contig 11665 bp, 14 predicted proteins | sample 5400651 | NCBI WGS metagenome assembly WNGE01 (sample SAMN13153370, study PRJNA577476) | soil metagenome | isolation source: 60 cm soil or saprolite under grassland replicate 2 | place: USA:California | collected 2016-06-15 | reverse complement strand
GCAGCGCTCGGCGATCTCCAACGTCCGGTTGAACGCCGCCGGATCATCGCCAAAAAGCTGCGCAAAGGCATAGGGCGACTTTAGCCCATATTCCGTATTTGGCTTTAACTTATGACCGCAGGAAGCCACGGGAATACCGAGACGAATTGCCGTCAACACATCTTGCAACCGGCGCCGCACCGGCGTGTGGTAAAGTACTTCATTGGCGGCTACCAGCGGCATGCCGTAACGCGTAGCCCGCTCGCGAAGTCGCGCTTCCTGTGTGACTTCTTCTTCGCGCCGGTGCCGCGCGATCAGCCCGTAGAGCCGGTCAGCGAAAGCGTCACGGATTTTTCCAGCGACTTGATCCGGTGCAGCTTCACCAACGACCAAACTTTGGTCGCCGCCCCACAACGCGACCAGCCCTGACGCATGGGCGCATACCTCGTCCCACGTGGCGACGCTCTCGCCTTTTTCCGAGCGCAATCGTCCTTTGGTGATGAGCTGGCATAGATTCGCATACCCGCCGCGATCCTGCGCGAGCAGAACAATCGCCGATCCGTCATCAACTGTTATCTGCGAACCAATGATGACCTTCAGCCCTACCTCCCGCGCCTTCACATGCGCGCGCACGACACCGTAGACGCCGTCGCGGTCCGTGAGCGCGAGCGCGGGCAAGCCAAGCCGATAGGCTTCATCCACGAACTCATCGGGATGGCTCGCGCCTTCGAGAAACGAAAAATTACTCTTGCACCAGAGAGGAACGTAGAGAGACATGGGCACGTTGGAGAAATGTCAGAAAAGTTAAAAAGGTTGCGATTGCGGTTTAATGTCAGCGCTCAGCCGTCGGCGGCGCGATTCACCGGCCGCTGTCGGCTGCAGCGGCAAGGTTAGACGGCTTGAGCAAGGTTTCACCCGGTCACCGGGCGTCAACGGCCTTGTGGTATTGACACCGCCGTCTAAACAGAGCCGGGCCGATGCGCCCGGAGGAAGGAACGTATCTGGCGCACCGCCAGGGGAATCCGCTCCTTCGGCTCCTTCCACGGGAACATGCTCACTTCTGCCTTCGGCGCGAGCATCGCGGCCTCCATTGCGACGGCGTACGGATGCGCCGGGATATCATCGGGGAGAATCAGTACGGGCGTCCGGCAATTGCGCACGAAATCGCGCGTCACAGTCCAAACGAAGTCGGGGTTGGTGCGGTACATCTTGGTCAGAAATTTGTCGACCATCTCCATCGTGATGTCGGGCCGGCGCTTGACCAATTCCGGACCCCAGCCTTTCATATTGTTCTCGTATGAGTGGTTGGGCAGCTCCGGCCGGAATCCGCTCGGCTGCGCCAGCACGGCTGCGACAATACGATCAGGTGCCCGCTTCAGCAGGTTCCAAACCAAGGGGCCACCAATGCAGAAGCCCATCACCATGAATTTGTCAATGCGCAGGTGATCCATCAGACCGATATGGTCATCGGTATAGGCATCCCACGGCCGCTCGATCTCGAGGGGGCCGGAGGACTGGCCGCCACTGGCGTTGCGCATGTCCAAGAAGATGCAACGGTACTCTCCCTTGAACTCCTCGATCGCATTAAAGGGCCCGCCCCGGATCAAGCCGGCGATCGTCGAGTTCAATCCCCCACCGGCGACGAGCAACAACGGGAAGCCGGAACCGGCCTCCTCATAGCGGATGCGAACGGGGCCTTTTTCGTAGAACGACATGGCAGCTCCTCCTTGTCCAGTCTGCTGAGCAAACACGCGCGGCGCTGCGGCCATCAGCGTTGCCGCGGCACCCGTTTTCAGTATTTTGCGTCTGATCGGATCCATCATCCGCGTCCTCCTAACTTTCGGCTAACGCAAAGCTCAGCCGGCGCGTTTAGCGATCGGTCTGCAGCGTGAAGTTAGATGATTGTGTCTCCACCGTGTGACCCTATGCAGGCACAGCCTCGATCACACTCACCTCGGATTGCGTCGGAACAACCTTTGTTAGGGCGAAGCCAGCCGCCTCAAGGAGGGCTCGATGCTCCGCCGCTGTACGCTCGCGCCCACCGCCTATCACCATTAAGTTAAGGTCAGACATGACTAGGCCTTGAGCTGCAATCGAACATTCGACGCGATCCGGTAAAACCCGCTCAAGAAGCAGGAGTTTACTCTCGTGTTGTATAATCGCGCGTCGACAGCTCTGGAGGATAGAAGTCGCTCGTTTATCATCAAAGGAATTAATGACTCGTGAGAGTATGTAGGCATCTGCTCCTTTTGGGACTGCCAGAAACAACTTCGCAGCGTCTGTCCAGACCGACCGCGGCGATCCGCTGCTTTGCTTTTTCTGCGGCGTCGGGCAACTCGAAGAGTACCCCCGTTATCTCCGGGTTCGCCTGTAGAATGGCGACAAGCAGACTACCATCCCCACCTCCGACGTCGACGAGCGTCTTGATCGTCGAGAATGGATAGTTCGCCAGCACCGCCGCATTGTACACTCCGACGAGATTCGCCATCGCCTCGTCGAAGATTTTGGCGTGCTCGGGATGTTGCGCTCGATATTGCCACACACCCATACCGAAGACGTGGGTAAAAGCACTTTCGCCCGTCCGCACGCTGTGCATCAAGTTGCCCCATGCCTGGTAATCTTCTTCCCCCAAGGCCATAATTGCCCAAGCGCGCAGCGAATCGGGCGCGTCGCTCTGGAGCGTCGCGGCAATAGGCGTTAACGTAAAACGTCCCGACTCCTTTTCTGCGAAGATGCCTACGGTCGCGAGCGCGCGCATGACTCGGTACAGTGATGGTGCGTGCGTACCGCTAGCCTCCGCCAGTTCCTCAGTGTGTTTTGACCCATCCTTGAGCAGGTCAGCAAGCCCGAGCTTGGCCGCGATGTAAATAGCCCGTGCCACCCTAAAGCCCGAGATCATTCGAAGCATAGCAACGGAGGGCGGCGTATCAGGACTTGTGACTTGGAACTGTTCATTCATGGCTCACCTGTTTGAAGGATGAGTGTCTAACGCGACACTCAGCCGGCGCTTTTAGCGATCGGTCTGAAGCGACGGGTTAGGCTCACTCATTCTCGCTTGTTTAAGCCCGAACACCTCGGAGAAGAACTTTGCCGTCGCCTCACGAGCTCTTGCGGCAATCTCTGGGTTCGGTGTCACTCGGGCTTGCCCTCCTCTTCCTAAATTCGCCAATGGACTTGAGACCATTCGTTCCGAGCCTGTGCTGTCGAACTCATGAGTCGCCCCAGGGTGCATCGTCAGGCGCACCAACTTCCGTGACGCCTCCGGCAGCGAGTCGACCAGCTTGCGACACGAATCCGGAGCATCATACGTGTCAAGGTCACCGCCCTGAAGGAAGACGGGGGCACCGGTGAGTTCTCGGAAAACTTCCTCGGGTCTTTGTTCATTGTTGTAGGTCCAGCACAATGGATAGAAGGACGCGTGCGCTTTGAAGCGCAGAGAGGGAGGCCCGTATCGGTCCGCCAGCGGTTTGCTGGCCGTCAGCATGGATACTCTTCCACCAAAGGAAAAACCCATAATGCCAATGCGCGTCGCGTCAATCGCCGGATGATCCGCCAGAAACTTCAAGGCTCCAAACGCGTCGGGGAGCGCCTCTGTCACTTGCGGTGGGCGACTGGTCGATCCAACAACAAGGCCCCGCGGCGCCCACATGTCAATCTCAAGCGTGGCAATCCCTGCCTTGGTCAAGATCTCGGCCATGAGTGGGCCTCGGCTGTCAGGCCCGTTCGCTCCGTGCACGACCAGGACCGCTGGTACTTTTCCTTTTCCTCCGCGCGGAACCATGAGTCGGCCTGCTGTTATCAGCGGCTTGTCAGGATGAAGTGTAGCAAAGCTTATATATGAGACGCGTACCGACGACGGCGGATCTGCGGCTTCGCCTGTCGAGCCCATCACCGTAAGCGCCATTGCGAGCACCGGAACAAAACTCAATTTCCGCATGGATTCGTCGTTTCTCTTTAAAGCCTAACCCGACTTCACAGATTCGACGCTGAATAAAAAAATATCACTCGCACAAGTGTTTGGATTGCAAAGGATGAGATGATCCAAAGCAGCCAAAACGGCTTGTAGTGCAGACCTACCCCCTGTTCAAGCTTAACTGGATGTGGATAATCGCAGGCTGTCATGTTCCTGCGCTGCTCAGCCCGCAAGAAGGACGGCAAAGAACACCGCTACTTTAGCATTGTGGAGAACAAGCGCGTGGCCGATGGGCGCGTGATGCAACGCCACGTGTTGTATCTGGGCGAGATCAATTCTTCGCAAGAGTGCGCGTGGCGCAAATCGATTGAAGTATTTGAAGACGGTCAGGAGCGAGCAAGCACGCTGGCCTTGTTTCCCGCAGATCGCTGTGAAGCGGTGATCGCTGATGAGTCGGTGGTGCGGGTGCGGTTGTCGGAGTTGGCGCTGTGCCGGCCACGCCAGTGGGGCGCATGCTGGCTGGTAGTCAAGCTGTGGCGGGAGTTGGAGCTGGATCGATTCTGGAGCGAGCGTCTTTCTCCCAGCCGTAAAGGGACGCGCTGGGATCAAGTGCTGTTGGTGTTGGTGGCTTACCGGTTGATTGCCCCCGGCAGCGAGTGGCGCTTGCATCGGGAATGGTTCGGTCGCACCGCTTTGGCCGATCTGTTGGGAGCGGATTTCAGCCTGGCCGAGTCCCATAAGCTCTATGCTTGTCATGATCTTTTGCTCAAGCACAAACAGGCGTTGTTCGATCATCTGGTTAGGCGCTGGCGCGATTTGTTCAACGTCAGTTTCGAGGTGCTGCTCTATGATTTGACCAGCACCTATTTTGAGAGCGATCCGCCGCAAGATGAGAACGACAAGCGGCGCTTTGGCTACAGCCGCGACAAACGTAGAGACTGTGTGCAGGTGGTGATCGCGCTGATCGTCACGCCGCAGGGCTTTCCGTTGGCCTACGAGGTATTGGCGGGCAACACGTCGGACAAAACGACGCTACGAGAGTTTCTCAACAAGATCGAAACGCAATACGGCAAGGCCGAGCGCATCTGGCTGATGGATCGGGGCATCCCGACCGAAGAAGTGCTCCACGAGATGCGCCACAGTAATCCACCGATCAAGTACCTGGTGGGCACGCCCAGGGGACGTTTGACACGGTTGGAGAAGCAACTTGTGGACAAGCCCTGGCACAGCGCGCGGCCCGGAGTCGAAGTGAAACTGTTAGCGCAACAAGGCGAGCTTTACGTACTGGCCGAGAGCCGCGATCGAATCGCCAAGGAGCGCTCGATGCGCCGGCGGCGACTGAAGTGGCTGTGGGCTCGGCTCAAGCAACTGAGCGCCATGACGCTCACGCGCGAGGATCTGCTCATGAAGCTCGGGGCGGCAAAACAGACAGCCCCCAGCGCTTGGCGCTTAATCAAAATAGAGGTGGCCAAACCAGGCGCCTCATTCACCTATCGCTTGCACAGGGAGAAGCTGCGTAGAGCGCGGCGGCGCGAAGGGCGCTACTTGCTGCGCACCAATCTGACCGAGAGCGATCCAGCCAAGCTGTGGAGCTTGTACCTCCAAGTGGTGGCGGTGGAAGAAGCGTTCAAGAACCTCAAAGGCGATCTGGCGGTCAGGCCGATCTTTCATCAAAATGAAAAGCGTGTCGAAGCACACATCTTCGTATCGTTTCTGGCCTATTGTCTGCACGTGACGCTGGGACAACGGTTACGTTCGCTCGCGCCAGGACTGACGACACGCAGTGTGCTGGAGCAGTTCGCCGCTATGCAAATGATCGACGTGCATCTGCCTACTACCGACGGTCGCCAGATCATTCTTACGCGCACCACCCAGCCCGAGCCTGAACTCAAATTGCTGTTGGACAAACTCAAGCTACAACTACCGGCACAACTGCCGCCCAAAATCAGCGCTGCTCAAGCCACCTCAGCCACTGCTCTGTAGTGCAGACCTTTGGGAGTCACTGATTGATTTATCAACTACTTATAACCTTTGAACCCCGCGAATCCGCGAAGTCAGGTTAATGGGCCAGCAGGCCACAGTTCTCTGTGCGGTTCCAGTTGTTCCAGGCTAACGCCGGCCGTGAACGGGAAGAAAAACGTGAGCGGTGCAACAAACGAGGATAACTGCGAAGGATCGCTAGTACGACTTGCCTTCAAACACCCAGCGATCGAGATTATCGAAGTAAGCGCGCCGCAAGAGTAGGCTCATCGCGACGGCGCGCGCCGCCCGTTCCTGCTTTTCCGGAGTGATCGCGTATTTCACCAAGATCTCGAACGGGTAGTTGCCGTGCTCGGCTTCGTCTTCGTGGATGCGTTTGTATGGCTCAGTGACCCAGTTCGGAACCGTTCCCGCGTTTAGACTCTTTGCGATTAAGTTATCAGCCACGCCTTCGCCCGCCATCGGAAACGCGGCGATGCGTTCAACGGTGTCGGTTAGGCCTTCGAAGGCATTGAACATCGCCATCTGCGCCGGCAATGGCTTGTAATCGTAGGGCACGGCGCCTTTTTGGCGTAGCGCTTCTTCGAGAAAACCCGCGTGCTCATATTCTTCATGGACAGCTTGCGCGAGGATTTTCTTCACATCGAGCTCAGGTGTGCTCTTGAGCCAGCCGCCGAAAATTTCACCGGCGCGAATTTCGTTGAACAGTCGGCTCTGCATGACCTTGATGCGCGTCTCGTCCGTTGTCAGAGGGATGAAGCTATAGGCTGGAAGTTTCCCGTCCAAGGACCTGCAGAAATCGACGACTTGCTTCTCGATCGTCTGGGCAAATTCCCTGCTATCCATGGTTTTCTCCTCTTTTGATACGATTTGATCTCTACGGGTTCAATTTCCGCCAGCTTGCTGCGTATAAATTCTTCCCAGACCTACAAAAGTCTGTCATTCCCGATGCTTCAATCGGGAATCCAGAGGAAACAATGACTGGACCCCCGATAAAAACATTCGGGGGTGACGAGTTTGGGATAGGTTCTCATTGATGTTTTTTATACCGCGCGGCTTACTGCCGGGTAGCGCGCTTCCGCGGCCGATCCTTCGGTATCAACAACACTTCGTAACGTCAAGTTGGCTTACCGGCTGGTAATCAGCACGACGCCGGCGACCATCAAGACTGCGCCGAAAACGATGCGCAGGTTGACGGTTTCGACATTGTGTAAAAACACGGCGCTAAAGAAAACGGTGAAGAGGGGAGTGGTATTGAGCAGCGGTATGATGACCGAAAGTTGGCCGCGGCCAAGCGCAATAAAATTTGCGACTTGCGCCGATGTGGCGATCAGCGCCGCGCAAAAATAGAAAATAAACCCTTCGCGCGGCATGCGTAGCTGATGCGCTCTCTTAGTTATCAACACAAAACCGAGTAAGAGTATGAATGACACCGTCGTAACCACCGCCACCGCGACAAAGGGGTCAGGGATAATCTTCAGGGCTTGTTTGCGCAGGCTCTGAGAAACCGCGGAAATCAATCCTGCGCTGATCGGAAAAATCGTATCGATCAGCCACCATTTAGCATCGCCTGCTCTTTTTCCGGAGATCAACCAAAGACTACCGACGATCAGGATTGTGCCGAGAAAGACCAGCCACCCCGGCTGCTCATGGAAGACGATAACGGCGATGGCGGTTGCGAAGAGCGGCTCGCTGCCTCGTAGCGGGCCGGCGCGGGCGACGCCGATGCGCGTGATACCTTCGTAGAAGAGAGCGCGCGCGAAAAGCGGCTGGATGCAGCCGCTGATTAGGTAATAAATCATTGCCGGCGACTTTAAGAATTCGAGCGAAGTCGTGGCGACGAGGTAGGTCCACATGCAACTGATCGATACCGCGTAGCTCACAGACATGGCGACGATTTCAGCAAACAAGTCTGCCGTGCTCTCCGTTGATTTGATGGAAGTTTCACATAAGCGGAGGGCTATGACTTTTGCAACCACAGGCCAAGGACAAAGAGGTTATGCTTCATCCGGGCGACGAATAGTCTCTCTTGCAGTTCAGTACGTGGCTGTCTAAGATCAGCCCTCGCTGAATTCATTACCCACTCAAAGGAGGTCACGTGGAACCACAGGCAAAGGTCGTACAGCTAAAAACCCAACTTGTCCAAGAGGGGCATACGCGCTACTTGCTCGCTGAAACAAATCTGATGACTCTTAGGATTCACTGTTACGCACCGGGGATCGGTGAAAACGCGCTCCATTCGCACACTAAGGAGGATCACATTTTCTTAGTGCTGCAGGGAACGGCGCAGTTCAATACCGGTAGAGACGGGAAAACCATCGTCAATGCGGGGAGGAACAATGCCGTTGTTTTACCGGCGGGTTGCTACTACCAGTTCTGCAATTCGGGCAATGAACCTCTTGTTATGGCGCGTATCGGCGCGGGGCTCGACAAAGCGGACCAACGGCTCAACCCGGACGGCACAGCGATACCGGGTAGGACGCACGAACAGGGCGCAGCGAAACCGGTGCTGATCGAAGGAGCCTTCTTCGAGTAATCTTTAAGAGCGGAGTCGAAGGATTTATGAGGGGACAAGCCCGCACGCTGGGGGGCCGCGCACGGGCTTGTGGTGGAGAGCTTCCCCATACGGGGAAGTTCGGAGAACTGCCTAAGCGATATCTCGCATATGCAAGAAGGTGTACTGAAGCTTTCTCAGCTCAGCGTTGAACCAGCGTTGGCGGCGGCGGTGCCGTGTCAGGTGCGGTTTTAACAGTGACGTGGGGTACATTTTCGCGCCGCATTTCTCGCATCGCACCGCTCGAAGGTTTCGTTTCTCTATTGAGATGATCTTAGATTCACTCTGCAACGCTGGCTGCATGTCATTCCTCCTTGAATATTTACGCGGTGTTACAGCAAGTCACATGCCAGCCGCTCAAGGATCGTTTTGAAAGCTATTTAATCGAGATTTTGCGGCCAGAATCTTGATAGAGGGGGGCTGTCAGACACAAAGTGTCAACGACATGCCACGGGTGACATTGAGAACGTCATAGTAACGTCGTGCGCCGCGCTGACAAGCAGCCGTTTGAGTTTTTGGGCCGCGTGTCTGCTCGCAGCTGAGCGTAAGTTTCGTTTACAGGTACTGTTTCAAGCCAAAAAATTCAGCAGCTGTGCCGCCCAGTAAATTGTCAATATCTTTTTTGGTCAAGCCTTCCCGAGTCTGCAGCATTGAACCGTATTGGGCGAAGTCCCGTCTGGATGCGGAAAATCGCTGCCGATCATCAGCCGCGAGCTGCCGATGCGTTTGACAACATCCGCTAGAGTCGAGTCTTCCGAGCCCAACGATAAATAAAAGTTATTGAAGCATTCCTTGGGACGCCGCCCGGCTTTTTCACGCGCTGCCGGGCGGGCATCGTAGGCCATTTCCAGCCGGTCGAGCAGCCAGGGAATCCAGCCGATGCCGACTTCGAAAAAGCCCAACTTGAGCCTCGGAAAGCGATCGAGGACGCCGCTAAAAATCAGCGCCGAAATCGCCGTGAAGACTTGAAAAGGAAAACCAGGCAGACATCGAGATTGAATCGGCCGTAACGCTCGATGTCGATCAGCGGCCCGCTGTCGACGCCATGGACGGACAGCGGAACGCCCATTCATTGAACGGCCTCGTAGAATGGCCAGAGAAAGTCGCCGTCTAGGTCTTTGCCATTGATATTCTGGTAGATGATTACGGAATGAAGACCGAGTTCTTTGATCGCGTACTCCGCCTCGGCAATCCCCAGCTTGATGTTTTGTAGCGGCGCGGGGGCGATGCCGATGAACTTGTTTGGATATCGTTTCAAGATTCGAGAAATGGCCTTGTTGAATGTCCGGCTCACGCTGGCGCCCATCTCGGCGTCGACATCGTAATAGAAGGGCGCGTTGTTGGGGATTAGAACCTGCATGTCGAAACCGTCTTGCGCCATCGCTTCAGGTCGCGGCTCGACTTCAAAATCGGATTTCGGCCGGCCGTTGACGCGCAGCGGCTTTAATATGTGCCGGCGCAAATGGCGCGCGCGCCGAATAATCGATCCGATAATGGCCACTGGGCAAAGCCGCGACGTGCGGTCCCTGCCCGGCGTATTTGGGATCCAGATCGGCAAAGGCCTCGAGCAGCGTAAAATGCGTGTCGGAATCGATTCTGATCATTTTATCCCCCGTTTATCTTGGTCAGCGGAGCTGCGCGTAACTGATGACGGCCAAGTTAGATAAAGTAATCTATTTCAGCGTAGAATATGCTGTCAACGAGATCGTCAAGGGACTCTTGATTCATCAACAAAACGCTATGTGGGCCACGATTCGGTGGCAGTTTGACGGAATGCTGCGCCGGATGTTAGAAGCGGGTCGTCCTTGAGTCCTATCATTTTTCCTACCAGACTAGGGAGGTTTATTCATGTTAAGGTTCCTAGTTGCTTTGGCAGGATTCGTGTCGAGCTTTCTCGTTCCGCTCACGTCTTTCGCGCAGCAAGCAGATGCGCCTGTCTATAAGGATGGTGACTGGTGGCGAATAAAACTAGAAGTCGCCCGGCCAACCGGAGTCTCGGTTGCTGGCCCCCAGCTGGGCGGCTTCCCCGAGTACCGTGTTCAAATTAATTCCGGCAAAGCCACAGTTATTGGAATTCGAGGTGAGGAAACCAAGGAGCTGGATGCGCCGCCAATCATATCATTGGTATTAGGCAAAACCGGTTGGCGCGGCGAGCTATTGCGGTTTCCGATGCGCGTCGGTCTCAACTGGACTGATCGATTTCAGTTCCAACCGCGCGGCTCGCAAGCGCGCTGGGAGGAAGGTCGTTACGAAGTTCAAGCTTGGGAAAAAATTGAGACGCCCAAGGGCGAGCTCGATGCCTTCAAGATCGTAATGATTATGAATGTGCCAACAGGTCCTAAAGGTAAAGGCACCGCCGCTAGAACCAGCACCTACTATTACGCTCCAGAAATCAAAGCCATCGTCTCATTCAGAGAAGAGGGGACTGAAGCTGCTCTCACCTCGACGCTCGTCGAATTCAACGTGAGCAGGTGAACTAGCGCACGGCACGTCGAGAGGCCGTTGCTCATTCGCCATCAAATTTCTGATACCTAAGCCTGGTTACGGTCCTTGCTGGTCTAGAGCGCAACGAACCGCGCCTATGATTTCTGATTTTGCCGGAACGAAACGCTTTTCGAGGCTAGCGCTCGCGGGCACCGGAGCAAACGGCGCGGCGACGCGAAGGATGGGGCTATCGAGATAGTAAAAGGTTTCTTGCTGCACGCGCGCGACGATTTCCGCGCCGATGCCGCCTTGCTCGACGGCTTCATGGACGACGATCATGCGGCTGGTTTTTTTAACCGAGTTGGCGATTGACTCAACGTCGAGGGGCGAGATGGTGCGCGGGTCGATGACTTCCGCTGAGATACCTTCGGATTCTAATTCCTTCGCGGCGGCCAATGCCGGACCGACCATGCTGGACAGCGCGACGATAGTGATCTGTTCGCCTTGGCGCAGAACCGATGCCTTGCCGATGGGTATGACTGCCTCGCCAGTAGGAACTTCACCTTTCGACCAGTAAAGCCCGCGATGTTCGACGAACACAACTGGGTTGTCGTCGCGAATGGCTGACTTCAGTAAGCCTTTGGCATCGGCCGGAGTTGCCGGCAAGACCACTTTTAGCCCGGGAACATGCGCGAGCCAAGCTTCGAGACTCTGCGAGTGATGGGCGCCCATCGCGCCATTGATGCCGCACTGGACCCGAACGGTCAACGGGATCTTCAGTTGCCCGCCGGACATGTAGTGCAACTTTGCAGCGT
>WNGE01007701.1_pt1 | contig 11665 bp, 15 predicted proteins | sample 5400651 | NCBI WGS metagenome assembly WNGE01 (sample SAMN13153370, study PRJNA577476) | soil metagenome | isolation source: 60 cm soil or saprolite under grassland replicate 2 | place: USA:California | collected 2016-06-15 | reverse complement strand
CCGAAGCGGAGTTGACATCAGGACCGAAACAGCAGGAGCGACTGGAGACCGCACTCGCTTACGAACGGATGATTGAGAATGCCAAGCGCCACTTTGGGTTAGAAGAATGAGTCCAGCCCCGTCCGTACGCTAACCAAGCCAACAGCTTGGGGACTGCCGTCGCGGGGTCCGATAAGAGCACGGTCCCATGACTTCTGATCCCATCAAAGAATTGAGTGACCTGATAGAATGGAGCGAGACCCACAGCGAGGAGGTCCTAATCCTACTAAGGGTTATTTCTTCTGGCCCACGGGAGACAAATGAAAGAGACGAGAAGGGCTGGTTCGGCTACTTTATTGAAGCCAAGGCGAAGTGCCATAGCCGCAAAGGACTTTTGGCAGACTTTAACCGAGTGGTTCGATAATTGGGTTAGGGTCGTGCTTACCGGCTGTGTAATTGGTTGCCGCCCTGAATCTCGAGCAGATCCGCCGTCTGATCGAACATCGTGGCGATTTCGGGCATTGTGGACCGGCATCGCGTTCGCTCCCGCCGCCGAGGGCTCGCTCTAGCTTGGTGCAAGATGCCGAATGCCGGCCTCGACACCATGAGGTACATACGACCAGCGCCGAAGAGTGGAAGGCGAGGACATTGAGGATCGCGAAACCGCGCAGATTATGCAGAGCCAGGCTGGTCTTGGACATGCGCGGACCGGGGCTCCGTCGAACTGCATACGCCAGCAAGTGGGGCAATCATCTGCCGGGATCAGGAAATCATACGCTATGGCTCGCCTTGCCTACAACGAGCACATTCGGGCCGGGTTCCGCCGGCAATTCCGCACGCAAACGCGCTTCGCCGTCGAGGCGATCACCGCCGGTCGACGAACCGCGGCGCCTTCACCGAGCTTTCGAATTCGCGCGCAAGCGTGCCGCGCTCGAGCAAATTGATCCTTGGTGTCACGGCGAATTTCATTTTCGTCCGCCTGGCCAAGTGTGCGACGACTGCCGCTCTATCGGTCTCCGGTGAAACTTCAATCGAGAGCACCAGCTCGTCGAGACCGCCGACATTGACAACTTCGACCTTGAAATCGGCCACCTCGGGGCTGCGGAACATGAAGTCTTCGAACTCGGAATGATCGATATTGGTTCCCCGCACCTTGAAAAAGCCGGTGGTGCGGTGCGTATGCTTGACAAGAGGGAAGACGCCGAACGAGCCTTTGTCGTCGTCCTCGCGATACGTGACGATGTCGCCCGAGCTCCAGCGCAGGAAGGGGGTGCCGGTAAAGCTCCAAAGCGGCGTAACCACCAGCATGCCGGGCGCTCCCTCGGGCGCCGGCGCCTTGGTGGTCGGATCGATTACCTCGATGAAAAACAGATCGGTCCAGATGCGATAGCCTTCAGTGCCGGGACCTTCGGCGCCCATCATGCTGGCTTCCGTCATGCCGAAGCAGTCGAACACTTCGGCGCCCCACATCGCGGCGAGCTTTTCACGCTTCGCCTGAGAGAGCGGTTCCGCCGTGCACAGGATCTTCCGAATCGAGCTTTGCCTCAGATCGATGCCTTGCGCCTCGGCCAGATTGGCGAGATGCAGCCCATAGCTGCTCATGGTCAAGAGAATCGTCGGCTTCAGGCCAGCGATCAGGGAAAGCTGCACGGTCGAGGGCGTCGACGCGCCCGCCCCTGCCCAGATGGTGCCGATGCCGAGGTTCTCAGCGCTGCGCGCCCACATTTGTCCGGCGGGATGGATCCCCAGCGGCAGCGACATGTGGCATATGTCACCTGTTTCGAAGCCGACGCATTGGAACGTGCGATCGAAGCCGAGCATGCAGTAGGGCAGATCGGCATAGGTGCGCGGATAGAAAAGGGGCTCGCCGGTGACCCCGCCCGAGCGCCAGTATTCGGCGATCTCGTGCGGTTTCGCCAGGCAGAAATCGGAAAAATACTGCTCCGGCGGCAGCGCGCGGAGATCCTCTTTCAGCAGCAAAGGGATCTCGCGCCATCTGGCCGGATCGGCAACTCGCTCGGGATCGACGCCCTTGAGGCGCGTTTGGTGAAATGGGGCGCGCAGCGCGTTCTTCACCGCGGCTACCTTGCGTTGCTGCTGGAGTGCAGCGATTTCGGCACGCGATCTCGGAATTGGAAGCGGCATGTTCGAAGCTCACCCGAGGCCGAGTTCCGCCAGGAATCCGTCCTGCCGGCAAATAGATTGCTGCGTTTTGAAACCAGCTGCAACAAAACGAAGCGAGAATGGTTAGCCGCTTCCCCCGCAGGGTGTCGGCAAAATCTGCGCGGGCCGAGCCTGCGATCCGACGGCTGCGCTGCGGCCGCTGGTAAGCTCGGATAGCCGCCGATCCCGACTCACCGCCTGAGATCCGCATAGGGATACAGGAATTTCCCCGAGACGAACGCCGGCGGGCTGACGATCACCTCCGAGCCTTCGATGATGATCTCGGGCCGCGTAGTCGTCGTGGTAACGAACAGCCCATAGGGATTGAAAAAGCCGCGGCTCGACTGGCAGATGTGGTTTGCCGCATACCACACGGCCGCGGAGACCCCCTGGTTTGAGCGCTTGATGTTGGAACTGCTGAAGGGCATTCCCCCTGTCCTAGCTTTGCTCGCCTCCAATCCATTTCCAGATCGCCCGCCGAAGTACGGTTCGCGCACAGGGCGTCAGCCTTGCCGATTTTCAGCGCCTGAGCGGGGCAGGGGACTGGCTGCGGCGCCCAGCTGCTAGCCGTCGAGGCTATGAGGCGGCTACAGTCGGCCACATCTGCGGCCCGGATCGCGATGACCCGCCACTCCGCCGCCTGGATGCCGGCTGCGTCCAGGCGTAGATTCACGATGTTCAGGAGCTGCAGCATGGGCCAGTTGGACCGCTTGAGAGTTTGGGATGATCCGGCGATTCGTGACGGGCTCGCCTGGTATCGTGATGTTGCGGAGAACCGACGGCCGGCCAAGTTCCGTATCGCGGCCACGGTGTCCACCCATCTCGATCCGGCGACAGCAAGCGAGGAGGCGCTGTGGGCCGAGCTCGAGCAGCTGACCCCAGGCTTTCTGACGCGTTGGGAGGCCATCCGGGCGGGCGCGCCTTTGCCCCAACCGTCGGATGGCCCAAGCCTGTTAGAGCTTTGCCGGGAGCTCGCTTACCGCATGCTCGCCCATTGCAATTTCTGCCCCTGGGATTGCCGCGTCGACCGGCGCACCGGCGCCAAGCTTGGAGCCTGCAAGCTCGCCTCCGGCGCAAGGGTGAGCACATATTTCCATCACACCGGCGAGGAGCTGTTCTATCGCGGCACGGCGGGGTCCGGGACGATCTTCTTCACTTCCTGCAACATGCGGTGCGCCTTCTGCCAGAACGGCGACATCAGCACGGATAAGGACAACGGCGAGGAAGTTGATGCTCGCACGCTCGCCGCGATGGCATGGATGCTGCACCGGGAGGGTTGCCACAACATCAACTGGGTCGGCGGTGAGGTCGTGATTCACCTGCATGCCATCGTCGATGCCATCGCGTTGCTGGGGCGCGGCTTCATTCCGAGTCCCGCTGAACTCCAGCGGGCGCGGAGAACCAAATCGGACCGCTTCTTTTTCTTTGAGGAGGTGGCGGAGTGCGCCGACTATGACGGAGGCTTCAACGCGCCGATGCTATGGAACAGCAATTTTTTCATGACTCCAGAATCGATGAAAATCCTGCGCATTCTCGCTGATGCGTGGTTGCCCGACCTGAAGTTCGGGCCCGGGCGATGTGCCATGACCCTGGCGAAGACGCCGTGGTACTGGGAGACGGTGACCCGCAACGTCGCGCGGCTGAAGGAATGGGGCGAGGACTTCACGATCCGGCACTTGGTCATGCCCAATCACGTCGAATGCTGCACCTATCCCGTGCTCAACTGGATCGCCGAGCACGTGCCGACGGCGCCGGTCAATATCATGGCGCAGTTCCACCCCGACAACTTTTGCGACCCGGGCAGCGCAAAGTACCGGGACAAGTACGCCGAGATCGCTCGCCGGACGACGCCACTGGAGCTGAATGCCTCCTGGAGTCGCGCGCGGGAATTGGGCCTCAAGTTCGAGATGACCACGTTCGAGCGCCGCGATCCATTCACTATGGCGGCGATGTTCGGGGTGTGATCGGAGCCGGGCGCCGGACCCCGATAGGTGTTTTGCGGCCTGGGAAATGGCGCTGCCAGATACGAGCAGAACGGTGGGACAGGCGAGATGGCCCCGCCCTTCTCTTGTGCCCGGCGCCTACTAGGCCTTCGACCAACAGGGATCGGGGACGGCACTGCCTTTTCCGCCGTGACGCCTCCTGGTTGCCCACGGTAGCCCCCTCTGGTTCGCTCGGCGATTTAGTTAGAGCATTCGCGTACGCAAGTACCAGCCTCGCGCCGCCATCACGCGGTCCGGACCAGGAACAAAGACTTGTCTGATGCGTTTGCCTCCTGACCCGGGCGACGCGATTCAGCAGCGCCGAGCCAGGATCACCACCTTATCTTAAACTAACGACCGGAGGCGGCTGCCATGTTGCAGGCGCCCATCGGACCATCCAATTTGCCGCACGTCATCGTCGTGGGAAACGAGAAGGGAGGCTCTGGGAAAACCACGATCGCGATTCATATCGCCCTCGCGCTGATGAAGGCCGGCCAGCGCGTCGCCACGATCGATCTCGATAGCCGTCAGAAGAGCCTCACCCACTACATCGAGAACCGCCGCGCCTGGGCCCAGCGAACTGGCATCGATCTCGAATTGCCGACTCATTTCAGCGTCGCCCGAGCCGAAGGCGCCAGGGTAGATCAGAACGAGGCCATCGAATTCGGGGAGTTCGACAAGGCGGTTACTGCGGTGCAGGACGGCCGGGACTTCGTGGTGATCGATACTCCCCCGCACGACAGCTATCTAATGCGGCTTGCCCATTCGATGGCTGACACGCTGGTGACGCCGCTCAACGACAGCTTCCTCGACCTCGACGTGCTCGCGACGGTAGACCCGGTAACCTTCGCGGTGACCGGGGTTAGTCACTACGCGGACATGGTACGGGACGCTCGCCACTACCGTCGATCGGTCGACGGAACGCTGGGGGACTGGGTCGTGGTCCGCAACCGCCTTTCGCTGCTCGGTGCATGCGTCAAGCCGGTCGTCTGCGAGAGCCTTGACGATCTGGCACTGCGACTGGGCTTCCAGGTTGCGATCGGGTTTGCCGAGCGGCTCGTCTATCGGGAACTCTTTCCCCGCGGGCTTACCGCCCTAGACGATCCCAACGAGATCCTGCATTGCGCCGAGCCCGATTCGTCTTACTTAATGGCACGGCAGGAGGTCGAGATTCTGCTGGAAGCTTTGAGGCTTGCTATCAATGAGCGCGGTCGGCGTCGCGCTGCTACGCGCGCCCAATGGTTCGCATCACGCGACCAGCCTCTCGATACCGACGATATTCTGGCAGCTTCGGATTCCTAACTGGTTCATTTTCGCCTGCACGGTCGAGCTCACAAACCGCGGGGCCACAACGGACTATATGGTCGGTGCGCCGATCATCTGACTTGCATGGACTTGTTGTCCTCAGTGAACTGGGATCCGCAAATCATCGGCGGTGGGCGGCCGGGGTGGCAGGTTCCATCTCGACGGGCCTGCGCCTCGGCTCGAAGAGGTGGAGGAAGTTGATGGAAGACCGTTTTGGCAACCCGATTCTGCTCGACGCGGCGCGTGGGGAGGATCGCAACAGTGAGTTCGACCTCGAGGTCCTGCTACATCCCGGACGGCGGTTTGCACATCCTATGGACGTCGTGCGGGATCCGGACCTTTCGCTCGGCGAGAAACGAGCGATCCTTGCTTCCTGGGCCTCGGACGCATGTGCGATCGAGGCGGCTCCGGCGCTCCGCTGTGCGCCCGGGAGCGACAACCCCGTGAAGTTCGACGAAGTCATGGGTGCTTTGCGCATGCTGGACGCAAACCAGCAGTGCAGCGTGGAAGCGCGGCAGCGCCACCCAAGCGTGATTGCCGGCCCGGTTTATGGGCTCAACTTCGTCGTCCCGGTTCGGATCGGGGATCAAGCTCGAGCACTAACTCAATGAACCGACGGACGAGGAGAGGTTGGATGACGCGCATCATTGGAGATCCTTGAAACAGGAGACGCACTCACTAATTCATCTTTTACCGAGTGCCCCTGAGGCTCGGCATCGCGGGCATCGGCGGCATCCGGTGCCCCTCGTACCCATGTTGCTCAACGGAGGATGTGGCTATGAGGAACTACGACCTGTCCCCCCTCTGCGGCGATCGACCGTGGGATTCGATCGCCTGATCGACCTCATCGACGACAGCGTGCGATGGGAGGGCGAGGACCATTACCCGCCCTACGACATCGTGCGCACGGGTGAGGATGCCTACCGCATCACGCTTGCGGTCGCGGGCTTCAAGCCTGAAGAGATCGGCATTACGGCCCAGCGGAATCTGATGACCGTCACCCGGCCGCAAGGCCGACCACGCGTACCTGTACCAGGGCATCTCCGAACGGCCGTTCCAGCGATGCTTCAACCTCGCGGATTACGTGGAGGTCAAGGGCGCGTCGTTCGACAATGGGCTGTTGCGGATCGACCTGGCGCGCGAGGTGCCGGAGGCGATGAAGCCACGACGGATCGAGATCGGATCCGCGGAACGCAAGCAGATTTCGGCGTCGCGAGCAGCGTGAATGTGCGCGCGCCGCTGCGCACGCCCGCGGGCGTCTTGCCCGCCGGCAGGGCGAGACCGTAACAACGCAGGAGCACGAAGATGAACATGAGAGATCTTATTCCATGGAGTTCGCGGCAACGTTCCAGCCCGGCGATGGGAGGATGTGAGCCCGCTGATGACGCTACCGGGAGATGAACCGGATGTTCGATAATTTTTTCCGGGGATTCGACGTAGCGCCATTCGGACTCAATCGAGTCCTCTCCTGGCCGAATATCGAGGTGGCGGAGACCGACGGGGAGATGAAAGTGACCGCCGAGCTGCCGGGTCTCGAGGAGAACGATGTCGAGGTCCATCTCGCCAATGGCGTGCTCACCATCCAGGGCGAGAAGAAAACCGAGACGGAGGACAAGGACCGATTGTTCAGCGAGCGTTACTACGGCCGTTTCGAGCGACGCATTCAGGTCGAGGGCATCGAGGAGGACGAGGTCAGCGCCTCCTTCCGCAACAGCGTCCTGACCGTGACGATGCCGAAATCGGCGGGGGCGCCGTCCCAGGTCAAGCGGATCGCAATCAACGCGAGGTGAGCCGGCAGTTTTCCCTCGATAGGAGCCCATGACGACGCGGGCGGGAAAGACGCCGCGTGAAGGAGCCAGTACTGGGCAAAGTCCGACCAAGCGGGTCGGCTCGTTTGAACGGTTTCTAGATGCGGTCGCTGAGCGGTCGGGCTGGAAAGCGTCCGAAAAGGACGTCAGTAGAGAGTGGCCTTCAACGATGGAGGTCCGAAATGGCAATGATGGAGCATAAATTGAAGGAAGGAGCGGTTGACGTCATCAACTTCATCCTTGCGGTGTTCCTGTTCCTGACCCCGTGGATTTTCGGATTCATGTCCGAGCACACGGCGGCCCGGAACGCCTGGGTGATTGGTGTCGTCATGGGGATCGTAGCGATCGTTGCGCTCACAAAGTTCGCCGAGTGGGAGGAGTGGGTAAACCTGCTGCTCGGAGTGTGGGTCGTGGTATCGCCGTCGGTATTGGGATTTGTCGTCACCACCGCGGCGACTTGGGTCCATGTCATCGTGGGTCTAATCGTCGCGATCCTGGCCGCGGTGAAGCTGTGGCAGTTGCGGCAGCCGCCGCATCTGACCGCGCATCGGTGAGCCGGCGGGCTGGGGGCTTCCCCAGCCCATCGGCAAGCCTCTGAGTAGCCTGATAGCTAAGTTCCTGACAGTAGCGTCCTATTACCGCAGCGGCGATGCCGCGCCGCCCGCGGCGCCATCATTATTAGCTGATACAATGCTATGCCATGGTTGCTCGATGAGACGCGGACGATGAAGCGCAGACCGACGCGACGGCGTCATAGTTCCTGGGAGCGGATCGAGGTTCATCCGCGCGGCGATCGTGAGAAGATAGCCGCGCTGACGGCTGACATGGTGAGAGCTTTCATGGATGGGGACCTTGACACGTATTGGAAGCTCGACAGAGAACTGAGATGGCTTCTCACTCAAGGAAAGCCTGAGGAGGACTGACGTACGCCTCGCGAGGACGCAATCATCTTCGGCGATCTGATCCGGCATGTCGGGCCGCTGATCGACCCGCCGGTCGCTCCTCCGCGACCTGCGCCCTGTAACAGAGCTTGCGGAAGCATCAGGGTTGCTCCGGCGACCAACAGTCCGATAATCAGGATGGTGCGCATAATTGCTCGGTATAAGACAAAACTCATGATGCTGTGGGCGTGTTCCGATCACCCGTTGGCCGTGCGAACTGCCGCCCGTGCCGGGCTCGCACAGGGCGGTTGCCGCCTTACCGAGGCTCTGAACCGGCCTGCCCGGATCATTGTGCCGCAGAACCGTCGCCCCCTTTTACTGAACAGCAGATCGAATTGGTGACCAAGTTCGCCGATCAGGCCGTGATTGCCGTCGAAAATGTTCGTTTGTTCGAGCAGGTAGAAGTACGAAGTCGTGAGCTGAGCGAGTCGTTGGAACAACAGACCGCGACCTCGGAAGTGCTCGGCGTGAACAGCGCTTCGCCGAGCGAACTGGAGCCAGTCTTCCAGACCATGCTTGCGAACGCAGCGCGGCTCTGCGAGGCCAGTTACGGGGCGCTGTGGCTCAGGGAAGGAGAAGTCTTCCGTGCCGTTGCGCTTCACGGGCCGCTGCCTACGGCGTTTGCCGAGAAACTGCGGAGCGGACAACGCCGGCCCGGCCCCACGACCGGTTTGGGTCGCGTCGCTAAGACCCGGCAGCCGGTCCACGTCCATGACTTGCGTTTGGACCAGTCTTATCTCGATCGCGATCCATTGCCCCGCGCGGGAGTCGAGCTCGCCGGCATTCGGACATTGCTGACCGTCCCGATGCTGAAAGAGAGCGAGCTGGTCGGCGCAATCGCCATCTATCGCCGCGAAGTCCGACCGTTCACCGATAAGCAGATCGCACTGGTTACGAACTTCGCCAGCCAAGCTGTGATCGCGATCGAGAACGCCCGACTGCTGAACGAGCTACAGGAATCGCTGGAGCAGCAAACGGCAACCTCGGAAGTGCTCGGCGTGATCAGCGGCTCCCCCGGTGAGCTGGAGCCGGTATTTCAGGCCATGCTCGCGAAGGCGACGCGGCTTTGCGAGGCTAACTTTGGAATGCTCTTTCGCTACGACGGCAGCGTGTTCCATGCCATCGCATTGCAGGACGTGACGCCCGAGCAGGCGAGTATCTTCGGCGAAACCCGCCGCGCCCGGACCCGAGAAACGCCGTTGGTCGGCTTCTGCAAACGAAGCAACCCGTCCATATCGTCGACATCACGGCGGAACCGGCCTATGCGGAAGGTGAGCCATCACGTGTTGCACTCGTGGAAATCGCTAGGGCTCGCACATTTCTTGCCGTACCAATGCTCAAGGATGATGAACTGCAGAGCCAGTGCCGATCTCCAGCACGACATCATTCGGCCCGACCCGCAGGAGGTCGGTCATAAGGGCGATGATGAATGGCTGCGAGATAGTCTGGCCGTAGCCGATCGGTAGCGGACGGTCGGCATAAGCCTGGCGCCGGACGCCTTCGGGCACGAACTCATGGCGCGGCACAATGCCCATCGGCGCAAGCACCTCAGGGGCGATGCGATTCGCCTTGCTAGTGCCTCGAACTGTAAGGATCGCCAGTGCCCAGGTCTGCCCGCCCGTGATAATGAAGCTTTCGCCGACGCCCAATAATGCCCGGCCGAGCAGCAGAATGGCGACCGAGACAGAGGGTCGGCTAAGAGTGCTCAATGAAATCAGGTAGAGGAGCCCGGCTCCGGCGGCGATTCGCGGCCCGTCGCCGAGTTCACCTCTGCGGAATAACTGACCATGGTACGGACCATCGCAGCGCGTTCGACTGCATAATCGGGCTCCTTTGCCGCCGCTGAGATGGCGATTGCGGCAAGGACTAACATGATCGCAATCGCAGTGGTGATGAGCAGCCGGCCGGCGCTAAAGTCTTTGCTGGCGGCCGCACGCACGATACGCCTTGACTGCGCCATGAGATCTGCCTCCGCGGTGGCGAATGGTCGCGTGCACGCATTTGCCTGGCGTGAAATTCTATCACGGCCGTCAGGCCTGCGGCGCAGGAGGAGCGGAACCCGGCGTGCCGCAGTTCGAAGCTTTCGAAGAAAGCCGATAGAGCACCTTGAGCAGTGCGTATACTTGTTTTATCTCCATGGGTGAGATCGCATGGTGTGCCCGACCCGTCTTTGCGGAGCCTCGTCATGAAGCTTATCGCCCATCGTGGATGGTCTGCCGGTGGGGACGAGAACACGCTTGCTGCGTTCGCACGTGCCGCCTGCGACGACAGAATATCAGGTGTCGAGTTCGACGTGCGCTATGTAGCGGACATTGGGAATTTGGTGGTGTCACACGACCCACCGTTTCATGTCGAAAACGCGCTCACCCTTGATGCAGCGCTATCGTTCCTTTCTCAGACGGCTCTCGAGTTGTTTGTGGAGATCAAGGAGACCGGGCGTGCCTCGGTGGTTATCGAGAAGCTGGTTTCTAGTAACGTGGCCGACCGCTCGGTCGTGTTCGCATTTGCCGGCGTCGCACGATCCTTTCCGTGGGAGAGGACGCGACCGGGTGCGCCTGGGCGTCATTGTCATGTGTCCATGGAACCTGAATCGCGTGGTGCGTGCCTATGCGCCAGATGTCCTCTTCATCGGCTGGGACGCGCGCGTTTGGACGCGGATCGCGTTCCGTGTCTGGTGGTCTGTCTTCTCGCTTGAACGGCGCGTGCGGCATCACCAACTGCCGATCGTGGTGGGGATTGCGCAACGCTTGGACGACCTTCATTGGCTCTCGCGGCAACACGTCCACGGGATCGTTGCCGATATCGATCGCATAACAGCGGTCGGAGATGAGCCGTAGCCTTAACCCCCACCTAACTTGGCGGAGCCCTTGATACGATCTCGGCCGACCGAACGACTCTATCGGCTGCCTCTTCCCGGCGCAGTAAATTTCCCATTTCCATGGCTTCGGAGGGAGGGCACGATGCTTCACTACCACCGAATAGTCATCGGGATCGAAATCTGTGGCCATTACAAAATATGCGCCCGACAGCGGTCAAACGCTAGTGGCCGGTCATACGCCACGTTATAGGAGCCCGCTACTGGACAGTCGCGGGGCCGGAACCTTCTTTCGTCAGAGGGCAAACGGAACCGGGGTCGAGAAGACGCCCCCGGCAATTTCCGGGGCTAGCGTCAGTGCTATGCGAAGGGTCCGCGTGAACCATTTTCCCCGACGCGAACTTGGCCGAAGCCAGGCTGGTCAATTGCCAGCGCGACGATCGCTTCCTCGATGTCGTTGGCGATCCGGTTCTTGAGCACCGGTTTGCGCCGCGAGATCTCCTGCAACGCCAGTTCCCCGCCTTTCCCGTGCCGGCGCCGTCTCGATGCGCACGCAAGAGGCACGTCGCAAGCGCTTCCTTGCGAGGGATGAAGCAATCAAGCAGATGGTAGATGCGATACTATCCTGCCCGGTCGCAAACCCGGACAGGCCAGCCGCAAAATGGCGCGGCA
>WNGE01007697.1_pt1 | contig 11667 bp, 9 predicted proteins | sample 5400651 | NCBI WGS metagenome assembly WNGE01 (sample SAMN13153370, study PRJNA577476) | soil metagenome | isolation source: 60 cm soil or saprolite under grassland replicate 2 | place: USA:California | collected 2016-06-15 | reverse complement strand
GATGCTGATCAACTTTTAGTTTTCAAACAGCCTCGATAGCGAATGGGTCTCAAGATCAACTTGGATAACCGAACCGAGTTTGTTCCTAATCTAATCGCTACGAGTAAAGTCCAACTTGATTGCCAGGACCCGGTCGCTACAAGCGACCGGATTCAACCTGCGCTACACAAACCGTTCAATGCGCGCGGCCACATTAAACATGGACTTCGGCAACGTGGATCGATACATACGGACCGGGAAGACTTGGCGACCGGATGCTGTGTCCGATTTAGACTACCGCATCAAAGCGCCGATATCGTGACGGCTCGTCACGGATCGCGCATCCGATCGCTATCCGCTCCCGGTTCCGTATTTGTGCAGCGTCTATCCTCGATTTCGCATAAAAGGGAAACGAGCTCACGGCCAAAACACGACCACCACGGGCTGACTGTTGATATGTCCGGAGAGCTACCGCACCTGCTTCTCATAGCGCACGGCAACAATCGCGTACCGGCCATTGCTTCCGATCACATCAGCTTGCGCCGAAGCCATTCCAGTTAGCCGGCTCAACTCTTCGAGTGGCACAAAAACCAGAACAGCCTCCGTGCGCCGCTGGCTCTCGGCGACTACCTGTAATGGTCCTTCGTACATCATTGGCTCTCCGTCTGCGCTGTAAATAACGCGGCCGGCCGCATAAAACTCCGGAGTCCGATCGCTGCGCTGCATACCATAGACGACCGACCGTGAATAGCCCCGCGCATCCGCCAGCTGAAGGAGACGTTTTGAAGATTCGAGTTCCGCCGCTCCGGGTGCTGCACAACGCAAGACCACGATTAAGACGGTGAAGGTCGCGCCGCCAATCGCCAGCACTGATGCCACCAGCTTGTGGCGCGAGAGCAACGCGAAGGCTCCCGCAACCAAGAGAGGCGCGGCAATCAGGAACGCGCAGCCGATCGACAAATCCTTTGTGAGCCAGGCATACACAGGCGCACCAATCGCGAATAAAAGGCAAAGACTGGCAGTAATTCTGACTGTCCAATGGCTGTTTGTATGCTCGGAGTTCAGTCGCCAGAGTCGTTCCCCGATTATTAGGGCGGCTGCGGGTAACACGGGAAGTATGTAACCAGGAAGCTTTGAGTTTCCGAAACTAAAGAAAAGTAGCGGGAACAGAAACCATGCGAGGGCAAACATCAGGAGCCTATTCAACATGTTGAGCGAGCGATCGCGCATGGGAATTCCGGCCCGGTTGAGCCACTCTCTGGCGTGCAAAATTCCGTCAACCAGGAAGGCTGTCCAGGGTAAGGCAAGCAACGGGATAACGAACAGATAGAAGTAAACAGGTCTCCAATGATGATATTTGTTTGAGACGTAGCGGGCGAAGTGATGTTGAATAAAGAACTGATCAATAAATGACCAACCGTGACGTGAGATAATCGGTGCATACCAGGTCGAGGCCACGACCAGTGTTAACGGTATTCCCCAAACCAGGCTAGTGAATGTACGGTGCTCCGGTAATCTTCTGCGGAAAAGATGGTAGAGGGTGACAACGCCGAATGGAATCACGATTCCGACCAGTCCCTTTGCCAAGAGTGACAGACCCACGAAGGTATAGAAGCCAAATAGAAATGCAAGCCGCCGCTTTGCGCCCACATCCACCTCATGAAGAAGATAGAAAGCCAGCGCCCATGTCGTCGTCATTGTCAGTATGATGTCGAAGCTGGCGGCGCGCGAGAAGACAACCGTGCCGACTGTCGTAGCTGACGCGACTGTTAACCAGAAGCTGTATCCTTGAGGTCTTTCAACTGCGACGTGTTCGATTCGAGTGCCGATACAGTAAACAGCAGCAATGGTAAAGAGGCCGGAAAGTGCCGCCGGGAGACGCGCCGCCCATTCCGACACTCCAAACAATTTGAAGCTGGCTATCATCATCCAGTAGAGCAGCGCGGGCTTTTCAAACCAGGTATGTCCGCCGAGAGTTGGAGTGATTAGATCATGACGCTGAAACATTTCACGGGCGACTTGTGCATAGCGAGGTTCATCTGGGCCAACGAAAGGAAGATGACCAAGGCCGTAAAAGTAGAACGCGGCAATGACGAGAAAAAGGAGAACGGTGCCACGCTTGGCAAGGATTGAAGGATGCAAGTATAGTCAACTCCGCGTGAAGTAGGCAGAAAGCAGTAAGCAGAAGGCAGAGAGCATACCTTGTTTGCTGCCTTCTGCTTCTGCCTACTGCTTTCTTCAAGATTAAGCTAAACCAAAAAGAGAAATCAGTAAACTGTGCCTTTTCGTACCGCAGTTATCGGCGTGGGCCATCTGGGCCGGCAACACGCGCGTATTCATTCTGATCTGGCCGAGGAAGGCTTGACCGAATTTGCCTACATCTGCGACCTCGACGAAAAGACCGCACGCGAGGTCGCGTTAGAAAGAAACGTCGACTGGACGAAGGACTGGCGCGAACTGATTGGCCGCGTTGACGCCGTTAGCCTGGCCGTTCCTACAGAGTCGCATCGCAAGATTGGCTGTGAGCTCCTTGAAGCCGGCATTCACGTGCTGGTGGAGAAGCCTATCGCACGAACTCTCGCTGAAGCTGACGGAATGATAAGCGCGGCAGCTAAGAGTGGGGCGCTATTGCAGGTTGGACATTTGGAACGCTTCAATCCCGCGCTCATCGCTCTCCGCCCTCACGTGCGCAAGCCTGTTTATTTCGAGATCCATCGGGTCGGCGAGTTTACTGCGCGTTCGCTGGACATCGATGTGGTGTTGGACCTGATGATTCATGATTTGGATATCGTGCAGTGGCTGGTGGGCGAGGACGTTGAAGTGACCGAGCTGCATGCTGTTGGTATACCGATACTGACTAACAAGGTCGATGCTGCAAATGCGCGCCTTGAGTTCTCCTCCGGCGCAGTCGCAAACATTACCGCCTCGCGAGTAGGCACCGAAAAGATCAGAAAGATGCGCTTTTTTCAACCACATGACTACGTGGCGGTCGACTACACGACGAAACGAGCATCGATTAGCAGTCTGGCGCCGCCAAGTGCTGATGGCGCCTGGCCTGGTGTGCATGTCAAAAATCTGGATGTAATGGACATCGAACCATTGCGCGCAGAGATTCTTGCGTTCGTAGAAGCAGCGCGCGACGGACTGCCCGCGCCGGTGTCGGGATTAGAAGGAAGAAACGCGCTTGCCCTGGCGCTCCGAGCGCTGGAACGAATTGATGAGCACGCGACGAAGGTGCAAGTTGAGCCTGTTGGCAAGAGCTTTCCTTAACCAGAAGCGGGGGCGAGCCCGCCTTCCTGACCTGGAGCTTCAGTCTGTTGAGTGCGCAATGACACTTGAGAGACTTTCAACGGAAGTGAAACAGTGAACGCGGAAAGTCTCTCAGCTTAGGACGGCGGGCTTGCCCCCGCTCTTCATCGTTAGCCTTGGCGGATGTCTAAACCAGCTAATTCCATCTCGGCCTTCCTCGCCGAGCGCATCGCCGCCGGTGACTTCCCTTCCGCCGTTTATCTCGTTGCCGAACGAGGCCGCGAGATTTTTTCTGATGCTCTGGGTTACGCGGTAGTTGAACCGCACCGAATCGCCGCCACTCTCGACACGATCTACGATCTCGCGTCGCTCTCGAAGCCACTCGTGACCGCTCTTCTCTGTGCCCGCAGAATAGAAGCCGCGGAACTCACGCTCGACAGTTCAATCTCGCGTTACCTGCCAGACTTTGATCGAACAGATAAGCAAGCAATCACAGTCCGCGAACTCCTAACGCATAGTTCGGGCCTGCCCGCCTGGCGTCCACTCTACATTCTTGCCGGTGGCGAAACTGAACGGACTCTTTCGGCGATCGCGAATATTGATTTGGAATACAAACCCGGGACGCGCGTAGTTTATAGTGACTTAGGATTCATCGTGCTTGGGCTGCTGTTGGAAAAGATGACAGGCAAACCCCTGGCGGACCTGGCACGAAACGAAATCTTCCCGCCGCTCGACTTAAAGCGCACGTTTTTCAACCCTGAGATTGCGATGCAAACCGGAATTGCCGCCTGCGAAACCGGTAACGTTTACGAACGGGAGACGTATCGAGATAGTGACGCTAGTGATTACAAGCATTGGCGTCGGGAATTGATCTGGGGGCAGGTGCATGACGGCAACGCGCATTTTTTGGGAGGGGCTGCTGGTCACGCAGGACTATTCTCAACAGCTCATGAAACTCTGGCGCTCGCAAATCAGTTTATAGGTCGTCAAACTAAACTACTGAAACCCGAGACATGCGAATTATTTTGTAAGAACCTGACAGCAGGACTGGAAGAAGCAAGATCCTTCGGCTGGCAGTTGGCTGAAACAAAAGATTCAGCCGCAGGCGCCGATCTTCCGTCAGATAGTTTTGGACATTCCGGCTTCACCGGAACGAGTTGCTGGAACGATCCGCACCGCGAGCGAGCCTTTATCTTACTGACTAATCGCACCCACGCACGCGCACTTCCGTTCGCTAATATCAATAGCGTACGGCGCAAGTTTCATAGTCTGGCGGTTGCCGCGCTCGCTAATTCCCCGTAGTTCAAGCGCAAAGAAGAAAACAGAGAAGCAGAGCATCGCAACTGTGAGTCTTCCACCCGGTCGCTGGAAGGACGTTTTCTCATTTACCCGTTGGCATTCGAGTAGCACGGGGGTCTTTGGGAAGCACCGTAAAATAATTCAGACCGATAAACACGCGATCTCCTCGCCTGAGTTTGACGGCCATCGCTTCGGGTTTGGGTCTGGTTACGATGAGTGGTTTCGCGGTTTGGCTTTCCGGAGTTTCAGTGGTTAGGTAATAAGGCGTTTCGCCCGTTTCACAGGCGCCGCTTCCAGTCGGATCAAGCCTGATACGCAAGCGCTCATAAGCCCCTACAAAGCTTGTCTCCCCGACTATGCCGCTGGAAAGGCACACCTGGCCCGCTGGAAAAGACTGAGTCTTGCTTAGGGAAACGTCTTCAGGTCGAAAGATCAGTTTCACCGCTTGGCCGTCACTGAATTTCTTCTCATCCATACGCGCAGGAATTTGCGCAGATCCTATCTCAACATGATCTCGGCGGACAACGCCTTCGAGAATATTAGCAGCGCCAAGGAACGTAGCGACATACTCGCTGGCGGGATTGTTGTAGACCTGATAAGGGGTACCAATCTGTTCGATGTGGCCCACGTTGATCACGGCGATGCGATCACCCAGTTCCAGGGCCTCTTCCTGATCGTGAGTGATGAAGATGGCAGGCACGTTTACCTTCTTCAACAGCGTGCGTATATCGCGCCGCAAATGACTCCTCGTTTGAGCGTCAAGAGCGCCGAAGGGTTCGTCGAAAAGCAGCACCTCGGGGTTGTAGGCAAGCGTGCGCGCGATCGCCACTCGCTGTTGTTGTCCACCGGAAAGCTGCGACGGATATTTCTTGCGATGTTCCTGGAGTTGCACTAACTCGAGCAGTTCATCAACGGTTTTTCTAACCTCCTTACGCCTACGGTGTCTGATACGCAGGCCGTAGCCGATATTTTTCTCCACCGTCATCTTCGGAAACAGCGCATACGATTGAAAGATGACTCCGACGCCCCGTTCGCGGGCCGGAAGTTCTGTAACGTCTTTGTTGTGCAGTATGACTTTTCCCGTATAGGGTTGTTCCAGGCCGGCAATGATGCGCAGTATCGTAGTCTTTCCGCTTCCCGACGCCCCGAGCAAAACCAGCGCCTCTCCCTCGGCGACATGAAACGTGATGTCTTCGAGCACACTAGTCTTGCCGAAAAACTTGCTCACGCCGACGACGCTCGCCGCATAGGGCACCGCGCGCTCCCCGGAATCAGGGCTCGCCTTGTTTCCTCTAACCCTGGCTACTTGAGCCATCATCGAAATACCTCAACCAGCATCAAACTCAATCGACATCAAGCCAATCCCTGGCAAAAAATAGCACGCTGAAAATAAGAAACGAAAATAGTGCCAGCACAATTGCGATTGCGTTGGCAGCTTCGATCTGGCCCTCATTGAATTTGGCGAAAATATAGAGTGGCGCCGTCTGCGTGCGTCCCGCTAAATTGCCCGAAACCATTATGGTCGATCCAAACTCACCAACCGCGCGTGCAAAGGTTAACAATGCGCCCGAAACGATCGCGCCACGTAGCGAAGGCAGCGTGACATGCCAAAATGTTTGCCATCGCGTCGCCCCTATCGTTGCCGAGGCCTCTTCAAGCGAACGGCTCATCGTGTCAAACACCGGTTTGATCACGCCGAATGCCAATGGGAACGTGACAAAAATATTTGCCAGCACAATAGCGCTGGCAGTAAACATGACCTCGATTCCATGCGGCCGGAGCAGACGCCCCAGCATCCCATAAGGTCCCCATAGCATTAACAACGCCACGCCGGCAACAGCCGTCGGAATCGCCGTGGGTAGAGAAATGGTGACGATAAGCGCGTTGCGGCCCCAAAAGTTGTAGCGCGAAAGCACGTAAGCTGCGAAAAGACCGAAAAGGACATTGAAGACCGTGGCCCAAAAGCTGGTAACCATCGAAAGCTTGAGCGCAAAGACGGCGTCCGCCGCTGTCAGTGCGGCCCAGAAACTAGCCAATCCTGTGCTGGTACCAAAAATGAAAATCGAGATGAGCGGCAGGAAGACCAGCGGCAGCATCATGAATACAAGCATGCCGATGCTTAAGGGTCGCGCGACGTCGAAGCCGCGCACATGACGCATTGTCGGTGTCACCGTGCTCATTGGGCCCAGGTAAATGGTGAATGTAAAACGAAAATAGTCACCCGATGAAGCCGAAGGGCTCGCAATCTGAAACTATTTAATATTCACCATTCACTAATCACTACTTTCTGTGCTGCACTTTACTCTTGAATATTTGTTCGATTATTTCCGGGTAGGCCTTTTCCCAGCCGCCGAAGTAATCGATGGTAAACGGCATCTCAATATGTCCGAACTCTTTGTTCGCTTCATTGAACGCGTCATTCGTAACTGAATAGAAATGATATTTGACGAAAGCTTTTTGAGCGTCATCGCTCCAGAGATATTGCATGAAGGCATTAATGACCGGACGTACTTCCGCTGAGACGTTGCGATCTATGACAACCGCGGGGTGCTCACTAAAAATAGACGCTTGCGGAATAATTATTTCTACGGGCTTGCCGCTTTCCTTCATGAGCAGGCCATCGAGTTCATAAGTAATGAGTGCATCACCGTTGCCCAGCTCGAATGTTGTGCGGGCTTCGCGTGCAGATGCCGGCGTGACGAAAACGTTTTTCCAGATCGCCTGAAGTGTTTGCAGCGCGCGCGCCTGGTCAGGCTCGCCACTCTGCTTCTCAGACTTGACCAATTCCGATCCATAGATTGCCAGGATCGACCATTGGGCTCCTCCTGAACTAACTGGGTCGGGGTGAATCAGCTTCACGCCCGGTTTGGCGAGATCCGGAAAGTCGTGAATGCCTTTCGGATTTCCACCCTTTACAAGAATGACAAAAGGCGTTTTGTTGATAATTCCTTTATAGGGCAGGGCGTGCCAGTCTGAAGTGACGAACCCTTTGTCCTTTAATCGCTGCGCATCGCGATCGATGGAGAGAATCGCGATCTCGGCCGGCACGCCCTGGAGGATCTGGTTAGTGATCGTTTCCGAACCGGCGTACGACGCTGTAAAGCGGACGTCATGTCCATGCTCCAGCTTCCACTTGGCAGCAAATCCTGGAAAGATCGCTTTCTCCATCGACTCTTTCATGATCGAGAAGCCATAAAGCGTGATATTGATACCGCCTGTTTCCGCAGGAGGTTTCGGCAGGCAGCTGCTGATGAACAGAATAAGAACCAACAGTGGCAAGTAGATGGCGAACGCTCTGTTGAATGTAGGTTTCCTCAAGAGCTTAGCCCTTTCTCATTCGTTCCGGCTCGAACAGTATCCGGGCGATCCAGGTTGCGGGGGTTTAGAGGTCTATACCATACCTTCGCCTGTTCTGGAAAGATGCAACAGCTCCAACTATGATGGCGGGCGAACGCCAACTTTTGTACTAAACGTGCTACACGCCGGGGGTCATAGGTGAAACAGCTTCTGTTCGGTTGCGCTCTGCTTGTCATGAGCGGTTGCCAATCTCATGCTCCAAAACAGGGTCAGGCCGGCTACGAGGAACTCACTGTGGCCGCGGCCTCCAACCTGACGGATGCCTTTGCGGAGGCCGGCTCGCGGTTTACCCATAGAACTGGTATTCGCGTGGTCTTCAGTTTCGGCGCCACGGCAGACCTTGCACGGCAGATTGAGAATGGCGCTCCTTTCGATGTTTTCGCAGCGGCTGACACTGAACATATCGAGCAACTCGAACGCAAAGGCTTGCTTACGCCTGGAACGCGAGCGCTTTATGCCCGCGGCCGGTTGGTGATGTGGTTGCCTCCGGGCAGCGAACTGAAGGTTGAGCACATTCAAGACATAAAAGCGAAAGCGTTTGAGCGAATAGCAATCGCCAAGCCCGACGTTGCGCCTTACGGGCAAGCCGCCGTCGAGAGTCTTCAGAAGCTGGGAATCTGGAATGAGATCACAGGAAAAGTCATTTACGCCCAGAACGTTTCTCAGACTAAGCAGTACGCTGCCACCGGTAACGCCGAGGTTGCATTCATTCCGCTGGCGTTGGTGAAACCAGGCGAAGGAAACTACCTGGAAGTTGACGATGAATTGCACCAGCCGATCGATCAGGCTCTGGGAGTAGTTAAGGACTCGATGAAACAGGCTGCGGCGCGTCAGTTTGTAGATTTCCTGTTAAGCGACGAGGGGCAGGAGCTTCTTTCAAAAGAGGGATATAGCAGACCGTCGGCCCAGTAGGAAATCTTATCGGGGAGCCTGCCCTTAGGAAGATACGGACCAGGACGTCCTCAATAGTCGGGCTTCGGCCCAATCTTATTCAGTAATTTCAGTGAACCATAAAACTAATACCAAGGCGGCCGATCAATCAGATCACGAGCCTTCGTGGCGTGAAGTGTTTCTCTATTTCCTGATGCTGGGATTTGTAAACGTTGGCGGTCCGGTGGCTCAAATCACGATGATGTACAACCACATGGTCGAGCGCAAACATTGGTTGTCTAACGATCGCTTCGTCAAAATCATGAGCTTCTGCCACTTGTTGCCCGGCCCCGAAGCTTTACAACTGGCTATCTACGTCGGCTATCTGAAACGGCGCCTGTTGGGAGGAATAGTTGCAGGTCTAACGTTTATTATTCCCGGCGCGGTTGTAATGATTATTCTGAGTTGGCTTTACCTTAGGTACGGCGCTTTGCCGCAAGTGAATAATGTTCTTTACGTGTTGAAGCCTGCGGTGCTTGGAATAATTTGCGCAGGAATCCTCAAGTTGGGGCGCGCTTCGATCACGAGCGTGTTTCTGGCGGTGTTGCTGGTGCTCGCATTTGCCGGAATGTATTTCGGGGGAATCAACTTTCTGTTGATAATGATTGCCGCCGGGTTTTTGAATTTTCTATTCGCCGAAGGATGGCCACGGCTGAGAAAAATAACGAGTGTTGCCCCGGTAACATTTCCCATCATCCTGGGCGGGCTTACCGGTGCGCTTCCCTTCGCTAATTCGCGTTGGTTGCAAATGTCCTGGCTTTTTCTCAAGACGGGCATGTTCAGTTTTGGCGGAGCTTACGCCTCAATCATTTTTCTTGAGCGCGGCGCGGTGGCTGACCATGGCTGGTTGACTGCCGGACAATTACTTGATGGCGTAGCTCTCAGCGTTGCCACTCCCGGACCGTTTATGTTATTCACCACTTTCGTTGGTTACCTGGCGGGCGGAGTCAAGGGTGCAGCGCTCGCGACGTTTCTGGTGTTCCTGCCGTCATTCGTGTTCGTTCTGGCCGGTGCACGCTATTTTGAACAAGTCCGCAGCAACCATTTCATTCAGGCATTCCTCGCCGGCGCGAGCGCCGCAGTAGTGGGCATCATAATTGTCGTTTCGCTCGATCTTGCTCCCGAAGCCGTCAGCGGGTTGCCCGGCATGCTTATCGCACTCGCCGCTTTCCTTCTAATTACATTGCTGAAAATCGATGTTGCCGCCGTTGCGGTCGGCGCGCTTGCTGGCGGAATTCTTTACGCTCTAACCCGCGGCACCTACTAAAAGCGCAGACCAGGAGAAACGTTTAACCCGAAACTTTAGACGAAAACAACGCGGCGTGTTATCTTCCACGCTGCTCTACAAACCTGATGTGCGGCTTCAGGCTGTGTACGACAATGCACATAACTGGTATGCTGCTGCCGAAAGACTCGGCCCCGATATTGTTAGGAACGACTTATTCCCGTTTCTTCCCCCGTAACTACAAACAGACCGCACCAAGGGTTATCTCAGGTGTCTTAAGTTTTGCGGTAACGAGATTGGAGAAGTTTTATGAAGATCCTGCTCTATAACCCTGACAACGGCGTGACCCGGAACTTCATGCCTCACCTCTGGATGTTTCTCCTTCAGGCGCTGACCCCGCCGGGTCATGAAGTGATCTTAATCGACGGTAATGCGCGCGCTATGGACGACGACGAGATCGTCCGATTCGTAAAGGAGAATAAGATCGGGCTCGTCGGCATAGGGGCGATGACGAGGATGGTTGCCAAAGCTTACCGCGTCGCTTCAGCGATACGCGCCGCCGGCGTTCCCGTCGTTATGGGCGGACCGCACGTGACGGAATGCCCTGATGAAGCGATCGGTCGAGATGGAGGGCCGCGTTATGCCGACGCGGTGGCTCTGGGTGAAGCAGACAACACCTGGCCTTTGATTGTGGAAGATGCGGCGCGCGGAGAGCTCAAGGAAGTTTACCAACCGGAGCGAGATGCAAAAGGCGTCGATGTAAAGCCGAGCCTGCAGCCGTATCCCACGATTCCCTGGGAGAAGCTGGACCTCAACCAGTTCAGCCTGGTTCCGAAAATGTTTCGTCCGTTTTTAACTAAGTTAGGCGCCGGCTGGGGAACGTTTCATGTGGTGCCGTTGGAGACTGGGCGTGGCTGTCCTTATGGCTGCGAGTTTTGCACGGTAACCGGATTCTTTGGCGACTCGATTCGCTTCCGTACCAACGAGAGCGTCGTAGACGAATTACTTCGACTCAAAGAGCGCGCCCGCCGCGAGCGTGGACAAATAGCTGTCTTCTTCATCGATGACAATCTCGCAATTAATATCAAGCGCACGAAGTCGCTCTTAAGAGACATCATCAAAGCCGGCGCGCAGTTGCCCTGGGTTGCGCAAATCAGCGCCAACCTGTTACGTGACGAGGAACTGGTTGACCTCATCGCCGAATCAGGCGGGCAGTGGGTCTTCATCGGCATGGAGTCGATTGATCCGGCAAACATGGCTGACGTCAATAAAAACTTCAGCAAACCCAGCGAGTACGGCGCGGTACTTCAGCGTCTGGCACAACGGAACGTCTATGCAATCACTTCCTTCATCTTCGGCATGGACAACGATACAAAGGGCGTAGCGGATCGCACACTTTCGGAAATTCACTCCTGGCCGCCGGGCCTGCCCGTCTTTGGTCAACTCACGCCGTTCCCGGCGACCCCGCTTTACGACCGGTTGGAAAAAGCCGGACGCCTGGCACGTCCAAAACACTGGATGGATTTTGCGCCGTTCTGGATGGCCCACACACCGCTCAAGATGACCATTCAGGAAGCGCGTCAGGAAACCGACAGCGCCTGGCGGGCCTCGTATAGTCCCGAACGAAA
>WNGE01013975.1_pt1 | contig 11668 bp, 9 predicted proteins | sample 5400651 | NCBI WGS metagenome assembly WNGE01 (sample SAMN13153370, study PRJNA577476) | soil metagenome | isolation source: 60 cm soil or saprolite under grassland replicate 2 | place: USA:California | collected 2016-06-15 | reverse complement strand
CGCGGGCGCCTGCTCCACCGGCTGGGCGAGCTGATCGAGGCGCACGTCGACGAGCTGGCCAGAGCCGACACCACCGACATGGGCAAGCCCATCAGCGTGATGCGCGAGGCCGACGTGCCGCGCGCCGCGCACAACTTCCGCTTCTTCGCCGACCACGCCCGCATGCGGCCGTCCGAGGTCTTCCCCATGGACTCCGGCCATCACGCCTACGTGCGCTACGACCCGGCGGGGGTGGTCGCGGCGATCGCCCCCTGGAACTTCCCGCTCATGCTGGAGACCTGGAAGATCGCGCCGGCCCTGGCCTGGGGCAACACCGTCGTGCTCAAGCCGGCGGAGGACTCGCCGGCCTCGGCCACGCTGCTGGCCAGGCTGGCGATGGAGGCCGGCTTCCCCGAGGGCGTGCTCAACGTGGTGCACGGCTTCGGCCCCGACGCCGCCGGCCAGTGGCTGACCGAGTCGCCGGGGGTGGACCGGATCACCTTCACCGGCGAGTCCGCCACCGGGCGGGCGATCGCGCGGGCGGGCGCCGGCAACCTGGTCCCGGTCAGCCTCGAGCTGGGCGGCAAGGGCGCCAACCTGGTGTTCGCGGACGCGGACCTGGACGTGGCCGTGCCCTGGTCGATCCGCGCGATCTTCTCCAACTCGGGCCAGGTGTGCCTGGCGGGCAGCCGCCTGTTCGTGGAGCGGGGGATCTACGACGAGTTCATGGACCGGTTCGTCACCGCGGCCGACGCCATGGTGCTCGGCAACCCGGCGGAGGCCGGCACCCAGCTCGGCCCGCTGGCGTCCGAGACGCACTACCGCAAGGTCACCGGCTACCTCGACACCATCCCCGCCGATGGCGGCAAGGTCCTGACCGGCGGCGCCACCGGCGACGGCTGGTTCGTGCGCCCGACCATCGCGGTGGACCTGCCGGCCTCGGCCCGAGCCTGCCGTGAGGAGATCTTCGGCCCGGTGGTGACGGTGACGCCCTTCGACGGCGAGGACGAGGGTGTCGAGCTCGCCAACGACACGCTCTACGGCCTCAACGCCATGCTGTTCACCGAGAGCCTGCGCCGCGCCCACCGGGTCAGCGCCGCGCTCCAGGCGGGCACCGTGTGGGTCAACTGCTTCTTCATCCGCGACCTGCGGGCGCCGTTCGGCGGTGTCGGGGACTCCGGCTGGGGCCGGGAGGGCGGCGACTACAGCCGCGAGTTCTGCACCGAGCCCAAGGCCGTGGTGATGGCCATCTGAGCCGGCCGCCGCGCTCGCCGGGTCAGCGCAGGGTGCCGATGACGTCGGTGACCAGGGTGGCCCGCTGGGGCGGGCCGTCCAGGCGCCGGCCGTCGGGGCCGAGCACGTAGAAGGCGTCGACCACCTCGGCGCCGTAGGTGGCGATGCGGGCCGAGCGCACCCGCGCGCCGCTCGAGTCCAGCGCCCTGGTGATCCGGTAGAGCACGGCGGGGCCGTCGGCGCAGCGCACCTCGATCACGGTCGCCAGGTCGGAGGCGCGGTCGTCGAACAGCACCCGCGGCGGCGGCCGCAGCGGCGCGGGCTGCCGGTAGGCAGCCTCGCGCTCGGCCAGCCGCCGCTCCAGCGGTAGCCGGTCCTGGAAGGCGCGGCGCAGGTCGTCGGTGACCAGGCGCCAGTCCGGGTCGCGCCCGTGCCGGGGGTCCGCGCTGAGCCGGATCACCGCCATGCCGTCGGCGACCGACACCGTGGCGGCGCGCACGTCCAGCCGGTGCAGGGCCAGCACGCCCGCCACCCGCCACAGCAGCCCGCGCCGCTCGCGCGCGACCACCGTGACCTCCTCGCCCTCGACCCGCAGCGCGAGGCCCTCGCGGTCCACCAGCTCCGCGGTGGCCGCGCTGACGGCCACCGCCGGAGCCTCCCGGGCCGCGGCCGCGGGCGGGCGGCCCTCGATCCGCTCGGTCACGCGCCCGACCAGCTCCTCGACCAGGCGCGCCTTCCACGGCGTCCAGGCGGTGGGGCCGGTCGCTCGCGCGTCGGCCTCGGTGAGGGCGTGCAGCAACGCGAGCGTGCCGGTGCCGCCGACCGCGCTGGCGACCGCCCGCACCGTGGCGGGGTCGTCCAGGTCGCGCCGGGTGGCGGTGTCCGCCAGCAGCAGATGGTTGCGCACCAGGTCGACCAGCACCGAGCGGTCGCCGGTGGGCAGGCCGAGGCGCGTGCCCACGGTGGCGGCCAGCCGTGCGCCCGTCACGGCGTGGTCGCCCGGCCAGCCCTTGCCGAGGTCGTGCAGCAGCGCGGCCAGCAGCAGCAGGTCCGGGCGTCCCACGCGGCGCACCAGCGCGGCCGCGTGCACGGCGGTCTCGACCAGGTGCCGGTCGACGGTCCAGCGGTGGAACGGGTTGTGCTGCGGCTTGCAGCGCACGCGCTCCCACTCCGGCAGCAGCGCATCCATCACGCCGGCCTGGTCCAGCGCCTCGATCACGCCGATCGCGCTGGCGCCGGCGCCGAGCAGCGCGACCAGGGCCTCGCGCGCCCGCGGCGGCCACGGCTCCGGCAGGCGGGGCGGCCGGGCCTCCAGGCGCCGGAGCGTCTGCGGCGCCAGCGGCATACCCGCGCCTGCCGCGGCGGCCGCGACCTCCAGCGCCAGCCAGGGTTTCTCGGCCAGGTCGGCGCCCGCCGCCAGCAGCACCTCGCCGTCGTAGGCGACCACGCCGCCGCCGAGCTGGCGGCGCACCGGACGGCGCCAGCGCCGCACCGCCGGGCCCGCGTGCCGCGCGTCCACCCGGCGCCAGCTCTGGTCCAGCGCCCGGGCCAGCGTGCGGCCGGCCTCGTGCACCGCGCGCATCAGCGCCTCGGCGCCGGGCTCGCCGAGGCGGGCGGCGACCGCCTCCTGCTCCTGGAGGCCGAGGCGGTCGACCACGGCGCGGGCGCGACCGACCTGGCCGCCGCCCTGCTCCAGCAGCTCCAGGTGCAGCGCCTGGCGGGTGTCCAGCAGCAGGCCGTAGGCGGCCTGGCCCCGCCGGTCGAGCCCGGCGGCCACCCAGGTCGCCGAGATGGCGCGCACCGCGAGCCCGTCCCGCAGCCCGCCCCGCGCCTCCTTGAGGTCGGGCTCCAGCAGGAAGGCCAGCTCGCCGTGCCGCTCCGCGCGGCGCTGGCAGGCGGCTCGGAGCTGCTCGAGCCGCTCGCGCGCGGTGGCGCGCCAGCGCTCCAGCGCCCGCTCGCGCAGGCTGGCGACCAGCGCGCCGTCGCCGGCCACGTGACGGGCGTCCAGCAGGCCCAGCGCCGTCTTCAGGTCGGTGGCCGCCACCGCCAGTGCTTCGTCCACCGTGCGGACACTGTGGTCCAGGCGCATGCCGGCGTCCCAGATCGGCCGCCAGAGGCGCTCCGCCAGCGGAGCGATCTCCTCGGTCCCACGGTCGTGGAGCAGCATCAGGTCGAGGTCGCTGCACGGCGCCGGCTCGCGCCGCCCGTAGGCGCCGGTCGCCACCAGCGCGACCCCGGAGCCGACGTCGCCGAGCAGCTCCGCCAGCCAGGCGTCGACCGCCTCGACCAGCGCAACGCGCAGGGCCGGTCCCGCATTGGACCGGCCCTCCCGCTCCAGCACGGCCGCGAAATCGGCGGCCGCTCGCTGTTCAGAGCGCGTCGGGGCCACGCTCCCCGGTCCGCACGCGCACCACGTCCTCGACCGGTACCGCCCAGACCTTGCCAACCTCGGTGTGGCCGCCCTGGCGGCCGAAGCCCTGGGCCTCGCTCACGGTCATGCCCACCACGCCGACGTCCTTGAGCGCCTCCTTGACGTCCTCCACCTTGAATGGCTTGACGATCGCGGTGATGAGCTTCACGAGTCGGCTCCCAGTGCGGGTGTCCGGATTTCTGACGAGCCCTCCGATCTTGCGGCGGCCGCGCCGTCGAGCGGTTCCGGCGTGCTGGTGATCCGGCCGCGGGAGAGCACCAGGCCCAGCTCGTAGGCTGTCTCGGCGTGCTGGCTGTTGTCCAGGCCCTGGTACTCGGCCGCCTCGTCCACGCGCAGGCCGATGGTCGCGCTGACCACCTTGGCGATCAGGAAGGTGACCACGAAGGAGAACGCGCCGACCGCGCCGACCGCGACCGCCTGCTTGCCGAGCAGCGCGGGGCCGCCGCCGTAGAACAGGCCGTCGGCGCCGCCGACCGTGGAGGTGCCGAAGAAGCCGATCAGCAGTGCGCCGGTCGCGCCGCCGACCAGGTGCACCGCGCCGACGTCAAGGGAGTCGTCCAGCTTCAGGCGGAACTTCAGGCTGGTGGCCAGCGCGCACACGCAGCCGGCGATCAGCCCGATGGCGATGGCGCCCATCGCGTTGACGTAGCCACAGGCCGGGGTGATCGCCACCAGGCCGGCGACCGCTCCGGAGGCGGCGCCCAGCGTGGTCGACTTGCCGTTGCGCAGCTTCTCGGTGGCGATCCAGCTCAGCAGCGCGGCGGCGGTGGCGGTGTTGGTGTTGATGAAGGCCTGGGCGGCGAGCTGGTTGGCGCCGAGCGCCGAGCCGGCGTTGAAGCCGAACCAGCCGAACCAGAGCATGCCCGCGCCGAGCAGCGTGAGCGGCAGCGAGTGCGGCGGCATGGGCTCCTTCGGCCAGTGGCGGCGCCGGCCCACGACCAGCGCCAGCGCGACACCGGCGATGCCGGCGTTGAGGTGCACGACCGTGCCGCCGGCGAAGTCCTCGGCGCCGAGCTTGAACAGCCAGCCGGTCGGCGAGAACACCCAGTGGGCGACCGGCGCATACACGAAGATCGCCCAGAGCGTGATCGCCGCGACGAAGCCGCCGAACTTGAGCCGGTCGGCGGTCGAGCCGGTGATCAGCGCCGGGGTGATGATCGCGAACATGAGCTGGAAGCTGACGAAGACGAGCGGGGGGATGCTCTGCGCGAGCGGGCCCTCGTAGCCCGGGACGGCCTGCGTCGGGTGTGCCAGGCCCGCGAAGTGCAGCGTGCCGATGAACCCGTGGCCGCCCCAGTCCACGCCGAAGGCGAGGCTGTAGGTGAACAGCACCCAGAGCAGGCTGACGATGCCCATCACGACGTAGTTCTGCATGAGCATGCCGAGCACGTTCTTGGTGCGAACCATGCCTCCGTAGAAGAAGGCGAGGCCGGGGGTCATGAACAGCACCAGTGCGCTGCTCGCCAGCACCCACGCGGTATTACCCGAGTCGATCTGCATGGCGCTCCTATACCGTCGGGAGGTCGCTCCAGACCCTGACCCATCGAGGATGGAAGAGCGCCGTTTCCACCCGGCTACACCATCGTTACCACCTCGTGAGCGTGTGTTACGAGCTGGTGAAACGACCCCTTCGTGCTCGACGACCCGCCCAGGACGCCGCTGCACGTGGTCGCCAAGTGATCGGGTGCGCGCGGTGGTGGCGGGTTCAGCGCCGACGGTCGCCGTGGCGGCGCTGGAGCGCGTCGGCGAGGGTCATGAAGTCGTCGTCCGGCTCCGGCCGCGACGGCGGGCCGCTCGCCGGCGGGGAAGCCGCCGGCGGTGTGGTCCGCGGCGGTGCGGCGGGCTCCCGCTGGCCACCGCGGCGCGAGCGGCGCCGCTCCTGGAGCACGTCCGCGATCGCCATGTAGTCCACGTCCGGCTCCGGCCCCACACCCCGCGCCGCCAGTGGCTGCGCCACCCAGGTCTCGGGCTCCGGCGCTGGCGCCTCGGCTCGCGCCGCCGCTGGCGCCGATGGCGCGGTGCCCCGCCGCGGGGCAGCGGGCGCGGGGGGCGAGGCGGCGTCCCGCGGTGGGCTCGCGGGCGGTGGCTGCGGGCGTCGGGCACGGCCGCGGGGATCGCCGGCAAGCTCGGCGGCGAGCGCCTCCAGCATGGGCGCGACGAAGGCCGCACGAACGGCGACCTCGCCGTGCCGTCCATCCGCGCCGGTGAAGCTCGACAGGCCGCGTCGCACCTGCCGCTCGTCCAGCCCGCGCGCGACCAGCGCCGCGGCGACCGCCTCGACCAGCGGGTCCGCGAATGGCCGGAAGCGCGGTCCCGACCCCTGACCGGTGGTGGCCCCGGGGTTCGCCGGCCCCCGCGACCTCGCGCCGCCGCCAGCCGGCGGCGGTGTCGCCAGCGCCGCGGTCGGCGTCCCCAGGGACAGGCCGACGGAGCCCCCCTCGGCCGTCGAGCGCCGAGGCAAGAGGTGGCGCCCAGACGCGGGCGGGCGATCCGGGACGGTCGCCATGCGATCCTGGACGACCGCTCGGGCCGTCGACCGCTCGAGTTCCGCATGCTTGCGCAGCCAGAACTGGAGCGGCGCCGTGGCAGGGTCCAGGTCGAGCGCCTCCACCAACCCGTGTGCCTCGTAGAGGTGCCGGAACAGCGCCTGCGGGCTGTCGATCACCTCGTGGTCCAAGTCGTCGGGCATCCGTCCGGTCCTCCCCCGGTACTGGGCCAGACTGCGATGGGCATCGAACGTCAGTTCGAATCGTAGCATGCCTCCACGTCGATGACAGCGCGGCGACGTCACCGACAACGTCGGTCAGCGCAGCCACGCACGTAAGCGGAGGCCGGGGCCACCGGCCAAGGGCTTTCCCGAGACGCCCCGACCCGACTTCGCCGCCGAGCGCGAGCCTTTCCAGGCAGCCCTGTCGGGCCTGCTCGCCTGCATGCGCGAACGCCGTCGCGGGGTTACCAGCGGCGGCGCGGGCGGACGAACCTGCTGAGGATGAACACCCAGAACAGCAGTGGGAAGAGTGGGAAGAACCCGCGGTGCGGCGGGCCGCCCCCGAACGCCCACAGCAAGACCGCCAGCCCGATCAGCGCCGCGATCACCAGCGGCGGCGTCAGCAACGACCGCCAGTCCGGCCCCGAGCGCGCGCGCCGTTCCGCCGGCGGCCGCGGCTCGTCCAGCGGGGGGAGGTCGGCGAGCGTCCGGCGCAGGTCCTCGCGGGTGCGCGCGTGGAACGCGGCCTCCATCCGCTCGGAGAACTCCTCCCAGGTCAGGCGCCCGTCGACGTGATGCCGCTCCAGCAGCTTGACCGTCTGCTCGCGATCCGCGTCGGAAACGCGTATCTCCGGTCGCTGGTCCCGATCCATGTCGACTTGTCTCCTTCTCCCCTTGTCTCGTCGTCGCTTCGCTCTGTGTCGATGATTGCGCGGGAGCGTCGAGCTGTCGTCATCCGAAGGACGGCTTTTCGTGTACACCAGTGGGCGCAGACGCCGGGCTGAGCAGCGACTCAAGCGCCCCGAACAAGCCTCCGACACCGTTATGAAGGCAAGGCACCGACCCAGCCAAAGGGGGCAACGTGGGCGTTGACGATTACGCCGACAGGGCTAGCGATTTCGCCGACGAGCAAGGCGGAGCCGAGGGTCTCCAGGACAAGGCTGACCGCCTCAAGGACATCGCCGGCGGCGAGGACGACATGGGCGACCAGGCTCGTGACGCCATGGACGAGTTCCGCGGCGAGGACGAGGAAGACGACGAGGACGAGTTCGACCGCTAACGCCGTACCGCTGATCCACCCCGCGTGCGCGCCCGATTGCGGCGCGCACGCGCCGTTCTGGCCGAAAGCCCCGCCCTCGGCCCCGCTGCGGTCTTTCCCGCTTCCGCATGGTAGCGTCCCGGCTGTTCGCCGTCGTGTGATTTGGGTGATTGGGTGCAAGCTGGACGGCCGAGCCGGTGGCCGTGAGCGGTCCTGGCCTCCAGGCAAAGCTCACCGCGTCGTACGTGCTGGTCACGTCCGCCGTCGTCGTGCTGGCCGGAGCCATCTTCCTTCAGCTGCTCGCGCCGCGGCTGCTCTCGGCCGCCGACAGCGGAGCCCGCGTGCGCGCCACGGCCACCCGGGACGCGGCCACCATGAGGGGGATCGCGGCCAAGCTCGGCCGGCTCCCGAACGCGACGGAACTGCGGACCCAGCTCGGCCGGCTCGCCCCCGGCAGCGACAACCCGGTCTGCGACCGCGGGGTGCGGCTCGGGCCCGGCCAGGCGAGGGCGGCCGGCAACGGCGTCGCCATACCCTGCCTCGAGGGCGTGGTCGGCAACGCCAAGCCGATGTCGCTCATGCTCCTGGTCGGCGCCAACGGCAAGGTGGTCGCCACCTCCTATCCGGAGCGCTTCTCGGTCGGCGCCAGGAGCGCCGCGCTGGTCGCCGTCGAGAGCGTCGACCATCTGGGCCACGGTGCGGCCGCCGGCGGCGTCGCCGGCAGGACCCCGCAGGGCGGCGTGCTGTGGGCGGTGGAGCCGGTGGAGCTCGCCGCCCGCGGCGGGGGCGCCGGCCGGCAGCTCGGCTCGGTGTATGTGCAGGTGCCGGCCGGCGCGCTGGCGGGGCCCTCCACCAATGACCTGCTGGGCCTGCTGCTGCCATGGACGTCCAAATCGGACGGGGGGCGCCTGGCGCAGCTGGCCGCCAAGGCGCCGCTGGCGCAGCTCGGGGTGGGGTTGCTGCTCGTCAGCCTGCCGGTGGGGTGGCTGCTGGGGCGGCTGGCCACCGCGCGGCTGCGGCGGCGGCTGCGCCGGCTGGCGTCGACCGCCACGGGGATCGCCTGGGGCGACCTGGAGCAGCGGGTGACGATCAGCGGCCAGGACGAGATCGCCGAGATCGAGGATGGCCTCAACCGGCTCGCCGAGTGGCTGTCGGCGGAGCTGGAGGCCGGCCGCGACCGGCCCGACGGCGCGAGGGCCGACGGCGCGAGGGCCGACGCGGAGCGCTCCGAGGTCCTCCGCGGGGTGCACGAGTCGGTCCTGAACGACCTGACGTCGCTGACCATGCTCGCCGGAGGGCTGCGCAAGGCGCTCCCACCCGGGTCACCGGTGGGCGCGGGCGTGGAGGCGATCGAGGCGACCGCGACCGGGGCGATGCGGCAGATGCGGGCGCTGGTCTCGGGGCCGGGGCCAGAAGGCGGGCGGCAGGACAATGCCCTGGTGCCGGCGGTGCGGGAGCTGTGCGGCGCCTACCAGGCGCGGTTCGGCGTGGCGGTCGAGGCGGACGTGGCGACCGGAGAGTTGGCCGAGCCGGTCGAGCGCGCCGTGCTCCAGGTCGCCCGGGAGGCGCTCGCCGACGCCGTCCAGCACCGCGGCCCGCAGCGGATCGCGCTGCGGATCGCCATGGACGAGCGGCAGGTCGAGGTCGACGTGCGCGACGACGGCCGAGGCGTCGATCCCCGGAGCGCCGCCGGCGGGCGGGAGCCCGGGCTCGACGTGCTGCGCGAGTGGGTCGGCGAGCTCGGCGGCACCCTCCGGCTCGACCGCCGGCCCGGCAGCGGCACGCGCCTGCGCGTCCTGCTCCCCCGCGGCCCGGTCTGAGCGAGCGCACCGCGTGGTGGCCGGGTCAGGACCTGCGGGCGCGGACGAGCCAGGCGGGGCGGCGGGCGCCGGCGCCGAGTCGTCGGCCCCAGGTCGAGCGGGTGGCGGTGACCTCGCCGGGGGTGGCGAGCCGCGGCCGGTCCAACTCCAGTCCAAGGCGCCTGTATGCCGGGGCCAGCGCGGCGATGGCCTCGGCCTCCAGGGGGCTCGCGCCGGCACCGTGGTCGCGGTCGGTCACGGACACCAGCAAGTCGAGTTGCGCGCCCGGGCGCATGACCCGGGCGATCCCGCCGACCACCCCAGGGTCGGCGCCGAGCAGGCCGCGCAGCAGCGAGCCCCAGGGAAAGTGCACGGTGACCAGATCGGCCAGGCCGTCCAGCTCCGGCGGCAGCGCCTCAGCGGCGGCGGCCACGAACAGCGCGTTGGGCCGGCCGCCACGCCGTGGACTGGCGGCGGCGCGGCGCGACGCCTCCGCCATCGCGGCCGCGCTCGCGTCGATCCCGACCACCAGGCGGTCCGGCCGGTCCGAGGCGGCGGCGAGGACGAAGCGACCATCCCCAGTGCCAAGGTCGACGACCACCCCGGCGTGGCCGGCGGCCAGCTCCGAGAATCAACTGACGTCCGTCTCCCACAGACGTCGTCCCACAACGATTCGCATCTGCCGAGCCTAGGGCCGCCGGCCTCCGCGCGCACCCGAATTTCCCTCGGAGCCCGCGCCGCCGACCGAGCCGCCGCCGGTCAGCCGCTGGCGAGGCGCTCGCGGATGGCGTCGCTGATGCGGTGGAGCTCGTCGATCTGGGCGGGGCTGAGGTGGTCGAAGACCTGGCGCCGGACCTCCTCGACGTGGGCGGGGGCCGCGCAGGCGAGCGCGTCGTAGCCCTCGGGGGTCAGCACCGCGAAGGTGCCGCGACCGTCGCTCGGGCAGCTCTGCCTGCGGACCATGCCACCCCGCTCCAGCCGTGCCACCGCGTGCGAGAGGCGGCTGCGCGAGAACAGCGTGCACGAGGCCAGCTCGCTCATACGCAGCCGCTGGCCGTCAGCCTCGGACAGCCGCGCCAGGATCTCGTAGTCGGCGTGCGACAGGCCGGCGTCGCGCTGGAGCTGGCGGTCCAGCCGCTCGAACAGGAGCTGGCTCGCCTCGAGGAAGGCGCGCCAGGTGCGCTGCTCGTCGGCGTCCAGCCATCGGGTCTCGTTCACCGGAGCAATGCTACCCGACGATAGTTGAGCATTCAGCTATCCGCCGCGCGGCGCGGCGCACGGGATCGCGGAGCGCTTTTGACCTTGGGGGGTGTGGGGGGAGCGAGCTCCCCCCACACCGATCAGGTGTTGGTCGGGAAGCCGAGGTTGACGCCGCCATGGCTGGGGTCCAGCCAGCGGGCGGTGACGACCTTGCCGCGGGTGTAGAAATGGACGCCCTCGGTGCCGTGGACGTGGGTGTCGCCGAACAGCGACGACTTCCAGCCGCCGAACGAGTAGTACGCCATCGGCACGGGGATCGGGACGTTGATCCCGATCATGCCGACCTCGACCTCGTTCTGGAAGCGCCGGGCCGCGCCCCCGTCGTTGGTGAAGATCGCCGTCCCGTTGCCGTACGGGTTGGCGTTCACCAGCTCGATCGCCGCCTGGTAGGTCGGCACGCGGACCACCGACAGCACCGGCCCGAAGATCTCGTCGGCGTAGGCGCGCATCTGCGGCCCGACGTGGTCGAGCACGCTGGGGCCGAGCCAGAACCCCTCCGGGTCTCCCTCGATCGGGTGCCGGCGGCCGTCGATCGCCAGGGTGGCGCCCTCCTGCACCCCCGACTCCAGGTAGGACGCGACCCTGTCGCGATGCGGGCCGGTCACCAGCGGCCCCATCTCCGAGGACGGGTCGCTGCCGGGACCGACCCTGAGCTTGGCGACGCGCTCGCGCAGCTTGCCGAGCAGCGGGTCGCCGGCGCCGCCGACGGCCACCACCACCGAGATGGCCATGCAGCGCTCGCCGGCCGAGCCGAAGCCGGCGCTGACCGCCGCGTCCGCCGCCAGGTCCAGGTCGGCGTCGGGCAGCACCACCATGTGGTTCTTGGCGCCACCGAGCGCCTGCACCCGCTTGCCGCTGCCGGTGCCGTGCTCGTAGACGTAGCGGGCGATCGGAGTGGAGCCGACAAAGCTGACCGCGCGCACCTCAGGGTGCTCCAGCAGGCCGTCGACCGCGACCTTGTCGCCGTGGAGCACGTTGAACACGCCCGCGGGGAGCCCGGCCTCGGCCCACAGCTCGGCCAGCCGGATGGAGGCCGAAGGGTCCTTCTCGCTCGGCTTCAGGACGAAGCTGTTTCCACAGGCGATGGCCAGCGGGAACATCCACATCGGCACCATCGCCGGGAAGTTGAAGGGGGTGATCCCCGCCACCACGCCGAGCGGCTGGCGGATCGAGAAGCTGTCCACCCGGGTGGAGACGTTCTCGGAGAAGCCGCCCTTGAG
>WNGE01007695.1_pt1 | contig 11671 bp, 7 predicted proteins | sample 5400651 | NCBI WGS metagenome assembly WNGE01 (sample SAMN13153370, study PRJNA577476) | soil metagenome | isolation source: 60 cm soil or saprolite under grassland replicate 2 | place: USA:California | collected 2016-06-15 | reverse complement strand
GCTGGGCCACATCGCCACCCCGGCCAGCGGCCACCGGCTGCAGGCCGGGGTGGCGTGGTGCGCCGACAACGGCGCGTTCACCGGCGCCTACCCCGGTGACGACAAGTATCTGGCCTGGCTGTCCGCCCGCACCGCGCACGTTGCCCGTTGCGCGTTTGCCGCCGCCCCCGACGTGGTCGCCGACGGCGCCGCGACGCTGGCCCGGTCCCTGCCGATGCTCGAACGGATCCGGGCCCTGGGCTACCCGGCGGCGATGGTTGTCCATGTCGAACGCCGCCGCATCGTTCACCCCGGGGTACGTTGTGCCTCGTACCTGAACGGTTTGTGGAAGCAGCGGGATGGTGGTCTCGCCTCTCAATCAATCAGGGTGTCACCACCCCGCGGCAGGTCTGGCCGGCGATGGTTGCTTGACACCCGGGCGGGCCGCGGTCACGGCGTGAGAATTGTGGGTCTCGCCAGCGAGACTGATGCATGTCTATTTTTGACGTACTGGGGTCCGCGCTACGGGACTGTCCGACTCACCGCGGCTGCCGCTCGGTACATCCACCTGCGGGAGTCCGGCAGCCGATCACCAGCCGCCGACCGGTTGGGAGTCCTACTGGCTGGGATGCTACGGCTGTGACCACACCCGCCGCCGTGCGGGTCACTGGCCGGTCTTACCGCTGCCGTCCCGTGTCCTTTGGTACATCGAAGACGGACGCCAGTAAGTTGGAAGAGGCTCACCATCAAGGTGCCTCGCGGAGGTCGGCGTGACCGTTACACGGGTGTTGCCGCGGCGCCTTGCGTTGGTGCTTCCTCCGGAGGCGGGGGAGTCGTTCGCGTCGTGGATCGATCGGATGGCCATGGACATGGCGGTGCCGCCTGGGCGTGTGGCTGACGCGATTGGGATAGGCAACGTCTCGCGGGCGCAGGATGGTAGGCCGTTGCTGTTCGGTGTCGTGCTTACGCCCCAGTTGCGGGCTGCGGTTCACGCGGCGACGGGAGTACCGCCTGGAGTGCTGGACGCGATGCAACTGTCGGTCTATGACGGTACTGTCCTCGACCTGAGTGGCGTGGACTCCGCCGAGGTGCGCCCCGCCGCGAGGTACAGGCAGTGGGCGTTGTTCAAGTACAGCCGGGCTTGCCCGCAGTGTCTGGCTGATTCGGGTGGGGTGTGGCGGCTGTGGTGGAAGCTGGGGGCGGCCGTGGTGTGCCCGGTTCACGCGAGGCTGCTGCTGGATGCCTGTCCAGCGTGCGGGATCGAACTGCGGCGTGGGACGGCGGGCAGGGCGGCGGTGCTGTCACGGACCTTGCTCGTCCCGCCGCTGAGGTGCGGCAACCGTATTGACGGCCGGGCGACGCCCAGCGGGTGCGACCAGCTTCTGGATGCCGTGGTGTCTGAAACGGTCCCGCAGGTTCTCCTCGACGTGCAGGCGGCCTACTTGCAGGCCGCCGACGACGCCACGCTGATGCTGGGTGATCGCCACGTTTCTGCCGCCGAGTGGTTCGCGTGTCTACGCGCCGTTGTCGCCATGACCCGTGCGGTGGCCCCGCAACTGACGCTGCCGGACGCCGCAGGACTGCCCGACGCGGTGCACCGGGCGTTCGTCGCCGACGCGACGGGCTCGTGGCGGCATTCGCCGGGCATGGTCTCGCCTGGGTCCCGGCCGCCGACCGCCGCGTTGGCCGCCGCCCTGTTGACTTTTGCGGGCCCGGTCCTGCTCGCGGAGAGCCGGACCGGATTGGTGGAGGCGATCCGGCCGATCGCTGAGGCGATGGCGGTCGCCCGCGGGGAGCGGCGCCGCGATGGCCACCGCGGCAACCGTCTGGTGCGTACGGTCGAGATTCCCGCGGCCATCGAGGAGGCCCGGCTGCTCGCGGCCCCGCGCCGAGCCGGGGTGGTGGCCCATCTCGGGCCGTTCGCCCAGTCCCCGGCGCGGCGCCCGATGCTGCTGCGCTGCCGCCACGTTCCGCAGGTGGTCGCCGAGCCGGACTACCGGGAACTGATCGCCGGGTTTCTGCCCGACACCTTGCCCCGCACCGGCCGCCGCTACGCTGCGCTCGCCTTGGCCCGCCTGTGCGGCGCGTCGAGTTGGAAGGATGCGGTGTCGGTGCTCGGGATCCCGCAACAGCGCGCCCGCGCCCTCGGCCAGTTCGCCTCGTTCCGGATCGGTGACCCACCGGCGTTCTGGCGGGCCGTAGCCGCGCTCGCGGCACGGCTGGAACAGCGCGGGCCCGTCGACTACCAGGGCCGCCGCGAGTTGCTGGCAGATCTGGTCGTGGTGGCGCCGGATGCGTGGCGACAGGTGTGTAGCGACTGCGGTGTCGTGGCTACCCGGCAGCGCGCCCGCAACGCCGCCGGGTGGCTGTGGGCCGAACTCACCGGCGGTTACTGGGAGGACGCGCCTGCCTTGCAGGAGGCCAACTGGCCGTCGAGGCCGCGGGAGTGGGAGAGCCTGTACCGCAACTTCGCCCGCACGATCCCGGCCGCGTTGGCGGCGCGTCTTCTGCAGTTGGGGACCGAGTTGGTGCGCACGCCCGGCACCCGCTGACCGCGAGCACCCCCGGCACAGGTATCACGGACCAGAGCTACCCGACGCCCGTCTGTTCCAGCGGATCGGCGCCTTCCGGCGCCTTCGCGGTTCGTTGCTGCCTCTTGGCGCGCATGTCCACGACCTTGGCGTACTCGCGTTCGCTGGTGAACGACAGGGTGATCATGTCGAGGAGGTCGCGGGTGACGGCCTCCGTGCTGGTGCGCACCGCACGGATCGCGGCGCGGCGGATGAGCGTGTGCAGAGCGGAGATGCTGCCGCCGGTACGGTCGTGCAGGTACCGCCAGTGGGTCTTGGCGAGGCTGTTGGGCTGGTGCTGGTAGAGGACCAGAGCGTCCTCCAGGGTCTTGACCACCGTGATCCACTCGGTCTTGTCCTTGGTCGTCACGACGGCGAATCGGTGCAGTTTGTGGTGGGCGAACCGGCCTGCGGTCTGGGTATTGCGGCTGGTTCCGCTGCCCTCGTTCAGCAGGGGGGACTCAGCCAGGTCGACGCCGGTGCCCACGATGGTGCAGGGCGCGTGGTTGGCCAGATACTTGATGTGGTCGTTGGAGGCTCGGCCTTCCTTGTAGGAGCAGTCCAGGAAGTGAAGATCGTCAATGGCGAGCAGTTGTGTCCGGCAGCGCCGCAGCGCCTTGAGGATCACGTCGTCGATGGCCTCCTTGGTGCCCCTGGTCGGCACGTGCAGGTAGCGGGCCAGCGCGAGGGAGATCTGTTTGGGGGTGACCGAGTCGGGAACGCTAAGGTAGACCACCGGCACGTAGTCGCCGATCTGGTCGGTGAAGCGTTCGGGGTGCTCGGTGCGCAGTTGCAGCTCGAACTTGCGGGCGATCATCTTTACCAGGGTGGATTTGCCGACGGTGGCGGGCCCGTCGATCAGTAGTCTGGGCGGGCGCCGGCAGGGGCGTATTCGTTGGCTTGCAGCAGTTCGAGGATCTCTTCCTCGAACCGTCGCACCGGGGGTGTCCAGGCCAGGACGAGCGCGCTGTGGTGGCGGGCGCGGGCCGCGTCGAACTCGCGTCGTTCGGTGTCGCTCATCGCCTGGTAGCGCTCCATCGTGGCGAGTGCCGGCCGGGGTGGCGGTTCGTAGTCCAGGTAGGCGCGCCAGTCCTCCTTGGTGCGCGGCTCGGCCAGCCCTGGGTGCATTCAGGCTCCCTCGGTCGATGCGGGCTTTCCGGTCCATACCTCGTAGGTTTCGATCCGGTCGACGTTGATGTCATCGTCGTCGGTGGGAAGGTCGGGCACTGCGCGAAGTGTCCGCCCCTGCGACGCGGTTGTGTCGTCGGCGAGTTGGGTGTGCGAGCGGTCCCGGGCGGCGGCGCGGACGCGTTCGGCGTCCCGGACCCGGGCGCGGCGGGACTTCGCCGTCGATGACTCCGCCGCGTCGGTGCGATTCTGCAGCTCGATCAACGCCTGCGCGATGTGGTCCTGGTCGCGTGGGTCACGGCCCCGGGCGGTCAGTTCCCGCTTGACTTCCCGCAGCGTGACATCGGTGAACGGCTCCAGCCCGCTGGGGGCATGCGTCCACCGCAGTGTGTGCCAGGTCGCCGGGTCATCTGGGTCATATGGGTCCTGGAAGTACACCTGGCTCGGGTCGCGCGGGTCGTAGTGGATCGGCCACAGACCGTTCTTGTGCTGGTATGGCGATTTGGCGCGCCGGTAGCGGACCACCGCGTCACCGTTGTAGGTGAGGCTGTCGATGTCCACCCCGTCGTGGTTGATGGCCCGCCACTCGACCTGCATCAGCTCCAGGAACAGGTTCGGATCCCGTGGACAGGCCACGAATCCGGCGTAGGACACGGCCAGCCGGTACGCGTCGTTGGGTGAGAGGTTGATGTCCGGGAAGCCGCGGATGAACAGTCCGGCGTGGCGGCGACGCTGGTACACCGAGACCACGTACTCGGCGAAGAACTCCTCCAACTCGCCCAGTGTCCACCTGGCCTCGAGCTCCGCGTCGCGGCCCCGGTAGGACACGTTGTGGCCCTTGTAGCCGGCCACGTGCTGGGAGAACTGCGAACCGATGATGTTGAATGCGGCCTCGACCTGCGGCTTGTCGGTCGGCTTGTACTTGCGGCAGTCCTGGATGGTGATGCCATGGCGGCGGCAGGCGTCCTTGACCGCGTCCGAGGCGAACGCCTTGCCGTGATCGATGATGATCAGCTCGGGGTAGATGACCGGGCGGGCCGCCGCCGCGGCGAACCGCTCATCCACCGATAGTGTCCGCTGGATCGGCAGGCGCAGCATCGCGAAGCGCAGCGATTCGGGCCAGCCGGGCCGCATCGGCTCCGGTGTCATCGCGTCGGCGATCAACATCGCGGCGTCCACTGCCTTGGTACCCCTGGGGTTGAGCCGCCAGGCCAGCAGGCTGCGGGTCGCGATATCGATAGCGGTCGTGATTTCGACCGGGAAGGTGACGTCGCGGAGCGGGTCGTAGGCGATGACGTCCAGCCAGCTGGTATCCAGCATGACGATCTCACCTGGGCGGGTGGCCTCGATCGTGGCGTAGACACCGTGCGGCTGGTTGGCCATCGCCTCCCGCGTCGTTGCCGGACCGAAGGTGTTACGGCCGGCAAGCAGCAGCTTCACCTTCCGGCTGAACGTGGACTCCGGCGGCAGCCCCACCACGCCCTGACCATGAAGAGCGTCCAGGCGTCTCTGGACTCGGCGGCGAAACCGGGCCGGGGACCCCGACGACAAGCCGTGCTCGGCGGCGGCCTGCGCCAGCACGGCGTCGATGATGCGGTGGTCAAATCCGACGAGAGGGTTGGACAGCCGCTTGGACCGGCCGTCCACCAGTCCCCACAGTCCTTGCTCGCGCCAGCGGCGCAGATACTTCCACACGCTGCGCTGGCTGACACCCAGCTCGGTGGCCTTCGCGGTCACCCGCTCCTCCACCGAGCTGGACAGCGCGTACTCCGCACGTGGCTCACCAGGTCCGGCGGTAGCCGGGTCACCGGACCGGTAGCCGGTGGTCAACTCCAGCAGGTGCGCGCGCAGGGCCACAACCCGGTCACGTTCGGCCTGCGGCAGGATCTCCAACATCGCTGCGGTGTCCACCGCCGCCACCGGCCGCGCTGCGCTCCCGTCCGTGGCCATGCACTGGCGAAACGAGGGATCGGCCAGCAGCACGCCGGTGGCGATGATCTGCATGCCGCCGGACGCCGAACGCAGCCGGGTCGCGGTCTCGGTGAACCCGACGACGTCGTGCTGTTCGTCCTCGAACCAGATCCGGGTATCCACCCTCAGCCGGTAGCTGGCACTCATCGTGGTGCCTGGAATGCGGTAACGAGGGTGGTGTCCCGCAGCGGGGCGGTGTCCAGATCGCACACCAGCAGCCCGCGCCACAACAGGTGGAACATCACCGGCCGGGCGATCTCGGGGACCTGCGTGAAGCTCAACAGCTCGCCGATGCTGACCGGCCGGCGCGCCAACACCAGCAGCTGGTCGATCAGCTCGGCGCCCAGGTGCACCGGCCGCCGGTAGCCGGCCAGCCAGGACACGTTGGCCCACCGCTGCGCCGGCGGCTCACCCACCATGTCGTAGTCCCAGCCCAGCAGACGGCACGCCTCGGCTGTGCGGGCCTTCTGCATCCGAACCTCTGGCTTGTCGACCCGGTGGGGATCCTTCACATCCAACAGCAAGACACTGCCGTCATCGCGGCGGGCGAACACATCCGGCGTGTGCTCCCAGCGCCCCTGGCCGTCAACCGCCTCCAACCGCAGCGGCTGCGACACGAACGCCACCACATGCGGGTCGAAATCCAACAAGGTCATCCACCGGCACTCCAGATGGCTCTCATACTCGACCAGCTCACCCGTGCTCGCCGACCAGTACCGGCCCGGCGCGTGCTTCTGCCCCCGGTAACTGGGAATCTTGCGGACCATCCGGCCGTCCTCAAACGCCACCGTCCCGGCCTGCTCCAACGCGACGACGCGCTCCGCGCCACGGGCATCGACGAACACCACATGACACAGCAGCGCGGCGGCGTGTACGGACGCCGACATGCCGGTCACCGCACCTCCCAGATGCGCCCCACGGCGCCCCACAGACGACCGACGTGCCCGGTACACGTATCGAGAGCCATCGACGAATGACGTTAGTCCTCCGCGCCGGGCCGGCCGTGTCATCGAGCGGGCGTGTCGCGGAGCAATGCATTCCGTGAATCCCGGCCCAGCCACTCGAAGATCATCAGGGAAATCGTGGCGCCACCGTGAACGCCGGTCCCGTTGCCCCCAACGACTCGGTGAGCGCCTACACGATTCGCGACGCTCGAGACCGGCTGGCACCCGACGCCGTGATCGACTCGGCGGGAGCCGTGAGTATGCCTGTGCCACACGGCCTTCGTCACTGCCGCAGAAACGCGGTCTGCCGGTCGCTCATGGGTGTGACGCCCGGCAGCGGCGGTCGGTCGAAGAAGCTCGCCTTGTACCGCCGCAGCAACGCCTCCCCGTCGCGCCGCCACACGAAGTGGGGCTTCCTCAACAGTTGGGCGAAGACCTGACTGGCCCGGTCCGGATCCCGCTCGGCCAGCCGTCGCAACGATATCGGGGAAATGCTGTCGCTCTTAAGGTGGCCGCTCACCGCCTCCCGGTGGCGGCGGTCGGCGAACAGCGCCGGGTCCGCGAACACCTCCTGGAGCAGCCGAAACTCCGGAAGGTAGCTCAGCCCTTCGACCTCATCGAACACGACACCGACCGTCACGGCCGAGGCCAGGGTCGGCGGCACCGGTGTCCGGGGCACCGGATGCTGATGCTCGCAGCCCTGCGTGTCGGGGGATGTCGCCTCCTGGTCGGGAGCCGCGGGCTGGCTGGCACCGATCTGCTGGGTGTGGTAGTCCCAGAAAGCATCCATTCGGCCGGCGAGGTCGCATCCGGCGACAACGACGAGATCCGCGCCGAAGAAGTCGATGAAGTGCCCGCGCGCCGCGTGGTGGAGCCTCCAGCCGAGGGCCAGCTTCTCCGGGTTGCGGAACACCGCGGCCGGGCAGGTGTGGACGATGTCGATCGCGGCCCGGCACATCTCGTCTCGACGCCCGGACGGCGCGACCTCGATCGCGCCGCTCATCAGCCAACTGCCGGCGACCGGCGCGACCCGGGCGAACATGACCGTCCCCGGCGGGACCGCATCGAGGAGTTTGAGGCCCACGTTGGAGCGGACCCGGTAGGTCAGCTCATCGACCAGGTTGACCATGATGGCCGTCTCGCCGTCGTATCGTTGCACCTCGAAGACGCCCTCCACCACGTCCCTCCAGCCAAGAAGCATGGTCCGCTCTGTCTGAGGAAGGTCCGGACGTGCCGCGACGAACTGCTCCACGACGGTTCGTCCGTCGCGGGTACGGTGCTCCAGCACGAAGCGGTCCAGGAAGTTAATGAAGTCATGCTGGGTTCTGGGATCGGCGCCCCCAAACCGATCCGCGTGGGCCGACCGGTACTCCCGCGCGAAGCGTGTGCTCCTGCCAAACGCGACGAGCTCGGCCTTCAGCGGACCACTGCGCCCGACCAGATCATCTTCAGACGACATATCACACCCCCAATGACCGGCTCCGTGAAGGGTCCGATGTTCTGATCTGCATTCGTGTTGGATTCCAGGACGTCGCCACCGGCGTTGACGCGGGCCGACGCGCCGCCTCGCTGCGATGTCGTGCGGTTGGCTACCGGTCGGGGTACTCGGGATCAGGTGTGACCCGGGCGAGCGCGGCCACGAGGTAACCGGGCGCGTCGCCTCCATAGTCAACAGCGAGTTCGGTGAGATCGCCGAGCAGGTCGCCGTCCGATCCATCTCCGTCGAGGTAGTCCAGGACCGTTTGCGCGAGTTCCGGCGGGTCCTGGTTCCAGAGCTGGTCGCTGACTGATACGAGCGCGTCGAACCAGTCCAATGCGGACAGGTCTTTCGACAGTTCCCACGACTCGAGTTCGTCGGCGAGGATCCGCCGCCGCTCGACCGGATCGGACGCGAGCAGCGATCTCCCAGTCGGTGGCCGCCGGTCCGGTATCGGGACGGCGTGGGCGCGCAGCGCGAACACACGCCGCAGATCCTCACCGTCGGCGGTGACGGCCGCGACATCGCTGACATAGCAGCGCATCGGGGTGAGGTCGGGGTCGGCGTAGACCCCGTCGAACTTCTGGTCGATCTCGGCGATGCGTGCCGCGAGCTGGTCGACCGCGGCGTCGGGCAGGCCCCGCTGGCGTGCGGCCCACCCCGCCCAGGCGGTGACCGCGCAGCCGAGCCCGGCGCGTTGCGCCGCGGTCAGCTCGAAGGTCCGCGGGACATGCTCACCGAGGACGCAGCCGAGCCAGACCGGGCCGATCCGGGTCGGCGCCGATCCGCCGGTGGCGGTGTAACCGGCGAGCACCTGTGCCCAGAACCGCAGGACGTCGCCGTCCACGCCCGGCGGCGGGGCGGTGGCGGCCAGGAACGCTTCGACCGCGGCGGCCCGATCAGCCCGGGTGTACCGGACGTGGTCGGTGTGTTCGGGTTCGGGGAGGCGTTCGACCCGGCGCCGCACGATCGGCAGGAAGGCCAGGCTTTCGGGCGGGGCGTCGCGATGCGGCTGCCACACCGCATCAGCCAGTGCGGCCCGGGCCTGCTGCAGGGTGATCTCCTCCATGGCCCGTTGCCCGCCGGTCTCGTCGGCGGACTGCTGGAGGACGTTACGCAGCTGCGCGACGGTCGTGGACAGGTGGACCACGCGGACGCTCGGCGCTGGGCACGTGGCGGTCTCGATGAGGATTCCGTGCTCTGCGTCGTCGTAGCAGAACGTGACCAGCACAGCCTCCTGGTCGCCGAAGACGTCGCGGTAGCGCCAAGCCCGCCCTGGTGTCACGTCGCCGAGGCGCTCCCGCCAGGCGGGGGGCCGGATCCCATGCCTGGCCAGGTCGCTCAGCGCCATCGCGGTGGCCATGCCGGGCAGGAAGCAGTCCACGGCGGCGGTCATGGCCGCCACGTGCGGTTGCGGATGACCGGCCGCCAACGCGACCAGGCCCAGCGCGAGTCCCACTGGACCCGCCGGGTTGGCCTGGTCAAACCGCGCCATAAGCTGCGCGGTGTGGATCTCCACCTCCAGCGGGTCAGCGGCGTCGCCCAGCGGCCGGAAACGCTCGGCCTCGGCGTACAACCAGGCACCGGCGTCGGCAGCTCCGTCGACGAGGCCGGTCATCGCCCACTGGATGTCCCGGACACCACGTTGCGGCAGGGCCGCCACACCAGCGGCTGGCGACGAGGAGATCCGGCCCAACGCCGAGACGGGACCGGCACGTCCCGGTCGGGTCTGACCCTTGACGGGCTTGTTCTTCTTGCGACCCCTGCTCTTCGGACTCACCCGGCGATTCTGGCAGACCATCGACACCAGCCCGCATCGGGATACGGCCAGGGCTCTCGCAGCACGGGCGTCTCGTTGACGCATGCGTGGTGGACGCCCGGCTCAGGCGATCTACGTCGGGGTTTCGGGCCCGGCGAGCTCGGCGCGGCGCCCGCGTATCCGTTCACGATGCCGACCCGCAGCGCTGGTCGTACTGGTATCGAAGCCGGTGGTGTCGGCGGCGGCCTCCGCGGCGTCGAGCAGCCGCAGCGCGGTGTCCAGGCGACCGCGTTCGACGGCGGCGTCGACCAACGCCGCGAGCGCCACCCAACTGCGAGCGCCAATCGCCGTGGCCACGGGCTCGAACCGGTTGATCGCTCCGGCTGCCACCACCGCGTACGCTCGCAGAGTCAGCGCCTCCTCGACGGCCCAGGCCATCCGCGCGGCGGTGTAGTCCGATACCAGGTCGGTGAGGATCATCTCGACCGGGTCGAGGTCGCGCCCAACGCCGGCGCGGCGTAGCAGATCCTGCTCCCGCCGATGCAGCAGGCCGTAGTTACTGGCAGCAACGCACCATCCCAACAAGTCGCGCCAGAAGACCTCAAGGGCGACGCCGCTCGCGCGCCAATCAGCGTGGGCGTAGGCCCCGATGGCCTCCCCGGCCACGTCGCCCAGCGCACCGTAGGAGTCGTCGAAGTCCTCGGCCGCCTCGTAGTACACCGTCAACGCCGCGCGTCGTACCGCCAAGAGCTCGGCCGGGTCACCGTCGGCCTGCCTGGCCAGACCCTCCTCGACTTCGGCGATCTCGTAGGCCAGGGTCCGGGTGGCCCATCCGTCATCCCAGTTAGGCCGACGGTCCAGGTCGAACCGCCGGGCCAGCGTCTCGTACCACGGTTGGGGAGAGTGAGGAAACAATGACCACAAGCCGCACAGGGCACGCCGTCGCAACCACGCCGAGGGCGGGTCCATCATCGGCGCAGTCAGATCCCGCGAGGACAGTGACGATTGCAGCACCTTGGTACGGGCCTTTACGCGCAACCCACGCGGGTGATGCTGCGCCTCGACCAGGTCAGCAGCGGTCAATCCCGCCTGGCGCAGGCGTTCGACCAGGTCGAGCAGGTGGCTCCACTTCTCTTCGCGGTGGTGCCGGTCGGACTGGTAGATCGCGGTATCCAGCGCGTCCCAGTCGCCGCCGTGGTCAGCCACGCACACCACGCAGAACCACAAATCCCAGTACAACCAGCCGACGCCGGCCAGGGTGTGCCACACCTCGGGCCCGTAGCCAACCGCCCGCCGACACGACGCATCCGTCTGCTCGCCACCCACGCAGCCACCGTACGGCACAGTATGCGGTGGGCCCGGCGAGCGGGCACCGCGACCCGTGTGTCGCCAGCCGGATCGGCGAGACCGTCCGCGCCTCCGCGCGGGAGCCAATCACGGCGACGGCTTCGCCCACACCCCGCCCTGAACGAAGACCCGGACCCCCTGAACGGCGCCCTGAACGATTCATTGAGCGCCTGAACGATCCGATGGCACTCGACAGCCCAGGACGGTCTTGAAGACCTGGCCGTGCCCTGGCGCGACATGGACGCCATGTTCATCGGCTTTACCTCCCCGCATCCTGGGTGTGTTCGACGTCGTTCCGAGGCGTTGCCGGGCACGTGGTGGACTCGTTTAGTTCCTGTGTTCATCACGTGTGAAACGTTGAGTGGTTCGACCGGCGGTACGGCGTGACGCGGCGGCCGGTGATCGGCGAGTTGCGGGTGCAGGAGGTCGTTCGGGGGAGCGGCCGCCGCGCGTACACGATCCTGTCGCCCGACAATTCGGTATGCCGGATGGCGGA
>WNGE01007691.1_pt1 | contig 11672 bp, 10 predicted proteins | sample 5400651 | NCBI WGS metagenome assembly WNGE01 (sample SAMN13153370, study PRJNA577476) | soil metagenome | isolation source: 60 cm soil or saprolite under grassland replicate 2 | place: USA:California | collected 2016-06-15 | reverse complement strand
GAAGTAGCCGTCTGTACGGCCCCAGCCGGCGATCGTGTCGACGACGCGGCCGATCATCTGCTTGACGCTCCGCTCGCGCTCCGGCGAGGTCATGCGGCCGCGGAAATATTTCTGGGCGACGATATTGGTCGCTGTTTGCGACCAGAACTTCGGGAACTCGACGTCCTTCTGGTCGAAGACCGGCTTGTCCTTGCCGGGGATGAAGGCGTCGCGGATCTCCCACTCGATCTCGTCGAACGGGTCGCGGCCCGGAATCGTGAAGTAGCGGCGCACGGCCAGGCTGGCCGTTTCGTCGACGACGGTGTTCTCGGCCAGCGGGGTTGCCGGGGCCTGAGTCGCTATTTCCTTGGCGGTCGCCATCCTGTCCCTCCCGAGCCTAGTCCTATGGAATATGGATCTCGATCGGTTTGGTGGTGCGTCTTCTAGGAGGCGCCGCCGATCGGGATCTGGACCATAGAAACAGCCCCGGACGTAACCCCAAGTGTAGCCGCGAGGCCGCTTTCCAAGCCGGATTCCGGCCGGATGGGCAGGTGGCGGGACAGTCCCTCAAATGAGTGATTCGCCGCAAGTTGGGGCGGCGGCGCCGTTCTTCTCCCGTAACGCGAATGCGGCTCAGATCGATGACCGGTTGGCTGCCGCCGCTCGTAGCGGTCGCTCTTGCCCTGGCCGCAGGGGGAAGCGCCCGCGCCGACGTGTGCGTGGTCATAAACCCGGTCCTCGACATCGGTTGCCGCGATGTACAGGGTGCGCCCGCTGGAGGGGAACCGACGGCAAGCTCGGAGCCGGCGGGCGCGCCCCGCGAACCGGAGCCCATGGTGCGGAGCTCGACCGCGGTGCGCTACGACCCCCGCCGCGTCGCCGTGACCTTCAAAGCAGGTGTCACCCGCGCGCGGATCGCGGCGGTGATCTCCGACGCGGGCGGGACGCTCGAGCAGGCGATCCCAGAGATCCACGCCTATCTCGTCGGCGTGGAGCCGGAGTGGCGGGCCGAGGTGCTGGCCTCGCTGCAGTCGTCGTCCGTCGTGGCCAGCGCGTCGAAGGAGCCGATCTCCGAAGCCGTCGACACGAGCCCCGACGACACGGACTGGCCGCAGCAGGACGGCCTGCGGCTCGCCGGCTTCCCGAAGGCGTGGGACGTGACGCAGGGCTCGAGCAAGATCATCGTCGCCGTCGTCGATACGGGCGTCGACGCGAACCATCCGGATCTGCGCGGCGCCCTCGTTTCCGGTTGGGACTTCATCGGCAACGACGGCGATCCCTCGGACGACCACGGACACGGAACCGCGGTGGCCGGCGTCGTCGCCGCGCGCTCGAACAACCACGTGGGCGGAGCAGGGATCTGCTGGCGGTGTCTCGTCATGCCGATCAAGGTGCTCGACGCGAAAGGGAGCGGCGACGACACGCTGATCGCCGCCGGAATCGTTTGGGCTGTCGACCACGGTGCGCGGGTGATCAACCTCAGCCTCGGCGGTCCCGGCACGAGCGTCGAGCTCGCGAACGCTCTGGCGTACGCGAGCGCGAAGGGCGTGATCGTCGTCGCGGCGGCCGGCAATGCCGGCGCCACGACGCAGTTCTTCCCGGCCGCGGATCCCCATGCGATCAGCGTTGCGGCGACGACCGTCGCCGACCAGCGTTACTCGTGGTCGAACTTCGGCTCGTGGGTGCGGCTCGCAGCTCCGGGGTGCAACGTCGCGCCCATTCTCGGCGACGGCTACGGCACGTTCTGCGGCACGTCGTCGGCGACGCCGGTCGTGGCGGGTCTCGTCGCGCTCGAGCTGAGCGCGCAGCCGGCCGCGACAGCGCGTGAAGCGGAGGACGCACTCGCGCGCGCCGCTGTGCCGCTGCCGGCGTTCGTGCAGTACGGCCGCATCGACGCGGGGAGGACGCTCGCGCTGCTGCGTCCGGCCGCGGCGACCAGCGTCGTCTTCAGAGGAACGCTCGGGGCTCGCGTGCGCGCGCGCTCGTACGACCTGGATGTCGGCGCGGGGGCGTTCAGTGCGACACTGCGTTTCACGGGCGGCAAGCGGCTCACCCTCACGACTCCGATCGGGCGACTGACTGGGAATAGCCCGATCCAGCTGAACGGAACGACTGCCGCGGGGACGTTCACGGTGCGTGTCAGTGGGAGCGGAGCGAAGACGTCGTTCGTCCTGGCCGTGACCTACGTGGGCATCCCTCGATCGAGTGATTCCGCGCAAGTGCTGCAGCGAGGCACGGTCAACTCGAACGACGGCTAGGAAAGAAGGGGATATGAGAGCAAGGTGCTTACTCGTGATCGCCGCAGTCGTGGCGCTCACGCTCGGCACGGCGCAAACCGCGCTGGCCGACAACAACGCGACCGGCTCGGTCGGAGCGGTGCAGACCGGCCCGGTGGGAGTCACGCCGACAGCGGACGTGAGTCAGGCGGGCGCGACTGCCGCCGCTTCCGTCCCCGTTGCCGTGGGTGGCTCGGGCAACAACACTGCGACGAACTCCGTGGGCGCTGTGCAGGCCGGTGGTGGCAATACCTCGAACGACTCCACCGGCAGCGTGCAGGTCAGCTCCGTGAGTGCGTCGCCGTCGGTGTCCGCGGGCGCATCGGGCTCGAGCGCGAGCGCCGGTGTCCCCCTGACGGCCGGCGGTGACGGCAGCAACACCGCGTCGAGCTCGACCGGTGCTGCTCAGATCGGCAGCGGCAACTCGTCCACCGGCTCGGCCGGCGTGCTGCAGTCCGGCTCGCCGCAGGCGAGTCCTGCCGTCGGTGCGTCCATCGTCGGCGAGGCGGTCTCCGCCTCTGCGCCGGTGGGCGTTGCAGGTAGTGGCAACGGCGCAGCCGACTCTGTCGGAGCGGCTCATGGCGGCGGCGGCAATACGGTCACGCGCTCGTTCCTCGCAGCGCAGTCCGGTGCAATGACGACCGGAACGACGGCGGGTGCGGGCGGTACGACGACGTCGGCGCCCGTGACGGTCGGCGGCGGTGGGACGAACTCCGCCACCGATTCGATCGGCACCGCGCAGGTAGGTGGTGGGAACGCTGCGACCGGCTCGACCGGAACGGTTCAGTCCGGCCCGGTCGATGCAACGCCGTCGCTTGCTTCAGGTCCGGCCGCCACCGCGGCGTCGACACCGGGTTCAGCAGCTGGAGCGCCGTCGTCGCCGGGTACGCGTATGTCCGAGGGCGCGCCGCGCCCGAATCGCAATACGTTCGGCGCCACGAAGACGCCGACCGGCGGGCCGCAGACGCTGGGCCAGCTCCCATTTACGGGGCTCGGCTTGCTGCTGTTCGTCCTGCTCGGGCTGACCCTCGTCGCAGCGGGTCTTACGACCCGCGCGCGCACGCGCCTGAGCGTCTAGAAGGAGGGGCCTGCGGGCGGCGGATCGGACGCCGCCCGACGGGCCTGCATCCTTCGCGCGATCAAGCTCACTCCGGCGGCCGCCATCAGCGCGAAGGCGAGACCACCGAGGATGAGCAGCGGGATCGGAATGGAGTCCGCCGTGCTCGGGCCGAGCTTCTGCGCCAGCCAGTGGAAGATGCCACCCGAGCTGCCGGTTCCGTTCGGGCCGTTGCCGTCGCCGCCGCCGCCCAGCGGTACGACGAGGGTGTCGCCGGTCACGTGGCCGCCGTGCTGGCGGATCGTCGACTGGAGCGCGCGCGTCAAGTCCTGGCGAAGCGTCCCGTAGATGGCCTGGTCCTCGGGGATCTGGTTCAGCGCCTCGCGGTAGCAGTGCACCGGATACGTCTTGTCGACGCGGCCGTCGACGTACCAGTCGTGGATCAGCGCCTTCGAGCAGGTGCTCATCGATCGCGCCTGGGCCGGTTGCGCCGTGCCGAGCGCTGCGGCGCCGATGGCCACGGCAGCAGCGACGAGAATGAGGGGCTTCAGGAATCGGGGCATGCGGGGGCGGGCTGCGGCTTGCGCGAGACTCTAACGACGATCTTGCCCACCTTGCCGGATGGGAGTGTGGGTGCCATGAGTCAGTTGTAAGCGCTTTGTAAGGCGGGCCTTGGCTCGGTTCCATTGTTGTTCGAACGTCGGGCACGGTTTCCTGGATGCCTCCTGCGGCTCTGTTAGCTTCGCGCGCGATGCGCTGGCCTGTCGCCTGGGGAGCCGCGGCCGGCGGGCTGGCCTTTGCGGCGCTCTTCTTCAGCGAGGGGTCGAGCCAGTCCCGGCTCTTCTGGATTGGAGCGCCGGCGGTTCTCGTGGCGGCGGTCGGCTGGGCGTGGCGGCCGCCGCGCTTGCCGCTCCGGGGCTCCATCTTCTTCTTGTCCTTGGCGGCGTTCGTGGTCTGGCAGGGGGTGTCGATCGCGTGGTCGATCCAGCCGAGCCGCTCGTGGGATTACACGAACCGCGGCCTCGTCTATTTCGCGTTCGCCGCAGTCGGGGCACTCGTGACGGGCACGCCGCTGCGCCGTTTCACGGCGGCCGGGTGCGTCTTGCTCGGGGCGCTGTTCGTCTGGGCTTTGGCGGCGAAGGTGATTCCCGGGCTCTATCCGGACTACGAGCGGCTGGCTCGTTTGCGCTATCCGATCGAGTACTGGAACGAACTCGCGTTGTTCGCGGCCGCCTCCGTGCCGCTCGGGCTGTGGGCGGTCCGGCCCCGGCACGACCGGCGGGCGCGGATGGGCGGCGCGCTGCTGTTGTACGCGGCGCTCGTCGTCGCGCTCCTGACGTACTCGCGCGTCGGGATCGTACTGACGGTCGTCGCCGCGATCGTGTGGCTCTGGCTCGATCGTGATCGGCTTGCGGCGCTCGGGCCGCTCGCGCTGGCGTGGATCGTCGGCGCCGTTGTCGCGGGGGTTGCGCTGCTCCTTCCGGGTATCAGCTCGGACGGGCAGTCGCATCACGTGCGCGTACGGGACGGGCTCGTGTTCGGTGCCGTGCTCATCGTCGGCGCGGTCGTGGTTGGGCTCGCGTCGCGATTCGTGTTGTCGCGTGCGGTCGACCGTCGCGTCGCACGCCTGGCAGCGGTTGCGCTTGTCGTCCTTGTCGTCGCCGCGCTCGCCGCGGCGGTAGTCCGCGCGGGTGGGCCTTCGGACTTCGTCAGCGCACGATGGCACGAGTTCTCGAACAAGGTCAGCGCGCAGGTTCCGAACAAGCTGAACCGAATCACCAGCGGCAGCTCGAGCAACCGGTGGCGCTGGTGGAAGGAAGCATGGAACGCGTTCACCGACAAGCCGCTGCAGGGGACCGGGGCAGGAACGTTCGAGCTCGTCGACCGCGTCCAGCGCAACTCGCCGCTCGCGACGATCGAGCCTCATTCGGTGCCGCTGCAGTTCCTCAGCGAGACCGGGATCGTCGGGCTCCTCTTGTACGGGGCGGTGGTCGCCTCTGCGGCGATTGGAATCCTCCGGCGCGAGCGAACGCGCGGCTGGTTGGCGCTTGCTCTGGGAGCTGCGCTCTGTTTCGTGCACTCGTGGGTGGACATCGATTGGGACTTCATTGCGGTGCAGGGGCCGCTGTTCCTTACCGTGGGAGCGCTCGTGTCCGGTCCTGCGACACCGATACCTGCCCGCCGCCGGTGGCTTGTCTCCGTCGCGGTCGGCATCTCCGCGCTGGCCGCGCTGTATTCGGTGACTTCACCGTGGCTGGCCACGAACCGTGTGGCGGCTGCCTACGACGCCATCGAGCGAAACCACCCCGCACAGGCGCTGACGGACGCCCGGACCGCGCACGCATTCAATCCACTCTCGGTCGACGCACTGTTCGTCGAGGCACTCGTCGAGCCGGACGCAAAAGCGCTCCAGCTATATCGTCGCGCGCGCGATCTCGAGCCGACGAATCCGGAGACGTGGTACCAACTCGGCGCCTTTGAATTGCAGTACCTCAAACGTCCCCGCGACGCTTACCGCGATCTGAATCAGTCGTACACGCTGGACCGCTACGGCCCGGCCAGCTTGAAGGGCGGGCCGCTCGATCAGGCGCGCTGCAAGGTCGACCCGGCTACCTGCCCATGATCAGCACGAGGTGCGCGCCCAGCAGCTGTGTGGCGCGCATCCCGTCGAGCGGCCGGACGATGCGGACGTGCAGGTCGCGTCCGAGCCGCGCTCCCTCGGCTGCATAGCCGGGGCGGTACATGATCAGCGTGCGGGGGGTTTCTCCCGCGGCGTTGCCGATCTGGCCGAGCTGGTAGCCGTGTGCGGTCACTTTGTCGGCGGCCGCATGTGCGGCGCCGGCCTGGCCGCCGCCGTTCAGGACCATCACGGAGGTGTCGGCGCGGGCGAGCGCCGCCTTCTTCGCGGGCGCGGGCTGGGCGGTGCGAACGCGAGGAGGTCCGGCGGCAGCCGCGGTGGTCTCGCGCAGGTGCGTCGAGAGCGGATTGCCAAGCAGGGCGACCGCGAGCGCGGCGAGTGCGATCAGCTCGACCGCGGCGACGGCGCTGACGGCGATCGTCGCCCGGCGCCAGGGCCGGATGATGTCGAGGTCGAGATCGACGTCGATGTCCTGCGCGTGCTCCATCGCCCGGAGCGAGTTCGTCCCGCGCGGGCATGCTCCTTCACAGGGTCGTAGGATGGAGCCTCGTGGCACGAACGATCGCGATCGTCGAGGACGACGCAGACATTCGCGGGCTGCTCGACTTCAAGCTCAGGGCGGCCGGCTACGAGACGGCCTTTGCACGGGACGGCGTCATGGCGATCAGCATGATCCGCAAATCCCGACCGGATCTGATCCTGCTCGACATCGGACTGCCGGGGGCGGCGGATTCGTGATCCTCGACCGCCTGCGCGAGTTCGACGCGCTCGCCACCATCCCAGTCGTGGTCATCAGCGCGCGCGTCCAGCCCGAGGCTCGAGAGAGGATGGAGCTCTCGGTGTCGCAGCCTTCGTCGAGAAACCGTTCGACGCCGGCGAGCCCCTTCTGACGGTCGAATCGATCCTCGCCGGCCGCTAGAGCGAGCCGACGGTCTTCGGCGAGCGAGTGCCTCCGTTGGGCGTGTCGCCTCCGGACCTGGCCTCGAGAGCCACGCCTGGGACTGTCCCCACCATGGCCGAGCCAGTCACGTCTGAGGCCGGGCTGTTCTGGACGGGATGGGTGAGACGAGTGTGTGACTTTTCTTGCACAGCCGGCTGGCGCGGACAAGGCTTCGCGCCGAAGATCGCATACCTTTGGACGCGGCACGCTGCGGTCCCGAGTCGAGCGACAGGTCCGTTACGTCGAGGAGATCCAGGCCCACGTTTCCGCGAGGCCTTCGTCCAGCGAATGCTGCGGCTCCCAGCCGAGCTCGCGCTGCGCCAGTGACGCGTCTAGGACGCTGCGTTGCAGCTCTCCGGATCGCGCCTCTGCGAACTCAGGCTCACCCTCCACACCGGCGACGCGCTGGATCCGCTCGTGCAGCTCGAGGACCGACGTCTCGACGCCCGTCCCTACGTTCAGTACGCCACCGGCATGGTCCGCCGCGGCCACGGTCGCTGCGACGACGTCGACTACGTACACGTAGTCCCGCGTCTGCGTCCCGTTTCCGCAGATCTTCGGCGCCTCGCCCTCACGCAGCCGGTTCATGAAGATGGCGACGACGCCGGCTTCGCCCTTCGGATCCTGGCGCGGTCCGTACACGTTGCCGTAGCGCAACGACACGTGCGCAGCCCCGTACAGCCTGTTGTACGCGGCGATGTACTCCTCGCCGGCGAGCTTCGACACTCCGTAAGGCGCGAGCGGGGCGCGCGGATGGTCCTCGCGCGCTGGTCCCTCGCATTCCCCGTAGATCGCGCCGCCCGTCGAGCTGAAGACGATCTTCGTCCCCTGCTCACGCGCCGCCTCGAGCACGTTCAATGTCCCGACGACGTTCACGTTCGCATCGAAATCAGGCCGTTCGACCGACACGCGAACGTCGACCTGCGCGGCCAGGTGGAAGCAGATCTCGGGCCGCACCTCGTCGAAGACCCGTCCGGCGTCGCTGCGGATGTCCGCCTCGTGGACGTGCACGCCTTCCGGGACGTTCTCGCGCTTCCCCCTGGAGAAGTCGTCGAGCACGTGCACCTCGTCCCAACGGGCGAGCAACGCATCCACCACGTGCGAGCCGATGAAGCCCGCGCCCCCTGTCACGACCGCCCGCACGCGCCGTATCGTACGGACGGCGGTGTTCGTCACCTTCGAAGGCCTGGACGGGTCCGGCAAGACCACGCAGGCGGAGCTCCTGGCGGAGGCGCTCCGCGCCGACGGACGCGACGTCGTTGCCACCCGGGAGCCCGGCGGCACGCCGCTCGGTGAGGAGGTGCGGCGCCTGCTCCTGGAGGGGATGGAAATGAGCCCCTGGGCGGAGGCCGCGCTCTTCGCGGCGGCCCGGGCCGAGCTCGTCGAGCGCGTGATCGCGCCGGCGCTCGACGCCGGGCACGATGTGATCTCGGATCGGTACGTCGACTCGTCGCTCGCCTACCAGGGCCACGCGCGCGAGCTCGGCATCGACGAGGTCTACGAGCTGAATCGGGTCACGACCCGCGGCCTCCTCCCGGACGTCACCTTCGTGCTCGAGGTCGATCTCGACACCTCCGCACGACGTGTCGGACAGAGCCCTGATCGCATCGAGCGGGAGGGACGGGACTTCCGGCAGCGCGTGCTCGACGGATACCGCATAGTCGCCGGGAAGTACGGGGAGCGCGTCGTCCTGCTCGACGGCACGCGGCCACCTGATGAACTGCACGAGGAGATCCGTGGACGTCTTCGAGAACATTCCTGAACAGGCCGAGGCGAAGCGGCTGCTGCGCTCCGCGCTCGCCGACGAGGGCCCCGCGCACGCGTACCTCTTCTATGGGCCCCCCGGCGTCGGCAAGCGCGCCACCGCAGTTGCGTTCGCCGGCGAGCTGATCGGAGACCATGGGCGCGTCGAGCGCGGCTCGCATCCCGACCTGTACGCGATCGAGCCGGTCGGTGACCAGATCCGCATCGACGACATCCGCGAGTTGCGCCGCGATCTGCACATGCGTCCGTTCGAGGCCAACCGTCGCGTCTACCTCGTCTACGCCGCGGAGACGATGAACGAGGACGCCGCGGACGCGCTGCTCAAGGATCTGGAGGAGCCGCCTCCGTACGCGGTCATCGTGCTGGTGGCCGACGATCTCGGGCCGCTGCCCGAGACGATCCGCTCGCGCTGCCAGCTGGTCCCGTTCACGCGGCTGTCCGAGCGGGCGATCCGCGAGGAGATCGACGCGCGCGCGCCCGGGCTCGAGCCGGACGAGGCCGCCTCGCTCGCGCGGCTCGCGTCCGGGCGGCTCGACCGCGCCGCGCGTCTCCTGGATCCGGACAGCGCGCGTCGGCGCGAGGCCCTGCTCGAAGTCGCACGCTCCGTCTACACCAAGGCGGAGTTCGAGCCCGGCGAGGCGGCGCAGCGCATCCTCGAAGGCGCGAAAGAGTGTGGCGCCGAGGCGAAACTGAAAGCCGAGGAGGGGCTCGAGCTCCTCGACCTCCCGACCCGCGAAGCCGAGCAGCGAGTCCGCCGGGAAGCCCGCGGCGCCGAACGAGAAGAGCTGCTCGCGTCGCTGGAAGAGCTCGCATCCTGGTACCGCGACCTCGTCGTCGTGGCAGTCGGAGCAGAGCGCGCCGTCGTCCACGCCGACCGGCGCGAGCTCCTCGTCCAGGACGGCACGACCGACCGCCTCGCCGGTGCCGAGCGCGCCTGCGAGCTCGTCCGCGAGACCTGGCGCGCCTTCGAGGAGTTCAACCTCAGCCCGCCGCTCGCCCTCGAGGCTCTCTTCGTGAAGCTGCGCCGCGAGCTGGGGACAACCCCCGCCCTGGTCTAGTGCCCCTCGATCTAGGGTCGTCCACCTCCTGAGGGCTGCCGACACTCGCATTACGAGCGCCTCCGGGCGGAGCGCTCGTACCCGCAGCAGCAGGAGGACCGGTGGCCGCAGAACCATCCATAGGTCGGGCAACCCGCGTCGAGCGACCCTTCGCTGCCGGCGCTGATGCCGCCGGCGATCTCTATGAGCGCTACTCCGCTCAGATTCTCGGCTACTGCCTCCATCAGCTCGGCTCGCGCGAAGAGGCGGAGGACGCCGTCCAGACGACGTTCATGAACGCCTTCCGTGGATTGTCGCGCGGGATCGTCCCCGAGCTCGAATCCGCCTGGCTGTTCAAGATCGCGCACAACGTGTGCCTCTCGCGCCGTCGCTCCTCCTGGCGCCGCGGCAAGATCGAGGCACCGAACAACTTCGAGGTGCTCCAGGAAGTCATCCCGGGACGCGAGCAGGTCAGTGACGAGCTGATCGGCCTGCAGGACGTCCTCGAGACGATGCCGGAGAACCAGAGGCGCGCGATCCTTTTGCGGGAGTGGCAGGGGCTCACATACCGCGAGATCTCGGCCGAGCTTGGGCTTACCCAGGCTGCCGTCGAGACACTGATCTTCCGCGCACGTCGTGCGCTCGCTCAGGGCCTGGAGCAGGACGCAGACACGTGGAAGAAACGGCTGCGCCGCGGCGCCGACGTCGGTGGTGCAATCGCATTCGTGAAAGCACTGCTCGGCGGCGGCGGCGCGGCAGCCGTCAAAGTTGCTGCGACCGCACTCGCGGTGGCCGCAACCACGGTTGCAGCCGCGACCGAAGTGCCGAGGCATGCTCACCACGCACCGGCTACCAAGCTCACCCCTGCTGCGAATCACGTCACGCCTCACAGCACCGCGACAATCGCTTCGCCGGCCGTTGCATCGACCGGCCCGCTTGGCCATGGGACCTCGACGCGGAGTCTGCCGAGGCCTGTCGCTCTGCCGGCATCGCATCCCGAGGACGCCACTGCTGCATCCGGCCCCGCCCAGATCTCGTCGGCACCGGAGACACCGCCCGCACCTGCGCCCAGCCACGCGGCCACGGCGCTCCCTCCGGCTGCAAGCGCTGCATCATCCACGCCCGCGCCCGCCGACAACGGCGACGGCGAAGCGAAGGGCGACAAGCCCGACCGCAAACCGCAGGCGACGCAGTTGACCGAGACGACGCCTGCCCCGCCCGCCGCAGACCCGCCCGCGCAGCCGTCCGACCAGGGCCAGGGCAACGACAACAAGGACAAGTCCGACAAGCCCGTTAACGACAACGGCAACAACGGGAACGGCAACAGCACCAACGACAACGGCAAAGGCAACAAGACCGACAAGTGATCCGGCGAACCGGGGCTATACTCGAAGCCCGTCGCCGACGTAGCTCAGCTGGTAGAGCACTTCACTCGTAATGAAGGGGTCCCCGGTTCGAGTCCGGGCGTCGGCTTGGCTCTACGGGCCGCATAGAGACGCACAGAGGCCCTCTTGCGAGGGCCTCGTTTCGTGCGTGGGCCGGTATTGGGCCGGTTTTCAAGCGAGACGGATCGACGTGCCCGCCGCGATCTGTGTGCGGATCGTGTCGGCGCGCTTGGCCTTGTCAAACTCGTGCGCGTAGGTCGAGAGGATCGTTGCAACGTCATCCCCGGCCTGACTGGCAATCGTCACCGGGTCGATCCCGGCCGCTATCCAGCGGCTGATCGCGGAGTGACGCAAGTCGTGAGGGGTCAACCGGGGCGTGCCCTTGGGGTTGAGTCCGGCCGCGGCGGCGGCCGGGTTGAAGACGCGATCGAGGAAGTTCTTGTACGTCAGAGGCGTGCCGACGCTCGTGCAGTAGACGAAGTCGTCCGAGCCCGCGTAGCTGTGAGCGAAGGCGTCCGCCTTGTGCTGCTTCTGGAGCTTGACGAGATCAGGTATGAGATCCACGTCTCGCCGATCTCCGCCCTTACGGCGGGCCG
>WNGE01007690.1_pt1 | contig 11672 bp, 9 predicted proteins | sample 5400651 | NCBI WGS metagenome assembly WNGE01 (sample SAMN13153370, study PRJNA577476) | soil metagenome | isolation source: 60 cm soil or saprolite under grassland replicate 2 | place: USA:California | collected 2016-06-15 | reverse complement strand
GCGGTTGCGGTATTCCATCAGGATGCAAGGTCCGGGCGCAAGATGGTTATCGGCTCCGGGATCAAGGGAAAGCACTGACGCGCCAATAATGCGCGAGCCGTGACGCAGCGCCAGACACATGCTCTTTTCCGAAGTGAACGCGTGATCCAGCCACGCCTGAATTGTTAGCATCACTTCCCGCATCGCCGGGTTCCAGATCGGATCGAGAACAAATGAGCTGGAGAAAACTTTGCGCAGCTCGTTTTCATCCTCCTTCGTCGCGAGAGCGATCTGATAATGCCCCGGCAATTCCGAGACGATCGGGGGGAGCTTGCTCAAATCCCAGGTGAATCGAACCCAATTAAGCAATTTCATGTCTAAACAGGAGGAGCAAATATCGCGGGCATCCGTCCACTGGCAACTGATCATCGGACGCTCGGCGCACAAAGCATTTAACCGCCATTACCCTGTTCTGTTCCCTCCTTCCGTTAAGATCATCGCGTTTTGGACTTTTGCGCGCAAAATATTTGGCGAGGCACGCGACGCTGCGGTCAGCCGTAGCCACGGAAGGATCAGAGCGCTTGAACGCTCTTCAGCGTCTGGTTAAAGGAATGATAAAGTTTCCGATGCTGGGTGATCTCGCGCTGCAAGACCGGTTTGAAGTTGGCGAGGTCGGCGATGTTGATGATCTGATCGACGCTCTGCACGAATGCGGTCATCGCGTCATTGGTAGCAAAGCGGTGGCTGAGTAAGACGACGAAATGTTCGCGCCGTCGCGCGCCGGGCTCCTTGGTTATCTCGCGCAGAATCGGGTTTGTCTGCAAGGTAGAATCCTTAAAGGTCTCGTAGATCACGACCACGTCGTACCTGTTGGTCTGAAGCTTGCGGACGACGTCCTCTTCGGACAATCCGAGGTGCACCTTGTAGCCCAGATCGATGAGCTGCGGCACGACGATCTTCTGGTATTGCTCATGGTCGACGCAGACCAGAGCGGTATTATCGCCAGGATCGAGAAAAGCTGATTCGAGTTCCTGTTCCATGTGTCGATGTCGATCTAACGAAAGGCGTTTTCGGGCAAATCGAGACGCAAGCCGGAATCCAGGTCGTTATCCACGCCGCGTGCCTTTTGGATCAAATCGATCCCGCGGGCGATGCGGCCTTTTCGCGAGGCAAAAAGTGTTGCTGTCTCTTCGGTGATGAGGTCGTTTTCGTAAGCGGCGAGGATCGATTGATCGAAAGTCATCCAGCCAAATGGCGAGCTGGCCTCAATGATTTCATAAAAGCTGCGGTGTTCGCCTTCTCCGATGGCGATAGCTTCTTGCGTGCGCAGGTTGTGGCCGAGGATTTCGGTGAGCAATTGCCGGCCACCACTCACCCTGGGCGCGAGACGCTGGCTGACGACATAACGCAAAGTATCCGCGAGGCGAATGCGCAGTTGCTTTTCTTCGCCGATGGAAAAGAGACCGAGGATGCGGTTGATCGACTGGCCGGCGTCGACCGTGTGCAAAGTGCTAAAAACAAGGTGACCCGTCTCCGAGGCCGTGAGAGCGATTTCGACGGTGGCGCGGTCTCGCATTTCACCGACGAGAATGACCTTCGGCGCCTCACGCAAGGCCGCGCGCAGGCCATTAGGATAGTTGTTAAAATCTTGCCCGAGCTCGCGCTGATTGACCGTAGCCTTGAGTTTTGGGTGAACGTATTCAATCGGGTCTTCCAGCGTGACCACGTGAACCGGCTGCGTTTCGTTAATCTCGTTGAGCAGCGCGGCCAGGGTGGTCGTTTTCCCGCTGCCGGTGGCGCCAGTCACCAGGACGAGGCCAGTCTTTTCCTTGGCAACTTCGCGTAAAATGGCGGGGAGATGAAGTCCTTCAATGCTTGGAACTTCTCCCTGAAGTTTCCGAAGCACGACCGAGAAATGTCCCTGCTGCCGAAAAATATTGACGCGGAAACGAGCTTCATCGCGGAGCGAGTAACTGCAATCGCACGAGCCTCCAGTCAGATAGTCGTGAATCAAACGGCGATCCCTCTGCATGAGGGTGAGGGCGATCTGCTCCGTCTGGTAGGCAGTGAGTGCTTCAATCGGCGGATCGACAGAGACTGGTTTGAGCTCACCGAAATCTTCGACTTGAAGCGGATGGCCGACAGAAAAATTGAGGTCGGAGATGCCGTCATAGGTTTTCAGCATCGCCGATAAAATTTTATCCAGGTCAGGTATCCTCATGCTGACTCCTCCGAGCTATCAGCCGGCGGGTCCTTTAGAAATTGGCGGAATTTTTTCTTGTCGATCGCCTTGTCGTAGGCCTCTTCGGGACTGATCCTTGTGTTGCGCAAGTGGTCCATGATCACGTCGTCCAGCGGCTGGTTTCCTTTCTTCTTGCCGACTTGGATCATGCCCGGGATTTGATGTGTCTTTCCTTCACGCACCAGGTTCGCGATCGCCATGTCGACGACCAGAATCTCCAACGCAGCGATACGGCCTGGTTTGTCGATTCGCTTGAATAGATTTTGCGCGATTACGCCTTTAAGCGATTCCGCAAGCGTGGTGCGGATCTGGTTCTGCTGATGCGTTGGGAACACGTCGATGATGCGATCCACCGCTTTGGCGGCGCTTGAGGTATGCAGTGTGGCGAACACGAGATGGCCGGTGGCGGCCGCGGTCAGCGCTAACTCGATGGTCTCGAGATCGCGCATTTCGCCCACGAGGATGATATCGGGATCCTCGCGCAATGCGCTGCGCAGCGCAGCCGCAAAAGATCGCGTGTGCATTCCCACTTCGCGGTGCTGAATGAGACAGTTTTGGCTCCGATGTACAAATTCAATCGGATCTTCGACCGTAATGATGTGGTCCCGTCGCTGGAGGTTGGCGTAATCCACCATCGCCGCGAGGGTCGTATTCTTGCCGGAACCCGTCGGGCCGGTCACCAGGATCAATCCCTTCTTGAGCATGGCAAATCTTTTCAGGACCGGCGGGAGACCAAGCTCGTCCAAGGTCATGACGTTCGGCGGAATCAAGCGAAAGACAGCGGAGATCCCGTATTTTTGCTGAAAGAAGTTCGCGCGGTAGCGGGCGACCCCCGGCACTTCGTATCCGAAGTCGACGTCGGAAGTTTCTTCGAAGATTTTGATTTTTCCCTCCGGCGCAATCTCATAAACCATCGTCTTGAGCTCGTCGCTCTGTAGCGGCGGGAAATCCACCCGCACCAGATCGCCATTGATGCGCAGCATCGGCGGATTGCTTGTGGAAAGATGCAGATCGGAAGCCTTCTGCTCGGCCATCAGTTTGAAGAAAGCATCAATGCGAGACATGAGCGCCCTGCTGCTGAGAAGCTAAATTGATGCCAGAGGCCGTGTATTTGGAACCGCTCGTGGTCGCGGGGCGAAAACTCCTGGCGCGGCCGCGCGGCGGTTACGCTGGGCGCAAACCTTGGCGACCCGCGTCGAGCGTGGAGCGCACCTGCGCCAGGAGGTTCTGACTCGAGTATGGCTTTGAGATAAAACCGCGAACGCCCTGGCCCAACATGGCGTTGATCTTTTGCTGCTCGGCGAAGCCGCTGCTCAGAACAACATCGACCTCCGGATTAAGCACGCGCAGTTCATAGAAGACCGCATCGCCATCCATGACGGGAAGAAAGAAATCCAGGATGACCAGACCGATTTGCTTGCCGATGTTTCGGTAAATTTTTAGCGCCTCAAAACCGTTCTGCACCAGAATCACCCTGTATCCTTCCCCGACTAGCGTCTCGGCCGTGAGCGCAGCGACCTGGGCCTCGTCCTCGATGAGCAGGATGTACTCTCGGCTGCCTTTTGGATTCTTCTCCTGCAGACACGCCCAGCAAACAGAACCCAAGACGGCAAAAAGGGCGAGCGCGAAGGAACCGATGGTGAGCATAGATCATGTTTAAAATCAGCACGCTTCGTGCCGTGCCGCGGCAAGGCGGGACTGTTGGTCTAAGAGGCTGCAATTCTTGCCCAACAAACGCCGGGGATGGCGCCGAAGATCACAAGCGTTACAATCGTCCTCATGCCCACTTGGTTTCGAGAGGGATTTTACGGCGGTCTAAGCCTCGCACTCTTAATTGGACTGTTTCTCATTTGGCTTTGGCAGCCGGAGCGGCAGGTCGCGCGTCATACCGAAAATTTTCTGCACGCCGTCGAACGCAAAAACTGGTCGCATGCCGCCGATTTTATCGGCAACGATTACCAAGATCAGTGGGGCGACGATCGCGCTCGTGTGCTCGAGCGCGCCCGCGAGTTTTTTCGTTATCTGCGCGGCTTTCGAGTTAATTTTTCCACTGCAACGGTGAACGTCGATCACCGGCGCGCGACCTGGATCGCCAAAATCACTATTGAAGGCGCTGAAGGCGAAGTCATGGCTGAAGTCAAAGAGCGCGTCAATTCCCTCGCAACGCCGTTCGAACTGGAGTGGCACCGCGTGTCCGCCAAGCCGTGGGATTGGAAGCTTGTGCGGGTCAGCAATCCAGATTTGGAAATTCCCGCGGGCTTCGAATGAAAGGCTCGTCCTGAGCGCAGCCGAACGGATCGACAACACGGAGGGAGTCGGTCGCCGCGGCGACTCGCGTCCCAAACTAGTGGCGACTATTTGGCGAGTGCGTTGCGCAACTGCGTTTTCGCTGCCTCCACTTCGCGCGGCGTTTGATGACAAAGCAAAATGGCGCGCAGTTTCTCTCCCTGATAGTACCGCGCAATGAACTTCTTCTTTGCATAAGTCCCGCGAAGATCGACACGCGTTGGCTGCACGCTGAAATCGCCCACGAAATGCATCGTTAAATCGAACATCTCCGTCCAGAAATACGGAATCTGTTCGTAGCGAATTCGTTTTTTTCCCGTCATGTTCGCGCCCGCGATCAGGCCTTGTTCGCGCGCGCAGTCCCAATGCGTCTGGCGCCGCACACCGCCCATCATCCGATCGGGATAAAATGCCAGGTCGCCGATGGCATAGATTCCTTTTTCTTCCGTCTCCAGATAATCGGAGACTGGTGATCCGTGCGGTCCAGCCAGCGGCGTGTTGCGGACAAGATCGAGATTCGGCTCCGCCCCGCAGGCGACGACAGCCAGGCCCGCCGGGACTCGATCGCCGCTTTTCGTCTGGATATTGCGCAAAACCGTTTTCCCTTCGAAGCCGTTGAGGCTTTCGCCCATTAACATCGTCACGCCGTGCTTTGCGAAATAATCTGTCAGCCACGTGCCCGTTCCGATGTCGATGTAACGGTTAAGCAGGTAGGAATTTCGATGCATCATGCTTACTTTAAGTTTCATCCGGCGCAGGCTGGCGGCCGTTTCACAGGCCAGTAAACCGCCGCCGACGACTATGACCGTTTTTTCCAGATTGGCCATTTCCCTCAAGGCGAGTGCGTCGCGAATCGTCCGCAAATAGATCACATTGCCGAGGCCGACGCCGGCCACCGGCGGCCGCACCGGCCGGCTGCCCATCGCCAGACATGCTTTGTTGAATTCGATGCTTTCGCCGTTGCCTAAAACTGCGACACGCCGCTCGATGTTGAATTGAGTAACGATTGTCCCGAAACGCGTCTCGATTTTATGGGAACGGTACCAGCGCTCGTCCGGCTGCTGCAATTTTTTCAACTGCGGATTTTTCTCGCGCAAAAAACTCTTGGAAAGAATCCAGCGCTTGTACGGCGGAACCTCCTCCGCGCCCACCAGTGTCACGCTCCCGCGTTTGTCGTGCTTGCGAATCCCTTCGCAGACGCTCGCCCCTCCGATGCCGCTGCCGATGATGAGATAGTCGCGCTTAATCATTTGCGAAAAATCGGACGATAAAGAATCCACGCGCTGGCTGGCGAGGGAAAAATTTCGCTGATCTTGGTAGGGACGCCGCGTTGCGGCGTCCAGGACAGCGCAGCGCGCTGTCCCTACCCAAGCACCGCGCGGCAAATGATCACCGAAGCGATCACGCCCGTGAGATCGGCGAGCAAACCCGCCGGGATTGCGTGCCGCGTCTGTTTTATCCCCACAGCTCCAAAATAAACCGCCGCGACATAAAACGTGGTCTCGGTGCTTCCATAAATCGTCGCTGCCGTCAGGCTGACGATATTGTCTGGCCCGAGACGGTGAACAATGTCAGTGAGAAGAGCTAGGGTCGCGCTTCCGCTTAGCGGTCGCATTAAGGCCAGCGGAAGCAAGTCCGTTGGAAAATGAAGCGGCGTCAAAATCGGCGACAGCGCCCGGCTCAGGAGATCGATTCCGCCCGCGCCCTTGAACATGCCGATCGCCACCAGCATCGTCACGAGGAACGGAATGATTTTGAGAATCACGCCGAAGCCTTCCTTCGCGCCTTCCACAAACTCTTCGTAAACCTTCACGCCCCGCGCCGCGGCGTAGAGCGGGAAAAAGCTGAGCAAAAACGGAATGGCCAGGATCGACAACGCGTTCACGCTCCGGACGAAAATGTTTTGCGCGGCTGCTGCTGGAGCCATTGAAAGACCAAATAAAGTCGGTGCCGCCATCCGCAGAAAAAGCATCATGAAAAAAACGCTCAGCAGCACGAGTGCGATTAAGCCCCACGGTGCTAGGCAGGTCGCCGGCGGCTGCGCCAGCGATGCATCGTCAAACGCGACCTTAGCCGTAGGCGCTGTCACCGACCGATGAGGCGAATCGTCCGCGACCGGAGTCGTTTGTCGCCTCGGCCGAAAGATCGACAATTTCTCAAAAAATTTTACCGAAACGATCGCAACCGTGGCCGCGCACAAGGTTGCGAGCAGCGCGGTACCGACAATTGCGGTCGGCCGCGTCGATCCGGACGCGGCAAGGATGGCAATCGCGGTTGCCGGGATCAATTGCACCGAGCTCGTGTTGATCGCCAGAAACGTGCACATCGCATTGGTCGCGACCCCGGGCTTGGGGTTGAGCGCTTCCAGATCGCGCATCGCGCGCAGTCCGAGCGGCGTCGCCGCATTGCCGAGGCCGAGCATGTTCGCCGCCATGTTCATCAACATCGATCCCATCGCCGGATGCTCGGATGGCACGTCCGGAAACAGCCGCCGCATGACCGGTCGCAAACCCCGTGCGATCCGCTGCACCAGCCCTGCGCGCTCGGCCAGTCGCATCACGCCCAGCCACAACGCCATGATCCCGATTAAACCGAGCGCGATCGTCACCGCCGTCTTCGCGCCGTCAAACGCACCATCGGTCACATCCTTCAAACGATCGTTCCACCCGCCGATCGCGACCGCGAGCAAAACGAGCGCGAGCCAGATGTAATTGAGCACGCTCGCTTATAAAATGTAGAGGCGCTTGTGCCAAGAGCCTGTTCTCCCCGTCGAATTTTTTCCGCCTTTAGCGCTTTGGATAATTAGGCGCGCGATTTTCGAGATGGAAAGCAAGAACACTCGTGACCAATTGAATAGATTGGCTATCAGCGACACGGATCACACGAATGCCGCAATCCGACAGCCGATGCGCCAGGCCGGTCGCGCGTCGAGTCGATGTAAGCCAAACAATCGCATCCGGCTTTTCTGCGATCAGACTTTCAATCAGCGATGCCTGTTCCGCTTCGCTCGCTTCGTAAGACCAAACTCGTGAGGCAAATTCCAGCTTCCAGAGTTCGTGAGATAATTTCTCGATGAATCTCTGGCCGCCGTGGTTGCGGATTAACGATTCAGCCGAGACCAACAGCGCAACCACGCCGCGTATTCGTAATTGTCGATCAAGGCGCTCTGCTTCCAGTGTCGTTTTCGATCCCCAGACGCTTCTGATCACGCCCTCAGTTTTCAGTTGATCAAAAATCCGCGATACGGTTGTCGGCGAAACTTGAAAACGCTCCGCCACTTGTCGAATGGAATAAAAAGATTGCACTCGATCGCTGCGGCCTTCACGGGCAACTCTGCGGAGCAAATTCAGTAGCTCAGCATTGCGTCGTTGAGGCAGTGCCGGGCGCGATTTCAATTGCAAGTCGCTGAGACGCGCCAAACGCCGCGCCCGCTTGCGTCGAGTTCTTCGGCGTCGTCGAGACCGGTTCCTCCTCACATAAACGATTACGGGATTTGAAAGCGGAAGTTCTCGAAAAAGTTCAGGCACGCACCTTTTTTCCGAGGCCGATGTTTATGAATGGCTGTGAATAACTCCCAACTGTTTCACAACTGTTTCAGTTGCGCTGGGAAGAACACTTCGGCTTGAATCCGCGGCGTGAAACTCATTTCCCGCATTCTCGGGCTGGTCGGTTCGGCCAGCGTAAACTGCATTGTAATCTCTACCGGCGCTGCGCAAGCGTTGCCGTCCACTTCCATCACTGCGCCTTCGGTGCTGGCAAGTGGCAACCCTACGGCTGCGATTACTTTTCCCAGCGGCGCATTCTTGCAGCTGCGAAGCACGAGCGATCGTTTCCCGCTGGTGGCAGCCGATCCGGGGGCGAGCCTCAACATTCAGTTGCGCTTTCCCGTAAACTTTGCCGGCGCCACCATCATCGCGGCGGCGCTGGATGGCGGAATTGCCTCGATCGCGCAAGACAATCCAGCCATCGCGGCTGACGGGACCGCTTCGATCCAGTTCCAGGTCGCCAGCCAGCCGGGCTTGTACCGCGTCTTGCTAAACACCGGCGGCGTTTTCACGACTCTGCAATTTTGGGTCGCCAATTCTCAAAGTCCGTCGGCCAATCCGCCGGCCCTCGCCCCGTGATCAACCCAGGAGGACATCTTATGAAAATTCTCAAGCAACATCAGCCGGGTCTCCTGGCCCTTTTACTTCTTCTCCCCCTCGCACCGTTGTCCGCACAGGTGGGTAACGACAATCCCACCGGGGTAGCGGGAATATTTAACGGCAACATCACCACGGGTTGCTCCTACGATCCCTACACTGGCAACGCGACGCGCAAGGTCACCGACATCATTGTCGCCGGCGCGGTCGGCAGCTATGGGTTGACGTTCTCTCGAATTTCCAATTCACGAAGTGGTTTCGGCCGCTGGTTCGGTATGTCGGGGGTATGGCACCATTCTTACGAATGGACAGTGGGCGACTCAGATCCTCCAACCCAATCGACGACAACGCCGCCAACCAGCTATCACGTGACATTTCCCGATGGTCGCTACGAAATCTTCCAACCCCCGTCCGACCCTGTTTACTATCGGGCCGCGGCAGGTGTGCGCGAGCGTTTCCAACCGCTCAATATGACCACCATGCTCGCCTACCTGATCCTGGCCGATGGCGGGAAAGTGGAATTCATAGCCACGCAAAACAAAGAATTTGACTACGATACAGGTAAATATTTGTACTGGTACAGTTTCGTCGCCCAGGCGATCATCGATCCCTACGGCGTGCGCACCACTTTCACCTACAATATTGACGGCACTCTGCAAAAGGTCACCGAACCGGCGGGACGATATCTTCAATTCTATTACACCCCGGCAGGGTACATTGATCACGTTACCGCCAGCGACGGACGAACGGTGCAGTATTATTACACTCAGCAAACGTTTAGCGGAGTCACATTCACCTTGCTCGACCACGTCGTTTATTTCTCCGACGCTTCGCTGACCGCGCGCTATCGCTATCGCGCGTCGAATGTAGCCGGGAGTATTGTTCCTTTGCTCTGGACATGTGATGATCCGATGTACGCCGGACCGATGAAAAGAATCGGTTATGTTTACAAGACCACGAACAACGCCGACCTCAGCGCGCCGGTTTACGGGCAAATTTTAAGCGAAAATTACTACGATGGCATCAATGTCCTCGCAGCCGTCTCCACGCTGACGGTGGGGACTTCAACTAATTCGAACATCCGCACCGAAACGCGCGGCGACGGCAAGACGCGCACCTTTACTTACACCAATCCGTATCGGTTGACCTGGAGCGATTTTAACGGTGTGAACGCCTCGCAGACCTGGGACACCAACCAGTACATCAATTCCGTGACCGACCGCAATGGCCACAAAACCACCATGACTCGCAATGCGCTGACCGGCGCCGTCACCAGCGTCACGTCCCCAGTAGCCTCCGATGTCGTGCCATCATCAGCGGCGGGAACGGTAACTTATACCTACGGCAGCTCCGCCTGTGCCGACCCCAGCAACAAGGACGCCAATAATCCTTATTATGTCTGCACCGCCACCGACGAGGGCGGGCATGTAACGAAATTCACCCGCAACACGAGCAAAAGAGTCACTCGGATTGATTATCCGGATGGCGGTTACGAGACGTTTGCTTATAATCCACTTAATTCATTTGGTGAGGTACTCAGCCACCGCATGAAAACCGGCGGCACAGAAACATTTACCTACGGTACCATCCTGCCTACCAACGGGTTAAAACTGACATATCGCGATCCGTATCACGCCACCACCGTCAATCCGAGCGCGTGGTATCAGTACGATACATTGTACCGCCTATCGGGAGTGACCGATGCGCTCGGCTCGGCCTCGGGTGATGTGAATCACATGACCAGCTATGCCTATAACACCCGCGGTCAGGTGACAACCACGACCTTCCCGACCGATGTCGACAGTCTGCGGCATACCATTGTCAACACCTACAACACAAATGGCGACGGCACCCTTACTTCCGTCAAAGACCAGCTCGGCCACATCACCACCTACACCTACGACGCGTACCGGCGTCCGCGCAGCGTCACCGCCCCACTGCGGTTCACGGGCGACACCACTCCGCGCATCACCTACTTTTATTACGACGCAAACGGCACGGTCGATGACTACACCGACACCGATGCGCAGCCGACCTGGGTCACACTTCCCGGCGGCGAGAGGACCAACACGACATTTGATGCCAATTTTCGCAAGCTTTCTGTGACCGTAGCAGTTGGAACTGCTGATGCCGCAACAACCACTTACGGATACGATAACCAGGGTAACCTGACCTCGTTGGTCGCGCCCAACCAACAACCGGGCCAACTCTACGCCGGCAAGAGCACCGTCTCGGCCTACGACGAGCGCAACCGGCCGAAATCGATCACGGACGCCTTAGCTGACACCATTATTTTCAAGTACGACACCGCCGGGCGCAAAGCCAGCGTGACCCGTCCCAATCTTCAGGTCACAACCTACGACAGCTACGACGCGATGAACCGGCTGCTGCAACAGACCGCCACGCAAGCTCCAGACCCATCTGCCGTGACCAAGTACACCTACTATACGACAGCCGATGGCGCGACTGCTCCGGTTGGTTTGCTTCATACCATGCAGGACCCGCATCTGGTTGGCACCAGCTACAATTACAGCTACACCTACGACTTGATGGGCCGCAAAACCAAGTTGACCTATCCCCCCGATTCTCTCGGTCAAAACCGCTCGGAGTCTTTCGGCTATGATACGGCTGGGCGCTTGGGCACGTTCGTGAATCGTAACGCGAAGACGCAGACGTTCAGCTACGATGCGCTCAACCGGATGACCGGATTTACCTGGAACGATGGCCTCACCCCGAGCGTCACCTTTGGCTATGATGCCGCCTCGCGCCTGACTGAGGCGGATAACGTCAACGCGACAATCACCCGCTTGTACTACGGTGACAATCTCCTCAATTGGGACGTCGAACCCATCCCGGGGACTGTGTCCTGGGTCGCACCGGTCGAGTACAGCTATGACGCGAACGGCAACCGGGCGAGTGACTTCTACCCGGACGGTCGCGACACCCGCACCTACACGTACACCGGGCGGAATCAGCTCAAGACGATTTCCGAGTATGGCACGTTGCTCGCCACCTACACGTAC
>WNGE01000389.1_pt1 | contig 11673 bp, 14 predicted proteins | sample 5400651 | NCBI WGS metagenome assembly WNGE01 (sample SAMN13153370, study PRJNA577476) | soil metagenome | isolation source: 60 cm soil or saprolite under grassland replicate 2 | place: USA:California | collected 2016-06-15 | reverse complement strand
CCGGTCGCGCCGGCTGGACCCGCGCCGTCTGCCGCACCCTGGCCGTCAGGTTGACGGTCCTCCACCGTGAGGCTGAGCCCGTCCGGCCGCCAGCGCAGCGCCACCGTCACGTCGTCGGCAGTCTTGGCGTGCTTGCGGATGTTGGTCAGCGCTTCCTGGGTGGTGCGGTAGACGGCCAGGCCTGCCTCTCGGGCGAGCGGCCGCGGCTCGCCGTCGACGGCGAGCCGCGCCGCCACGCCGGTCGCCTGGGTGAAGCCATCGACCAAGTCGGCGAGCAACTCCGGGCCGGGCAGGCGGTCGCCCCGGAGGGCGCCGATCGCCTGCTGCGCCTCGTCGAGCCCGTCGTGGGCGAGCCGCTGGGCGCGATGGACCTGCTGCAACGCCCGCTGGGACGCGCCCTCCTCCTCGAGCAGCAAGGCGGTCGCCTCGAGCTGCAGACTGAGGGCGGACAGCACGTGGGCGAGGATGTCGTGCATCTCCCTGGCCAGCCGCGCCCGCTCGGCCAGGGCGGCGGCCTTGGCCTCGGCCCGCCTGGTGGCGCGCAGCTCGACCACGATCCGTTCGGACCTGCGATGGGCCTCCCGCAGCGCCCGCACGTAGGCAGCAACCCCGAACAGGGCGGCCGCCGCCACCGTGTAGCTGACCCCCGCCGGGATCGTGTGGGTCGCCCCGGCGCCCTCGGAGACGGTGATCGCCACCGCGATCACGGTAAGCACGCCGACCGCCGAGCCGACCGGAAGCCGCCCCGCAGCCCCGGCCATGGCCAGCAGGGCCACAAGGAACGCGGGGCTCTCGGGGCGGAGGTGGTTGAGGGTGGCCGCGCAGATCCCGACCACCACAAGGGCGGTGAGCTGCAGCCGCCGGTCGAGGCGCCGCGGCAGCAGGAACACCAGCCAAGCCATGCTCAGGACGGTCAGGGCCGCGACCAGCGCCGCGGCATCCGCGTCGCGACCGGCAGCCGCCTCGCTGCGAGCCACCCAGGCCACGATGAAGACCAGCGCAGCCACGCCGAGCCCCCGCACCGCCCAGCCCACCACCACCGGGTCTGTAGCCCGGCGAAGTGCTGCTGGCCGCGGAATGGTCATGTTCGGTGCCCCAAAACTCATCATCCTCCTCAGCAGCCGGTTCGGTGCCGCCAGGAGGTGCAAGCCGCCACGTCCTCCTGCGGGCGGCCTCCAGACGCGAAGATGACCAGCGTTGCCGCTGGTCATGGGTGGTGTGGTGGGCCTGCCAGGACTTGAACCTGGGACCTCGTCCTTATCAGCAATCGCGGGCCCAGCGCCATGCGCACCGGCGTTTCCGCGGGTCGCCCGCGACCGTCAAGGGCGAAGTAATGCGTTCTTGGGCGACCTCGTCCAAGCACGCCGCCCAGCCCTCGCCCTCACTGTAGCTGGACCGGGGCCCGCTCATGGCGTCACTGCGAAGAGCCGCCAGCGCCCAGGGACGCCCTTGAGGGCATGCTCGCCTCGGTCCTGGAAGGCGATCCTCGCGCCGGCAACCAGGTCCTTGACCGTGCTGGACACCAGGATCTCGCCGGCGCCGGCCTGGGCGGCGACCCGCGCCCCGATATGCACGGCGATGCCACCGATGTCGTCGCCCATCCGTTCACACTCGCCGGTGTGCAGCCCGGCCCGGACCTGGAGGCCGAGGCCGCGGACCCCAGCGCCGATAGCCTGGGCGCAGCGGATGGCACGGGCCGGGCCGTCAAAGACCGCCAGGAACCCATCCCCTGCGGTGTTGACCTCGCGGCCGTGAAAGCGGCCGAGCTCCCGGCGGATCACAAAGTTGTGGGTCTCTAGCAGGTCGCGCCAGCGCCGGTCACCCGCGGCCGCCACCTGCTCGGTGGATCCCACGATGTCGGTGAACAACACGGTGGCAAGGATCCGGTCAGGCTCGGGCAGCGGACGGACCCCGGTCAGGAACTCCTCCACCTCGCCCAGAATCGCCTCCTCATGCTCCCAGAACGGCAGGTGGTCCGCGCCGGGCAGGTCGACGTAGCGGGCGCCGGGGATCCGGCTGGCCATGAAGCGGCTGCCGCCTGGATCGACGAACCCGTCGCCGGCCCGGTGCAGCACCAGGGTCGGCACGTGGATCGTCGGCAGGACGGGGCGGATGTCGATGTCGGCGTTCATCCGACCGAGCGCGACGGCGGCCGCGGGGCTGGCCGACATGCGCAGGAACCGGCTCCACCACTGCCGGACGGCCGGGTCGGCCGCAACGCTCGGCGCCCAGAAGATGAGCGTGTCGGCCGCGTCAGCCCACATCAGCTCAAGCGTCTGCAGCCCTTGCTCCAAGGTCTCGCGGGACCAGCCCCACGGGTAATCGTCGCCGCCGAGTAGCGTCGCGAATCCGCCGTACATCACCAGCGCGGTCGTCCGCTCAGGATGGGCCGCGGCAAACAGCGCGCACAACGGCCCCCCCTCCGAGACGCCGAACAAGGCCGCCCGCTCCGAGCCGACACAGTCCATGACCGCTCGGACGTCGTCCATGCGCTGCTCAAGGGTGGGCAGCTCACTGACAGGGACCCGGTCCGACAGCCCAGTTCCTCGCTTGTCCAACAAGATCACCCGCGAGAATGAGGCCAATCGGCGAAGGAAACCGGCATAGGACGGCTCCTCCCAAAACATCTCCAAATTGGTCGTCCAGCCTGGCACCCACACCAGGTCAAGCGGGCCATCACCCACCACCTGATAAGCGATGCTGACCCCAGCGTTCCTGGCAAAGCGGGCCGCCGACCAGAGGTAGTGAACTTCGAGTAACCGCTGCATTCCGCAGCACCAGCCAGGAGGTGACAAGTAGGGTCAGCGCCGAACGCACCTCGATCGCTGAGGCTCGCCTTGTTGAACTCGCCAGAGCGCTGACGAACGTCCGTTGGGCTACCTGATCCCAATCGGGGATCCGTCCGAACGGCTGGTAGCCGAAAAAGGAGCAACCAGCGTTTCCGCTGGTCATCGCTGCTGTGGTGGGCCTGCCAGGACTTGAACCTGGGACCTCGTCCTTATCAGGGACGCGCTCTAACCGCCTGAGCTACAGGCCCGCGTGGGTGTTCTCGCTGGTCATGAGGCTGTGGGTGAGCCTTTTCCCGGTCAAGGGATGTTCTCTAGGGCCTCCTCATCAGGAATCCATCAGGAACAGCCAGAACTCCCGGGGCACGAGTCATCCGGTCTCTCGTGACACGGAGGCATGGTACATGGCCCGGATCATGAGTGTCCCGCCGTCTCCTCGCTACGCGGGCCAGACACACGATGGCTGCTCAGCGCCGTCGTCCGCGCTGCATACGTGCAGGGTACGTGCCGCATTCGGATGGCTGGACGGGCGTGAGGAGCCGTACTTGCTGCGCTATCAGTAGAGGTAGACGTCGACGAGGAACGCCGCGAGTCCGCACAGCAGCGCCAGGGCCGCGGCGCGCCGGGACGGGGCAGTCGCCAGCGGACCGAGGGCGAGAGCGACAGTCGCCACCCCGAGCGCGAACACGCCCGAGCCGGTGTCCTGCCAACTGGCCGGCAGCACGGCGACGGGAGCGTCGGTGAAGAACTGGCCGCCGTGGGCGGCGTGCAGGATCGCGTTCCACGCCGCCGCCCCGAGTCCGGCGGCGAGCCCGGCGGTGGCGATCACCACGGTTCGCCGCGGGCGATCGGCGATGGCGGTGAGCCCCGCGGCGGCCACCGCGGACAGCGCGGCGCCGTAGGCGATGGTCGACCAGGACAGCATCAGCGCTTCCCTTCTCCTCCGCTTGCATGCTGTCTATGATGTAACCATGGTTTCAGCATCTTTGGACGGTCGGGCCGTGGAGCGCGACGCAATCGACCCAGACCATGTGGGAACCGTGCTGTTCGTCTGCGAGCACGGCGCCAGCCGCAGTCGGCTGGCGGCCGCGTGGTTCTCCCTGGTCGCGCCGCGTGGATGGCGGGCGACCTCGGCAGGTATCGAGCCGGCCGCAGCGGTCAGCCCCAGCGCGGAGCGGCTGGTGGCGGGCACCCCTGCTGAAGGGTTGCTGGACCGCACCAGACCCACGCCGCTCACGGCGGCATTGACCCCGCCGCCGACGCTGATCGTGGCGATCGACTGCAACCTTCCTAGTGCGGTGCGCTGGGACCTGGCGGTCACCGAGCCGAGCGATGCGATGCGCGACCAGCTCGCCACCCGCACCGCCGCCCTGGCCCGAGCGCTCGCGCCTTCGTGGACGGCGGAGGGCGACCGTTGAGCACGGCCGAAGCAGGCAGCAGCCAGGGCCGCCCGGGCCGGTGGGTGCTGCTGTCCTACCGGCTGCCCCGGGAGCCCTCGACCCCGCGGATCGGGGTGTGGCGCAAGCTGGAACGGCTCGGGGTGGCCCGGCTGGGCGACGGGCTGGTGGCGCTGCCGGCCGACGCCCGCACCCGCGAGCAGGTCGACTGGCTGGCCCAGGAGGTCGTCGAGGCCGGCGGCGTCGCGACGACCTGGCTGGCGGTCGCCGGCAGCGCCGCGCAGGAACGCGCGGTCGCCGCGTCGATGCGCGACGCCCGGGCCGGCGAGTACCGCGCGGTGACCCAGCAGGCACGCACCGCCGCCAACGGGACGGCCACCGAGCGGGTACGGACGCTCCGCCGCCTGCGTCGCGAGCTGCGCCGGATCGCCCGCCGAGACTACTTCCCCCCTGCCGAACGGGATGCTGCCCGGGCGGCGGTCGACGCCCTCGCGGACGACGCCATCCCTGCCGGCTCAACACCAACGCCGATACCGGCGCCGCCCGTGACCGGGGAGCCGCCATGAGGTGGGCGACCAGGGCCGGGGTGCACATCGACCGCGCCGCCTGCGCCTGGCTGATCCGCCGGCAGCTCGACGCCGAGGCCGAGTTCGTGTTCGTCGACGACCCCGACGCGGTGCCGGAGGACGCGACGCCGTTCGACGTGCGCGGGGCCGAGCTCGGCCACCACGGCGGGGCGTGCAGCTTCGAGACGATCCTGCGCCGCTACGAGCTGGCCGACCCGGTGCTGTGGAAGCTGGCCGAGCTGGTGCACGAGGCCGACCTCGATGACGAGCGCTTCGACGCCCCCGAGGCGCGCGGCCTGGACGTCGCGCTGCGCGGCCTGTCGATGGTCGTCGACGACCAGCGGGTGCTTGCCTTGACGGGCCCGCTGTTCGACGGCCTGTACGAGTACTTCCGGCGGGGCATGCTGCTCGGCCGCGAGCCGGCATGACCGGCCGCCGTGGCGTGCTGGCCACGGTGCTCGCCTCGCAGGCGTTGCGGGGCCTCGCCTACGACCTGGCCCTCTGGTGCCTGTTCCGCCCCGTCCAGCTTCCCGCCCAGGCCGCGACGACCCCCGGAGGCACGCCATGAAGTGGGTCACCCGCGAGCGCCCCAAGACCGACCGGATCGCCTGTCCCTGGCTGATCCGCCGCTTCATCGATCCCGCCGCCGAGGTCGCCTACGTGCCCGCCGGCCAGGTCCTGGACCTGGCCGCCCACCAGGGCGCCCACTCCTTCGACGCGCCCGACGCCGAGTTCACCCACCAGGGCAACCGCTGCACCTTCGAGGTCCTCATCGACCAGTTCCAGCTCGGCGGCGACCCTGCCCTGGCGCGGCTGGCCCGCATCGTCCACGCCGCCGACGTCGCCGGCGACATCGACAGCGACCCGCTCGGCCCCGGCCTGCTGGCCATCGGCGAGGGCGGCCTCGCCGCCGAGGCCGACGACCAGCGGCTCCTCGAACGAGGCAGCTTCGTCTACGACGCCCTGTACGCCTGGTGCCAGCAGCATCCCGAGCCGGCAGAACCCGCACGGTGAGCCAGCCCGACCCCGCCCAGCCACCGGTCCGCCGACCGCGTCCCAGGTTTCGGCAGGTGCTCGGCTACTTCCTCGGCCTTGGCACCTGGGGGTTCGGCGGCCCCATCGCCACCGTCGGCTACATGCAGCGCGACCTGGTGGAGCGCCGCGGCTGGCTGGACCGCGACCAGTTCCTCGGCGGGGTGGCGCTGGGCCAGACCATGCCCGGCCCCCTGGCCGCGCAGGTCGCCATGTGGGTCGGCTTCCTGGCCCGCGGCGCGGCCGGCGCCCTGGCGGTGGCCGCCGCGTTCATCGCCCCCTCGTTCCTGGTCGTGCTGGCCGTCGCCGCCGCCTACGTCCGCTACCAGGGCCTGCCGGTCGTCCAAGCGCTGTTCTACGGCGTGGCGCCCGCGGTCATGGCGATCATCGCGCTGGCCGCGGTCAAGCTCGCCCGCCTCACCAACCGGGCCGACCGGCGCCTGTGGGCCTTCTCGCTGGTGATCGGCGCGGTCACCGCGGCGACCGGCGCCGAGATCGCCGTGCTGTTCATCGCCGCTGGGCTGCTGATGGTCGCCTGGGACGCCCCGCCCCGAACCGTGGCCCGGCTCCGCGCCCGCCTGCCCCGCCGGCCGGGGCGGGCCAGCGCGCACGCCTGGCCGGCGCTGGCGGCCGCCACCGCCCCCGCGCTGGCCCTGGGCGCATCGACCGGCACGCTGGTCGCGCTGGGGCTGTTCTTCGCCAAGGCCGGCGCGTTCATCTTCGGCTCTGGCCTGGCGATCGTGCCGTTCCTGCGCGAGGGCGTCGTCGCCCAGCACCACTGGCTCGACCAGCGCCAGTTCCTCGACGCCGTCGCCATGGGCCTGCTCACCCCCGGCCCGGTGGTGATCTCGGCCACCTTCATCGGCTACCTGGTCGGCGGGCTGGCCGGCGCGCTGGTCGCCACCGTGGCGATCTTCACCCCCATCTACCTCGGGGTGGTCGTCCCCGGCCGCTGGTTCCTCCGCCACCGCGACCACCCCCAGGTGGCCGCCTTCGTCGCCGGCGCGACCGCCGCGGCCGCCGGCGCCATCGCCGGCGCCACCGTGGTGCTCACCCGCCAGGCCGTCACCGACTGGCCGACTGCCGCGATCGCGCTGGCCGCGCTGGGCCTGCTGTGGCGCTTCAAGCTCCCCGAGCCGCTGGTCGTGGTGGCCGGCGCCATGGCCGGCCTGCTCCTGCACTGAACCAGGACCCACTGATTCCTCCTACCGGGCGGGGTTGCCTGCCTGGTCGGAGGTCCCACGGGGGCGGTGTGAAGCGGATGCCGCCGCGTGGGACGCCCGGGCCGGGTCGTCAGGGTCGCGGCGGCGTCAGCGCGCCGGGATCGCTGCAGGCTCTTCGCGTGGCGGTTGGTCAGTGCTGGTCGTCGGCCGGAGTGGCCGCTTCGGTAACCGGCGCCTGGCCGGGGTCGGCCAGCCCGCCCGTCTGCAGCTCGGCCACGATGTGGTGCGCGGTGCGCAGCGCGACCGCCGAGATCGTCAGCGACGGGTTGACGCCCAGCGCGGTCGGGATGGCCGAGCCGTCGGCGACGTACAGGCCCGGGTGGACGCCCCCGGTGCCGCGGTCGAAGACGCGCCCGAACGCGTCGACGACCCCCTGCTCGGCGCTGTCCGCCATCACGCACCCGCCCAGCGGGTGGGTGAGCGTGACCGAGCGCCCACCGGCGAGCTCGGCCCCTGGGCCGAGGAACGGGTTCTGGAACTCCGCGGCCGGGTCGTCGCTGAGCTCGCGGGCCAAGCGGGCGAGCGTGCCCTCGATCTCGCGGTAGATCGGGTCGTCGACGAAGCGCAGCCCGTCGGTGCGGTCCAGGCGCAGCTTCGTGTCGCGCCAGCCGGAGCCGAGCCGGAAGCGCCCGACCGACCTGTCCCGGCCCATCGCGACCACGCACATCATCTTCAGGACCCACTCGTCCTCCGACTCGAACTGCTCCTGCCGGGTCCGTTGGTTGCGGAACAGCGCGCGGACGTACGCGCCGACGCGCGACAGCCCGTAGCGCGCCACCGCGTAGGCGATGAACAGCGGGCGACTCCGGCCCTTCGACAGCGAGCGGAGCAGCGGCACGCCGGTAGCCGTCGCCGACCCGGGTGCTGAGGTTGGGGATCGACCCCGCCTGCTGGCAGCGCAGCAGCAGCTCGGTCGTGCCGACGCAGCCGGCGGCGAGGACGACCCGGTCGGCGAGCACCGCACGCCTCCTGGTCCGGTGCGGCTTTCCGGCGTCCCGCTGGCGGTACTCGATCCGGTAGCCGCCGCCGGGGAGCGCGCGGACCAGGTCGACCTCGGCCAGCGGCCTCAGCTCGAGGAACCCGGCAAGCTGGGCGGGGTCGCCGCGGAAGGTCCCGTGGACCGCGGCCATGAGCTGCTTGTTGAGCGTGTTGCGCGCCCCGGGCAGGCAGCCGACGTTGCACCGCCCCTGGCGCTCGCAGTAGTTCCTCGGCTTGCCGTCCACGAGCGGCTTGTCGCCGATGGCCAGGTCGACGGCCCCGTAGTCCTGGGTCAGCCTGCTCAGCTTGAGCTGCAGGACGCGGCCGCGGTCGATCCACAGGTCGTCGGCCCTGCCGGCGGCGGTCTCGTCGGGGTACTTGGCCGGGTCGAGCTGCTTGGCGCCGGGGACGGTCGGCGGCGTGCGCCAGCCGGGATCGAGCCCGGAGGATCGCACCACGATGTTGCTCGGGCCGGTGTTGACCGGCTTTCGCGGCGGCGTGTTCGGGTCACGGTCGGGGTCGGCCTTGTCGAGCGCGTTCAGCGCGCCGGAGCCGATCGCGTCGCGCGCCAGTGCGAACCACCCGTCGCGGTCGGGCTTGTCCCACGCCGGCCAGCGCGGGTCGTCGAAGACCAGGTCCGGCGGCGGGATGGTGATGTTGGAGTACACCAGCGACCCGCCACCGACCCCGCTGGCGTGCATGATGTTCACGCCGTCGCTCTTGGCCACCCCCAGCAGGCCGCGCCTGCCGAACACGGTCAGGTCGTACAGCCCGTCCTCGTTGCGCTTGCGGCGGAAGCAGCGCGTGTACAGGTCGACGAAGCCGCGGAAGTTCTCCGCCGGCGCCCAGTACTGCACCGGCTGGCCCTTGCCGCGCAGGAAGCCGGCCGTCTCCACCTCCCGGTCCTGCACCGTCCCCACCGGCGTCGTCCACCAGGTGCCCCGCTCGAGCATCAGCACCCGCTCGCCGCGGTTGCGGCGCTGGAACTCGCGCGCCAGCGTCAGCGCCGTCAGGGTGCCGCCGAACCCGGTGCCGACCACCACGACCGCGTAGCGCGGCTCGCCGTCCACCGCCCCACCGCCCAAGCTCGCGTGGTTGCGCAGCATGAGCATCGCCCCCCTTCGCCTCGGCAAGCCTCGTACCACCCCCGCCGAGTGGTGTCAATATGGGTGAGCCGGGCTTATTGCGAGCTTGCTCGTTGAGCGCGCTCCTTGGGCCTGGCCGGACCGCCGCGCTGGTCTCGGTGCCGCGGACCTCCGGCGCGCCGGGCTCCGCCGAGCCGTCCCTCGGGAGGGCCGCCAGGATGGGCAGCCCGTTCTCCCCGTCCTGGGTTGAGATACTGGTTGGATCGTGGCGACAGCCGGCGTGGTGGCCGGCTACGGTCGGCGGGCTGGCCGGGCGCGAGGTCTCGGGAGCGTGACGCACTGATGGGCGAGGTCTGGTTACAGGTTGGGTTGGTGCTGGTCCTAGTGCTGGTCAACGCCGCGTTCGCCGGCAGCGAGGTGGCGCTGATCTCCCTGCGGGAGGGGCAGCTGCGCCGGCTCGAGGAGCAAGGAGGCCGCGGCCGGCTGGTCGCCAGGCTGGCCCGCGACCCCAACCAGTTCCTGTCCACCATCCAGATCGGCATCACCCTGGCCGGGTTCCTGGCCTCGGCCGCGGCCCGCCGTCGCGCTGGCCGAGCCGCTGGTGCCGCTGCTCGGCGTCCTCGGCGGGGTGGCCGAGCCGGTGGCGATCGTGGCGGTCACCGCCGTCCTGACCTACGTCACGTTGGTCGTAGGCGAGCTGGCCCCCAAGCGGGTCGCGCTGCAACGCCCCGAGCGGTGGGCCAGGCTTGCCGCCCGCCCGCTGGTGGTGATGTCTCGGCTGACTCGCCCGGTGGTGTGGCTGCTGTCGCGCTCCACTGATCTGTTGGTGCGACTGGCCGGCGGTGATCCCAACGTGCAGCGCGAGCAGGTCACCAGCGAGGAGGTCCGCGACCTGGTCGCCTCGCCGGGGACGTTCACGCCCCAGCAGCGCACCATCCTGGTCGGCGCGTTGGAGGTGGCCGAGCGGCGGGTGTCGGAGGTGCTGGTGCCGCGCCGTGACGTGGTGGCGCTGCCGGCCACGATGCCGGTGGCGGAGGCTGTTGGCATGCTGGTCCAGACCACGCACAGCCGCGCGCCGGTCTACCGGGGGGACCTGGATGACGTGGTTGGGGTCGCGCACCTTGCCGACCTGATCGACGCGGACGGGCAGGTGGCTTCCAAGGTGCGGCCGGCGCTGGTGCTGCCGGAGTCGATGGGGGTGCTGGACGCGCTGCGCCGCTTACAGGCCAAGCGGCAGCAGCTTGGGCTGGTGATCGACGAGTACGGCGGCACCGCGGGGATCGTGACGGTGGAGGATCTGCTGGAGGAGCTCGTCGGGGAGATCTATGACGAGTTCGACCAGGACACCAGCGGGGTGCGCCGCCAGCCGGACGGCTCGCTGGTCCTGCCGGGTGCCTTCCCGGTCCACGACTTGAGCGACCTTGGCATCTGGCTGCCGGAGGGGCCGTACGCGACGGTGGCGGGGCTGGTGTTGCAGCGGCTTGGGCGCATCCCTACGGGCGGGGAGACCGTCGAGGTCGAAGGGTGGCGGCTTGAGGTGCTGGCGGTGGAGCGCCACGCGATCACCCGCCTGCGCCTGGTCCCCCCTGCTCGGCAGGCCAGCCGCGACCAGGACATCGAATCCTCATAGCGGGGACCCGAGACACAACACCTGCCGAGCATGCTTGGGTTGCTGGCCCGGTTGTTCCTGGCATGTCTCCGTGATGTTCCGCGGGCCGGTCGAGGCCGCGCGGTGTCGCTGCGGTGTTCCTGGCGGTTGGGGCTGCCGGGCGTGTGGCGGTGGCGCGGTGCGCGTGGCGGCCGGTGCGAATACGCCAATGTGCGGATGTCGGCTACGCGGCCCAGGGGGGACACTCCCCGAATCCATCCTGCCAAGCTGCCCGCTTGGGCGGGAATGCCCGGCCAGCGCTGGCAGGCGGGCCGTGACCGACCACCAGCGCCGCCCGTGCTGGCTCGGGGAGGGTCCGGCGGCGAGCGAGTGTCGCCCCCCGGCTCTGCTCGCCGCCGGCCCTACCGCGCCCGGCAACGCCGCGCCGCTGTGCGGCTGCCGATGCGCCCGCCGTGTCGTCACTGGCGCCATTGGTGGCCGTGATGGCCGCGGGCGTGCAGCGTTGATCCTCAGTTGGTCGCTGGCGCATGGCGTGCGAGTTGCTTGCGGTACTCCCGGAACGTCAGCCATGCGATAAAGAGGTCAAAGATGGTGAGCGCCGCCAATCCGAATGACAGCGTGAAGGTCAGCCGGTACGCCTGGTAGCCGATGAAGGCGGCGAGAAAGGCGATCATCCACGGGTACGCCCAGAGCCTGTTTTTTAGGAGCGCCACCAACAGACCTGCAGCGTAGCTATTCAGCCAGGGTGAACGCGGTCTTGGTGGTATGAGCTGACCGAGTTGACCTTTGGCGGTCGGCGTGCCGATCATGTCGGCCATGTCCGAGCCGCCGCCGCGTGAACTGGCCAGCTTGTCGGTTGAGGAGTTGCGTGCGGTGCTGGGGCGGCAGCGTGCGGTCAACACCGAGCTGCGGGCGGTGCTCCCCGCCCAGGCCGAGCTGCACCAGGCCGAGCTGGCGGCAAGGGATGCGCAGCTCGCTCAGCTGCGGCCGCGGGTGG
>WNGE01007688.1_pt1 | contig 11677 bp, 13 predicted proteins | sample 5400651 | NCBI WGS metagenome assembly WNGE01 (sample SAMN13153370, study PRJNA577476) | soil metagenome | isolation source: 60 cm soil or saprolite under grassland replicate 2 | place: USA:California | collected 2016-06-15 | reverse complement strand
ACCTCGCCCGGCCCGGGGATCTCGACATCGGGCGCCTCGCCCGCGGGGTAGTCGCGCAACTCGTCGTAGAGCTCGCTGAGCTCGGCGTCGGCGGTGACCGCGATCTCGCGGCGCAGCCGGCTGAGCAGGTGACCGCGCCACTCGCCGAGGTTCACGATGCGCGGCGCCACTCCCTGCGGGTGCAGCGACAGCCGGAGCACGTTGACCGGCGGCTCGAGCAGATCCGGCGCGGACCCCGCGGTCAGCAGCGCGAGCGTCGCGTTGGCGTCGACCATGTTCCACCTGCGGTCGACGACCACCGCCGGAAACGGCTCGTGGGCCTTGGGCACCAGCCGCACGGCCTGCCTGACGGCTGCCATCTGCGGGGAATCCAGCAAGCTCTCGCCGTATACGGGTGCGTACCCGGCGGCGAGCAGCAGGTGATTGCGCTCGCGCAACGGCACTTCGAGGTTGTCGGCCAGGTGCAGCACCATGTCGCGGCTCGGCGAGGAGCGGCCGGTCTCGACGAAGCTGAGGTGACGGGTCGAGATGTCGGCCTGGATGGCGAGATCGAGCTGGCTGATCCGGCGCCGCTCGCGCCACTGGCGCAGCATCTCCCCGATCGGGCTCTGCGGCCGGGCCACGGTTGCTGATGTCATGAGACGAGGTCCTTCACGAGCATCGCGAGTACCGCAGCGAAGCGAGGAACGGAGCGCGGGCGGGGCCCCTGCGAAATCGCGTCGGTCATGACACGGGACGCTATCTCGCGCGTCGCCGCCGAACGATTACCCGGCAGGTAATCATCACTGGGTCCCGCGACCCACACCCGGGATCCTGTCCAGCGCGGAGCCCATGTCGCATCGCGTCGACGAACTCCTCAACGGCTTCGGCGAAGACTGATCGTCGACACAAGCGCGCTGCTGGCCTTCTACCTAGCGCGCGAACCGATGCACGCCGCCGTGCGTGACGCACTGCTTGCCAGCACCGACCAGCTGATCATCTCGCCTTATGTCGTAGCCGAGCTCGATCACCTTGTCGCGACGCGCGAAGGCGTCCCCTCCGAGCTTGCGGTGCTGCGCGATCTAGCCGGTGGCGCTTGGACCTTAGCGTCGTTCGACGGTGACGATCTGACGGCTGCGATCGGAATCATCGAGCGATACGCGGACCTGAAGATCGGCCTTGCCGATGCGTCCAATGTCGTGCTCGCCGATCGATACAGCACTCGCACGATCGCCACGCTCGACCGGCGGCATTTCGGCACCGTACGGCCGTTGCACGGTGGCCGCTTCTCGCTCGTTCCGTAGCGCGCGAGACTGTGCATGTGCGCATCGACGAGCTGACCGACATCGCGGCACACCACGAGGTGGCTGCGCTGCTCAATCACGTCTGGCACGCGCCGGTGATGGACGCCAGCACGCTGCACGCGCTGTCGCACGTCGGCAACTACATCGCCGGGGCGTATGACGGCGAACTGGTCGGCGCGGCCGTGGGCTTCTTCGCCGTCGACGGCCACCTGCATTCGCATCTGACGGCCGTCGCGCCCGAGTGCCAGGGGCGCGGCATCGGCTACGCGCTCAAGCGGCATCAGCGCGACTGGGCGCTGGCCCGGCAGCGAACCACGATCAGCTGGACGTTCGACCCACTCCTGCCACGCAATGCGTACTTCAACCTGCACAAGGTCGGCGCGACCGTCACGGAGTACCTGCCGGACTTCTACGGCCCGATGGACGACGAGGTCAACGCGGGCGATGCGACGGATCGGCTGTTCGTCGTGTGGCACCTCGACGAACCCGTGCCGTCCGCGCCGGATCTTTCGGGCGCCACCGCCGTGCTGGCCAATGACGGCAACGAACCGGTTGCCCGCGCGCTGCAGGGCAACCGGGTCAGCGTCGCGACGCCGCACGACATCGAGCGGCTGCGAGTGGCCGATCCGGCACTGGCCGTACGGTGGCGTATGGAAGTACGCCACGCCCTGACCGGCGCGATGGAAGCCGGCTACCGGATCACCGGCATAACTCGCGACGGGCAATACCAGTTGGAGGCACCGTGAAGCTCGAAGGCGTCGAACTGCGGCGTATCGCCATGCCCCTGGTGGCCCCGTTTCGGACGTCGTTCGGTACCGAGCACGACCGCCAGGTGGTGCTCGTCCGCGTCGTCACCGAGAGCGCCGAGGGGTGGGGCGAGTGCGTCGCGATGACCGAGCCGCTCTACTCGTCGGAGTACGTCGACGCCGCCGCTGATGTGATCCGCCGCTTCCTCGTCCCGGCGCTCGGCACACTGCGTGACGTCGAGGTGCATGCCGCCGAGCGCGCATTTGGACGCATCAAAGGCCATCCGATGGCCAAGGCGGCCGTCGAGACCGCGCTGCTCGACGCGCAGTTGCGGCAGGCCGGCATGTCGCTGGGCACGTTCCTCGGGGCGGTGCACGAGGCGGTTCCGGCTGGCGTGTCGGTGGGCATCATGGACTCCGTCCCGGAACTGCTCGACGCCGTCGACGGCTACCTCACCGAGGGCTACCTGCGCATCAAGCTGAAGATCGAGCCCGGTTGGGACGTCGCACCGGTGCGTGCCGTCCGCGAGCGCTTCGGCGACGACATGCTGCTGCAGGTCGACGCCAACACCGCGTACACGCTGGCCGACGCCCGCCAGCTCGCCAAGCTCGATCCGTTCGACCTGTTGCTGATCGAGCAGCCGCTCGCCGAGGACGACCTTGCCGGGCACGCACAGCTCGCCCGCCTGCTGCGCACGCCGATCTGCCTGGACGAGTCGATCACGTCGGCACGAGCCGCCGCCGAGGCAATCCGGATCGGTGCCACGCGGATCGTCAACATCAAGCCCGGTCGCGTCGGCGGATACCTCGAGGCGCGCCGGATCCACGACGTGTGCGTCGCGAACGGCGTGCCGGTGTGGTGCGGCGGCATGCTCGAGACGGGTATCGGGCGCGCGGCGAACGTCGCCCTGGCGGCACTGCCCAACTTCACCCTGCCGGGCGACACGTCCGCGTCGAATCGCTACTACCTGCGCGACGTCACCACGCCGTTCGTCCTCGAGGACGGGCACGTGCGGGTGCCCGTAGGCGACGGCATCGGCGTGGTTCCCGACCAGGACGCACTCGACGACGTCACCGTCTCCACCGAGTGGCTGCCCAGCTAGAGCGCTCGTCCGGGGCAACGGCCCGCGGTGGATACCGCCACGGCCGCGAACGCGACGCCCGACGCGGTCACCCGAGCGACGCGTCGGCGGCGTATCTTGCTGCGCATCACTCACCGAATCTCATCGAAGCGAGGCGGGGACATGAGCGGACGGGTCGTGCACTTCGAACTTCCGGTCGACGATGTCGAGCGGGCACAGGGCTTCTACCGTGAAGCGTTCGGCTGGGACTTCAACAGCCTGCCCGAAATGGGGTACACGCTGATCGGCACGACGCCGTCCGGTGAGAACGGACCGACCGAGCCGGGAGCGATCAACGGCGGGATGTTCGCCCGGCAGGATCCGGTTCGCGCACCGGTCGTCACTATCGAGGTCGACGACATCGCCGCGGCACTCAAGACCGTCGAGAGCCTCGGTGGCCGCACCGCGCGAGAAACCTTCCCGGTGGGTGACATGGGCCTCGCCGCCTACTTCACAGACACCGAGGGAAACGTCGTCGGCCTCTGGCAGAACGCCGGCTGACGTCTCAGACCTCGCGCAGCGGGGTAAGTGCGCGCCGCCGGCGCCGCAGGAACACGCCACTGACCATCGCGAAGACCGCCGCGGGTAGCCGGTCGCGCAGCCAGTCGGCGCGCACCGGGTCGGCGTTGTCGAGCAGCCACGGCATGAACCGGGTGAGTCCGGCGAGTCCGGCCTCCTTGCGCTGCCGTTGCTCGAACGCGTCCCACTGCTCGCCGAGATGATCGACGACGTAGGGCAGGACACCTGTCTCCTCGTGGTCGAGATGCGCGCGCAGTTCACTGCGCAGCCCGCCGACCGCATCGGCGGCCCGGCTCGCGTCCTCGAAGGTCGGGTAGGACGTGAGCGCACGGGCCATCGCGGACCGGCACGCACGCACCAGCGGGTCGACCGCCGCGTGCTCGGCCTCCATGTCCTCGAGCAGTTCCCCCGTCATCGGGCACACCTTGCGCAGAATCGGCCAGAGCCGCTCGACCTCGATCGTGTGGTGGTGGTGCAGGAAGTGGTCGAAGTCGGCCCAGCTGCGCTCGAGCGCCCTGACCAATGCCCGCCGGGGCGGGCCGGCCGGCATGGACGCCAGCAGGTGCAGGCCGTCCTCGAGACGATCGAGGTCGCGGCGGAAAGCATCGTGGATCAGGTACATCATCGTGACGTCGGCGCGCGTCTTCAGCGCGGTCATGGCCACCCCCATCAGGCATGCGTCGTGTGTCCCTTAGGAGGGGTGCGGCCGGCGCCGTGATACGTCAAACGTCCAGAGTGCTCTGCGCCGCGAGGTGTGCGAACTCGACGCCGTGCTCGGCGCCGATGCGCGTGACATGGCCCTCGACGAAGAACAGGCCTCGATCGTTCAGCATCCCGTCGTGGATCTGGATCGCCTTCGGCGCGCGAACCGATACGACGAAGTCGATGACGTCCGCCGTACTCGACCACGGACCGTGGATCGGCACGAGCAGTGTCTGCACCTGCTTGGTCGGCACGATCACCGAGTCGCCGGGGTGGTACACCGCACCGTCGATCAGGTAGCAGTTGTTCTGCACGACCGGCACGGTCGGGTGCAGCAGACCGTGCTGGCCGCCGAACGTCTCGACCGCGAAACCGACCGCCTCGAACGACTCACCCGGCGCGACGGCGACGACCTGCTCGCCGAGGTCGCCGAGCGATGCCGCAACGCCGGACGGCGCCCAGATGCGCAGCGTCGGGTCGGCGCCGGCGGCCGAGCGCACCGCGTCGACGTCGAGGTGATCGGGATGTTCGTGGGTGATCAGCACCCCGCCGGCGCCGTCGAGCGCGGCATCGGTCTCGGACAGCGTGCCCGGGTCGATCACCAGCGAGCGGTCGCCGTCGTCGAACCGCACGCACGAGTGCGAGTACTTGGTCAGCCGGGTCATGCGACGTCCTCCCGGACCATCTCGAGCAGGCGCTCGAGCCGGCGCACGGTCTCGGCGTTGGTCGGCGTGTAGACGAGCATTCGCATGCCGGGGCGTGGGTTCAGCCAGGTGCTGACTGCCTCGAATCGCAACGTCCCGACGTACGGATTGCGGATCTGCTTCGCCTTGGTCACGACGGCGCTGACCTCGTGCCGGTCCCACAACGCGGAGAACTCGGGCGACGCGGCGCGCAGCCGTCGCAGCAGGGACTTCCACGCAGGCTCGGCGACGTGCTCGGCCATCTGTGCGCGGAACTGCGCCACCATTCGCGCCGCCGCGCCATCCCAGTCGACGATCGTCTTGCGCCACGTCGGATGCGTGAACAGCAGCCACATGCAGTTGCGATCCTCGGGCTCAATCGCGTCGATGTCCGTGATCAACCGGGCGTATGCCTGGTTCCAGGCCAGCAGCTGGTACTTGCCGTCCTGTACACAGACCGGGAACGGCAGGAACTTTTCGAGCATCGAGCGCATCGCGGGTGTCACCTCGGCGCCGTCCGGATCGGCCGACTGCTCGGCGGCGCCGGCGAGGGTGTACAGGTGCGCGCGCTCGTCGCGGTCGAGCATCAGGCTGCGCGAGATCGCCTCGAGCACCTGGTCGGACACCTTGATGTCGCGCCCTTGCTCGAGCCACGTGTACCAGGTGACGCCGACGCCGGCCAGCTGCGCGACTTCCTCGCGGCGCAGGCCCGGCGTGCGCCGGCGTCCGCCCGTCGGCAGGCCTGCCTGGGCCGGCGTTATCCGCTCGCGCCGGCTGCGCAGGAACGCCGACAGTTCCGAGCGGCGTACCGCGTCCGGATCGGAGAGCATCTTGCGCGGAGCGGCCACACTCACAGTCGTCACATCCCTAGAAACGGTTAGCTTTTATACCTGGATAAGCAGGCTTCTGGTACCAGGTTAGCCGACGGCGCATGGTGGTCGACATGACCGCACAGCTAGACGCAACACGTACCGGCACCGTCGTCGGCGAATCCGCACGTCCGGCCGCGCCGCCTGCCGCACTGAGCCCGATCGGCCTCATCGTGCTGCTGTGCGGCGCGTTCCTGCCCATCCTCGACTTCTTCATCGTCAACGTCGCGCTGCCGACGATGAACAGCACCCTGCACGCGTCCGCGCCGATGCTCGAGCTGGTCGTCGCGGGTTACGGCGTCGCGTACGCGCTGATGCTCGTCGTGGGCGGCCGGCTCGGCGACGCGCTCGGGCGCCGGCGGATGTTCGTGTTCGGCCTCGTCGGATTCACCATCTCGTCCCTGCTGTGCGGCATCGCGCCGAACATCGAGGTGCTGGTCGTGGCCCGGATCGCCCAAGGCCTCTCGGCGGCGATGAGCCAGCCGCAGGTGCTCGCCACGTTCCAGGCGACGCTGGACGGCCCCAAGCGGGCACGGGCGATCGGCATGTACGCGGCGGTCGGCGGAATCGCGGCGTCGATCGGCCAGTTGCTCGGCGGCGTGCTCGTGAACGCCGACATCGCCGGGCTGTCGTGGCGGCCGATCTTCCTGGTGAACGTCCCGGTCGGCGCGGCGGTCCTCTACCTCACCCGGCGCCACGTCCCGGCGACCCGCTCCCCGCATCCGGCAAGCGTCGACCTGCCCGGCACCACCCTGCTCGGCATCACCCTGATCGCGCTGCTCATCCCGCTCACCGAGGGCCGGACCATGCACTGGCCGCTGTGGATGTGGGTGCTGCTCACGGTGGCGCCCGTGGCCGCGGTCGCCACGGCCGTTGTCGAGCGAAGCACCGAGCGCGGCGGCGGCACCCCGCTCATCCCGCCGTCGCTGGTCAGCGTCCGCTCCATGCGGCGCGGGCTGACCCTGGCCGTCGCCTTCTTCATGGGATTCGGCGCGTTCATGTTCGTCTTCGCGCTCACCGTGCAGAACGGCCTGCACGAGAGCGCGCTGCAGTCAGGTGTCGCGATCACGCCGATGGCGGTGGCTTTCTTCGTCGGCTCGCTCGTCGCACCACGACTGATCGCCCGCTACGGGCGCCTTGTCGTGACGTCGGGGCTGGCACTGCAGGCGGTCGGGCTGGTGTGGCTGATCGCCACGGTGCGTTCTGACTGGCCGCACGTCAGCGCTCTGGACATCACGCCCGCCATGGTGATCGCCGGTGTGGGTCAGTCCTTCGCGCTGGTCGGCTTCTTCCGGATCGTGCTCGCGGACGTGCCGCATCGGCTGGCCGGTATCGGAAGCGGCGTGCTCGTCACGATGCAGCAAGGTTCGCTGGCGCTCGGCGTCGCGTCTCTCGGTTCGCTGTTCGTCAGCCTCGCCGAGAGTGGCGGCGCGCGTCACGCGTTCACGGTCGTGATCAGCATCCAGGTCGTGATCGCCGTCGTGTTGAGCATCGGCGCCCTGCGACTGCCCGACCCGGCGTAGTGCTGCGTTACTCCTCGTCCTCGATGTGCATCGCGGCCTCCTCGGCGCTCGACGCGTAGCCGGCGCGGCCGACGTCGGTCGCGATCTCGTCGGACTCCTCATCGGCGTGCGCACCCTCATCCGGCGCGACCAGCCGACCGGCCCGCGCATCGGGCTCGTCGTCCGACCAGTTCTCCGTGCCGACGTCCGGCTCCTCCTCGGCGAGCAACTGGTCGAGCGACTCGCCGTCACGCTGCTCATCGGCCGTCATGCCGAACCTCGTGTTGCGCGGTTCGCGGTCCGGCGGCGAGTACCCGGCGTCCAGCGGATCCTCGGTGAGGTCTCCGGCCAGCGAGTCAGCCGGATCGACCTGGTCGGCACCTTCGAATCCGCCCTCGTAGATGTCATCGCTCATTGCTCTAGCCAAGCACAGTGCTCAGGTCGTCCACGGCGGCACGATGCGCGACCCGTCCGCAAGCTCGGCTTCGAGCCCGACGCTGGTCGTCACCCAGGCGGTGACCGGCTCGTCACCGGCGTTGTCGACGCGAACCGTCGCGCCGGCTGGGAGGACCGCGGCGTCGCCGGCCGGCACGGTGCTCGCCGCCTCGTCGAGCGTCACCTCCATCGCCCCGGAGAGCACGAAGACGATCTCCTCGCGCGTGATGGTGTGCGCGACGCCGGTGCTGCCGGGCGGGACGTCGATGCGCCAAGCACACAGTTCCTGGCTGCCACGCGCGGGCGCAGCGTAGGCGGTGAAGCGCGCGCCGTGCATCTCGTGGACGACGGCGTCGGCTGATCGGATTACCGGCATGACGCTCTCCTTGGTCAAGACACTTGACCATATAGTCAAGGAGCTTGCCTAGTATGTCAAGCTGGCCCGATGAGGCAGGACGAGGCACAGGCTCTGACGGCGGCCCTGCTCGCCTCCGCGGCCGCACTGGTCGACGGCATCCAGGCCGCGGTCGCCGCGCGCGGGTACGACGACGTGCGGCCTACGCACGGGTTCGCGTTCGCCCGGCTGGCGCCGAACGGCGCGACGGTCAGCGAGCTCGCCGCCCACCTGGGCATGACGAAGCAGGCAGCGAGCCAGCTCGTCGAGGAGCTCGTCACGAAGGGTTACGTCGAGCGGCGCTCGCACCCCGACGACGCGAGGGCACGGCTCGTCGTGCTCAGCCGACGCGGCTGGGCATGCACCCGCGCGGCAGATCAGGCGGCTGCCGAGACGGTTCGCCCGTGGGCGAAGGTGCTCGGCGAGCGCCGGATGCGTGCCCTCATCGCCGACCTCGCGAAGATCGCGCCGCACGGACCGCTACGTCCCGCCGCATGGTGAGCCCGGTTCAGCCGACCGACGCGACGCCCCAGGAGCCCTTCCACATGCCGTCCGGGTCGAGCACGATCAGCCCGGAACCGGAGTTGAACGCGTCGGCGGGGCAGGTCATCGGCTCGATCGCCACGGCGGCCGCGCCGGCCAGGTCGTCGGTGGTGAACACCTGCAGGTAGCGGAACGTCTCGTCGAACCACAGCCGGGCGGTCGCTGACCCCGAGCGCACCTCCGCCACTCCCCGACCGTCCACTGTGGACAGTCCGGTGAACGCGTCGTCGTATCGCTGGGCGCCCAGCTTGCGGCCCTGCCGCAGGTCGTAGGGCGTACCGCCCACCGCCCGCTCGCCGACGGGCAGCAGCGCCTCGTCCGTGACGATCCGCTGGTCCGCGTCGACGCGCACCACCGCCTCGTCCAGCCGGCCGCCCTGCAACGACAGGTACGGATGGAAGCCCATGCCGAACGGGGCCGCCGTCGCTCCCTGGTTACGCACTACGGCCGTCACGGCAAGGCCCTGATCCGGATGCAGCGCATAAGTGAGCTCGACGCGCAGCTCGAACGGCCAGCCCGCTTGGGGCGGGATGTCGACGGCGAGCGTGACGGCAGCGGCTTCGACGGCCATCGGCGCCCAGCGGATCCAGCGGGCCAACCCGTGCGTGGCGTTCGCGCGCGATATCTCGGTGATCGGCAGCTGGTGGGAATGCCCGGCGAACGTGTACTGCCCGCCGCGCAGCCGGTTCGGCCACGGGACCAGCACGGAACCCGCCGCTTTCGGCGGCAGCTCGTCCTCGCCGTAGGACGCGAGCACGTCCGCGCCGGCGAAAGTACAGCGCCGCAGCCCGCCGCCGATCTCCACGACGGTCGCCTCGTAGTCGCCCGCGCTGATCGCGAACTGCTTGCCAGTGAGCGCCATGGGACGCGACGCTAGACCGTCACGGTTCGATCAGCGCCGCAGGCTCGGCCGGCGTGGCGGCATAGCGCCAGAAAGGCCGCACCGCGAGCGCGGCGACGATCACCACCGCCATGCACGCGATTCCCCCACCGACCCACGAGAACGTCGCGCTGGTCGCTGCCGCGGTGGCACCGGCGCGCAGATCGCCCAGGCGCGGGCCGCCCGCGACGACGGCGATGAAAACGCCCTGCATCCGCCCGCGCATCTCGTCCGGGGCATACGTCTGCAGGATCGTCTGCCGGTACACGGCACTGACCAGGTCCGCGGCGCCGGCGAGGGCGAGTAGCGCGACGACCAGCCACAACTGCCGGGCCAGCCCGGAGATCGCGACGCACGCTCCCCAGCCGACGATGGCGACGGTCAGGGCGACACCCTGCCGGCGCACCCGTCCGATCCAGCCGCTCGAAACGCCCGCTACGACCGCGCCGATCGCGATCGCCGCGTACAGCGGCCCGACGACGCCGTGGAAGCGCTCGTCGGCGACTTCGGGGTACAGCGAGCGCGGCATCGCCAGCACCATCGCCACGATGTCGACGCCGAACGACATGACCAGCACGGGGCGTCCCGCGATGAAGCGCAGGCCGTCGACGACCGATCGGAAACCGGCCCGGCCGAGCGAGCCGGCGGGCTTCATCGGCGGCAGCCGGAACGCCGAGTAGAGCGCGGCGAGAAACAGCAGTGCGTCGATGGAGTACGCGTACTCGAAGCCGTGGTGCAGCGACACCAGCACCCCAGCGAGCAGCGGCCCGATCACCTGGCCGACGTTGCCCACCGTGAAGTTCAGCGTGTTCGCGGCCGGCACCAGGTCGGTCGGCACGATCCGCGGGATGATCGCGCCACGCGTGGACGACGCCACCGCGAACGCACCCGACTGCACGACGACCAGCCCGAGGATGAGCGCGACGCTGCGGACGTCGAGCAGCGTCTGCACCAGCAGCGCGAGCGTGACCAGCCAGGTGCCGACGGACGACCACAGGTAGAGGCGGCGCCGGTCCATGGTGTCGGCGATCGCGCCGCCGTACAGGCCGAAGACCACGATCGGAACCAGGCCGGCCAGCCCGACGAAGCCCACGTACAGCGACGAGCGCGAGATCGAGTACACCTGCACCGGCACTGCCACCTGGGTCAGCATCGAGCCGACGAACGCCGTGCCCTGACCGATCAGCAGCCGCCGGTACGGGACGATCCGCAGCGGGCGGGTGTCGACCGCATGGTGCCGCAGCAGCCCGCGGACTCCGGCACGGTTCTGGTCGCCCAGCGTCATATAGCCACCTGGGCGACCAAAACCGGTGTCAAGGAGCGAGCCGCTCGACGATCCAACTCCCGTCGACGAGCCGGTGCCGCAGCCGGTCGTGCAGCCGATCAGGACGTCCCTGCCAGAACTCGACCGTCTCCGGCCGCAGCCGGTAGCCGCCCCAGTTCGGCGGCGCGGGCACGTCCATTCCGGCGAACCGGTCAGCGACAACTCGCACTTGCTGTTCCAGCTCCGCGCGGGACGCGACCACCGAGGATTGAGCCGATGCCCACGCCGCGAGCTGCGACCCGCGCGGACGCGTCGCGAAATACTGCTGCGTCTCGGCGCGCGTCACTCGCTCGACGGGGCCGGCGAGCCGCACCTGCCGCTCCATCGGCAACCACGCGAATACTGCGGCGGCATAAGGGGATTGTGCGAGATCGCGCGCCTTGGCCGAGTCGTGGTTCGTGTAGAAGACGACGCCCCGCTCGTCGAGTTCCTTGACCAGGACGGTGCGGACGGACGGCCGGCCCGCGTCATCGACGGTGGCGACCTGGATGGCGTTCGGCTCGACGACGGCTGGATCGGCAACGGCCGCATCGAACCAGGCGCGCAGTTCGTCGTGCCAGCTGGTCCGCCGCGCCTCATCGCCGAGCTCAGCGGCTCGATAGTCGCGGCGCAGGTCGGCGGGATCGGTCACTCCGCCGATCCTCTCACCCGGCCCTCGATCCCACAGGCCGATGTG
>WNGE01012931.1_pt1 | contig 11678 bp, 8 predicted proteins | sample 5400651 | NCBI WGS metagenome assembly WNGE01 (sample SAMN13153370, study PRJNA577476) | soil metagenome | isolation source: 60 cm soil or saprolite under grassland replicate 2 | place: USA:California | collected 2016-06-15 | reverse complement strand
GATTCAAATTGCCAAAAAGCGGCATGCGCAGTTTGAAGCTATCAATGAGGAATCGCCCGCGACGCGTGCGGCCAATGAATTTGTAAGTGGTTACCGCAGCCACCACGACCCCGAGCACAACAAGGCCATGGTCCTTCACCAAGCCACTCGCTCCGATAACAAACCGAGTGACGGGCGGCAGCGGTTTGTCGCCGAGCATCTCGTGGAAAATCGTTTCGAACTTCGGTACAATGAAGACGAGAAGAAAACACAGGATGCCCACGGCCATTGTCATCACGATTATCGGATAGACCATGGCCGATATAATTTTGTTTTTGATCTTGGTGGCCTTCTCCTGAAATTCGGACAGCCGGTTGAGCACGAGCTCAAGCACGCCGCCGACCTCGCCAGCCTTGACCATGTTGACGTACAGGTCATTAAAGACCCGCGGATGCAGGGCCAGCGCGTCGGAAAATGTGCTACCGCTCTGCACGGAGTCCGCGACTTTGTTGATCGTCTTTTTCAGCAACTTGTCCCGCTCCTGCCTCGACAGAACGTTCAAGCTTCTTAGCAACGGCAACCCGGAATCAATGAGCGTCGCCAGTTGACGAGTAAAGATCATCAGAATTTTCCCCTTAACTTTTCTGCGCTGGAAGAGAACAATGCCTTTTTTCGCGCGCGGTTTCGTTACGCCCGCCATCTTCGCTGCGCGCTGGCGAGCTTCTTGGCCGTCGGGACTACTTAATGCCTCTTCGATAACGCTCGTCGGAAAATAGCCGGCCTGGCGCAATTGAGTGATTGCTGCATTCGTAGATGCGGCCTCAACCAAGCCGCTCGCTTCCTGTCCGCGAGTATCGAGAGCTACGTAGTTATATCGTGGCATGAGGGGGTATTAGCGAGGTAAGGATTTATGCGATTTAGTGGAAAAAGCAACCTGCCTCTTCAACCGCTGCCCGCTTTGCGACAGATGCTGCTCTCTGTACTCAGACCCGATATTGTTTACAGTTCCGTCCTTATGGTGATAGCGAAATGCGAGGATGCGAGATCGGTGCACTACCAAAAGATGCGAATGCGCTACGTGTATCTCAGCACTTCTTCAATGGTGGTGTCACCAGCGAAGATGCTGCGCAAGCCGTCCTGGCGCAGCGTCACCATTCCGAGCTCGATGGCTTTTTGCTTCAGGGTGACCGTTGGTGCGCGCTCATTGATCAATTCACGAAGCGGGTCGGTAATTCTCAGAAGCTCGTAAATCCCTTTTCGCCCTTTGTAGCCGGTGTTGTTACACGCGTCGCAGCCTTTCCCATAAAAGAATTGTTTCTCCCCAATGTCTTGCCGAGAAATCCCCAATTCCGCCAGTAATGTGTCGCTCGGCATATAAGTCGCACGGCATTGGCGACAGATGCTGCGCAGCAGTCGCTGGCCAAGCACGGCTTCCAGGGTTGAGGAAATCAGGAATGGTTCCACGCCCATGTCGACCAAACGCGTGATCGCCCCTGGCGCGTCGTTGGTATGCAACGTGGTGAAAACCAGGTGGCCGGTAAGAGACGCCTGAATTGCAATTTGGGCGGTCTCAAGATCGCGTGTCTCGCCGATCATGATGCGATCTGGGTCCTGGCGGAGGAACGACCGCAAGACCCGCGCAAACGTCAGACCGATGCCTTCGTTCACTGGGACTTGCACGATACCTTCCAGGTCATACTCGACCGGCTCTTCGGCAGTGAGTAGCTTCGAATCGATGGTGTTGATCTTGCGCAAGCAGGAGTAAAGCGTTGTTGTTTTTCCGGAGCCGGTTGGTCCGGTCGCGATGAAGATGCCGTTCGGTCGCTCGATCATTTCGAGCAGAAAATCATAAATGTAATCAGGCATCCCTAACGCTTCGAGATCGAGATTGACGATGCTGCGATCGAGCACGCGCAGCACGAGGCTCTCGCCAAATTGGGTTGGCAGGGTCGAGACTCGAAGATCGACACTGCGCCCGGCGATCTGCTTCTGGATGCGACCATCCTGCGGTAGTCGTCTTTCCGCGATATTCATATTTGCCATGACCTTCACTCGCGAAATCACCGGCAGGGCAAGGTGACGTGGTGGCGGGGACATTTCGTAAAGCGCGCCATCGACGCGGTAGCGAATTTTGAATTCGTTCTCGAACGGTTCGAAGTGAATGTCACTCGCCCGGTCCTGAATTGCCTGGTAAAGAATTAGATCGACAAAGCGAATGATGGGTGTCGTGTTCGCTTCCGCTTCAACTGCAGCTTCGCCGTCCTGTTCGCGCAGTTGCAGAAGCTCACCAGCTTCGCCAAGCTGCTTGAGAACTTCCTCCATGCTCGTCGTGTCGCTGCCGTAATACTGCTTGATCTGTTCTTCGATTTGATCGGGCGGCGAAACGACGACTTGAATGTCTTTACCGAGCGCAAAATGAAGGTCCTCTGCGGTGTGGAGATCAAACGGATCGGTCAGCGCAATTCGCAACGTGTTTCCACTCAGCTCAACTGGAAGAGCGCCGTGTAACCGGGCCAGCCCACTCGGAATCAAGCGCAAAATTTCCGGCTCAATGTCGCGTTCGCTCAGTTCGACGAAGTCGGTGCCAAGGCCGTTGGCAATCGTCTGATAAAAGCCGGGTTCGTCGATGAAGCCACCATCCAACATCGCCTGCGCGACCGTTTTTCCGTTCAACTCGACTTCGCTCAGCACGTCTTCTGCTTGTGAAGGCTGGAGTACGTGCTGCTCGACAAAAAATTCGGCGAGCTGTTTTTCGGTCATGGATTCATTGAAACGTTAAATTTGTTAAATCGACTAGCTCACGTCTCCCACCGTGATGGAGATGACTTCCTCCGCAGAAGTGAGCCCGGCGAGCACCTTGCGCACGCCGTCTTCGCGCAACGTTCGCATACCCAGTTCGCGGGCTCGCTGCCGCAGGACAAAGGTTGAGGTGCGTTTGTTGATCATGTGGCGCACCTCATCATCAATTACGAAATTTTCGAATATGCCCATTCGTCCTTTGTAGCCAATTTGACGGCACTCTTCGCATCCGACTGGCTTCATTACCTGCGCGTCAGACACCTGGCCGGGCTCAATTCGGAGCGCGCGCAACTCGGTGTCGGTGAGTTCGCCCGGTTGTTTGCAGTTGTTACATAGGCGCCGGATGAGCCTTTGCGCCATGACTGCGCGCACCGAGGATGCAACCAGAAACGGCTGTACGCCGAGATCGATCAAACGCGCCACGGCAGAGGGCGCGTCATTGGTGTGCAGTGTGCTAAAAACAAGGTGCCCAGTCAGGCTGGCATTCGTGGTTACCTGCACCTGGTTGATGCCGGTCATCTGATATTCAATCGGTTCCTCCACGGTAATGATCTTGCGGTCCGGTTTGTTGATATAATTGAGACAGGCGTAAAGCGTGGTCGTCTTGCCGGATCCGGTAGGCCCGGTAACGAGGAGAATGCCATCGGGTAGTCTGAGCAGGCGCTCGAAAGTTTCCTGGTCGTCAGAAAGAAATCCAAGCTCCGGCAAGCCGAGCTTTAAGCTGGATTTATCCAGTATGCGCATGACGATGCTCTCGCCATGATTCGTAGGAATGGTTGAGACGCGAAGATCGATGGGCTTTTTTTTGATCTTCACCTGGATGCGACCATCCTGCGGCAAACGTTTTTCTGCGATGCTCATGGAGCCGGTCATGATCTTGAGGCGGCTGATAATGGCTGATTGCAAACGCTTCGGTGGCGCTTGCATTTCCTGCAGTACGCCATCAATCCGAAACCGAACGCGAAATTTTTTGTCTAGCGGCTCGAGATGAATATCACTCGCACCTGCACGGTGCGCCTCGATCAGCAACATGGAAACGAGCCTGACAATCGGCGCATCTGCTTCATCGACTCCGGTCGCTTCCGCGCCATCGCCAAATTCCAAACCTAGATCGATATCTTCTCCAATTTTTTTCTGCAGGACGTCCGCGGCTTCATCGGCTGTGCCGTAGTATTTGATCAATGCTTCGCGAATTTTCTTTGGACTGGTGCAAACCAATTCCAGTTCGCGTTGCAGCAGGAAACCCAGGCTGTCTATTGTGTCGATGTCCAACGGGTTGCCCACTGCGACTACGAGCCCGGTTTCGCCGAAAGCGACGGGGATTACTTTGAACCGGCGCGCATCTTCTCCGCGGATCTGGTTGATGACGTGCGGCGGAATCACCATGGAAGAGATGTCAATCCAATCCATCTGCGCTTGCGCGGCGAGTGTGCGTGAGACTTCCGCGTCGGAAACGGTTCCGTCGTTGACCAGAACGTCGATTACGCCAGGCTCACCGTTTAGGCGCGAACGGGCACCGTCGATTTGGTGGCGTGTGACGAGTCCTCCTTCTTCGAGGACTCTGAGGACGTACTCTTCGTTGTGTTGCACCGGGGAGAGAGGATGACCGAGCTCCCAGTTTACTGCAAATCGCTGCTATTTCCACCCGATAGCCGAAATGTGGGGAGCGCGCGTGTCTCGCGTGCTGGTTTCGGCGTCGCGCCGAAACAATCTTTCCTTTGTGTTCCGGCCGAAGTTAACAGAACCGAGCCGAAAAAAAGTTCGCGATCGCGAAGACGCGCTCGCCCATCACGCGGGACGTGTGCGCTCCCCAGACTAGATCATTCGACGGTTACGCTTTTGGCGAGGTTGCGTGGTTTATCGACGTCGCGTCCCAGTTCGACGGCTAGATGATATGCGAGAAGCTGAAGTGGGACGACATTCAGAATAGGCATCACGTAGTCGGGCGCTTCCGGCAGCACGATAATTTCGTTGGCAATCCCTTTGAGATGTTTCGCGCAATTTCCGCTTGTCAGCGCGATGATGGGGCCCTTGCGAGCTTTGACTTGCTCGATGTTGTTCACGTTTTTTGAAAACACTGAGTCATCCGGCGCGATAAACACAGAGGGTAAATCAGAACGAATCAGCGCGATGACACCGTGCTTGAGTTCAGCGCTCGGGTGCCCCTCGGCAAATAGATACGTAATCTCCTTCATTTTCAGAGCGCCTTCGAGAGCGATGGGAAAGTTGAACTGCCTCCCGAAGAACAAAAAGCCATTTGCACTGGCATATCTTTTGGCAATTGCCTTGATTTGATCGTTCAGGTCCAGAACCGCGTCGATCTGTCCGGGCAATGCTTCCAGAGCTTCGATAACGCGACTTCCTTCAGCCGTGGAAAGATTGCGCATGCGCCCGAACAGCAGACCGAGCAGCGCGAGAATAACAAGCTGCGACGTGAACGATTTTGTGGCCGCTACACCGATCTCCGGTCCAGCGTGCATGTATACTCCGCCGTCGCTTTCGCGCGCGATCGTGCTGGCGACGTTGTTGCAAATTCCGAGGGTGCGAAAGCCTTTGCGCCGGCTTTCACGTAGCGCACCCAACGTATCCGCAGTTTCGCCGCTCTGGCTGATGGCAAACACCAACGTCTCCGGAGTCATCGGCGTATTCCGATGACGGAACTCGCTCGCGTAATCGACTTCGGTCGGGATGTTCGCCACTCGCTCAATCAAGTATTCGCCGACTCTACCGGCATGCAGGGCCGTGCCGCAGCCGGTGAGAACGATGCGTCCTACATCGCGCAGTTCAGGCGGTGCCATGTTCAAGCCACCGAGTTTTGCTGTGCATTCCTCAGCGTTGAGACGGCCGCGCATCGCATCACGCACCGTGTTTGGTTGCTCAAAGATTTCCTTGAGCATGTAGTGGGGATAATCACCCTTCCTGATGTCTTCGGCTGTGAACTCGACTTTGCTGACGGGATGCTCGGTGCTGTCTCCGGCGAGCGAAGTGATCTCGAACTTCTCCGGCCCCGCTGCCACCACATCGAAGTCGTTCAAGTAAACCGCGTCGCGGGTGTAAGCGACAATTGCGCTCACATCGCTGGCCAGAAAATTTTCGCCGTTGCCAACGCCGAGCACGAGGGGACTTCCACGGCGCGCGCCGATCATGAAATCCGGCACATCAGCATGGACCAGCGCGATGCCGTATGTGCCGATCACCTGTCGAAGCGCCGTACGAACAGCGTCAAAAAGGCGGGCCTTTTTTCCGGGAGCGTCTACGGTGCTGGCGCACGAGTCGTCGTAGATTTTCCCAATCAGATGCGCGAGCACTTCGGTGTCGGTCTCGGAACGAAAGCTCGTATCGCCGTTGCGAACGAGCTCATCTTTTAGTGTCTGATAATTTTCGATTACCCCGTTATGGACCAAGGCCAGCTTGCCACTGGCATCGAAATGCGGATGCGCGTTTTCGTCGTTCACCTTGCCGTGCGTGGCCCAACGCGTGTGGCTGACGCCCAGCGAGCCTGATACCGGTTGCTTCCGCACTAATTTTTCAAGCGCCGCAATGCGTCCCGCACATTTGCGCGTCTCCAGACGTCCTTTCTCAACGATAGCGAGGCCCGCTGAATCGTAGCCTCGGTATTCAAGGCGACGCAGCCCATCCAATAAGATTGGTGTCGCCTTAGCCCGCCCAACGTAGCCAACAATTCCACACATGTTTCAGAACTGTAGCGGCGGGCGTGCCGCCCGCAACGATTACAAAAGCTCGGCTTAGTTCTTGCTTGGACTACTCTCTAACGGCGGCTGCATGACGCAAAAAAAGTTGCCGCAAACTGTGGCCGCCAGATTATTGATTGATAACGATGCAGCCGCAGCGCGATTCAGTTCCGAAAAATTCAATCCCGAAAGTGGACGGGGCACTGCCACCCGGCACACTGCAGCGAACACTCGCGATCATTATGGGCGGCGGCGCTGGCACCCGTTTGTTTCCGTTGACGAAGGATCGCGCCAAACCGGCCGTTCCTCTCGGAGGCAAATATCGCATCGTCGATATTCCGATCAGCAATTGCCTCAACTCCGGGCTGCGCTCGATCTATGTGTTGACCCAGTTCAACAGCATGTCGCTACATCGGCACATTCAGGCCAGCTACAAGTTCGATAATTTTTCGCGCAGCTTTGTGGACATTCTCGCCGCTCAACAAACGCCTGCTGGCTCGCAATGGTATCAGGGGACTGCCGACGCGGTACGGCAAAACATGCGCTACTTCCTCGAACGGCCGTATGATTATTATCTCATCCTAAGCGGCGACCAACTCTACCGGATGGATTTCCGAGCGCTGCTGCATCAGCACATTCGATCGGGCGCGGATATTACACTGGCAACCAAACCAGTAGCGCGGCGTTACGTTTCTGAGTTTGGGATCATGCAAAGCGACGTCGATCGCCGGATCACCGGCTTCATTGAGAAACCCGCCGATGAATCGGCATTGCAGGAAATGAAGATGAGCCGCGAATTGCTCCGCGCCATCGGTTCCAATGAAGAAGAGGAATTGTTTCAGGCGTCGATGGGCATTTACGTTTTTAATCGAAACGTACTGATCGAATCGTTAACGAACGATCTGTTCGATTTCGGAAAACACATTATCCCGGCATCCATCAGGGATCGGCATGTCAGCGCGTTCATCTTTAAGGGGTATTGGGAAGACATTGGAACGATCCGTGCGTTTTATGAAGCGAATCTGGACCTCACCGATGTCGTGCCAGAATACAGCTTCTTTGAACCGGAGTCTCCAATCTATACGCATCCGCGTTTTTTGCCGGGCAGCAAAATTAACGGCGCTACGCTGCGGCAGGCGATCATTTCAGATGGTTGCATCATCTCGGACGCGCATCTGGAGCGATGCGTGGTGGGGATACGCAGCGTCATTCAAAGCGGCGCGACCATCCGGAACAGCATCGTGATGGGCGCGGACTATTTTGAACTGGAACAAACCGATTCATCGCGACCGCCCATGGGCGTCGGGCGGAACTGCGTGATCGATCGTGCTATCATCGACAAAAACGCGCGCATTGCCGATGGCGTGGTGATCACGCCCGAAGGTAAACCCCAAAACTTCGACGCAGACAACTACTTCATTCGCGACGGCATCGCCGTGATACCAAAAAACGCCATTATCCCAGCCGGTTTCTGGATTTGATCGCGGCTACAGCTTTGTGCTGTTATCGTCTGTCGGTCATCGCTTGGAACTGCCCGCCTGTTTCCCAAGCCTCCTGCTTGTTCCATGGCATCGTTGATTCGTAATGAGCGTCGGGATCTTTAACCAGGGCAGTATCGTGCTGCGTCGCGCATGAAGTCATGGTTATGACTAACGCACACAGCAGAACAGGGACGACGATTGCTCGAAGGTTATGGACTTGTGCCAGCATAAATCACATTGTCTCCGGGTTGTACTTGGACGCCACGCGCCAAACTGTTGGTGATGATATCGCCGATGGCGGTCGCCGGTTCAACTGAAGAAATACGAATTTTTCCAATCAGCGTGCCATCCCGCAGGACGAGCATTTCGGAGTTCGTCTCGACCCCGTTGCGAGCACCCAGATTCAGTACCACGAAATTGTAGGCCTGATTGTACGCCAGCACGGTGCCGTGCACACCGGCGCGATGGGGACTGACAGTTTCTCGCTGGAGGCCGCCGGTTTCACGCCGTTTTTTCGTTTCCTTCGGCTGTGATGTACGTTCTTGCGTCTCGTGAATTTTTTCGGCGAGGAGAGCTTTTTCTTTTTCCGCGCTGTCGAGCTGACGGCGGAGATCATCGACTTGCGACTGCAACTCGGTGGTCTGCGCCCCCTCGGTAGGCGAACTGCCAGCAACTGGAGGATTAGCGTTCTTACTCGCTTCTACTGCGGCTTTTTGCAGAGAAGCAATCTCTTGCTGATTGGCATCCAACTTCGCTTGCAGATCGGCTTTCTCTTTTTGAACTTGCGCCAGGTCTGCTTCGGCTTTTGCCGCGCGATTTTCTGCTTCAGCGACTTTGCTCTGCTGTTCTGCTCCGGCTGTGTCACCCGTTTGCGCATTCAGTGCCTGCTGCGCATGACGGCGCTCAGCTGCATCGCGCGCGACCTGCGCATTCGTGGCATTCGTGCGGAGCGCTTTCACTTTTTGGATATTCAAAAATCCAAAAAGCGCCGCGAGAACTAGGAAAACAATGGTAAGTCCGCTCACGGTCCTCTGCGTTGCCGTGGAAAACACCCACTCCCGGTTCGCCATCGGCGTCCTTTTTAACAACCAATGGTTCGTGAATGCAATTGCAATTTCGCCCTGACGGCCGGAGGAACCATTGAACCTGAATTGCGTTTCTCGATGTTTCAATCGATAGACACTACGTGGGACAACAGCATCGTATACGAGCCAAGCGCAAGCGACGACGAGCTTATTTACAGCGCAAGACGGTAGCGCTGCGAGCCAGCGCGACGCGACCGGCGCCGAGTAAGCAGCCGGCAAAAAAGGAGTCCGCGCCAACGGAGTAGTTTTGATTCACTGATTGTGTAACGCCGGCTGAGGATCTCAGACTCTCGAAATGCCGGAAAGCACTCGTTATCTGATCGTCGACGGGCACAGCATTATTTTTGCGTGGCCAGAGTTGCGCAAGCTTCACGCGCGCCGTTCCTCGCTGGCACGCGAAGCGTTACTCAAACAGTTGCGCAATTACCAGGATTGGACTGGCGTGGCGGTGGTGATCGTTTTCGATGGAAAAGGTCAACAAATCGACGCAAGTTCTGAGCCGGGCGACGTGCAAATTTTCTATTCGCGGAGCGGCCAACCAGCCGATTCGATCATCGAGCGATTGGCGAGCAAATACGCAAAGCGGTTCGAGCTGATGGTAGCCACCTCCGATATGATGGAAGCGCAGACCGTGCAGGCATGCGGCGCAGAGTGGATCTCCCCCGAAGGGCTGCGGGCGCTTCTAGGCAGTAATCGTAAACCGCTGTAGGCAGGACTGACGCCTGAAAAAATTAGATTGTCGCAGCCCACACAGTGGTCTGCCGAGATTAGAGGCCCAATTTTTTCTCGATCTCTTTTACGCGCCCAAAAAGTTTTCCGAGTCTGTGGATCCAGGCGATTTGTTGCTTCGCCTCTCCAAGCGGAACCGCAGGAGACCCGAACCAAACGCCTCCCGGAAGGCTCTTCGAGACGCCGCTTTGCGCGCCAATCGCCGTGCCGTCGCCAATTTCGAGATGGCCCACAATGCCAACCTGGCCTCCCATCATGACACGTTCGCCCACGCGCGTACTCCCTGAGATTCCGGTCTGCGCCACGATCACGGAATTTTTTCCGATCACGACGTTGTGCGCAATTTGAACGAGATTGTCGATCTTTACGCCTTCCTGGATCCACGTCCGGCCAAATCGCGCGCGGTCGACGGTGGTATTCGCGCCGATCTCGACATCATCATCGATCTGAACGATCCCGAGTTGTTGAATCTTTTCCTGTCGGCCATCAACCATTTCAAAACCGAAACCATCCGCACCGATCACCGCGCCGCTGTGAATGATCACTCGTGAACCAATGCGGCTTCGCTCCCGAATGGTCACTCGCGGATAAATCAGACACGCGGGTCCGATCACCGTCTCATGGCCGATGTAACTTCCAGCACCGATGATTGTGTCATCGGCAATTCTCGCGCCGGATTCGATCACCGCATGTGGTTGAATTGATACGCATTTTCCGATCTGTGCGCTTGGATCAACAACCGCGGTTGGGTGAATCCCAGGCGCAAATGCAATTGCCTTAGGTGCGAATTTGAGCACGACTTGCTCAAATGCCTTGGTTGGATTTGCAACGCGAATCTGAGCGAGAGTGATCGGTTCAGTGAAATCGGGTGGAACAAAAACTGCCGATGCGCGCGTTTTGCGCAGCAGCGCAACGTATTTTCGGTTTGCGAAGAAGCTGATTTCTCCGGGAGTCGCGTCGCCCAGTGATGCCGCGCCCATAATCTGCAGCGATGGATCACCCACCAGTTCGCCACCGGACGTCGTCGCCAGTTGTTGCAAAGTGAAAGTCATGTACGGAGGTTAACATCCTACCGACTGCGCAAGTCAAATTACCAGCGTGATTCTAGTAATTAGCGTCTAGCCGGATTTCGCCTCTCCCTTCGCAAGGGAGAGGGTAGGGTGAGGGTTTTCCGACCGTTGAGCGAGTGGCGACGATTGAAGACCCCTGACCTCAATCCTCTCCCCGTCGGAAGGGGAGAGGCGAACTTGGCCTTAAGCTGTTTGCCGGACGAAGGGAAATCACGATCACCGCATTGACGGCCTTTTAGCGCGAATCTACATTTTTGTTCCAGCGCGGCGGACGCTTTTCGATGAAGGCCTGCACGCCCTCGAGCGCTGCTTCGTCCATCATGTTGCAGGCCATGGTCTGACTCGCTGCTTCATACGCCGCCGCGATGCCCAGTTCGGCTTGCCTGTAAAAAAGCTCCTTTCCCATTGCGACTGCGGCGCGCGGTTTGCTGACGATGGCAGCGACTAGTCTCTCAAGTTCCACGTCGAGCTGCTCGGGTTCCGCAATGCAATTGATCAACCCATAGGTCTTCGCTTCTTCGGCACTGATGAATTCTCCAGTAACCAACATCTCGAATGCGACTTTACGCAAAACGTTGCGCGAGAGCGCCACACCCGGCGCGGAGCAAAAGAGACCGAGATTCACCCCGCTCACGGCGAATTTTGCTGTGCTCGCCGCGACAGCGAGGTCGCACATCGCCACCAGTTGGCAACCCGCCGCAGTCGCGATTCCCTGGACGCGCGCAATCACGGGCACCGGTAATCGTTGGATCGCAAGCATCATGTCGGAGCATTGCGCAAAGAGCTGTTCGTAGTACTCCAGTGATGGTGCTGCGCGCATTTCCTTCAAATCGTGGCCGGCGC
>WNGE01008275.1_pt1 | contig 11679 bp, 12 predicted proteins | sample 5400651 | NCBI WGS metagenome assembly WNGE01 (sample SAMN13153370, study PRJNA577476) | soil metagenome | isolation source: 60 cm soil or saprolite under grassland replicate 2 | place: USA:California | collected 2016-06-15 | reverse complement strand
CTGCGGGCAGGCACCGTGCTCGGCAAGCCGGCGGTGGCGTCGGCCAAGCCGGCCCAGGTCGTCCTGCTCGCGCCGGGCAAGGCGGCCGACACGACGCTGACCGGGTTCTCGACGTGCAACGCCAAGAACTCCGACGCCGTGCGGATCGCCCCGCCCGGTCAGCCGCAGACCGTCGACATGCCGCTAGAGCTGCGCGGTTGCTCGCTGCAGGTCGACCCGGTGTCGGCCATGACCGGCTGAGTGCCCCGCGCCTGATCGCGGCTCGTAGGCTGACCGTCCGTGAGCTACGTCGCCGCGGACGACCGTTACCAATCGACGACCTATCGGCGCTGCGGGCGCAGCGGTGTGCAGTTGCCGCTGATCTCGCTGGGCCTGTGGCACAACTTCGGCAACGACCGGCCGATCGACACTCAGCGCGCGATCCTGCGCCGGGCGTTCGACCTCGGCGTCACGCACTTCGACCTCGCCAACAACTACGGCCCGCCCTACGGCAGTGCCGAGACGAACTTCGGGCGGATCATGCGCGAGGACTTCGCGCCCTACCGCGACGAGCTGTTCATCTCGACCAAGGCCGGCTACGACATGTGGCCCGGCCCGTACGGCGAATGGGGCTCGCGCAAGTACGTGCTCGCGAGCCTCGACCAGTCGCTGTCGCGGATGGGGCTCGACTACGTCGACGTCTTCTACTCCCACCGCTTCGACCCGGACACTCCGCTCGAAGAGACGATGGGCGCGCTCGACACGGCGGTACGGTCCGGCCGCGCGCTGTACGCCGGCATCTCGTCGTACTCGCCCGAGCGCACCGCGGAGGCGGAGCGCCTCTTGCGCGAGATGGGGACGCCGTTGCTCATCCACCAGCCGTCCTACTCGATGCTGAACCGGTGGATCGAGGGCGGCCTGCTCGACACGCTCGAGGCTTCGGGCGCCGGCTGCATCGCCTTCTCGCCGCTGGCCCAGGGGATGCTCACGTCCAAGTACTTGGACGGCATTCCCGCCGAGTCGCGGATGGCCGAGAACTCGTCGCTGTCACGCGACCTGCTCACCGAGCAGAACGTGGCGCACATCCGCGCGCTCGATGCGCTCGCCCGCCGTCGCGGCCAGTCGCTCGCGCAGATGGCGCTCGCCTGGTGCCTGCGCGATCCGCGCATGACGTCGATCGTGGCCGGTGCGAGCAGCGTGGCGCAGCTGGAGGAGAACCTCGCCGCGCTGGACGGGCTCGACTTCTCCGCCGAGGAGCTCGCCGAGATCGACCGCTCTGCCGTCGAGGGCGGCATCGACCTGTGGCAGCGCAGCAGCACGTCCTAGATGTGTCGCTGCAGCAAGCTGAGGTCGGCGGCGCTGAGCCGGTCGCTCGACGTGTTGGCCTGGTGCCAGTACGGGTAGAGCAGCGGCATCGCGCTCACGTCGTCGAGCCGGGCCAGCTCGTCGGCGGTGAGCGTGACGTCCGCGGCGGCGAGGTTGTCGGCCAACTGCTCCTCGGTGCGGGCGCCGACGATCACCGAACTCACGCCGGGCTTGCCGATGACGTACGCCAACGCGATCTGCGCCGCCGAGACGCCGCGCGCTTCGCCGATCTCGACCAGCACGTCGATCGTGTCGTAGAGCTTGGCCTCGTCGCGGACGGGCGGCTCGTCCCATCCGGCGAACCTTCTCGTGCCTGCCGGGGTCTCGGCGTCGCGGCGGTACTTGCCCGACAGCAGGCCACCGGCCAGCGGGCTCCACACCAGGATGCCCAGCCCCTGATCCAGCGAGAGCGGCACCAGCTCGTACTCGGCGTCGCGGGCCTGCAGCGTGTAGTGGATCTGCTGGCTGACGAACCGCGGCAGGCCGGCTTTATCGGCAATGCCCAGCGCCTTCATCAACTGCCACGCCGCGTAGTTCGACGCGCCGACGTAGCGCACCTTGCCCGACCGCACCAGCAGGTCGAGCGCGCCGAGCGTCTCTTCTAGCGGCGTCTGCCCGTCCCACTCGTGCACTTGGTAGAGGTCGACGTAATCCGTGCCGAGGCGTCGCAGGCTCGCCTCGCAGGCCCGGATCACGTGATGCCGCGACAGGCCGGCGTCGTTGGGGCCATCGCCCATCGGCATGCGCACCTTCGTCGCCAGCAGCACGTCGTCGCGCCTGCCGCCGAGCGCCTTGCCGACGATCTCCTCCGACACACCGGCCGAGTAGACGTCGGCGGTGTCGATCAGGTTGACGCCGGCGTCCAGGCACATGCCGATCTGGCGCTGCGCACCGTCCACGTCGATCGTGCCGACCACGCTCGACCAGCCGACTCCGCCGTAGCCCATCGTGCCGAGCGTGAGAGCCGATACGCGTAACCCCGATTTGCCAAGCTGCCGATATTCCATATCGGGAAAGCCTAGCCAGCGATGCGACGATGGCTCCGTGGCGGTGGACACGGCTCGGTGGAACCACAACATCCACTACCACCCGCTGATCCTGCGAGCCGCTGCCCGGTCCGGATGCCAGCGCGCCCTCGACGTCGGATGCGGCGAGGGAATCCTGGCGCGCGAGTTGCGGCGACTCGTCCGGCACGTCTCGGCGATCGATGTCGACGAGCCGAGTATCGAACTCGCATGTCAGGCCGGCTCCGACGTGGAGTACATCGCCGGGGATTTCCTCAGCTATCCGTTTCCGCCCGACTCGTTCGATCTCGTCGTGTCGGTGGCGGCCCTGCACCATATGGATGCGGCGCGTGCCCTGGATCGGATGCGCGATCTCGTCCGCCCGGGTGGCCAACTGCTCGTGGTCGGTCTCGCGCGTGGCCGCTACCCCGCCGATCTTCCGTATGAACTGGCCGCGGCCGTGACGCATCGGCTGCATCGGCTGACGAAGCCGTACTGGGAACATTCGGCTCCGACGCTCTGGCCGCCACCTCATACCTACCGGGACGTGCGGCGCCTTGCCGGCAAGATGCTTCCCGGGGTGCGCTACCGGCGTCACTTGCTGTGGCGGTATTCGCTCACCTGGACCAGGTCCCGCGATTGAGGCCTTTCGGCCCATCACATGCGGTGCCCGCGACCGTAGCCTCCCGTGCGGGCGCATCCGCCCGGACCGGGGGGTCGCCGTGAGTACGCATCTCAACGCTTGGGCGCCAGCCGGGCTGCTGTTGGCTGTCGTGCTCGGCGTCGCCGGCTGCCAGCCGGACAAGGTCCATGCCGTGAAGACATCGCCGAGCGCCTCGCAGGCACGACCGAGCACTTCGTCGCACTCCCGCACGTCGGCGGCACACACCACGAGCAAGCACGCGACGAGCAAGCACGCCACGCCGACGACGTCGCACCGTCTCGCTCCGAAGACTACGAGCGCGTCGGCACCGAAGCCGAAGCCCACCACATCGTCGGCTAAGCCTGCGCCCGTGCGCTCGTCCCCGCAGGCGAACTGCGATTCGGCCTACCCGGACGCATGCCTGCACGACGGCATCGGCGACTACGACTGCGCCGGTGGATCCGGCAACGGACCCAACTACATCGACGGCCCGATCGACGTGCGATCGCCCGACCCGTTCGGGCTCGACGCCGACCATGACGGCCTCGGCTGCGAGAGATGACCCTCGCACCTACCGAGTTGTCATACCTGCCGTGCGTAGTGAAACGCTCAGGGTGTGACAAGTCGGAACGAGGACGACCTGCAGTCGATGCGCCGCGCGGACTTCCCGGTATTGCGGCAGATCCCGACGCGCTGGGCCGACGACGACACGTACGGTCACGTCAACAACGTGGTGCACTACCTGATGTTCGACACGGCCGTGAATGCCTGGCTGATCGAGGCGTCCGGCGTCGACATCCGCGAGTTGCCTGCGGTCGGTCTCGTCGTCGAGACGTCCTGCCGCTATTTCGCCGAGTTGCGCTTCCCGGTGGTGGTGACCGCGGGGCTGGCGCTCGAGCATCTGGGCACGTCGAGCGTGGTGTACCGGCTCGCGCTCTTCGGCGACGGCGAGCAGCCCGCGGCGGTCGGCCGCTTCGTTCACGTGTACGCCGACCGCGTCACTCGCCGGCCGGTGCCGGTGCCGCCCGAGATCCGAGCCGCCCTGGCGAGCCTTGGCTAGAGATCGACGTAGATGTCCAGGCAGTCGACCTCGACGAAGCCCATCCGGGCGTAGATGCGCGCCGCCTCGTCCGTGTCGGGATGCAGATGGGCGAGCTGGGCGCCTGCGGTGGCTCCTCGGTCGAGCAGCCACTCGGTGACGGCGCTCGCGACACCGCGCCGGCGCGCGTTCGGCAGCACCGTCACGCCGCCGACGTACAGCGCCTCGCCCGCGCGCCCGTCGCTGCGCAGCGCGTAGCCGGTGCCGACGGGCTCGCCGTCGAGCTCGGCCAGCGCGACGTCGACGTGCTCGCCGTGCAGGTGCGGCTCGATCCACTGCCGCTGCAGGTCGGCGTCGGCGGACGCGACCTGGAAGCCGATCGAGTCGATGTGCAGCACGCCGTCGAGGTCGTCCGGCCGCGCCCGCCTGATCGCGACGCGGCTTTGGCCGCCCAGCGGGCTATTTGACGCTGGGCGGCCAAAACCGTCGAGGGCGAGGCCCATCAGCCGCTTGCGGAACAGGAACCGGCCGTGCGGCCACGCGGCGCCGGCCGGCACCCGCACGCCCCACGGCACGCCGATCCCCGCGTACCACTCGCGCATCGCCTCGACATCAGCCACAGCCGGGTCGTCGACGTCTGCGTTGTTCCACTGTGGATGGTCGATGCCGCTCGCCATCAGCCGGGCTCCGCGCACCGCGGTGACCCCACCGCCGAACTCCAGCCGTAGCGTGCCCTCCATCTGCCACGCGTCTCCGTGCGCCGCCCGAACCTGCGCTGCCGTCACGATCATGCGACGGATCGTGCCAGCCGCCGTATGCGATCCCTACGCGGCGGTCCGGCGGCGCGATTTGGCTGGACGCTCAGCGCGCGCTGCGGCGATATCGGCGTCGTCCAGTCCGAGCATGTCGGCGAGTATCCGAAACTCGTCAACGTCGGTGGCACACGCGGCGATCACGTACGCGGCACGGCGACGACTGTCCGCGTGATGCGCTGCCTCGATCTCGGCTCGGGCTGCCTCCGAGTCCGACATCTTGCTGTCTCCCGATGCCCATGCGTCGATTTGGCTCGTCATGCATCAACTATTCCCGTTCGGCGGCGTCTGCTATCGGCGAACGGACGGCACGAACCTGCAGAGCAGGAGGTTGACTGCACATGACGTGCGAATACCACGACGAGCGGGGTGTCGAGCGATGAGCAGCGACGATCCGCTCGACGCGTACTCCGCAACGGTGGTGCGGGTGGCCGAGACCGTCCTGCCGAGCATCGCCAGCCTGCACGTGCGCACCCGCCGCGGACAGGGCGCCGGCAGCGCGAGCGTCATCACGTCCGACGGCTTCCTGCTCACGAGCGCCCACGTCGTCGAGGGGGCCGACGGCGCCGACGCGGCGTTCGCCGACGGAACCGAGGTTCATGCCGACGTGATCGGACGCGACGCACTGTCCGATCTGGCCGTGCTGCGGGCCCGGGGCGACGTTCCGCCCGCGCTCACGCTCGGCGACGCGGCGCGGCTACGGGTCGGCCAGCTCGTCGTCGCGCTGGGCAACCCGCTCGGCCTCGCCGGCAGCGTCACGGCGGGCATCGTCTCGGCGCTCGGCCGGTCGCTGCCGACCCGGGCGGGACGAGTCGTCGACGAGGTGATCCAGACCGACGCCGCCCTCAACCCCGGCAACAGCGGTGGCGCGCTCGCCGACAGCGACGGACGGGTGGTCGGCGTGAACACCGCGGTGGCCGGCGTAGGCGTGGGCTTGGCGGTGCCCATCAACGAGACGACGCGGCACATCATCACCACGCTGATGACGCAGGGACGGGTGCGCCGGGCGTGGCTCGGTATCGCGGGCGCGCAGTCCCCGCTCCCCCCGGCGCTGGCGGCGAAGGTCGGGCGGCGTAGCGGGCTGCGGGTCGCACAGGTCATCGACGGCAGTCCCGCCGCGCACGCCGGGCTGCGGCTGGGCGACATCATGGTGTCCGTCAACGGCGAGGACGTCGTGACGAGCACCGCCCTGCAGCGGCTCATGGTCGAGGACGCGATCGGTCGCCGGCTCGAGATCACCGTCTGGCGCAACGGCGCGCTGGTCGACGTCATCGCCGTGCCGCGCGAACTCACCAGCGCGTAGGCGCGCCGACCTGCCCTAAGGTGTCGGCGCATGACTTCCCTGACCGGTAGCACCCGCCGTCCGCTGCCCGGCGTCGAGACGCTGGGTCCGGTAACTCCCGACGAACGCGTCGAGGCGACCCTCGTGCTGCGGCGCCGCGCAGCGTTGCCCGCCGGGCTGCGCCTGACGCGCGACGAACTCGCCGAGCGCTACGGCGCCGATCCGTCCGCTGTCGACGCGGTGACCAGCACGCTGCGCGAGCGCGGCGTCGAGATCCTCGGCGCCGACCCGGCGTCGCGCCGGATTCGCGTTGCCGGGCCGGCCGCGCTGCTGGCGACGACGTTCGGTACGACGCTGACGCGCGTGCGCCGCGCGGACGCCACCGGCGCGCAAGTCGAGCACCGTTACCGCCAAGGCGAGCTGTCGCTTCCCGACGAGCTCGCGGACGCGGTCGTCGCGGTGCTCGGACTGGACGATCGCGCGCAGGCAAACTCGCGACTGCGCATCGCCGCCGCGGCGGACGTCTCGACGAGCTACACGCCGGTGCAGCTCGCGCAGGTGTACGCCATGCCCGAGGGCACGGACGGCACCGGCCAGACAATCGCGATCATCGAGCTCGGCGGCGGGTTCGCGCAGTCCGACCTCGACACGTACTTCGCCGGACTCGGCCTGGCCACACCGGCCGTGAGTGCCGTCGGGGTCGATGGTGCGAGCAACGTGCCCGGCCAGGATCCGTCCGGTGCCGACGGCGAGGTGCTGCTCGACATCGAGGTCAGCGGCGCGATCGCGCCGGCCGCCGGCATCGTCGTGTACTTCGCGCCGAACACCGACGCCGGCTTCCTCGACGCGGTCAGCACCGCCGCGCACGCCGACCCGACGCCGACCGCGATCAGCATCAGCTGGGGGCAGAGCGAGGACGACTGGACGGAGCAGGCCCGCACCGCCATGGACGACGCCTTCGCCGACGCCGCGGCGCTGGGCGTCACCGTGACCGCGGCGTCCGGCGACGACGGCAGCGCCGACCGCGCGACGAGCGGCGTGCACTGCGACTACCCGTCGTCTAGCCCGTACGCCCTCGGCTGCGGCGGCACGACACTGCAGGCCGATCCCGCCACGGGCGCGGTCAGCGTCGAGACCGTGTGGAACGGCGAACCGACGGGCGGAGCGACCGGCGGCGGGGTGAGCGACGTCTACCCGGGGCCGGACTGGCAGGCCTCGGCCGGGGTGCCGGCGCGATCAGGCGGCGGCACCGGGCGCGGTGTGCCGGACGTCGCCGCGGACGCCGACCCGAGCACGGGCTATCAGGTGTACGTCGACGGCACGGCGCAGGTGTTCGGGGGCACGAGCGCCGTGGCTCCGCTCTGGGCGGCGCTGGCCTGCCGGTTGGCCCAGGCGCTGGGCCGTCCGCTCGGGCTGCTGCAGCCCACGCTGTACGCGAACGCCGTCGCCGGCGCGGCCACCACGGGCCTGCGCGACATCACCGACGGCAACAACGGTGCCTACCAGGCCGGGCCGGGATGGGACGCGTGCACCGGGCTCGGCGTCCCGGACGGCGCTGCATTGCTCGCCGCGCTCAGCGCGCAAACCACCTGAGCCGAGCGCACAGGAGACACGGAACGGCTGGGCCCCTCCGGCCCAGCCTCTCCGCGATCCATCCGGCTACTAGATGCTGTGCTGACCCGGCCTGCGGATACCGATCGTGGCGCCGTAGAGCGCGGCACCCAGGCACAGGCCCAGCAGACCGAACAGCCCGATCTTGGTCAGCGTCGTCGTCGCACCGGTCGAGGCCAGCTGCCCACCCGACCCGTTCGCCGCTGCGCCACCGCCACCGGTGCCCGAGCCGGTCGGCCCCTGCGCAGGGCCCGTGCCACCGGACTCCGAGCCGGACGGCGCCGGGCTCGTCGGGACAGACGCTCCGGTGCCGGGCCCGACCGACGCGGTCGCCAGGTTGAGGCGGACCGCCGGGTCACCGATCAGGTCGATCCGCAGCGCACGCTCGGTGAACGTCCCCTGGCTGCTCTCCTGCACGTTGACGACCAGATCGATCAGCTGCTGGAGCTGCTTGGCCATCGGGACGAACAGCGTGCTGGACAGGCTGTCGGCGCCCGAGCTGAGCGCGTCGGTCAGCGGCCCGAGCAGCATCTTGAGCGCCTTGGCGACGTCGCTACTCCCGACGGGCAGCGGCGAGCCGGTCAGGTTCAGCTTGTTGAACGCGACGGTGAGCTGCTCGCCGAGCTGGGTGAGCCCGTTGTTCAGCGCCTTCGGCAGTGCCTCGGCGACGTAGGTGATCAGGTGCGTGTTCGGCGGCAGGTTGTTCAGGTCGAGGTTGAGCGTCGACTTGATCAGCTTCGCCACGTCGATGGTGAGCGACCCGTCGGTGAGGCTGCCGGTGATCGCGCCGTCGCCGAAGTTGACGTCGCCGAGCGACGCCAGGGCCTTCTTGAGACCGTCGACCGAGCTGTTGGTGCCGACCGCTTCCAGTGCGTTGACCGGCAGGCCCGCGCCGGCGAGCGTCGAAATGAGACCGGACAGCCCCGGTATCTGGGCGGAGCCGCCGGACAGCGTCTTGATCGCGGTGGCGAGCGCCGGGCTGGTGAGCTGCAGCTTCAGCGATGCGAACTCGTAGTCGCCGGACTGCGCGCCGTTCTTGCCGGCCTTCTGGTCGGCGGTCGCCGCCAGGGCACCGACGGACGCCTTCACGTCGCCGAGCAGCTCGGCCAGCCCGCTCGCGCCGGCCAGGTCGAGCGTCGCGTCAGACTGCGGGGCACCGCCGCCGCCGAGCCCGACCGCGCCAGAGTTCGTGACGGCGCCGGATGCGCCGTGTGCGCTGCCGTCGGGGTTGGCCTGCGCGTACTGGTTGGCTGCACCCAGTGTCAGCACGCCGCCGCCTGGCAGTTGGAGACCGTCGGGCAGGTTGAGCAGCTGCTGGCTGAGCAGGCTGGCCGACAGGGAGTGCTGGTGCGTGACCGACGCCCCGCCCGTGTTTACCGCCGACTCGCCCTTGACGGCGACGAGGTTGTCGAGGTCCGAGCCACCGATCTCGCCGGACAGGAAGCGCCCGGCCGCCTGGGACACGGGTGCGGGTGAGGCGCCGGCGCCGCCAGCCGGAATCATCGCGATGCCAATGCCGGCTACCAGTCCGGTGGCGACAATGGCGGAGCATCGACGAAGCGTTCGGGCATCAAAGGCCGGCGTACGCCGACCTGTCGCGGACGATGGACGGCGTTGTGCCATTCTCCGGTCTCCTTGTTACGTCAAGTCGTCGATCAGATGCGACGCGCACCCAACAAAGCGAACGAGCCACACAGAGATCCGTTACGCCCGCGATCTAGAAATTCTCGTCGAAATCGACCGCTCCGGTAACGCCGAGTTGATAAGCCGAGACGCGCCGCTCGAAGAAGTTCGACAGCTCCTGGACGTCCTGCAGTTCCAGGAAGCCGAACGGGTTGGTCGAGCCGTAGAGCGGCTCGATGCCGAGCTGGACCAGGCGCCGGTCAGCGACATGTTCCAGGTACGAACGCATGTCTGTCACCGACATGCCGGACACGCCCTCGCCGAGCAGATCCGCTGCGAACTGTGCCTCGCAGTCGACCGCCTCGGCCAGCATCTCGCGCACCTGCGCGACCAGGTCGTCATCGAAGAGCTCCGGCTCCTCCTGTCGCACGGTGTCGACGACATCGAACGCGAACGCCATGTGCATCGACTCGTCGCGAAACACCCAATTCGTGCCGGACGCCAGCCCGTGCAGCAGGCCGCGCGAGCGCAGGAAGTAGACGTAGGCGAACGCGCCGTAGAAGAACAGCCCCTCGATGCACGCGGCGAAGCAGATCAGGTTGAGCAGGAACGCCCGCCGGTCGGCTGCCGTCTCGAGCCGGTCGACGGAGTAGATCGAGTCGATCCACCGGTAGCAGAAGTCGGCCTTGCGCTTGATCGACGGGATGTTCTCGACGGCCGCGAACGCCTCGTTGCGCTCGCGCTCGTCGGCGACGTAGGTGTCGAGCAACGTCAGATAGAACTGGACGTGTACGGCCTCCTCGAACAGCTGCCTGCTCAGATACAGCCGGCCCTCGGCCGAATTCACGTGCTGGTAGAGGTTCAGCACCAGGTTGTTGGCCACGATCGTGTCGCCCGTTGCGAAGAAGGCCACCAGCCGGCTGACCAGGTGCCGTTCGGCGGCTGACAGCCTGCCCAGATCCTTGAGGTCGCTGTGCAGGTCGACCTCCTCGACCGTCCAGGTGTTCTTGATCGCGTCACGGAACCGGTCGTAGAAGTGCGGGTACCGCATCGGCCGCAGGGTGAGGTCCATCCCCGGATCGAGCAATCGGGCGGTCATTGACACGCCTCGCAGGACTCGGGGTTCTCCAGGCTGCAGGCGATTGCCTCGGCCTCGGGCGGCGCGGTCGCCGTGACAGTTGCCTGCTGGATGCGGGTGGCCGGCCGTGAGCGCAGGTAGTACGTCGTCTTCAGGCCGGACTTCCACGCGTACAGGTACATCGAGCTGAGCTTGCCGATCGACGGTGCGCCGAGGAACAGGTTCAGCGACTGGCTCTGGTCGATGAACGGCGCCCGCGCGGCGGCGAGGTCGATCAGCGAGCGCTGCGGCAGCTCCCAGGCGGTGCGGAACAGCTCGCGGACGTCGGACGGCAGCGCCTCGATGCCCTGCACCGACCCGTCGGCCCGCTTGATCGCGTCGCGTACCTCGGATGTCCACAGCCCGTGCGTCTTCAGCTCGCGCACCAGGGCACTTCGACACCCCACAGGTCCGGCTGCAACTGGCCGCCCGCCGCGCGCGTCTCGGCGAACGCCGGATGCGCCCCCGATGATTCGGCCAACGTCGTCGAGGTCTCCAAAGCCGTCAGGTACATCTCCTCGGCGATGCGCGTCGACAGTTCGCGCGCGGTGTCAGAGTCGAACGGCAGGCGCAGCGCGAAGAAGACGTCCTGCAGGCCCATGACGCCGAGCCCGACCGGTCGCCACCGCGGGTTGGACGCCGCCGCCTGCTCGCTCGGGTAGAAGTTGATGTCGATGACGCGGTCGAGGAAAGTCACGGCCATGCGCACCGTCTCGCGCAGCTTTGCCCAGTCCACGCCATCAGCGGCCAGATGCGCCGCGAGGTTCACCGAGCCCAGGTTGCACACCGCCGTCTCGGCATCCGAGGACACCTCGACGATCTCGGTGCACAGGTTCGACAGGTGCACTACTGCGTCTCCAGCGCCCTGGCGGTCGCTGGTCTGGTTGCACAGCCGGTTGGACGCGTCCTTGAACGTCATCCAGCCGTTGCCGGTCTGGGCGAGGGTTCGCATCATCCGCCCGTACAGGTCGCGGGCCTTGACCTGACGGACGAAGCGTCCCTCCGCCTCCGCCGCGCGGTAGGCGGCGTCGAACGCCGGCCCCCACAGGTCGGGCAGCTCGGGCACCTCGTCCGGATCGAAGAGGGACCACAGCTCGTCGGCCTCGACGCGGCGCATGAACTCGTCCGGGATCCAGTTGGCCAGGTTGAGGTTGTGCGCGCGACGGGCGTCCTCGCCGGTGTTGTCGCGCAGTTCGAGGAACTC
>WNGE01015265.1_pt1 | contig 11680 bp, 14 predicted proteins | sample 5400651 | NCBI WGS metagenome assembly WNGE01 (sample SAMN13153370, study PRJNA577476) | soil metagenome | isolation source: 60 cm soil or saprolite under grassland replicate 2 | place: USA:California | collected 2016-06-15 | reverse complement strand
GGGCCGAGCAGCTTTTCATCACCATCGTGCCGGAGATCGACATCCCGGGGCACAGTTACAGCATCCTACAATCGATCCCGGAGCTGAGAGATCCGGCAGAGACGGGGAGCTATAGGGGCTCCCCGAAAAACGTTCTCAACCCGGCGATCCACAAGACGTACGATTTCTTGCAGGCCGTGTTCGACGAAGTCGCTCGTCTGTTCCCCTCGGTTTGGATTCATGTCGGCGGTGATGAGGTGTCGACAGACGCCTGGCTCGACTCGCCGCTGGCCAGAGCGCTTATGCGCGAACACGGCTGGTACGACATCCGCCGGCTGCAGTCGTATTTCCTGCATTGCGTCCAGGAGATGACTCGTAACCTTGGTCGTCGTACCGGCGCGTGGGAGGAGGCGGCGCTCTGGGGCGGCATTGATGCCCGCGATTCCTATCTCGTGGCGTGGAAGAGATCGGCAAATGGACTGGCGCTGGCCGAGCAGGGATATGATGTCGTGCTTGCGCCCGGCGAGGCATACTATCTCGACATGGCGCAATCCGAGGATTGGTGGGAGCCGGGGGCGAGCTGGGCAGGAACGGTTCCCCTAGAGCGCTGCTATACCTACAACCCCGGTGGGGACTGGCCAGAGGAAATGAAGGCTCGATTGCTGGGAGTGCAAGCATGCCTTTGGGGCGAAAACCTGCACGACCGGCGGCTTTTCGATTCCATGGTGATCCCGCGCCTCTGGGCCATCGCCGAGAGCGCATGGACCCCTTCCGCCGGCAAGAATCTCAGCCGCTTCACGGCCCTCCACGCCCTCGCACCACGAATAGGCACCCGTGTAAGAGCACCGTAATCCCTTTTTGGACCACGCCGACGCGGCCTGCGCGCACAGACGAATTTCCAGCCAAACGACCACCGTGATGGCGGACACCGTGAATGAGTTGACCACTGCGATCTGCCAGAAGGACGCTTAATTGAGTGAACCGCTCCCGGCCCGAATGCGTGATGGTCCGTTTAAGTCGGAGGAGGTCGCCCTTGGGCTGCATCGGCTCTCCGCAGCCGGGACATCGGACAACCGGCAAGGCTTCTGGCGCTTCGCTGCCCATTCTTCCCCCCGGAATCAAAAGCAGCCCGAGTAAATAGCCGCTTTGCGGCGTTTTCCAGCCGCCACGCGCCAATACAATCCCTTGCTCGCCTCACCCGTTGCACAAATGCAACGCTTGGCAAAAATCGACTCTTGCCCCACTGAAAAAGGCCCTTCAGCTACTTGATTCTCACAGTACCCTTGCGTGACCGACCTCCGGCGCCAACTCACCGGACCCCGCGCAGGATCGCCAAGCGTCGGATCGACAAGGCCGCTCGCCGGGACGACGGGCGGCCTTTTCGCGTGAACTCCGTTATGTCTCGCTGATGGACGCGGAAACGCCATAAGCAGTTTTTTGTTCCAAAGGACTAGGTGACCTGAGGCACTCGCATGCGCAGAACTCCTGTTGCTACGCCAACCATTTAGCTTCGCTCGATTGCGCATCCCGCTCTGGAACTATTCTGCTGATTCAAAAATTTTATACCGAAGGACAGGCAACCCCAGAGCGGGGTGCCATGGATCGTACTAACGAATACCGGGCCAAGGGATACGAATTCTTATCGCTTGCAGAGACCGTGAATGATCCGGAGCGGCGGGCAGACATGCTGCGATACGCCCGCATGTGGATGAATTTATCAGAACCGATGCCCGAGCTGCCGTCCGCCTACGAGTTACCCCGTCGTCACTGAGCCAGGGCATCCCTACGGAAGCGACGGCGCTTCGGCACGGTCACTCGATGCGCTTGGAATGCTCCCGTTTCGGTTCCTCAGGCGCTCATGGCGCCCAACACAGCCCTGCAACGTTTCCTCGCCACTTCGTAGAGCTCGGCGTAGAGTTGCCCGGAACCTTGCGTCGGCGGTCTCGATCCGGCGACGATTTTCGATAGTCTCCGTGGCGAGGGGGTCATCGGGATTTTGCATCGGGGCCTCCTGAGCGCCGAAACCCCTCGGACCCTCTCGGGTTCCGCGTCATGTTCCAAATAATCAGGACCGCGAATCGCCACACTTTTGCCGGATTGCCACCCAACCTTTAATTGCCGGCTCGATTTCCACGGGGGTGGGCTCATGCTGCTTCGGTATAGTTTGGGTTTCGAGTTGCGTCGAAGCGACTTAGCAATTATCGCAGCAAGCGCAGCACTGGTAGTGCTAATGGCATTTTCTTTCTAGCTGACGCCCGCTAGAAAACGAATACTGCTGCGACGACCGCCGTAAGCGCGACGCCGCCGGCGAGAAACAGCCAATCCGCAGCCTCGAACCCAAACAATAATCGAACTCGTTTCGGAGAACCCAACATAACTCACACACCGTTCCTTCAGCGTATATATATGGCGGCAATTCGTTAACGACAGGTGTGACCCAGGTCACACCTCCGCGCGGCAAGATCTTTGTTCGGGTGTGACCTGGATCACGGGGGCGATGAGCGGTTCTAAGCTGCCAGCACGTACCCGATTTCGGGAGAGGAAGATGTCAGCTCATTCGGCAGTTCTAGTGCAGAATATTTCGACGGCATGGCTCAGGAATGCGTTCGCTGGCTCCCTGGCCGCATTGGTCCTGGTCTTGTTGCTGATCCTGGTTCCGTGACGACCGACAAGATCATGGGGGCGGCCTAAGCGGGAACCGTTCTGATCCCGGGGGCTGGATGCTCAACCGATCACTGCTATTTGCGACGGCGGTCCTGTTCGCGGCCACCGCCATTGAGCGCGCGCCGGCAGTCTGGCGGGGACCACCGCAAATGCTTGCAACTCTCGATAACGAGACTAGGGATTGGGTCCAAGCCCTTAAAAACAAAATCGGCGGCCCATGCTGTGACACGGCTGACGGCTTCCCCGTCGAGGTCGACGGCTGGGATATGGCCGGAACTGTCGATGACACCTCGGGAATGACCTACTGGGACGCCAACAATGCCCGGAGCGGCTATCGTGTTCGGCTGCGCGATGGCAAATGGCACGACGTGCCGAATTACGCGTTGATCGATCCGAAAACCAACAAGCTTGGTTATGCTGTGGTGTGGCTACTCCCGCGCGGGACCCTTCAGATTTACTGCTTCCTTCCCGGAGCGGGGGGCTGAGAAAAGGGTGGGCCTTACCCGAAAATCATTTCCTCCGGCCCCGCTTGCTGGTGGCGAGCGATGTTCGCAGCGCCATTGCTTTTTGCCGCACCGCGCCTTCTGTGCGCCCGAGTTCGCGAGCGATCTGTCTCGCTGGTGTTTTCTTCTTCGCCAATGACTTGAGTTCACGAATATCTTTTGTGGTCCACCCGCGACGTTTTCGCTTTTCGCCCGAGCCGCTAGTCATTAGTTACCCCTTCCCAATTCGGGTTTGCACGAGGGAGGGTAGTAACCTTTTCCGCTGCCAACTGTGACTAGGATCACACCCCCAGGGGAAAACCTTTGAGCCCACAACGGTAATACCAGCGGGCGCATGATAAACGCCCACGAGGCGCGGGAATGCGAAAGAGCCGAAGGCTACCTACCGGGTGATTTCGGTCAAGGAAGGCGGTTTCGCGGTCGAGGTGACCACGAAGGACGCTATCTCCCACACTGAATTCGGGCTTAAGACCAAAGACGAGGCTCTGGCCTGGATTGAAGCCAAGCGGGCTAGAAATTCAAATTGAGACCTACCGCCGCAACAACGGTCCTTGCTCGGCCACTCGGTTTTCGGCTAAGTCCTCTTCGTCCCCAGACCATTGCAATCCCTTCCTATGCCGAAAAGCCCCGACCTGACCTTCCGCACGCCCAGCCGATGCGCTCGATATACACTCATCCTCGAGATGCCCAGGGCCTTTGCGATCGCCGTGGGGCCCCTTTCCCTCCGCACGAAGCGCCTTAATCGCATCAGCGCTGACCATCGGCTTGCGGCCCTTGTAGATCCCTGCAGCCTTCGCCTTCGCAATACCCTCCAATTGTCTCTCGCGCCGCAGAGTGGTCTCGAACTCGGCAAACACTCCAAGCATGCCAGGAAGCATTTCCCCGCTGCAGTGCTGGTATCGATGGGCTCGCGCGGAGGGTGGCAACTTTTGGTTTTGGGGTGCGGACGATGTCCTGGAGATCGCCAATTGACCGTCCTGGGGTGCGGACGATGTCCTGGAGATCGCCAATTGACCGTCCTGCGGCTGCCCCCTAGCGTCTTAACGCGACCTCTGCGAACCACCCCTTCACTCGCCTCTCGTCCATGGGCTTGGGGATCAACGGGCGGTCCGCGAATGCAGGATCGATTCCGTCCGTGGCCCTGGCAGACACGAATGCGAACGGGACGCCAGGATCGGCCGGAAACCCGACATCGCGGACGACGCGTTGCATCCTGGTCGTGCTCCATGCCGGCTTACGTTCGAGGCAGCACCATCCCGCCAACTTTGGGAGCCAGCGACTTTGCTTTTTCGAGCGCATTCTTCATGTCGGCAGAGTTCACGGCGATAGTAGTCTTGAGGTCAGTCACTCCCCCTCCTGCGGCCGCGACCGCAAGCGCCGCTAGCATTGCCGTTTCATCGGGCGCCTCAGCAATGGTGAGAAAATCGTACTCTCCAAATGTCATGTAATACGAATGGAGTTTCCCACCTGCGGCGGTGACTATTTTTTCTACCGCCTCGGCGCGATCTTCCGGGCTGGCAATCATTCCTGTTAAAGCGGATTGCGTATAGCGACCCTGAGTAATGAAGATCGGCATTTCGCTCTCCCTTTGATACTGTCTTTCGGGTCTGACTGGCCGATCTCAGGCCCGGCGCGTCGCACGAGGAAGCTCATGTTCGTGGCCGATTTTCCCCGATCGACACATCAATACAATATCGCTTACGATTTTCCCATGATCTTGGCCAGAAAGGGTTGCGGGGTGTTCCCGACCAGCATCGACTCCGCGGCTCAAATGCACCAAATGCGGCGGCCTGGCGCTTTTCCCGAGTGGCGTGTCGAACGGGAAGTTTGGGACCGCGCGGAATACGGCCGTCAGCCCTTACGGCTCGGCAAGCTCGGTGCTTTCGCCAGGATCTGGGTGCCTCGAGCAGCGTGACCATCCGACCGAAATAGAGCTTGCGGCGGCATCGTAGCGCAAACGCCGAGCCTTCCGAGCGGAATAGTCGCCACGGGACCGGGATTGCGCGATGGTTGGCAAACTGCCTCACCCGCGCCGACGAGGTGATCGAATAATGCAGAAGTATACGACCCTTTTCGAGACAGCTTTTAGTTATGAGAATCAACTGGAAGAATGTTTTTAGTTTCTCTCCGGCGCTTTCTTTGTCACTGCGGGAGCAAGCTGATACTTTGGTAGTAAATCGCAAGCAGCCATCACGGAGGGCTGCCCTTTTCCGAGGCCGGCGTGCCACGAAAATATCTGTATTAATCAACCGCCATGCGAAGCCAATGGCCCGGTCCGAAACAGCTGGACGCCACCATCCCTCCCTGTCTGGAGCGGCAGAGCCGATGTGCCGCGGCTGACGAGTTCCGCCATCTGGCGCTCATCGCGTCGATTTTTCTCAGCAACGGCGAGTGCAATCTCCTGCGGAATTTCGTAAGCCGGGCACCATCCGATCGGATTGAATGGGAGTGGTACGGCTGTGGTCGCAGCCGCGGAAGCCTCAATTTGCCAACGAACCGATTCGTTCCGAGTTGGGTCATTCGCGACCTCCCCGACTGGCTCGGCATCGAACACGTAGCGCTTCTCGCAGACGTCGACCTTGGGTTCGAGATGCGTCACCTCGAAGTGATCGTTGCCATCCTTTAGCATCCTCCAAAAAGGCATGTTTGGATTGTCGCTGTGATTGACCAGATTCAGCGGTGTCATGCGGAATGGATAAGCCTGTATCTGGAACGATCGCTGATTCCCGTCGAAGGATTCCCGTGCGAGTGCATAGATCTCGGCGACCTGTTCGTCGGTCATGGCGTAGCAGCCGGCCGAGGAGCATCCGCCATGCATCATTATGTTTCCGCCAGTTCTGCCGTATGCGCGGTCGTAAGCATTGGGATAGCCGATGTCGAAAGACAGATAGTGGTGCGAGTTGGGATTCATCTGCCCAGGCCTCACGGTGTAGAACCCCTCAGGGGCCTGGCGGTCGCCTTCCTTGGTCTTCGGACCAATCTCACCCGACCAGCGGCAGATCGGATAAGTCTTGAGCAAAGCGAAGCGGCCACTGGTATCTTGTTTCCAGACCTCGATCTCCGATTCTTCCTTGAACAGGCGGATTAGAATCGGCGAGTCCATAGGCATGTGCTTCTGCTCGAGCTTCGCCAGCATCTGCGGCGACAATGGCTGGAGCGCGCGGGCTAGGGGCATGTCGGTCTGGCACCCGGCGAGCGCGATGGCTGCCGCGTAAGCTGTCAGTGCCAGCAGCAAGGACGTATGAACCGAGCGCGATTTCAACGCGGTAGCCCCGTCGGCCGCTCCGATTGTCTTTCATTGAACAATTGTCATTCTTAACATGCAGCTATCGTAAATCGGGAAGCACGCTCATCAACCGCTCAACTACGACCATAGTGAACGAAAGGTAAAGAACATCGAAACGATATGGAACGTACCCGCGTAGCCATGGACCAGCCGTTAAATTAGCGGAATATAACGTGTCCGCTGGAGGAGCACCGAATGCTACCGCAGCCATTCATACGACCCTTAGCGGACATCTCCACCCTCACCATGCCATAACGCTGTCGCGTCTTGAGCCAGTCCGAATCCGGAACAGACCGGTAAGCTACCGGATTGGCGGAGCGTAGAGGATGCCGCCGGCGTTCCACAATTGGTTGAGACCGCGCGGGATGCCGAGCCTCGAGCCGGTGCCCACATTGCGCTCATAAACTTCTCCGTAGTTGCCTACGTGGCGAATGATACGAACGGCCCAATCCTTAGTCAGGTCGAGTTCCTCGCCATAGTCCCCCTCCGTGCCGACGAACCGCATGACGTCCGGCTTCTTGGATTGGAGCGTCTGATCGATGTTGGTCGAGGTAATCCCCAGCTCCTCGGCGTTCACCATCGCAAACAGCGTCCACTTCACGATCAGGAGCCAGTCATCATCCTTGTGCCGCACTACCGGCGCGAGCGGCTCCTTCGAAATGATGTCCGGCAAAATGTCATGGTCGCCCGGTCTGGAGAGCTTCAACCGCAGTGCGTGCAGTTGGGAGACATCCGCGGTCAAGACGTCGCACTGACCGGAAGCGTAGGCGTTGAACACCTCGTCGACCGTTCCCAATTTCCGTTCCTCGTGCGCCATGTTATTGGCGCGGAAGTAGTCGCCGAGATTGAGTTCCGTGGTGGTGTTCGACTGGACGCAAACCTTGCTGCCATCAAGCTCGAGCGCGGACGTGGCCTTGCGCGACTTCGGCACCATGAACCCCTGGCCATCGTAGTATGACACCGCCGCGAAGTGCAGCGCGTATTCGGCCTCCCGCGAGATGGTCCACGTCGAGTTGCGCGCCAATACGTCGACCTTGCGCTTCCCCAGTTCGACAAACCGTTCCTTGGCGTCGAGCGGGACGAACTTGACCTTTTTCGGATTGTCAAAGATCGCTGCGGCAATGGCGCGGCAAAAATCGACATCAAATCCCGACCAGTTGCCCTTGTCGTCGACGCTGGAGAACCCTGGCAGTCCGGTGTTCACGCCGCAGAATACAGCGTCCCGTCCGATCGTCCGCTTAAGCGTCTTGGTGTCGTAGCGCTCGTAGGCAACAGCTGCTCCTGCGATTGCGGCTGCGATCGCACACCCAATCAGGAGGCCGGTGTGAAAGTTCAGCCCGAAAATTTTGCGCATGGTCAGCCCTCGCAGCACGATCACAACGCCGGCTGTTGCTGGACGACCACCTTGGTGCCCATCGGAATCCTGTCGTAGAGATCGATGACGTCGGGGTTTACCAGTCGGAAACAACCGGACGAGACCGCAGTCCCGATCGTCTGCGGTTGATTGGTGCCGTGGATGCGATAGACGGTGTTACCGAGATAGAGAGCGCGTGCGCCGAGCGGATTGCCGGGGCCGCCAGCCATCCAGCGCGGGAGATAGGGCTGACGCTCGATCATTTCCTCAGGCGGCGTCCAGTCCGGCCACTCCTCCTTGCGGGAGATCCTCAAAAGGCCCTGCCATTGAAAACCTGCGCGGCCAACGCCGATACCGTAGCGCAGCGCGCGACCACCGGGTTGGACCACATAGAGGAAGCGCTCGGAGGTGTACACAATGATCGTGCCAGGCGGCTCGTTGGAGCGGAAGAACACGATCTGGCGCTGAAGCCCGGGATCGAGCTGCTCATCAACAGGGTCAGGGATCATCCCCGGCTGGTCGCCCTCGCTCACCTGCGCGACCGCCTGCGAGAGTAGCATCGTCAGCAATGCGAACAGGACGAGAGCTGTCGAGAACAAGAGACGAAGCAGCATCTGAGTGATCCCTAAGCTCCAACGGACCCGGGAGCGCGATCACACCGCGGACCAGGATCAATAAAGTAAAGCGATGCCATAATCGACGAGTTTTCCACCGGGTCCTCCGAAAAACAGCACCTCTCTCGGCGAGCGACCCCGCTTGTCCAGGCGGGACTTGACTCATCTTGCCCGCAGTTGTGCTCTGCGCCGATGCTCATCGTCTCGATTGTTCTCGAAGCTGCAGTTGCGGTCCTGGCAATCCTCGCAGCCCGGAAAGGTAAGCCCTACGTATATGGGCTAGCCATCACGTTCGGCGCTTACGTGCTGTACGATCTTGCTCGGCTCCTGGGGTGGAATGTCGAGGGAGGCATCTTGTCCGGCGTCTTTCTGTTGGCGACCATCAGCGCTCTCATCGCAGTGTGGGGACTGTTTCGGCACTGAACTCGCGTGGAGCAGCGAAGCTGTTGTGGAACCTGAACTGGGGTGAGCGCCGTTGCGAACCAGATTTGCGATCATGCTGGCGATGGCGTCTTCGTTGAGGCCGGCTTCCGTACCGGCTTGCCGGTCGGAGCTTTCCGGTTCGCTGGGAGGTCCAGCCGCGACCGGTTGATTGTCGGCCGTGGGGATTGGATTTGGCGGCGATAGACCCGTCGTGCCGCTTGGCACAGGCGCCTCGGGGCTTGCCTCCTCGGCCTCGAGTGCTCGTCCAGTGTGCAGCCGCTTGAAAAGCACTATCCCGGTCGAAAGCACGAGTGCCATGCCGGCCAAGATGCCGATCCAAAGCGGCAATGCAGCTCGCGTGAAAGACGATGGGCGGGGCTTGTCCACCGATCCGGTGGCGGGCTCCTCGGCTCCCTCCGCGACCGCCTCGGAGGATCTATTCTCGTCCTCCACCAAAGTGTGTTGCGCTGATGGCTCGGCCGCGAGCGGGGTTGTGTCCATATTCGGCGGTCCGGTCTCGGGATTCTGACTGCTCTGACCGGCAGACGGCTGCGGGGACGGGGAGGTGGGCGGGACCTCGGGCGACGTCTCGGACACGCGCATCGGCGGTGATGTGGATATGGCCGCCTCGGCGGGAGCGGACGGATGTGCGCGAGTGGACGACTGTGCAGCTGTGCTGACCGGCGCCAAGAGCATGTTGCGCTCCTCGGCGGTCAGAAAATTTGCCTGATCGTGATCGATCGATGATTGGTAATTTCGTATCGCGCCCCGGGTCTCGACACCGAACGTGCCGTCGATGCTGCCCGATAGGAATTTCAATTCGACGAGCCGCTTTTGTATCTTTCTTAGCTCGTTGGGCGACAGATTTGCTTCATCCAAAGCTGAGCCATGCAGCTTCCTGCGATATGTTTGGGCGCGCAGCATATATGCCCGGCTAACGCATTCACGAGATGGAGCGGTTGGTGCGGCCCCGAGCAGCTTCTGTAGTGCGCTTGGGGAAGCAATGCATCGGGCGGTCAGGTCAGTCACCCAATGCAGGTGATCGTTGCGGAATCTGGCTCGACCATTTTCGTCAAGACTGAAAAAAACTGCCAAATACGCGATCGCGGTTCGCCGCTCGGCAAGAATCGCGCTTTGGTCGCTGCAGACGATCGACGCGAGCGGCGCTCGGTCCTTGACGCAGTCGAAGCTCGCCGGCCTCTCCTCCGCTGCATGCGCATCCGAGGTTGCGGCGAGCCAGAGCAGAGACACGATGGCGCTCAACGCCGGAAGGCCATGACGAGAATTCATGCAGCCGATCCCCAGTGAAGCCGCGATGCTTTGCCGGGCGATGATGGCAAACTCGGGACCGATTGAAATTCCAGCGCCCGGAGCGTGGCTTTCGTGAGGGCCCGCACCGTCCAGCCATGATTTTTCGGGGGAAACCTGGGCCGGAGGCGCGCCGGCGTGGCCGCTGGCGGCGGCCGTGATGCCTACGTAGGAAGGAGAACGACCATGACCGAAAGCGCCGCTGGGATCAAGCGACGCTGCTGGTGCAGGTCGGACTTCTCGACCCCGCATTGCATCCAGTGGCGGGTGCCGAACAGGCCAAGCGGTTGCTGGACCCGACGAAACCTGCCAACGAAATGATCGACCGATCCCCGTCGCATCCAAAAAAGTACTTCCGCGGGCAGAGATCCTTGTGTTGCGGCCCAAGCCGATCGCCGCGTGCCGCCCGGCGCGCTGACGAGGTGATCGAGTAACTTTCATCTATTTCCACTAATGGCACTAAGCCGGTCGCGGATTGTCGGCCCGTCCTGGTCAGCTCTCCGGGGGATTCTGTTGCAAAACTCGGTTGCCTTTTGCGGTTGGGTTGAGTTGTGAATTTTGGCCGTCCGCTGGTCCTGCACTCCCATTGAGGCATCGACGCATCGGCACCAATGCCCGACGCGACATCTACGCCAGGCAAGCAGCCGCCCCCGATGGCGCGGGACGGCAGAGAAGCTTTGTTAGCCGCCTCAGGTTCTGCGCGATTGCCGTGAGCAGCACCTCGTCCCTCGCGCCGCTCAAGCCTCGCAATCGAAGCCGATCGAGCCTGAAGATGCGCTTCATATGTGCAAATCGCATCTCAACCTTCTTGCGCTCGCGAGATGACCGTTGGAAGGCCTCCGTGTTGGCCAGCGCCCGGACGTGATCGCGCACATCCTCGTTGACATCTCGTGTGACCTTGCGCACGACCGCCGTCGTGCACTTCGGCTTCAACGAGCAGCTCGAGCAGTCACTCTTGTTGGCCCTGTAGTAGACGATGTGGCCCTGATCGATGTTGCCGGTGCTGGTGAGTTCTGCACCGCCTGGGCAGCAATAGACATTGCGCTCCCGGTCGAAGACGAAGTCAGCTCGGCTGAAGGTGCCGTCGTGGCGTGCCGACTTGTCCCACACGGGAATGTGCCGTGTGATCTTGCGATCCACCAGCCATTTGAGCAGCCTTACCGCGCCATAAACAGTATCGCCTGCGAGCCTGTGGGGCCGAAGATCGAAGCGGCGTCCGACGCGCTCCACCATGGTCTCGGGGATGGCAATCTCCGCTGTGCGATTGGCGCGCGTGCCTTCAGCGTCGACGATGATCCCGACCTTGTTGTCTATCAGATAGTTCGCATCGTAGGCAAAGAATGGGTCCACGCCCGGCCTGGCAACCCACGTCGCCTGCGGATCGGTCAGCGAGACTTCTTTGGGAGGCTTGCGTCGACTGCCGCCGCCGCTCGAACCATCACCGTCTCCATCACCACTCTCCTCATCACCGCGGGCGGCATCGAGGACCGTGAGGTACTCTCGAACCGCACGGGATGCTTCCTCCGCCTTCGGCCAGGCGATCGGCTGG
>WNGE01007682.1_pt1 | contig 11680 bp, 10 predicted proteins | sample 5400651 | NCBI WGS metagenome assembly WNGE01 (sample SAMN13153370, study PRJNA577476) | soil metagenome | isolation source: 60 cm soil or saprolite under grassland replicate 2 | place: USA:California | collected 2016-06-15 | reverse complement strand
TACCTGAGCACGAGGCAAAGTTGGTCTATCCTGAAGGAGGCATTCAAGAGACTGCTGGTGTTCATCGCACCCGAGATGAGGGTATTGGCTTGCAGGTCCTCAAAAAGTAGTATAGACACAAAACAAAAGGCCACTTCCAGTGAAGTGGCCTTTTGTAGTGGGCAATACAGGACTTGAACCTGTGACCTCAGCGATGTCAACGCTGCGCTCTAGCCGCCTGAGCTAATTGCCCCTGAACACGAACAATGATAGCATCGTGCTTGAAAGTTGTCAAGCGTTTTGTTACGCAATTAAAGAATACAGACGTAGGGTATTACAGGGTTTAGGCCCGTCAACTGTTGATCGCAAAAAGATAGTTTCGAAGCCATAGACCTTGCATGTATCCAGGGGCAATGTTATACTTTGGCGGGGTTCAAGGACTGAACAACATATTACTATCCTGGCTCGGCAGTAGGAGAAGAATATAGCATAACTAGGGGGGAGTTATCTCGATGCCTCCTTTAACCTTCTGGCAAGTCCTTAGCGGTAGAAGGTACCTATTTGTATTTATGAATAGGCGATTTCTCGCCAAGTTTGTGGGGGTATTGTTACTCCTCGTATTAATTGGAGTCGAAATAGGGCCGCTCATTGGTCATTCTGTGTACGCAGAGATCATACCGCTGAATCACACAAGTCCCAGTGTTGACATGAGCTGTCGCCAAATATCGTATTCACCGGACGGCGACCCATTTGGGCTTTGTCCGGGCCCATATCCCCAAGGGGGTAACTGTGTCTGGTGGGCCTGGGAAATGTGGCATCTCCTTGGTATTGACCTGCCACGGAATTGGGGAAATGCCGCTGATTGGATCGCCGACGCTGAACGGTCTGGCCTTCCTTTAGGGAAGACTCCACGTGTTGGCTCAATCGCTGTGTTTCCAATAGGAGATGGCGTCTGGGCATTTAGTTCAATTGGTCATGTTGCTTTTGTCACTGCCGTGAGCGCCGATGCCAGTACCTTCAACGTGACCTATCAAAATTATGGTGATTCCGCGCCAATGCACGTTGGTATTGACTATCCTGTTTCTGTCATCAACGGACCGCGTTTCCAGAATAATAATATGCATTTTATCTATTTCCCCAGGCCTATTGATTCACATCTCTTTGAACGGCTGCCGGGTATTAATGGTAATATGCTTGCAGGAGTTACTAACTCAAATAAGCTCTTAATGAACTCTTTTAATAGTACATCTAATGGTTCAGCAATTAATAGTACATCATCGTCAGGAACGAGTAATCAAGTATCATTAGGTCTAACTCCTACCTCGACAGACCAGGAGTTCAACGCCGACTTCGCGGGCGTCGGCGTAAGCGACCTGCTACTCTATAATCGTATAAAGGGCAGCCTGAGCGTACTCGGACTCTCCGATGAACAGTTCCGCTTAGAAAAGCAGCATTTGCCACATACGGCTATCGAAGACATTTTGGCTGAGAACAATGCACTCTCTCCTCAGATTGTGAGCCTTGCCGATTCAACTACTCCAGCTAACGGCTGGGGGCAGTCATTGGATATTCATATTGGTGATTTCACAGGCACAGGACGATCTGAAATCCTGCTCTATGATCGTGTCACCGGTAAATTGCAGTTAATCAGCCTGACCCCGCAGCTCAAGATTCAAAAACATGTGACTCTGCAAGGTTGGGGACCTGGTTGGGAATTGTATGTGGGCAAATTCGATGGCCATCGCAGCACTATCTTTATGTATAATCGGCTGGTTAACTCTGTGCCAATCATGGGCTTGACGCCCACACCAAATCCCAATCCAATCGTGGTGGTAACTAATCCGTCGAATCCAACGCCAATCCCTACATCGAAACCTGGTACATCTCCAACCTCAAGTCCTAGTACAAGGACCAGCCCGACGCCAAGTTCCAGTCCGACGCCGAGTTCCAGTCCGACACCGAAACCAAGCCCCAGTCCGACGTCGAAACCAAGCCCCAGCCCGACGCCGAGTCCCAGTCCGACGTCGAAACCAAGCCCCAGTCCGACACTGGAACCAAGTCCCAGTCCGGCACCGAAACCAAGCCCCAGTCCTACGCCGAGTCCCAGTCCGGCACCGAAGCCAAGCCCGACGCCAGGGCATGGTCCGACACCCACGCCAGATTCAAAGACACGCGTTACAAAAACATCCTTGCTTCATTTTTCTGGTTCCAATCAAGGACTTCCAATAGATAATGATCTCAATGCCTCGCTCAACGGCTCTACCACCACGGTGGTTATCACCAATGTGATTGTGGTCAACTTCGATCAAAATTTTAAGGTACTCCATTTTCAACAATACACGCTGCTTGATAACTCGTGGGAGGTCTATGCCGGCAGCTTTGTGAGCTCTAATCAGGACGCACTCTTTCTTTATGACCGTCTGCTGGGTGAGGCTCGCCTGTTAAGTTTTGATGCCAATTTGCATATCGTACACTATAAGCCAGTGCATAGTATCGATGCAAACTGGGAGGTATATAGCGGAGATTTTATGGGGACAGGCCGTGCGCAGGTATTATTGTATAATCCCAGCAGCGGTGAAGCACAAATTCTGGTCTTGAAGAGTGACCTATCGTTAGCAGATCAGAAGAGTTTTTCTGGTTGGGGCACAAATATGGCGCTCTATGTCGGTCACTTTGGCACGCCAACGTTGAATGTAATGCTCTATGACCCACAGGCAATACAAACTACATTTATTGCTTTCGATACTACTCTTCTGGTAACACACCAGATTACTGTACCTGCCTGGGATAATCGTTGGCAGATACTTGTAGGTTCTTTCCTGGATCGATCTCGTTGCTTAGCTGCTCATAATTGCTCAACGGGCGATGATATCCTTGTGTTGAATCGCCAAACGGGCCGGATGGAGCAATATGTCTTCTCCTTTGGCACACATTACCAGGTGGCCGATAATCGCTCACAAGGCTATGTTCGGAATGGAGTGGCTCCAGTAGCTAACTTGACTTCTGTGGATGCATCGAAATTTAGCCTGTTGACTACACTGAGTACAAGCATCAGGGCTGAGGAACTGTATTGATAGTTTGACTCTTATCTTTATTTCTTGATGGTTACAAAGTACCTCGGGCATGGTAGAATGACTGCTATGCACAACATATTTTTAATTGGCCTCTCCGGTAGTGGGAAGAGTACAGTCGGTCGTATCCTGGCTCAAAAACTGAACAAACCTTTCTTTGATCTGGATGCACTCATCGAACGCGAGTGTGGTGAGAGTATCTCCGCTATTTTCGCACGTTATGGCGAAGAGTTTTTTCGCTCGTGTGAGAGCCGTATACTTGCACAGGTTGCTCAAGCAGAGGGGAATGCCGTCATCGCAACCAGTGCAGGTGTAGTCATTAAGGCAGAAAATCGCTCTCTAATTCGCTCAAACGGTGTGTGTGTTTACTTGTTGGTTAATCCAGAGACCGCGCTTGAGCGGCTAAATTCACAACGCTCAAACAGACTTGCACAAGGGGAAGCGCCTGAAGTTCGCCCACTACTGGCTGGTTCTGATCCATTGAACGTTCTGCGCCAGCTGCTAAATGGTCGCTCAAAGTGGTATGAAGACGCGCATTTCACCTGTTCAACCCAGGGTAGGTCTGCTGAAAGAGTTGCCCAGGTTATCATAGCCATGTTTATCAGCTCGGGAGAACTTGTCGGGGAACCCCCCCTCTTTTTCGTGCGGCGCATACATGTTGGCCAGGGCTATGATGTTGTAGTCGATTGGGGTGGTCTGGGTAGACTTGGACAAAATCTGAAAACGTTAGGTTTGCCTCCCAGAGTCTTTCTCATTACCGATAGCAATATTCGCGATCTCTATGCCTCTATGGTTATGGGATCACTATCGTATTTCGGCTTCGATCCTCAACTGTATACTATTCCTGCTGGTGAGGTGAGTAAATCGCAGAGTCAACTTAGTGGGATATACGATTGGTTGATAGAGCATCGCGCCGAACGCGGCGAGGCGATTATTGCGCTTGGTGGCGGCGTCGTAGGTGATCTAGCTGGATATGCCGCTGCTACATACCTGCGTGGTATTCCTCTGGTGCAGGTGCCGACATCGTTACTTGCCCAGGTTGATGCCGCGATTGGCGGCAAAACGGGTGTTAACCATCCCAGGGGAAAGAATCTGATTGGTGCCTTTTATCATCCACGCCTGGTATTGGTTGATCCTGCAACGCTTTTGACGCTTCCTGAACGGGAACGAACTGAGGGGTGGGCAGAAGTCGTAAAGTATGGTATCATACTCGATACAAAATTGATTGCCCAGCTTGAGGAAAATGCAGACGCTTTACGAGAGTTCAATCCCCCCCCTGCTTCGCTACTTTGTCAGATCGTTGCACGTTGTATTGCTTTGAAAGCAGCGATCATAGAGGAGGATGAGCGGGAAGGGGGGCGGCGAACCATTCTCAATTATGGTCATACTGTGGGACATGCACTGGAGAATATAGCGGGTTATGGCGAGTTATTACATGGGGAGGCGGTATCGTTGGGAATGGTGTTAGCTGCCACAATGGCTTGTCAAGCAGGTATGTTCCCTAAATCAGGGTTGATTCGACAGAATAAGCTGCTCAAGGCGTTGGGTTTACCTGTAGCCTATAGTGGGCATGTTCAGGTAAAGGATATTCTATCGGCCATTCAATTAGATAAGAAAGTGGCACATAAACAGATGCGTTGGGTCATGCCTCGGCGTCTGGGGGACGTTACCGTTACGTGCATGTCTGATGACCTTGTGAACAGCGTACTCTCAGCATTTTTTACGGAACAAAGGCCTTAAGACAATGTTCAACATACTGGTCCTTAATGGTCCCAACTTAAATACATTGGGAACTCGCGAACCTGAAATTTATGGGACAGTGACCCTACCGCAAATCTGCGTGATGCTACAAAGACGAGGCGCAGAATTGGAGACAAAAGTAGAATGTTTCCAGTCGAATCACGAAGGTGCGCTCATTGATTATCTCCAGGAGCATGCAGGTGGTGTGGATGGCATTGTCATCAATCCTGGAGCTTTGTCCCATTACTCTATTGCATTACGCGATGCTTTGGCAGCAGTGAAAGCACCTATTATCGAAGTACATATGAGTAATATTTATGCTCGCGAGCCATTTCGCCATCATTCGATAATTGCACCGGTTTGTCGGGGAAATATTGTTGGACTAGGATGGCGTGGATATCTTCTGGCATAGGAGACACTGGTTGAGTTGGTGTGTGAGCAGATCAAAGAAGGAAAAGCATGAGTCAAGAGGCAATCAGCCAGCTACGAACGTGGATGACCGAACAAGGGCTGGATGCATTTATCGTAACACAGCCACAGGATCGCTCTTACTTAAGCGGGTGGTTCAATGATGATGTAGAGGGCGCTGGCCTGTTGCTAGTGGGAAAGCAGCAGCAGATGTTGTTTACCAATCCGCTTTATAAAGAAGTGGCTGAAAACGATGCTAAGGGTTGGCAGGTCACTGTACCTTCCTCATATGAATATTGGGCGGCGATTGTCAAAACAGCTCAGGAACATGGTTGGCAGAGAATCGGTTTCGAGTCCGCAGCCATCACGTATGCAGAGTATGAAAAGCTTCGTAGCGCTGGCGAGGGTATCTTTACAGTACATCCTTTTGTGGATAGCTTTGTGGAAAAATTACGCCGGGTAAAGCAACCACATGAGATAGAGTTACTCAAACGCGCTATCGCCATCACGGACGCGACATTTACGCATCTTTGTAGCTGGATTCAACCTGGTATGACGGAGAAGGAAATACAGTGGGAGATCCTACGCTACATGATTTTTTTGGGTGCAGATAGTCAATCGTTTGAAGCAATCGTGGCTTCTGGTCCTCATGGTTCAATGCCTCACGCTCATCCCAGTGAACGGCGTATCCAGCAGGGTGAACTCATCACTATCGACATGGGAGCTCGTTACAAGGGGTATTGTGCAGATATGACCCGTACTATTTGCCTTGGGGAACCTTCTGAACCGCGTATGCGTGAGATATACGGTGCTGTTCTTGTTGCAATGAAGACATGTGAAGCAGGTCTCTTTGCAGGTATGGCTTGCAAAGCTGCTGATGCTTTAGCGCGCAATGCATTGGATGTGGCAGGCCTGGCAGAATACTATATTCATGGGACCGGCCATGGCGTTGGGTTGCAAATTCACGAAGGGCCACATCTCTCCCCACGATCTCCAGATGATATGATTTTGCTGGCAGGAAATGTAGTTACTGTCGAGCCTGGAGTGTATATCCCTGGCTGGAGTGGGGCGCGTATCGAAGATTGTGTATTAATAAAAGAGAATGGCGTCGAAGTCTTGACCCAATCACCAACCGAACTGGTGTTGCAGCGCTAATTCTAAGGACGCAATTCACTGCGCTTACCCAGAAGGAGCTATTCTAGATGATATCTACAGGTGATCTGAAAAAGGGTGTAACCATTGAATTTGAAGGGCAACTATGCAGCGTACTCGATTGGCAACATGTCAAAATGGGCCGTGGCGGCGCGATAGTACGTATGAAATTGCGCAATCTGCGCACGGGTGCCACATTTGATCGGACATGTGATGCAGGCGAAAAATTTAAACGCCTCTACCTTGATCGCAGCACCGTAACTTACCAGTATCAGGATGACGATCAGTATCATTTTATGGATACCAGTACATACGATGATGTTGTGCTTACCGAAGAGCAGCTTGGCGATGCAAAAAACTACCTGATTGACAATCTAGAGCTTGATCTTATCACCTTTGAAGGGCAACCAATTTCTGTTGAGCCGCCTGAAAAAGTAGTTCTGCGTGTAACCTACACGGAGCCTGGTTTCAAGGGTGATACCGCTACGGGAGGTACCAAGCCGGCTACTACAGAGACCGGTTTAGTTGTACAGGTACCACTTTTTCTTTCAAATGGTGATTTAATTCGCGTCAATACAACGACAGGAGCATACGTAGAGCGCGCGTAGTTCACCTTCATTTTCGCGTTTGCTCCAGGAGAGAAAGCAACATGGACGTAAAACAAGGTACCCACCAGACCGGACGCCATGAGCCTCCTTCCATTACACCCAATGATACGGATCCGCTGCACAATGGTGAAAGCGAAACGCCTGGCATTATTAGTGTTGAGCAACTGCAACGCCTTGTACATTTGCTCGATCGTAGTGACGTATCCGAGTTGGAATTTAAACGGCCTGAAGAAGGGACGAGGCTGGTATTACGTAAAGTGAAGCCTTCAGAAAACAGTGGACGGCAGGAGGGAATCGCTTTCATCCCCCAAGTTATCGTATCTCACACGGATAACTCATTGACTGTGCCTAATAAACTACCCGCAGAAACAAGACACTACATTACTTCACACCTGGTGGGTGTCTTCCATGCCTGGGCTAAGCCAAGGGGAGGTGCACTGGTAGCAGGTGGTGATCATGTTAAGGTCGGGCAACTCGTGGCAACTATTGAGTCACTGAACGTTATCAATGATGTAGAGTCACCTTTTGCTGGTCGTGTTGTTGAAATGCTTGTTCAAGAGGGGCAGTCAGTGGAATACGGCCAGAAGCTTATGGTTATCGATACTTCCACTGAGGAAGAGGGGCAATAATGCAATTTTTTAATGCCCCAACGGTTTTTAGCGTTACACAATTGTCTCGCTATCTAAAAGAGTTGCTGGAGACAGATGACATCTTGCAGAATATCTGGGTGCAAGGTGAAATTTCAGGCTGCAAGACCTACACCTCGGGACATTGTTATTTCACTCTCAAAGATACAGAGTCACAATTGCAGTGTGTCTTCTTCAAGAACGCTCGTTTGCGTTCGTCGGCACCTGATCTTCGTGATGGTATGGGCATCGCCGCCTATGGGCGTATCTCATTCTATGAGCGGGATGGAAAACTTCAACTTTATGTTGAAGGTGTCGAACTCCTAGGAGAAGGCGCACTTTTTCTACGCTTTGAACAACTCAAAGCACGCTTAGCTGCAGAGGGTCTCTTTGATGAAAATCGTAAGCGCCCTTTACCTGCGCAGCCCGCGGTCATCGGCATTGTAACCTCACCCCAGGCTGCGGCGCTGCGTGATATGTTACGTGTCCTCCGCTCACGTTATCCTTTGGCAAAAGTTATTCTTGCCCCAACACTGGTGCAAGGAAGTGAAGCTCCTGCCTCCATTGCTGCTGCAATTGAACTCCTCAATGAACAGGGCGAGGCGGAGGTAATCATTGTTGGGCGAGGCGGTGGCTCTATCGAAGAGTTATGGGCATTTAACGAAGAGATTGTAGCCCGTGCTATTGCTCGTTCACGGATCCCTGTTATCAGCGGTGTCGGTCACGAAACTGATTTCACTATTGCCGATCTTGTCGCGGACTATCGCGCATCGACGCCGACGGCCGCTGCCGCTGCTGCTGTACCTGATATCGCGGATTGGCAAATCGACCTTCAGACGAAGCAAGAGGAATTAAACGAATTGATGGTAGAGCTTCTCAGTGATTTGGGCGAAAAGTTGGAGCGTGAGCAACGTGATCTGCAACGGGCTAATCCTCGCAGTCTGCTCGACAGGCGCCGCCAGCAACTTGACGACACGGCCGTGCTTTTACAGACGCGCTTGCAGCACATACTCTCCTTGCGCGATGAGCGTCTGAGGGGATTGGCCTTGCGTCTGCATGCTCTCAGCCCCTTAATTACCATTGCACGTGGCTATGCTGTCGTGCGTCGTGATAGTGATTCAGCTATTGTCACCAGTGTACAGCAGACGCATCCGGGCGATGCGTTGACAATCCAGGTGACAGATGGCAGTATTCCCGTAGAGGTCCGTACAACCTGAAATACTAAAATACTGAGGAACAACTGCAAAAATTGGAGTGCGACATCCTCTAATGGTCGCATGGATGGTGAAGTATGGAATCAGTAACTTTTGAAGATGCCTATGCACGGTTGGAGGCTGCGGTAAATGCTTTGCAAGATGGGCAGATGCCGCTTGAACGCGCATTGCAATATTACGAGGAAGGTATGAAACTGGCGCAATATTGCAATGAACTGCTCCAAAAGGCAGAGCTGCGTGTGCAACAACTCAGCGTTGATAGCCAGGGTATGATTGATTTACAGCCCCTGGATTTGCCTTAGGGCTCCCACTGAAATAGGCTGACCATCCTTATGTGGTGAAACGCCCAGAAGGCAGGAAACGAGAACGGTTCGCTGGTCACGATATTTGAGCGAGGCCCCTTAGAGGAGATAAAGCAGAACAAACGATGGATACATCTCTCTTCAATAACCGTATCCTGATTGCAGCTTTTCTGGCATGGGCGATTGCACAGGTCAGTAAAACCATCTATGAGCTCATTCGACAGCGGAAACTTATCGTCAGCCGGCTCGTTTCATCAGGTGGAATGCCAAGTTCACACTCTGCATTAGTGACGGGACTTGCTGCTGCTACAGGTCGTGTATCTGGGTTTGGCTCTGCGTCCTTTGCTATAGCCGTTGTCCTGGCTGCCATTGTGATGTATGATGCGGCAGGAGTACGACGGGCTGTCAGCATCCAGGCTCGTATTCTCAATCAAATGATTGACGAAGCGTTTCAAGGACATCCCTTTGCTGAAAAACGTCTGCGTGAATTGATCGGGCACACACCTGTACAGGTTATAGTAGGTGGCCTACTGGGTATTTTAATCGGTTTTCTTGTTACCTTCTAACTATCCAGCAACCGCGACATAGTTGTTGAAGTGAGTCTTGTCGATATGAGCGAGACAGAACTGAGTTCTGGTGCTGGTGAATAAAGACTAGCCAATAGTAGACGCTTGCTTAGACCTTGTGATATGCTTGTATAAAGGTCAACCAAAAACAAGCATATCACAAGGATTTTTTTATGCCTTTTTCAACAAAGAAGCGAGTTGCTCTTCTTCCAACGATAGCCGCTCTTGCTGTTGCAGGTGGCGCGACTGCACTGGCGTTGCAAATCTATCGTCGCCCGGTTGAGACGGCGATTGCTGTGGCTCGCGCGGGTTTGCTGCTGGCTGGTGTACGCGAGGAAGCATGTGATGTTGGGAATTTCCCCATCCATTTCTATTGTGCGGGCAGACGTGGAACTCCTATTGTGCTGATTCACGGCTTAGGAAACTCGGCTGAAGTCTGGTCGCCGCTCATTTTGCAATTAAGTAAAGAGTACCTGGTGTACGCACTTGATTTGCCTGGTTTTGGCAAAACACCTTCAGCGCCAGAAGGATATACTATTGCTACACATGTGCTGTACTTGAAACGCTTTCTCGATGCTTTGGGTTTTCCGCGGGTAACGCTGGTAGGCAATTCGCTGGGGGGCTGGATTGCCACTCGTTTTGCCGTAGCCTATCCTGAGCGCGTACATCATCTCTACCTGCTCAACAGCGCTGGTTTGAGACGTGAACAGCTGAATTCACCTAATGCTGTAGACAGGGGGGCAGCTCATCGCTCGGCTGGTAATATGCTGGGTTATTCAATGCCACTGCCCGGCTTTATCCTCGATGACTTAGTACGTATCTCGCAAAAGCCTGCTTATAGCAATTTCATTAGCGGTTACGATCCCCAGGAAGAACTGGACACTGTGTTATCGCAAGTTCAGGCACCAACGACTATCATTTGGGGAGATCAGGATAAGCTTCTTCCCATTGTCTGCGCTTATGATCTGCATGAGGGTATTGCTAACTCTGAACTGATTATCTTGAAGGGTGCTGGGCACATGCCACAGATTCAGGCGAGCAATAAAGTCGCGCAGATCATCTTAAAAGATTGTGCTCATGGACTTCGGTAATAGTCTGAATTGGGCGCTATGCTAGAGCCGCTCTGGATGTTTCTTGCGCCAGTAGCGCATAAAGCCCTGTACTGTCATCGCGTCGTTCGAGGCGATCTCGTATCTTTGCAGTGCGTGTGCATCGTGAGCAATGCGTTGTAGTTCGGGTTGGGTCTTCTCGATCAGCAGTGCGATGATTTCAGCCTCGCTTTTGCCTTTGCGCATCTCCCCCAGCACGAAATCACCCCAGGCGGAGAGTTTCTCGCGAAGCCGACCCAGGTGTGGTATAACATCCTTGATTCCACCAAAGTGACCCAGGTAGATAATATCTGGACGCAAGTTCCGGAGAAGGCTGATGCTATCCGACCAGGCTTCAAGATCAAGATCAGGGGGTGGAGTCGGCGGCTTAACATAATCGACGCCAGGAAGTTTCACACCTGCCACGTCACCTGCGAACAACTCACCTGAATGTGCGTCGAAAAAGATAACATGATGTATCGCGTGCCCCGGAGTATAATGCACCTCAAGCCTGCGGCCTGCAATCTTGAGGATATCTCCTCCTTCGAGGGTGTGAATCCGCTCCTCTGGCGTTGATGCAATCTCTCCCCAGAGTATGGGCATGCGCTCCCCATAAATGCGCTTTGCGCTGGCAATCAGATTTGAAGTATCAATAAGGTGAGGAGCGCCCTTACTGTGCACGTAGACCTGGGCTTTTGGAAGTTGTTGTACCAGTGAGCCTGTCACTCCAGCGTGATCCAGGTGAACATGGGTTGCCAGTATATGCGTTACATCCTGCGGATCAAAGCCTGCCGCTCGTATAGATGCCAGTAATGACTCGAGCATACTGCCCGGTCCGGGATCGATAATAGCAAGTTCGTTCTCTCCAGCAAGAAGATAGGAGCCGACAATCTCGTGTTCGCCGAGGAATGGCAGGGAAATCAACC
>WNGE01010160.1_pt1 | contig 11681 bp, 11 predicted proteins | sample 5400651 | NCBI WGS metagenome assembly WNGE01 (sample SAMN13153370, study PRJNA577476) | soil metagenome | isolation source: 60 cm soil or saprolite under grassland replicate 2 | place: USA:California | collected 2016-06-15 | reverse complement strand
CGGGCGCGTATCGCCGCCGCCTACGGCCAGGCGCTCGCCGGCCTGCACCCGGCGCTGCGCTCGCCCCAGCCGATCCTCGGCCCTCGGGTGCTGGAGCTCGAGGAGGCGGTGCGCCGGCGGACCGGGGCCCGCCACGCCGTCGGCGTCGCCAGCGGGACCGGGGCCCTGCTGGTCGGGCTCGCGGCCCTTGGGGTCGGGCCGGGCACGGAGGTGGTCGTCCCGGCCTTCTCCTACCACTCGCCGGCGAGCTGCGCGCTGCACCTCGGCGCGACCGTGCGGCTGGTCGACGTGGACGAGGCGACCGCCACGGTCGACCCCGAGCAGCTCGGCGGCGCGCTTGGCGAGCGCACCCGGGCGGTCGTCGCCGTCCACCTGTTCTCGGTCATGGCGGACATGACCGCCGTCCGCCAGGCGATGCGCGGGCACGGCGCCGCCCTGGTGGAGGACAGCGCCGTCGCCCTGGGCATGCGCCGCGACGGTCGGCCCGCCGGGCTCGGCGGCGACCTCGGGATCTACTCGTTCCATCCGGTCAAGCTGCTGGCGGGCGCCGGCGACGCCGGCATGGTGGTGACCAACGACGAGCGGCTCGGCAGACTCGCGCGGATGCTCCGCAACCACGGCCAGGACGGCCGCCAGCGGTTCGTGCACCATCTCGTGGGCTTCAACTGCCGCATGGACGAGGTGGTGGCCGAGTTCCTCAGCCACCGGCTGCGGGGCCTGGACGCCGCCATCGCGCGGCGGGCGCGTATCGCCGCCGCCTACGGCCAGGCGCTCGCCGGCCTGCACCCGGCGCTGCGGCTGCCCCCGGAGGTGGGGTACGAGCGCACCTTCTACACCTACGTCATCCGCTCGGCGCGCCGCGACGAGCTGCGGGCCTTCCTGGCGGGCCGGGGGGTGGAGACGCGCGTGTACTACCCCCACCCGCTGCACCTGCAGCCGGCCTTCGCCGGTCTTGGCGAGCCGCGCGGAGCGTTCCCCCGCGCCGAGGCCTGGAGCCGCGAGGCGCTGGGGCTGCCGCTGTACCCGGAGCTGTCCGACGAGCAGGTAGAGGCGACCATCCATGCCGTCCTCGCGTTCCACCGGTAGCGGCCGCGGCCTCCGCTGGTTCGCCGGCGTCGGCGACGAGGCCGCCGGCGGGCTGGACGGGCAGATCGAGGCGCACCGGCAGCTCGGCTGGCAGCGGATCGAGCTGCGCACCATCGCCGGCGTGCCGCTCGCCGCCCTGGACGCCAGCGCCTTCGCGGCGGCGGCGCGGCAGATCGCGGCGGCGGGGCTGGAGGTCGTCTGCGTCGATTCGGGCATCGGCGGCTGGGCGCGCACGGTCGGCGAGCCCTTCGAGCGCGACCTGGCCGAGCTCGCCGTCCTGGCGCCCCGGCTGGCCGCCCTCGGCACGCGCTACCTGCGGATCATGTCGTACCCCAACGACGGGCGCCCGGCGGCGGCATGGCGCCGGGCCGTGCTGGACCGCGTCGGCGTGCTGGCGGCGCGGGCCGAGCGGGCGGGGATCGTGCTGCTGCACGAGAACTGCGCCGGCTGGGCCGGCGACCGGCCCGAGCGCGCCATCGGGCTGCTGGAGGCGGTGGCCAGCCCGGCGCTGCGGCTGCTGTTCGACACCGGCAACGGCGTGGCCTACGGCTACCAGGCCCGCGACTTCCTCGCGGAGGTGCTCCCGTGGGTCGAGCACGTCCACGTCAAGGACGGCACCGCCAGTGGCGGCCTTGCGCGCTTCACCTGGCCCGGTGAGGGGTCGGTGCGGCTGGCCGAGTGCCTGGAGCTGCTCAGCGGGGGCGGCTTCGCCGGGACCCTTTCGATCGAGCCGCACCTGCTCGTGGCCCCCCACCTCGGCCGCAACGACCCCGGGCCGGACGGCGTCGCCACCTTCGTCGAGTACGGGCGGCGGCTCGAGCGGCTGGTGGCCGAGACCGTCGGCGCGTCCGCGTCCGCGTCCGGCGGGGCCGGAAGCGGGGCCGCGCGGTGAGCGCCGGGCTGTTCCAGGCCGACGACCGCGAGCTGCTGCTCGACCTGCTCGGCAAGGCCACCGCCGGGCCGCTGGAGAGCGCGGAGGAGCCGCGGCTGTGGGAGGCGCAGCGCGCCTACGCGGCCGCGGCGGCCCGGCTCGGCTTCGAGGTGGCCCACCACGCCAGCGCCGGCCCCGAGGTGCTCGACCGGCCGGACGTGCCGGTCCCGGTGCGGCGGGCGGCCGCCAGGATGGGGTCGGCGTACCTCGCCTGCCAGCCCAACCTGGTGCTGCGGCTCGGCCGCCGCAGCGGCCGCGCCGCCACCGTGATGTTCAACGTCCACCTGGACACGGTGGCGGGCGTGCCGCCGCCGGCGTTCCGGGACGGCCGCTTCATCGGCCGCGGCGCCATCGACGCCAAAGGGCCGGCGGTCGCCCTGCTCGCCGGCGTCCGCGCCGCCCTGGCAGCGGAGCCGGCGCTGGCGGGCGAGGTCTGCGTGCTGGTCCAGGCGGTCGCGGGCGAGGAGGGCGGCGCCATCGGCGTCCACGGCACCCGCCCGCTGGTCGAGGCCGGCTTCCTCGGCCGGCTCAACGTCTTCTGCGAGCCCACCGGCCTGCGCTTCCTGGACCACAGCACCGCGGCCATGACCGCGCGCATCTCGGTGCGCGGCCGCGACGCCTGCGACGACCAGCCCGGCGCCGGGCACAACGCCACCGTGCTGCTCGGCTACCTGGCGGCGCGGCTCAGCCGGCGGCTGGGCGAGCAGGTCGGCGTGGCCGGCGGCCGGCTGTGCGTCGGCGGGCTGGAGACCGGGCCGCTGCACAACCGCGTCTACGGCTCAGGGCGGTTGCTGCTGAACATCGCCTACTGCTCGACGGAGGAGGCCGCCGCGATCGAGCGCCTGGCGCAGGAGGCGGTCGCCGAGGGCCTGGCGCGCTTCTCGCGCCGCTACGCCGGGGTCGCCGAGCTCGCGCGCACCGCCGCCGACGCGGCCGGCATCACCCGGCTCGAGTGGGACAAGCGCGGGCTGCCGGCGCTGCGCAACCGCGACGCCGGCCTGGAGGCGCTGCTGGAGCGCGGCGCGGGCGTGCCGCGGCACGACGGTCAGGCGCTCGCGGAGGCATTCACCTGCGACGCCATCTGGATGCAGCCGACCGGCGCCTACACGGTCGTGCTCGGCCCGGGGACGCTGGACGCCAACCGCGCCCACGCCGCCGGCGAGTTCGCCGAGCTGGCCGAGCTGGAGCGGTTCGCCGCCGCGGTCGCGCGCATCCTGCTGGCGTTCGCGCGGGCAAAGGACCCGGCGGCGTGAGCGGGCACCTCGCGCAGGGCCCCTCGACCATCTCCTACGCAGGCCTGCGCCGGCTGGCCGCGGGGGTGCTGCGGGCGCGCGGCATGCCGGGCGGCGCCGCGGCGCTGGCCGCCCGCGCGCTGTGCTACGGGGACCTCAGCGGCCACCCCACGCACGGGGTCGTCAACCTCGGCCGCATCTACGTGCCGCTGCTGGACGGCGGCCGGGTCGACCCGGCCGCCGCGCCGGTGGTCGCGCGGCGGCGCGGCGGCGCGGTCCTGCTCGACGGCAGGCGCGGGCTCGGCCTGCACGTCGCCACCGTGGCGATGGACCTGGCGGTCGAAGCCGCCCGCGAGCACGGGGTGGGGCTGGTCGCGGTGCGCAACAGCTCCCACTTCGGCTGCGCCGGCTATTACACCTCGAGGGCGGCGCGGCGCGGCATGGTCGGGCTGGCCACCTCCAACTGCGGGGGGCAGCGGCTGGTGCGGCCGCCGGGCGGGAAGCTGCCGATGCTCGGGACCAACCCGCTCAGCCTCGCCGCCCCAGGCGGGGCGCTGCCCCCGTTCGTGCTCGACATGAGCACCACGGTGGTGCCCACCGGGCGGGTCCGCGAGGCCGCCCGCCGCGGCGAGCCGGTCCCCAAGGGCTGGCTGGTCGACGGCGGCGGCGCGCCGGTCACCGACCCGGCGGCCTTCGACCGCGGCGACGCCCACCTGCTGTTCCTGGGGGGCGGCGAGCGCACCGGCGTCTACAAGGGCTACGGCCTGGCGCTGGCGGTGGAGGTGCTGTCCGGCGTGCTGGCCGGCGCGGCCCTGGGCCCGGCCGCGGCCGCGCTGAACGGCGACGGCGCCCGCGGCGGGCTCGACGACGACGTCGGTCACCTGCTGCTCGCCATCGACCCGGGCGCGCTCGGCCCGGCGGGCGCGTTCCAGGAGCGCGCCGGCCGCATGCTGGCGACCCTGCTCGCCTGCCCGCCGGACGGCGACGGCGGCCAGGTCCGCTACCCCGGCCAGCTCGAGCACCTGACCGCGCGGACGCGGCTGCGCGACGGCATCCCCCTCGACGGCGCGGTCCACGCCGAGCTGCGGCGGCTCGCCGGGCAGGCCGGGGCGGGGGAGGGCCGGCAGTGAGCCGGGAGCTGCGCACCGCCATCGTCGGGCTCGGCGTGATCTCGCGCTTCTACGCGGCCGCGCTGCAGGACGGCGCCGCGGTGCCGGGGGCGCGGCTGGTCGCCGTCTGCGACCCGGACCCGGCGGCGCTGGAGCCCTACCGCGGCAGCGTCGCCTGCTTCGAGTCGGCCGCGCCGCTGCTGGCCAGCGCGGAGGTCGACGCTGTGGTCGTCGCCGTCCCCAACCACCTGCACTTCGCGGTCTGCCGCGACGCGCTGCGCGCGGGCAGGGCGGTCTGCGTGGAGAAGCCGCTCGCGACCCGCCTGGAGGACGGGGAGGCGCTGGTGGAGCTGTCCGGGCGCGCCGGCGTGCCCCTGTTCACCGCGTTTCACCGGCGCTACAACGCCAACGTCCTTGCGCTGGCCCACAAGCTCGGGCCGGGGGCGCCGGTGCGGCACGTCACCATCCGCTACCTCGAGCGGATCCAGGAGCACGCCGGTCCCGACGGCTGGTACCTGGACCCGTCGCGCTGCGGCGGGGGCTGCGTCGCCGACAACGGCCCCAACGCCTTCGACCTGGCGCGGCTGCTGCTCGGCGAGGTGGAGCTGGCAGGGGCGGAGGTGGTCCGCGACGACCGTGGCGTGGACGTGCGCGCCCGGGTCGGGCTGCTGGCGCGGTCGGGGGCCAGGGCGCTGGTGGAGCTCGACTGGGCCTACGCGGGCGAGCGCAAGGACGTGACCGTGGAGCTGGCGGACGGCCGCAGGCTCACGGCGGACATGCTCGCCGGCTTTGATGGCTTCAAGCGCTCCCTCTGGCACGAGTACCAGGCGATCCTAAAGGATTTCAGGAGAATTATTCATATGGGGGGTCCAGAGCGGTCTGGGTCTGGGTCTGGGATCGCGGCGCTGCGGCTGGTTCACGCGGTGTACGCGCGCGCGGCCGGGACCGCCCCGCCCGGGTCGGAGGAGGAGCCCGATGCAGCCACCCGCTGACAGCGGTCCCAAGCGCGTTGTGCGCGGCGCGGTCGTGAAACTGCTGTGCCACACGCGGCTGGACCGCGGCATGCGCCTCGAGGAGTTCGAGAGCCGCTGCGTGCGCGCCGGCGAGGTCCACGAGCTGGTCACCACCGACCAGCACGACACCGCCGCCGACACGCGCATCGACCGGGTCGGCTTCCTCGGCTTCGTGGAGCTGCGCTGCGGCGGCGTCATCGACCGGGCCGACGAGGTGTGGGTCGGCGGCCAGCGCATCGGCGCCGTGCTCGGCTTCGACGGCTGCCACCTCCCCAACCACTACAACCTGCTGATCGCCAGCGACCACCTGCTCACCGGCCCCTCCCTCGGGCTCGAGCCCGAGGACGAGATCCGCTTCGTGCGCCCGCCGCCCGCCCAGGAGGCGTCCGGCTGATGGCCGGCGGGCAGCGGACCGCCGCGCCGCCGCGCGCCGCCTACCTGTTCGACAACGCCGCGGCCAGCGAGCGGGAGCGGCTGGCCGCCATCGAGCTGACCTGGGACCCGGGCACGTTCCAGCAGCTCCGGGCGGTCGGCGCCGGTGCGGGCTGGCGCTGCCTGGAGGTCGGCGCCGGCGCCGGCTCCGTGGCGCGCTGGCTCGCCGGGCGCGTCGGGCCGAGCGGGCACGTGGTCGCCCTCGACGTCGACGCCCGCTTCCTGCGCGGGTCAGGCGCCCCCAACCTCGAGGTCCAGGAGCGCGACGTCACCGCCTCCCACCTCCCAGAGGCAGCCTTCGACCTGGTCCACGCCCGCATGGTCGTGCAGCACCTGGCCGACCCCGACGGCGCGGTCGCGCGCATGGCCGCGGCGCTGCGTCCCGGCGGCTGGCTCGTGCTCGAGGACTCCCACTGGGGCTCGCTGCTGGCCACGGCGCCGCCGTCGCCGCTGCTGGAGCGCCTGGAGCGGGCGCTCCGCCAGGTGATGACCGCCGCGGGGTTCGACCCCGACTGCGGCCTGCGGCACGCGGAGCGCCTGCGCCGGCTCGGCCTGGCCGAGCGTGGCGCCGAGGGGCGCGTGGCCGTCATGACCGGCACGGCGCCCGGCGCCACCTGGTACCGGCTGTGGGTCCGCCGGCTCGCCGGCAGGCTGCTGGAGACGCGCCTGCTGAGCGAGCGCGACCTCGACCAGGTGCTTGAGACCCTGGCCGACCCCGGCTCCTGCTGGCTGTCGCAGGTGCTCATCGCCACCCGTGGCCGCGCGCCCCTTCACAGCCGCTCCACGTGAGGTGCCGCGTAGGGGCGCAGCCGGTCGCGCGTGTCGAACACGCGCCGCGCCTGGCGCACGACGAGGTCGTAGTCGAACTCCGCGTGGTCGGTGACCAGCAGGACCAGGTCGGCCTCGCGCAGGACGGCCGCGCCGAGCCGGACGCGCCGCACCCGCGGGTCCAGCCCGACCTCGCCGACGCGGGGGTCCGCGACGGCCACCCGGGCGCCGCCCTCCAGCAGGCGCTCGATGACCGCAAGGCTCGGCGCCTCGCGCGCGTCGCCGGTCCCCGGCTTGTAGGCGAGGCCGAGCACCAGCACGAGCGCGCCGTCCAGCGCGACGCCGTCCCGCTCCAGCCGCGCGCGCACCCGGCGGACGACGTAGGCCGGCATCTCCCGGTTGACGTGGTCGGCGAGCTCGGCGAAGCGGAACGGGCGGCCGAGCCCGTCCCTGACCCGCCAGGCCAGGTAGCCCGGGTCGACCGGCAGGCAGTGCCCGCCCACGCCGGGCCCGGGCCGAAACGGCAGGAAGCCGAACGGCTTGGTCGCCGCCGCCTCGATCGCGGCCCACAGGTCGAGGCCGAGGTCGGCGGCGAGCATGGCGAGCTCGTTGACGAGCGCGACGTTGACCTGCCGGAAGGTGTTCTCGACCAGCTTGGCCAGCTCGGCCTCTGCCGGGGTCGCCACCGGGACCAGCTTGTCCACCAGGCAGCCGTAGAACGCCTCCATGGCCCGCGCGGAGGCCGCGTCGACGCCGGCGAAGACCTTGGGCGTGTTGGCGAGGCCGAAGGTCGGGTTGCCGGGGTCGATCCGCTCCGGCGAGTAGCCGAGCAGGAAGTCGCGGCCGGCGCGGAGCCCTCCGGAGGCGCGCTCGAGCAGCGGCGCCACCAGCTCCTCGGTGGTGCCCGGGTAGGTGGTCGACTCAAGGACCACCAGGGCGCCGGGCCGCAGCGCACGGCCGACCACCCGGCCTGCCGCCTCGACGTGCGACAGGTCGGGCGCGCCGTCGAGCAGGGGCGTGGGGACGGCGACCACGGCGACGTCGAAGCCCGCGATGGCGCCCGGGTGGCCGGACGGCCGGTAGCCGCGCCGCAGCGCGGCCCGGAGCACCGGGTCCGGGACGTCGTCCACGGGGCTGCGGCCGGCCTCCAGCAGGGCCAGCCGCCGCCGGTCGGTCTCCAGCCCCACGACCGGGAAGCCTTCCTCGCTCGCGCGCATCGCCAGCACCAGGCCAACGTGGCCCTGGCCGACGACGGCCACCTCGGCGGTGCGGTCGTCGCATCGTCGCAGCAGCTCCCCCTCGGTCATGCTCACCTCGCTTCCGGCCGCGGCGGCTCAGCCCCGCCGCCGCAGAGCCCGCGCGGATCATTTGTGGATCGTCACGGACAATCCGCCAACCACTGGTACGCTCTACGCTTGGACGACGAAGCTGGACTTTCGGAGGATGGGCATTCCTGGCCCCTCGACCCTGCTCGCCCAGGCCCGGGCGGGAGATCAGTCGAGCTGGAGGGCGCTCGTCGAGAGGTACAAGAACCTCATCCACTCGATCACCAGAACGCACCGGCTGCGCCACGCTGACGCGGCCGACGTCTTCCAGATCACGTGGCTGCGCCTGGTCGAGCACCTGGACAGGATCGAGGACCCCAACCGGCTCGGTGCCTGGCTCGCGACCACCGCCCGCCGCGAGTGCGTCCGCACCCTCCAGCGGAGCAGCCGGCAGGTGCTGGTCGCCGACGAGACGGGCTTCCACGGCTTCGACGAGGCGGCCGAGCCGGTCGAGCAGCGGCTGCTGTGCCAGGAGCGGGACGCCCTCCTGCAGAGCGCCTTCGACAGGCTCCCCAGGCGCTGCCAGCGGCTGCTGCGCATGCTGATGCGCGACCCCTCCCCCAGCTACGAGGAGATCGGCGACCTGCTGTGCATGCCTGTCGGCGCGATCGGCCCGACCAGGGGGCGCTGCCTGGCCCGCCTGCGCCGCAACCTCGAGGAGTGCGGCTATCAACGGGACGGGTGAGCCGTGCCGGCGGCCTGGCGGCCGGGCCGCTGGCCGAGGTGGCGGCCGAGGTGGCGGCCGAGCGCCATCACCGGGAAGACCAGCGGGTACAGGTGGTACCTGATGTAGGACACGCCCGGCATGCCGGTGCCGGTGAACCAGGGCTCTTCCCAGGTCCCGTCCCGCGCCTGCCGGTCGACCAGCCAGGCCACGCCCCGCTCGACCGCGTCGCCGCCCTCGCCGGCGGCCAGCAGCGCCAGCAGCGACCAGGCGGTCTGCGACGGCGTGGACTCGCCCCTGCCACGCCAGGCCGGGTCGTCGTAGGAGCGGGCGTCCTCGCCCCAGCCCCCGTCCGGGTTCTGCCTGGACGCAAGCCACCGCACGGCCCTGCGGAGCGGCGGCGACCCGGGGTCGAGCCCGGCCGCGACCAGGGCGGGCACGACCGCGCCGGTGCCGTAGAGGTGGTTGACGCCCCAGCGCCCGAACCACGAGCCGTCCGCCTCCTGGTTGGCGAGGAGCCAGTCCCCGCCACGCCGGGCCGCCGGGTGGCCTGCGAGCCCGGCTTCGGCGAGCATCTCCACGACGTGGGCGGTGAGGTCCGCGGTGGAGGGGTCGATGACCTCGCCGTAGTCGGCGAAGGGCAGGCGCTCGCACAGGCGCCGGTTGTTGTCGGCGTCGAACGAGCCCCAGCCGCCGTCGCTGCTCTGCATGCCCGTGGCCCAGGCGGCGCCGCGCCGCACGGCGGCGTCGAAGCGGCCGTCGGCGGCGCCCGCACGCGCCAGCGCCCGCACCACCGTGGAGGTGTCGTCGAGATCGGGGTAGTGCTCGACCCCCGGCGCGAACGCCCAGGCCCCCGGCTCCAGGCCGGGGCGGCGGACGGCCCAGTCGCCCCTGGAGCGGACCTCCTGCCGCGCCATGGCGTCGGTGGCCCTGACCACCGCTGGGTGGTCGCCAGGGACCCCCGCGTCGAGCAGCGCGTTCACGACCAGGCTGGTGTCCCAGACCGTGGAAAGGGAGACCTCGGTCCGGCGGGCTCCGTCCTGGACGACGACGAACTCCTCCACCCCCTCGAGGCCCCTGGCGATCACCGGGTGGTCGAGGGAGTAGCCGTGCGCGCCGAGCGCGATCAGCGAGAACATCGTGGAGTACACCACTCGTAGCCCTTGAGCACCCTGTCGAAGCGCTCGAACAGCCCCGGCCAGGAGGTCAGCGGCCGCGGCGGCGGCGGCGCCGCGCCGCTGCGCAGCTCGTCGACGCGGAACCCCAGTGGCCGGCATGGGCGGTGCGCCCAGACCATGGCCAGGGGCACCACGTTGAGCCGCACCCACGACGCGTAGTCGTAGACGTTCAGGGGTGCCCAGCGCGGCAGGAGCATGATCTCGGGCGGGAAGGCCGGAAGCGCGTCCCACGAGCAGATCCCGAACAGCGCGCCGCACAGGGTCGTGTACATCCGCGCCCGCTCCAGACCGCCGTGGCCCAGGACGAACTCGCGGGCCCGGCGCATGTGCGCGGCGTCGGGCGGGTCGCCGGCGAGCCGCAGCGAGATGTAGCCCTCGATGGTGACCGACAGGTCCCCGGGGCTGCCGTAGGCGGCCGCCCAGCTCCCGTCGCTCTGCTGGCGCGACCGGATCCACGCGGCGGTCTGCTGAAGCTGGTCGTCCCGCAGCCCGCCGAGGAAGGCGCGCATCATCAGGTCCAGCGCCTCGGCGCTGATGCACGTCTCGAACTCTCCCCGCCAGAAGCCGTCCTGGCGCTGCAGCCCGAGCAGGCGGCGCTGGGCGCGTTCGAGCGCTGCGGAGACCGTCCCGACCATCATCCCATTCCTCCTCCCGCGGGCGCGCGGCCGGTCGGCGCGACCGGTCCGGCGCGGCCCGAGGCTGGGCGCGAGCCCCCTGTCCACCCAGACAGGAGCGGTCAGAGGCGGCCCTGATACCGGCGAGCGACCATGCCCGCCGGGACGGCCGGCTCGCTCTGGTGCGCCGGATGCCGCGGCGGTACCATCCAGCTCTCTCTGCATCACGGCTCTCTGCATCAGGCTTGTGAGTTGGCGCAGGACCAGCAAGGCGCCTGGATGTGTCGGCACCCTCGGCAGGAGCCCGACGTGCGGTCTCACCTGGCAACGACGACCTCCGGTCCCAGTCCGGGGGCCCCGTGGAGCGTGGCGCGGTGCCCCGGCCACCACGGGGAGCTGCTCCAGGGCGCGTTCGTCCGCGGCTCCGCGCCGCTGCTGCGGGCGCTGGTGACACTGCCCTTCCCAAACGTCGGTGCCGTCGCCTCCGTCCGGCTCCTGCCGGGGGCGCCCGTGGTGGAGGTCGTGCCGAGGTGGAAGCAGAAGGCGGCGCGGGCCGCCCGCCTCACCCTCGACGAGCTCGACCTCGCCGCGGGCTGCCAGCTTGTGCTGGAGAGCAGGCTGCCGAGCGGGTGGGGGCTGGGCTCGTCAACGGCGGACGTGGTCGCCACGATCCGGGCGGTGCTCCGCGCGGCCGGGCGGCGGGTGTCGCCGGCACTGGTGGCGCGGCTGGCGGTCGCCGCCGAGGGCGCGTCCGACTCGCTGATGTTCTCCGAGTGGGTGACCCTGTTCGCGCAGCGGGAGGGCAGGATCCTGGAGGTGCTGGGGCACAGGCTGCCGCCGCTGACCGTGGTGGGCTGCAACCCCAGCGGCGCGGCCTGCGTGGACACGCTTCAGCACCCGCTGCCGGACTACTCGGCCGCGGAGCTGCGCCAGTTCCGCGAGCTGCTGGCGCTGCTCCGCGGCGCCGTCCGCGCGCAGAGCGTCCGCGAGATCGGCCGGGTCGCGACCGCCAGCGCGTGCATCAACCAGCGCTTCCTGCCGACCCACCGGTTCGCCGAGCTCGAGGCCATCGGCCGCCGCCATGGAGCGCAGGGGATCCAGGTGTCGCACAGCGGCACGGTCGCCGGGCTGCTCTTCGACGCCTGCCAGGAGGGGGTGGCGCAGCGGGTCCGGGAGTGCAGGGCGGGGCTGGAGGCGGAGGGCTTCCCCCCGACGTGGCGCTTCAGGGCGGACACAGGCGGTAGATCTTCTCCGCGGTGAGCGGGAGGCTGGTGACGCGCGCCCCGGCCGCGTCGGCCACCGCGTTGGCCACCGCCGGCGCCACGACCG
>WNGE01007678.1_pt1 | contig 11682 bp, 13 predicted proteins | sample 5400651 | NCBI WGS metagenome assembly WNGE01 (sample SAMN13153370, study PRJNA577476) | soil metagenome | isolation source: 60 cm soil or saprolite under grassland replicate 2 | place: USA:California | collected 2016-06-15 | reverse complement strand
TGCGCGCCGATTACGAAACGATGAACCTGACGACCGGTCCGCATCCGATGAAACTGTTGCGCGGAAGTCTGCCGAATATTTGGCGCGCAATCGATGTTCCACACGCGCGACATGGTTCGATCATTCAAATCGCCGGCAATGTCATTTGTCGACAGCGTCCCGGCACTGCCAAGGGATTTGTGTTTATCAGTTTGGAAGATGAGACCGGCGTCTCAAATGCGATTGTCGATCCAGATTTGTTCGAACGGTTTCGGCTCGTGATCACCGAGGAAGCGTTTCTGCTCATCGAAGGCGAAATGCAAAACTCGGATGGCGTGGTTTTGATTAAGACACGCAGCATTCGACCGCTCGTGCACAAAGCGCTCGTCGGCAGCGAGTCGCACGATTTTCGGTGAAATCTTTCGTCGGCTCGACAGAGTCTCGCCCCACCAACCATTATTCCCCCGCGTGATGAGGCGCTGGTGTTTTTGCTTCGGTTGGTTTTTCGGACGGCTTTTGATCCGACTCTATCCATTCAGTGTGGAAAACTCCGGGCTTGTCGATGCGCTCGTAAGTGTGCGCGCCGAAGAAGTCGCGTTGCGCTTGCAACAGATTCGCAGGCAAACGCGACTGTCGATAACTGTCGAAATAGGCAAGCGACGCAGAAAACGCTGGGACAGGTACGCCGTGCTTGATAGCTGTTGAGACGGCGACACGCCAATTACGCTGCGCCTTCCGAATGATCCTGGTGAAATAGCGATCGAGTAGAAGATTGAGCAAGGCGGGATCGCGCTGATACGCCTCTACAATGCGATTGAGAAATTTCGCGCGAATAATGCAACCGCCTCGCCAGATGGTGGCAATATCGCTGAGGTTGAGGTTCCACTTGTATTCCGTGCTCGCGGCCCGGAGAAGCTCCATTCCCTGCGCGTAAGAAACGATCTTGGATGCGTAAAGCGCGTCGCGCACTGCGTTGACAAAGCGGGCCGGATTGCCTCTAAATTTTCGCGCCTTTGGTTGCGGAAGAATTTCCGATGCGGCCACGCGCTCCTCTTTCCGTGACGAGATAACGCGCGCTTCGACGGCGGCGTTGATTGTCGAAATTACGACGGATTGTCTAATGGCGGCTTGAAGTGTCCAGATGCCTGTTCCTTTCTGGCCTGCTTTATCGAGAATGACATCGACCAGCGGTTTCCCGGTCTCGGGATCGATTTTTCGAAAAATCTGAGACGTGATTTCAATGAGGTAGCTGTCGAGTTCACCCTTGTTCCATTCTGCGAAAGTCTCGGCAAGTTGCGCGGTGTCCATTTCCGCGATGGCTTTGAGGATGGCGTAGGCTTCGCAGATCAACTGAATGTCGCCGTACTCGATGCCGTTGTGGACCATCTTGACGAAATGACCGGCGCCATCCGGCCCCATGTATCGACAACATGGTTCGCCATCGACTTGCGCGGCGATCTTGCGAAAAAGGGGCGCGATGATCTCCCAGGATTCTCGTGAGCCACCCGGCATGAGCGAAGGACCTTTGAGCGCGCCTTCTTCCCCTCCCGAGACGCCCATCCCGACAAAATGAATTCCTTTGTCCTCTAATTCTTTGCCGCGCCGTTGCGTATCGATGAAGAGTGAATTTCCTCCATCGATGATGACATCGCCTGCTTCCAAGAGTGGGGCGAGTTGACTGATAACGGAGTCAACCGGCGCGCCCGCTTTGACCATGATCATGGCTTTGCGCGGTTTTTTGAGCGCGGCAACGAATTCCTCCATCGTGCGCGTAGGCTGAATGTTTTTTCCTTTGGCCCGGCCGCTGGTGAATTTCTCAGTGACTTCAGTGGTGCGGTTGAAAACGGCGATGGAAAAGCCCTTCGATTCCATGTTCAGAGCGAGATTTTCGCCCATCACAGCCAGACCGATGACGCCAATATCGCATTGATTCGCAGTCATTTTAGTATCCTTTTGATCACGGCTCGAAATAGAGATGACTCACTGTAACGATCACTTGACGCGCATGGCAAATCCCGCTTGCGAAGTTTTATTGACGGAGGCGCTGCTTAAAGCGCCACACAATGATGGCGATCCTGCAGCCGGCGCGGTCGTTGATTTTTGGGGCGTTGTTCGCGGGGTCGAAGACGGGCGAGAGATCGAAGGGATAGAATACGAAGCACATCGGGAAATGGCCGAACATCAGCTGAGGCGAATTGCGGAGCAGGCGATGAGGAAATTCCCGCTCAAGCTCATTATCGTTCGCCATCGAATCGGGTTTATTGGTGTCGGGCAATCCTCGCTTTTCGTGCGAGTGGCGAGTACGCATCGCGCGGAAGCATTTCGCGCGAGTCAATGGGTAGTGGATGAACTGAAGAAGAAAGTTCCGATCTGGAAAGGGCTGCGATTCAAGGTCGGGAATCTGCACCGCGCCACGCACCCGCCTTCGCAGTGCTACGGCGCGGCAAGCAGCAAAGCGGCTACAGCGAAATGAATTGGGCCAATCGTTTAACGCTAAGCCGGCTGGTGCTGACGGTGCTGTTTGTTCTGGCGCTAAATTCCTCGTGGCCATATGCGCGCACGTGTGCCCTTGTGATTTTTCTCGTCGCGGGTCTGACAGACTTTATCGATGGAGAAATCGCCCGCCGCTACGGAGTCATCACAAATTTTGGCAAACTAATGGATCCGCTGGTGGACAAGATCATGATGGCGGCGGCGTTTATTTCGCTGGTGCCCTTGAAAGCCGTCCCGGCCTGGGCGGCGACGGTCGTCGTGGCACGCGATTTTTTGATCACCGGTTTGCGCATGATGGCCAGCGCCAGGGGCCAGGTCCTTCCAGCGGAGCGGTTGGGTAAGCAGAAAACGTCCTGGCAAATCATCACTGTTATTTTCTTTCTCGCACTTCTTTCCATAGCCGAGTTGCATCATGCGAGTGAAACAGCGACGTGGTGGTTGCGGGCACGTGACGAAGCGGGTCCAGTTCTGGTATGGATTACGGTAGCGTTAACGGTTTACTCCGGCCTGGGCCTGGCGTGGCGGAATCGCGAACTGATTGCCCCGGACCAATAGCGGGCAACGGGAATCGAACCCGCATGGCCAGCTTGGAAGGCTGGAACTTTACCATTAAGCTATGCCCGCGTGCGCTTCAGTGAACAGTGACTGGTGACAAGTGAATAGTCAAAGCGATTAACGGTAGTGGTACAGTTTGGGTCACGATTGTACTCTGTATCGGCTTCTTGGCGGTCTCGGCGGAGGCGGCGGCTCCTTGTATTCAAGGTTGGTTACCCAGTGATTGCAATCGTGATTCGGGCAACGCCACCCCTTCTTTTTGTCAACTAATTGGGATTCGACATGTCGCATCTTGCAATTCGGGCAGAAAAATCCCGGTTTCATCTTATGAATCCAGAAACCCCGTGGGTCCATTGGTTCCACAAATTGATCATCGAACGCTTTGTATTTGGCATCCTGTGACTCCCGATGGACACGGTGAAGATAAATCACCCACCATACCAATAGGATTACCAGCAGCAGTAATAGCAAGCACGCTGACAGCAATGTTGCATTCGAGATTGCTGGCAAAACGTGCGCAAGAAATGGGGCTGAAACATCGTGATATACCTTCGCTCCAAAAAATGCGAATAGCGCTACAAGCGCTGTTACTAGGTTTTTTGTTAGCTGCGTTTTTAGCGGTTCTGGAAGTTTCATTGCGCCGCGTATTTATATGAGACTACAGAAGCGTAATCACTTCGTCGATACTCCAGACGTGATCGCTAATTCCTGCTTCCATTGCTGGCGTCACGCGCAAGGTTTGGTGAATCCGGCAAAAATTGTAGTGCATGTAATGGAGCGCAACGGCGTGCTCCAAGTTTTCGAGTTTCTTCGAGAAGGCATTCGTCAAGCGCGTGAACCGGCGCATCGACATTCGCATGGTCAAATTCTGTCGCTCAACATAGCTGGTCGAAACGTGGTTGTGATCGGGTGCGCCGCTAATAATCGCCTTGCGAGCGCCCATGCAAATTGCGGGACTGTAACGAGTTTCCGGCGTTTCTGGCGCACTGCCGTAAATCTTTTGCAGCATAGCAAAATCAACTTCGCAGCCAAAGCTATCTTCGACCGCGCTCAAATACGCGCGATGCCCGTCAGTCGTCAATTGAATGCGATTTGCCAGCCGATCTTTCAAATCGTGCATGAAGTGATACGCGCATCCCGCGTCACGTTGCCCGATAAACCAGCAAGGCACGAGTTTGCTGTCAGGATCAAGCGCAACCCACGTCCACACGTCCCCCGCGCCCTTCGCTTTGTGCTTTGCCGTGCAATTCTTTTCTTTGGCATAAACAAACGACCAGATTTCGTCACACTGCAGGCGCTTGCATTGCAGATTGCGAAAAACCTTGTCCTGATATTCCGAGCAGGCGCGGCCAAGATCGCAGAGCAATTTCATAATCGTCGTGCGATGGATGCCTGTCATGCGGGTGACAGCGCGCAACGAATTACCCTCGACCAGGGCAGAAACTACTCGCGTCCGTTCTTCAGTTCTCAACTTGTTCATGACTCCAATATGCTTGAGCGGTCAAGCATTGTCAACAAGAAAATAAAGAATTTCGCAAAGAAGCTGCAATTGACAAATGCGCCTTTTCCGACGCATTCTTGCTTCAACGAAAATAAACGAAACGAATGCGGAGAGGGCGGGATTCCAACCCGCGGGACGCGTAAACGTCCGCCCGATTATAAGTCGGGTACCTTAAAGCGCTCGGTCACCTCTCCAAATCGTTTCGCTAGTGAGAAAGCCGGTGATGTATCAGATCACCGGCTTTTCATTTTCTCGAAATCATTCTTCCGCGTCCTCCTTTTAAAAGGGGGTAACCAACCCCCATTTCCCCCTGCCATAGCTTCTAAAACGTTTATCACGGCTCAAGTATGATTGCAGCGTATTGTCCCCGATTGCTTTTCCTCTTTTGCTCAACAGCCGAAGAATCTCTTTCTTTGATAAATGCGAGCGCGAGTCCGTTAAGATGCGCTCAATCGCATCCACTCCAGAAAGTTCCGCCAAATCCCCAAGCTCGGATGTGGCAGTTGGCGATGGAGCAATTCCATTATTTGACCCGCCTAGTTCGACTAATGCTTCTGCCGCCGATTCAAGTTTGTCTGCGATCTTGCGAAGCTCGGCAGCCTTCGATCTTAGTTCCGAGATTGTTTGCATACCCTCAGTATAGGGCACTGAAAACAAGTTTGTCAAGGTTCTCAGTTAAGATTCTTGACTTTTTGTTTTCCGCTTATTCCAGCGTGATCTCGCGGCTTTCTGAGCAATCAGTTTTCGCTTTCGGGCAGACAGCGCAGCAGCGCGAGCTTTTCCACCTTTCGCACCTCCAAGCCGTCCAAGCGCGACCGCAGCGGGATTCTTTTCTTTGGTCGATTCTGTTACTATCCGAAACGCGGTTTGATTTAGGTCTTCTTTACTACTTGAACGCTCAGGCATGCGATAACGTTGCCACTTTTTGCAACCGGTTGCAAATCTACGTCCGCCTCAAACTGTACCACTACCCGATTAACGCCGTTGCGGCGCGCCCGACGGTCGCGCCCTACCAATCGAGGCAATGTCGCGCAGGATTCTTCCGCGGCACAGAAAACGGCGACCCAGCGGCTGCGTTCCCCCTATTTCTCGAAGGCCGTCGCGACGAGCGTGGCGTTGTGGCCGCCAAAACCGAAAGAGTTATTTAACACGACCCGCACTTTCTTTTCGCGAGCGACGTTTGGCGTGTAATCGAGGTCGCATCCCTCTCCCGGATTTTCCAGATTGATCGTTGGCGGAATCACAGAATCGCGGATGGCGAGCGCGCAGGCCGCCATTTCTATTCCACCAGCCCCACCTAACAAATGGCCGGTCATCGATTTGGTGGAGCTGATGGAAACTTTGTACGCCTGTTCGCCGAATACTTGTTTGATCGCGCGCGTCTCGCAAAGATCGCCAATATCAGTGGAGGTCGCGTGCGCATTAATGTAATCAACCTGGTCGGGAGAAACGCGGGCATGCTCGAGCGCCAGTTGCATGGCGCGCACGGCGCCTTCGCCGTTCGGGGGCGGTGCCGTCATGTGGTAGGCGTCCGCAGATAGTCCGTAGCCTGTGAGCTCGCAATAAATCTTCGCGCCACGCGCCCTGGCGTGTTCCAGCTCCTCTACCACCACGATCCCTGCCCCTTCGCCCATGACAAAACCGTCGCGGTCGCGATCGAACGGCCGCGAAGCGCGTTCAGGTTCATCGTTACGCAGGCTGAGGGCTTTCATAGCCGAAAATCCCGCAAGGCCAATTGCCACAATCCCAGCCTCCGAACCACCCGCCAGGAAAATGTCGGCATCGCCAAATTTAATCGTCCGCCAGGATTCACCGATTGCATTGTTTGAAGTCGCGCAGGCGGTAACGATACACATGTTGGGTCCTCGGAGGTCGTATTCCATTGAGATGAGTCCGCTGGCCATGTTGCTGATCAACATCGGAATCGTAAATGGCGATGTTCGTGATGGCCCTTTCGTCAAGAGGATCGTCAACTGGTCCTGCAACGTTTTCAGCCCGCCGATGCCGCTGCTTACGATCACACCGAAGCGATCGCGCCGCCTTAGCTTCTCCAGATCGATTCCGCTGTCTTCGAGCGCCATTTTCGCCGCGGCCAACCCAAGTTGAGCAAATCGATCCGTGCGCCGGATGTCCTTCGGATTTTTAAAGAATGCTTTCGGATCGAAACCGCGCACTTCGCCACCGATTTTGCAGTCGTAAGCGGCGGTATCGAATGCTTCTATCTTGTGAATACCGCTGACGCCGTTCTTTAGATTCCGCCAGAAGGTCTCCACGTCGTTGCCAAGCGGCGTGATGGCGCCCAGTCCAGTGATGACGACTCTGCGATCGTTGTTCATTTAGTGATTTAACGATTAGTGATTTGTTGATTCAACAGTTTAGCGGTTCGACGATTTAACGTGACATCAAAGCACAATCGTTAAATCTCTAAGTCACGGAATCGCTAAATAATCTTAGCCCGTTCCCATCCCGACGCTTTGCACGGTCTGGAAAAGTTTTCCTTCGGTTTTGATCGAGGGCGCGATGATGATCTCGGTTTGCTGAAACTCGGCAATATTGCGAGCGCCAACATTCCCCATGCAGGTGGTGATTGCGCCGACCAGATTTTGGCTGCCGTCATCAACTTCCGCCGGTCCGAAGAGGATTTGTTTCAGCGACCCGGTGGTGTTCACTTTGATTCGCGTTCCCCGTGGGAGATTTGCGTGGGGAGTGGCCATTCCCCAATGGTATCCACAACCAGGCGCTTCCTCCGCTTTGGCAAAGGCGCTGCCCACCATCACCGCGTCCGCACCGCATGCCAGCGCCTTGCAAACGTCACCGCCTCTACTCATCCCACCATCCGTGATGATCGGCACGTAACGCGACGTTTTTTTGAAGTAAGCATCGCGCGCCGCCGCGCAATCGACAGTCGCCGTTACTTGCGGGACACCGAGCCCCAGCACGCCGCGTGATGTGCACGCTGCTCCCGGTCCTACGCCGACCAAAACCGCAGCCGGTCCGCATTCCATGATCTCGAAGGTCACATCGTAGCCGACCGTGTTTCCAACGATGACGGGGATTCGCATCTCGCGGCAAAATTTTTCCAGATCGAGCGACTTATACTCTGACGAAATATGCCGGACGGTGGAGACGGTGCTTTGCACGACGAAGACGTCCGCTCCTGTTTCCTGTGCGATTCCGCCGAATTCAGCCGCCCGCTGGGGGATGGAGCTGACTGCAGCTAATGCGCCTCCGTCTTTAATCTGGCGCACACGAGCGGCGATCAAATCTTCCTGGACCGGTTCCTGGTAAATTCTTTGCAGCAGCGCTGTAACGTCGGCTCTATCTGCTTCGACGATTTTTTGCAGCACTTCCTGTGGATTTTTGTAACGCGTTTGTACTCCTTCGAGATTCAGAACGGCCAGCCCGCCCAGTTTGCTCATGGCGATGGCAAAATGGACATCGACCACTCCATCCATCGCGCTGGCGAGGATGGGGATTCTTAATGCGAGCGGCTCTGCCGCATTCCGCGACAAAGGGAAAGTGATATCCACTTCGTTTGGATTAATTGTTACCCGGCCTGGGACGAGCGCGATTTCATCGAACCCGTAGGTCACCCGTGCTTTGCGATTTCGGCCTATCCACATTCCCATCTTAAATCTGCTCCATCCTAAATCGTTCGTTTAAACTTCCACACCGCGGGCACCGGGGAAGCAATGCGTCCGTTCGATCTTCAAATTCAAACGCGCAAATCACGCAGCGCAACCGATGCTCCAGAGCCCTGCGCTCTCGACGCCGGCGATTCCACTCTCCCACTATCCAAAGGAGAAAAACCGCCGCAAGAAAAAGCAGCAAATAAATCGTGACCAGCGCTGCGAGGCTAACGCGAATCACGGAGTAACACCTGCTGCCGGTTTTCGCCGGGATTGCGCGATGTCGCTGCCCCACTGGATTGTCGCAATCCCCCAGGTCAGGAATGAGCCGTGTTTCTCTGCGCTGGCCGAACTGTTAGAAAACCGGCATAGCGCGAGATACCGGCGCGCCTGCCGATCTAAGGCCCGATCGCCTGACGAATTGAGAGGAAAGCAATAGCGTATTTCCCCGTTCCCGTTCACGGCGACCCGGAAACGGGTCGCCTGAGGAGGCTCGTCGTTAGATGCGGCAAAATTTAGAGTCGTCAACGTAGGATCGCCGAAGGCCTCGAGCTCTTTTGAAAATAAGACAGATGTTGTTGTCGGACCGATCGCGGGCTGGGGTTGCCGATGGCCGAACGGTGCAGCCCCTGGCGGCTGAGAATCGGGGATACCCAGATTGGTAACCTGCGGCGGAATCTCTTTCAATGCCGGCTCCACCGCGAGATAAGACGGCACGTGCTCAACTTTCGGGAAGGCGCGCAGCCGTTCCTCGGGCGGGCGCTGAGTCGTGAAGGCCAGCGCGGGATCTTCCGCGTCGAGCCAGCGGAGCAGAGTTCGGCCTTCTTCGGAACTGGAAGTAATCACACCGACGCGTGCCGGCGGCGGGAGCAACGAGACTGTTGGCGGATAGACAATTTGAAAAACATAGAAACAGAGAGCATGCGCGGTCAACGAGAGCGCCATAAACGCAGCGAGCGCAAGTTGGCGGCGCCGAGGCGGCTCCCAACTGAAAAGAAGTGCTTCAGCCGCGGTCTCAGAGGCAGGGATATTCATCGCGGCGGAGCCGCCGCCAACGCGACGGACGTGATTCCGTGTTCCAGCACAGCGTTTGTCACCTCGATAACTGTTTCGTAGGGGGTCAAACGGTCGGCTTTGATGATAATGGATTTGCCTTCGCGTCTGGTCGCGTCCAGCAATGGCCCAAGCTGCGCGAGCGTGATTTTTTGATCCCGGAAATAGATGGCCGGAGCTGCGCCACCGGTAATGCTGATGATTTGCTGGTTAATCTGCGGGCCAAGCGCAAAACGCGAGAACGGCATCGAAACGGAAATGCCAGGCTGCAAAATAAAATTCGAGCTGAGCAACAGGAAAAAAATCAGAAGAAAAGCAACATCGACCAACGCCAACAGGACAAGCCAGCCGAAATTATATTCCTTTGTCCGGCTAAGCTTCATGTGCCCGCTAGATTAACCACGAATGAACGCGAATGAACGCGAATCCTGTAGGGAGGCTGTCAGCTTCCCCGACACGAATTTGTGTTGTGGAATTTGTGTTCATTCGTGCCTGCTGCGCCGTAGCTTTGCGAAGGAGAGTCCATTTCCTGATTAAAGATCCTGACGCGCTTCCCGTTCGTGCGCTGGCGATTCCCCGGGCGGCTGGAAGCTGATGATGCCGCTGACCGGCCGGCTCTCCGTCAACATGTGGACGATCTCAATCCCGGCGCGCTCCATGTCGTGCATCATGGTGCTCACGCGCGAAGAGAGATAGCTATATGCGACAAAGGTTGGCGTGGCCACGACCAGCCCGGCCGCGGTCGTCAGCAAACTCTTGTAAACGCCGCTGGAAAGCTCCGTCACCGTTGCATAACCGCCACTGGACGCGATCGTGCCAAACGCGTCGATCATTCCGGCAACTGTGCCAAGCAAGCCGAGCAATGGCGCAAGGAAAGCGATCGTGGCCAGCACTCCCAGAAACCGTTCCAGCTTGGGCACCTCAAGCTGGGCGGCTTCCTGTACTATGTCGCGCAATTCTGCGCGGGGCGCGTCGTGCTGGATAATAGCGGAATGAATCACCCGCGCCACAGGGCCCGGTGTCCCGGCCGATTCATGTAATGCCTCGGCGAAATTGCGGCGCCGGATCAGATTGGAAAGCCCTTTCAAGAATTCGCCGACGTGGATGGTTGCTCGATGCAAGTAGAACAGGCGCTCGGCAAAAATGGCGATCAAAATGATGCTACAGGCCAGAATAGGCCACATTAATAATCCGCCTTTTTGGATGTAATCAATCATGCCGGTTTTTTAGTCTTTTTTGGTAGCCGTGGCAAGCCCGGACCTTACAGGAAGCGGCGGGCCTGCTCATGAACATCACCTCATCGCGGACTTTTTTCTCGCGCTTTGGGTGAAGACGCCGGGGAGGTGACTGACGGAGTGGTGCGACCCAGCAACTTGCCGGACGCGTCGAAAATGGAATAGCCGGTTTGTTTGCCGTTTTGATCGTAACTGTAAACGATCTTGTGAAGGAGAGTATCGTTCGCCGCGCTTTGAGTCTCTTCCTGAAGACGACCCGCGCTGTCATAAGTGTACCGGCTCTTGAACCGAAGGCGGCCATCGGGTCCGAAGATTCGGCCGCTGGAAAAACGGTCGGCATCATCCAACTCGTAACGAATTGTCTGGCGGAGTTTACCATCCTGGCCAGTAGTTGTGGCGATAGCCTTGTGCTGCGCATCATCGAATTGGTAAACGGTGCGTGAGCCATCGGCGTTCATCGAGACAGTCACCCGGGCGGCATTGATGTCGGTTTTCTCCGGAGACTGGCTAAACGCGATTTTATCGCCACAGATGAGAGCTGTGAAAACGATCGCACATCCGATCTGGAAAAGCTTCATGATTTGAGGAGCTTACGGTTGGGGGAAGGAGCTGCAAATGCGATAAAATTTTTATTGACCGCGGAGTTGGGAAATGGTTAACAGTGGTGGCAAATGGTGTAAAATGGATGAATTCTCCACCGTAATATGGACTCCTCGCCTCCTCTACCTGAACGCTTCTACGCCGGAGAATTCCGCCATTCAATCGACGATAAGAACCGCATCACCATTCCGTCCCGTTGGCGGCGGGACAAGGCCGAGGACTTCATCCTTTTGCCCGAGGCGAGTCAACAATTTTTGCTCGTTATGTCGCCGGTGGAGTTTGCCCGGATGAGCTCGGCGGCCGAATCGAACGAGAGTGTTCCCGCGCGAGATCGCCGCGTTTTCCTGCGCCAGTTGCATTCTCGCGCCCAGCACGCGGCTACGGATCGACAAGGGCGTCTCGTTTTGCCGGACGAGCTTTGCAGAAAGGTTGGATTGAAAGGCGAGGTCGCCCTTGTCGGCGGCCGCGGACGTTTTGAGATTTGGAATTTGCAACGTTGGAAGCGGGCGCACGAGGAGGAAACACCCACTTATCAGCACGTCGCGAATGTAATTGGCTTGTAAGCGGATCATTCGATTTAAGGTTATGAACACATTGCTGTCTGAGGGGCCTGTCTGGCTCGCCGCAGATCCGATGG
>WNGE01010643.1_pt1 | contig 11684 bp, 11 predicted proteins | sample 5400651 | NCBI WGS metagenome assembly WNGE01 (sample SAMN13153370, study PRJNA577476) | soil metagenome | isolation source: 60 cm soil or saprolite under grassland replicate 2 | place: USA:California | collected 2016-06-15 | reverse complement strand
ACGATGAACCTGCCGAAATTCCGCGATCGCACGTCCCGCCTGCCGCTATACGTACTGCAGTCGACCGCGGTGACGCCCACCGGTCAGTGCAGCAGCAGCCCCGTAGGGTTGATCGACGGCTGCATCAAAGTGACCGATCCTGGCCGAGCGCTGATCTCTCACCACCTCGTGACTAACGGCAATCTGGATGCCGGCGCGTTCAAGCCGCCGATCCTGCGCGATCTGTCCCCGCGCGCGCCGTTCTTCCACAACGGCGCGGCGGAGACACTCGACGATGTTGTCGATTTCTATAACCAACTGTTCGATATCCGACTGACCCAGAGACAGCACGACTCGCTGGTCGCGTTCCTCCAGGTCTTGTAGGTGGACATGTCAGGGTGGCTGTTGTTACTCCGCAGCCACCCTGACGTTGTTGCCGCTGGTTCGATACTCACGCCACGTGGCCACCGGACTGATCGGGCCGAGTGAACTGAAGGTCGATTCGAGCATCGCCCACCCTCAGGCGCCTGAAGGCGTAGATGGCGCAGCCCTGAAGGTCAGCTCGGTTTCATGCTTGCGTTCCTCGTTGCCCTCGTACACCAGGAGCACCGTGTGTTGTGTCCTTTGGTGCGAGGCGTTTACCGCGCCGTGGCCGGCTCACACCGCGCACTGCGAAGATGTCCGCGAAGACGGCCGCGAGCTGAATCGGGCGCTCTCGTTTCCACCTGAGGCTGCTCGATCAACTCGGTGAGGGACCGAACGCGCCGGCCCTATGCCCGGGCTGGCGGTGGGACAGAGCGACAGGTTGGCGCCGGACGTGTCGACTGATGCTAGCGTCCTCAACAAAATCTCAACCTCTGTGCCTAGACAAAACGCAAATCCAACACTATTGTGCGCCGATGGGAAGGCTGTCCAGGTTCTCGCTGGGCTCATTTCGCCGTTCGTCCCAGCCAACCGGTGCGCACATCGAAACATGACAGTCGTCTGCCTTGAATCCGTAGCTTTGCAGCCATATTCGACCGGCCCGCCCTGGGTCGCTCCCGAAACGTGGGAATGGGTTCCGGATTTGGCTAATACATCAGGAAGGCTTGGGACATGAGAATGTTGCGATCGCGATTCTCCATCGGCCTTGTCTTTGCCGCCATGCTGGCGGTTTCCGCGGTGACGCCGGCCTTCGCGGACTATGGTTTCGCAAACTGGCAGGTGACGTTCGCCGGAACGGGGGTAGACCCGACGACGCATCAGGGCTTCGGCTTTTGGGGCTGGTGCGCGTTTTCTGGCGGTGTCAGCTCTGGGAACGGTGGCGAGTGCCAGGTTACACAGTATTTCCACTCAACAACACTGGGTCGCTTTACCTGTCATGAGGAGATCGACATCGACTCCTGGCGTATTGCTCCCAGTCCGATGGTCGGTGGGCTGCCTGGGTTTTTCATCACGGGGTCGGTACAGGTGAGTCCAACCAGCGTGACCGGACCCTGTCTAGCGTTTTTCCCAGGCTCCGCGAGCCCCGTAAACCTTGATACCGGCATACCCGCGGTCCCTGGGCACTTCAACGTCGGCGGGTTGGGCCCGGGCCTGCGTGGCGAGTTCCAAATCCAGGTGACGCTCGTTCGCTGAGCGGCCCAACACCATAGATCAGGCATGCTCGAATCCCCGGGCAGCCCGGGGATTCGAGCATCTTGCAGGCCGTTACTCGTATGCAAGAGCCTGGCGCACCGTGGCGCCAGCGGCGGCGAGCGCCGGCACCACTATCGATACCAGCGACAGGACGATGACGAACGCGAGCCAGAGCACGACACTGAGAAGTGAAAACACGTCCGGCAGCAGCTGGCGCAGAAAGATTTGCCCCACGAGTCCGTCGAGGTGCTGACTCGCGGGACGCGCGACGGGCGCTGACTGTGACGATTCGCGGTTGTTTGCCATTGTTCTCGAGGGAGGGAACGAACGCGCGCCGCAAGTGATGCTTGCGTTTGAGCATCGTGCTGCTCGGTGGCAAGCTGGAGGGTATCGACGCGCTGCTACGTGCCGATCAGACGTCCGAAGCCGGAGCGTTCCACGAAGATCGATGGGCCGAGAACGGCTAACGCTGAACGGCTAATTCTAGCCGCGGCTCGGGAGAGAGCGGCTAACCAGCGGCGAGAACGGGTGTCACTTACGCTTAGTAGTGCGATCGGCGCCATGTGGCGGTGAGACGACCCGTGGGGACTGTTTGAGCCGTCCGCGGGCCGCCTGCCAGGAAGGAAGGAGCGCCTGTCCGCCTTCCGGCGGAGTCGTCAGTCAGCAGTCATTCGCGACTGAAGACTGTCAACTGTGGACTGCAGACTCTCTTAACTCGAGTTTGGAATAACGCAGCGGCCCAGGATGTCAAGGGACTTCCGGTTTTGTGAGAAGCGTGCCAAGCTCGGAGTGTGTTGAAAACCGAAGAGATGGCGACGCTCGTCCGCTTCCGGCAGGAGCTCTACGACAGCCTGGGCCTGCGTCAGGATAGCCTGTTCGAGCTGGCAGATGCAGTCTTGACCGCACCCCAGCGCAGTACGCTGGTGCGGCTCAGTTTGACCGCCGCATTCCGCAGGCTGTGGCCGAGCACCTGCGACGCGCTCGCGGATGGATCGGTCGACGTGACGGCGCTGCGCGCGCTGTTTACCCGGACGCTGGCGGACTCGGCTGTGGTCGACGGCCGACCCTTGTGGGTAATCGACGGAACCAACTGGCCACGCCCAGCGGCACGGACCAGCGCCGATCGGACCTGGGAGTATCGCCCGCTGCCAGGCTGGCCACAGAGCGGCATCGTGCCAGCCTGGGCCTATCAGTGGTTGGTGGCCGTGCCGGATGTGGCTGGCAGTTGGGTGCTGCCACTGGACGTGCACCGCCGTGGACCCACGGCCGAGTCGGCGACGCAGGTGGCGCTTGACCAGATTGCTGCCGTACGCGCCGCGCAAGGCGCAAGCGCACCACGTCCGGTGGTGACGCTCGACAGTGGCTATGACCTGGAGACTCTGGCACACGCCACGGTGGACGCTGACCTGCTGGTGCGCTTGATCAAAAGCCGCGTGGTGTATCGCACCCCCGAGCAGCATCCCGGTCGAGGGCGGCCACGCCTGCATGGTGAGCCGTTTCGGCTGGCCGACGCAGGCACACGCGGCCCGCCGCAGTAGTCGACTCAACTGGAACACCCGCTGTACGGCGCAGTCCACATCGATGTCTGGACCGAGCTGCATGTGAGTGGCGCGCCAGACGCTCCGTTCAGCGTGGTCCGCGTCCAGGTCGAGCGCCTGCCCAATAAGAAGCTGCCACCTCGGCCCTTTGTGGCTGGCCTGGATCGGCGGTCCGCTGCCGGCCGACCTGAGCGTGGTGTGGCGCTGGTATTTGCGGCGCTTCACCGTCGAGCATGCCTTCCGCTTCTTCAAGCAGACCCTCGGCTGGACCACGGTCCGCCCCCGCCACGCAGAGGCAGCCAACCGTTGGAGCTGGCTGATCGCCGCCGCTTGCTGGCAGTTGTGGTTGGCGCGTCCGCTCGTCAGTGAGGTCCGCCTTCCCTGGGAGCATCCCCGAGCGGACGGCTTGGTTACCCCAGGTCAGGTCCATCGGCGATTCAGCGGAATTTTGCTCCGGATCGGTACTCCGGCCCGTGCACCTCGAAAGCGGGGAAAATCGCCCGGACGTCGTAAGGGCCGTCGTCCGCAGCCTCCACTCCACTACGAAGTGGCCCGCCGCCCTCCGAAGCGAGCCGCGTAATCTCCCATTTCTTGCAATTTCTTGTCCAAACTTCAATTTTTTTAAGGGTCGCTTGCTCTGCCAATTGAGCTAGAGGGCCCGTCTTTTACGATTCGGGGGAGGAGTCGATTTTGTAGATCCAGTTGGTCAACAGGCTGACACATAGCAGACCGGCTGACTCTCCACTTTTTGCATAGTTCAGCTGGTTTGGTTCGCCAGATCGTGACGCGCAGTCTGTCTCGCTCAATCAGCCGGTCTCAAACGTCAGCCGGTGCGAGAGCTTCAGCTCACCAGCCACCACCCCGGCGAGTACGTGCGCACGGCGCTGCGCCCGGGCGGTCATCGCGATCAGTCCCGATGCTGCATGGGAGGACAAAGTCACAGATCGCTTGACGGCAGACAGATTCATTGATCGTCCACACGAGCTGCATCTCGCCTGTAGCTGACGGCGGATTCTGACCGCCTAACTGTCACGGGATTTTGTCCATGGATGGACGACTATGGAGCGCTTCCAGGGGTGGTTGGGGGCAGGTTTCCACGGTGCACGTGGAGCTGTTGGGGTGCATGACGGGGACGGGCTCGTGATGGCTTCGGGGCAGGTCGGGCGCTGCCTCTCGGCGCGGGCGACGGCCAGCGCGCGCACTCAGCGTCGGCGCATCGGGAGGCGCCGCTTGGGTCGCCACCAGCTGACCACGGTAGAAGACGGCGATGCCTCCATCGAGCTGCTCATGCACCGCCACGCGTGTGGGCCCAGCTGCGCCGCCGACGGAGGGCAAGAGCTGCATGTGGCTGCCAGCGAACCGCACGGTGTTGTCGGCCTGCACCTGGCGCTCATACTTGAAGCAGAAGACGCGCTCGGGCTGCAGGTCGGTCGGCCATGCGCGCCAGGCTGGCCGCTTGTCGGCCGGTGGCACGGCGAAGCGCGCATTGAACTGGCCGACGAAGATGGGCAGGAACTGGTTGGCCTCGGCCAGCGTCTGCACACCGGCCAGCCGCAGCTCGGCGACCAAGCGATCCTGTAGCGTGCCGCGCCGGCGTTGCACGCGGCCCTTGGCCTGTGGACTGAGTGCGTAGATGGGCTGGATGCCCAGGTCCTGGAGGACGCGGCCAAACTGGGTCGGCAACCGACCACCAGCCAGCTCCTCCTCGATCGTCCACAGCTCGCGTCGGCGACGCTGAAAGATGGCGTGCCGATCGACGTATAGGGCAACCGGCAGGCCATGGTTGCCGCTGACCGCCCACAACCACTCCATGTAGCCCTGGGCATCTTCGTGCTCACGGAACAGGCCCGGGCACCATGCCCGGTGGCATCGTCGATGCCGCCGATGAGGCACAACGGCGGACGGTCCGGTCCGAGCCAGCGGTGTGGACTGCCATCGGCCTGCACCAGCAGCCCGGCTTGGGGCATGCGCTCGCGGTGCCGACGACGCGGTGCCGAGCGGCGCGTCCTGGGACTGCGTATGCCCTCAGTGAGCAGCAGCTCGCGCACGGTGGTACGACCGAGCTGCAGTCCTGCGTCGTGGAGCGTCTCGGTCAGATGTTGCTGGTTCAGACCGGCGTGCTTGTGCTGCGCCAGCTCGAGCACCCGGGCACGCACCTCCGGCGCCATGCCTGGCAGGGCCGTCGGCCGCGATCGCCATGCACCAGTCCGGCTGGTCCCTCGGCCTGATAGCGATTCTTGAGTTGACGCAGCTGTCGGATCGACACACGCAGCACAGCCGCGGCCTGTTCGCTGCTCAGTCTTCCAGCCAGTACTTGGTTCAACACCACCCCTCGTCTCTGCTCGCGCGGGCTCAAGGTGACGGTGTGCTCCTCGCTGTCCATAGCGGACAGAATCCGCCGACAGTTGAGGGAGGACAAAATCCGCCGTCACCGACACGAGCTGCATCTCGCCTTGACGTGCCCCGGACCCGCTACTAGACTGGCGCCGTCTGTAGTCCCGGTGGCTTCCATGATCAACGGTGTCCGGCGGCAGATGAGCTGGCCGGGCGAGTTGGCGTGGATGAGCGGCGCGTTGAGCCAAGGAGGTGGATCCATGGCGTACGGGCGTGAGCGAGTGGGGTTGACCCGGCGGTCGTTCCTGTGGCGGTGGGGTGTGGTCGGTGGGGTGCTCGCGGTGAGTGGGCTCATCGCCGCATGTGGCGGGGCGCCGGCCAGCCCGGAGGCCAAACCGACCGAAGCGCCGAAGCCTGCGGCGCCTGCGCCGACGACCGCGCCGGCGGCGGCGGCGACGACGGCGCCGGCCGCGGGGACCAAACCGGCTGCGACGACGGCGCCGGCGCAGACGGGCAAGAAGAAGTACGAGGGCGTCACGCTCAAGTACGCGGCCATCGCCTCGATGGGCGCTGGCGTGGAGCAGATCTTGACACCCTGGCTGGAGGAGACCGGGCTGAAGATCGAGCGCGGGCAGTTCGAGCAGCAAGAGATCACCGACAAGCTGATGCAAGCGATGGCCACCAACACGCACCTGGCCGATGTGGTGCAGTTCGAGTCGAACTCGGCCGGTGACATCATGGGCAGTGGCTTCCTGCTGGAGTTGCCCAAAGAGACGCGCGACAAGCTCGACTGGGACGACATCGCGCCGGCTTACCGCGACCGCTTGCTGACCTGGAACGGCAAGGCCTACGCGTCACCGTTCGACGGCGATACCCATCATCTGGTCTTCCGTCGTGATCTGGCCGAGGATCCGGCCAACCAGCAGAAGTTCAAGGCCAAGTACTCATATGACCTCAACCCCAAGACAGGTCCGCTGACGTGGGACGAGCACAGGAACTGGGCCGAGTTCTTCACCGGCTGGGACTGGAATAAGAACGGCAAGGACGATGACTACGGCTTTGCCCATATGACCAAGCGCAAGGACACCGCCTACTGGGGGTTTGTCTCGCGCGTGTCGTCGCTGGCCAAGCATCCGGAGGAGCCAGGCTTCTTCTTCGACCTGGAGACGGGCGAGCCACGCATCAACAACCCGGCCTGGGTGCGGGCGCTGACCGAGTGGAAGGAGGAGCTGGAAAAATGGGCGCCCAGGGGAGTGCTAGCCTACGGCTGGGGCGAAGTGATCCAGGCCTTCACTGGTGGTCAGGTGGCGATGAATATCGGCTGGGATGGGGCCGTGGCCAACAGCAAGGACTCGGCGGCCCATAACAAGGATGGCTACAACATCCTGCCGGGGTCGAAGGAGGTGTACAACCCCAAGTCGAAGAAGTGGGACACCTTGTCGTCGCCCAACTACGCGCCATTCATGGCGTTCGGCGGTTGGATGATGGCCGTGCCGAAGACGACCAAGATCGCGGAGGTCGCCTGGGACATGATCCTCCAGGTGACCAATCGTGAGCAGAGCAACAAGATGGCCTTCGCCGGCATCTCGATCAACCCGGTGCGCGTCGGCCAACTCGAGCCTAAGGGTTGGGTCGACGGGGCGCTGAAATTCGACCAGACTGCCGCGGAGCAGTACACAAGCGCGCTCAAGCGGACCATGGACAGTCCGAACACGATCTGGGATCTGCGCATCCCTGGCTGGACGCAGTACCGCGACGCGCTGGAACTGGGCGTCTCGAAGGGACTGGCGGGCGAGGCTCCGCCGCAGGCAGCGCTCGACGAAGCGGCACAGACGTTTAGTCAGATTACCAACCGACTGGGCGGGCCAAAGAAGCAGATGGAGAACTACAAAGCCGCAATTGGCGCCAAGTAAGGCGCCGCTCGTCGCGCCGCGCCTGTCCAGGCAACCGGGCGGGCGCGGTTTTGACGGCGGATGGGAGCGATAGACAGACATGGTCGCCTTGGAGAAGCCTTCGGCGCCAACTCAGGCCAGGACGGCGGCGGCGCGCCAGCCAGGATTCACTCTGCCCGAAGTGTTCTGGAAATGGGCGCTGCTCCTGCCGGCAACCCTGGTGGTGGGGGCGCTGCTGATCTTCCCCATCGGGTTCACACTGGTGATGTCGTTCACCGACTGGCACATGTTCCGCCATGGTGAGCCAGTGGCCTTCGTCGGGTTCGAGCAATGGCAGCGCCTGCTGACCGACCAATTTGTCTGGCAGACGCTGCGCAACACGATGGTGTTCGTGCTCGGCGTGCTCCCGCTCGAATACGCCGTCGGGCTGATCGTGGCGCTGGCGCTCAACAATTGCACCCACGGCAAGAAGTTCTTCCGCATCACCTTCCTGATGCCGCTCATGATCAGCCCGGTTGCCGTCTCGCTGGTAATCGGGCGGATGATCTTTCACGAGGACATCGGGCCGCTCAACGACATCCTCGTTCGGGTGGGGGTTCAGCCGGTGCACTGGCTCACCGATGCCAAGCTGGCGATGCTGACGCTGATCATCATCGACGTGTGGACCGCGACGTCGTTCATGATCCTCATGCTCATGGCCGGCCTGCAGAGTCTGCCCCAGGAGCCGTACGAGGCGGCCGTGGTGGACGGCGCGTCCGAGTGGCAGCGGTTTCAGTACATAACTTTGCCGCTGCTGGCGCCGGTGACGGTGACGGCGTTGCTGATCCGCGGTCTGGATGCCTTCAAGGTCGTCGACATCATCAAGGTCGTCACTGGTGGCGGGCCGGGCCAGGCGACCGAGTCGGTGACGCTGGCGGTGTACGACCTTGGCGTCAAAGGCGGCGATCTGGCCTACGGCGCAGTTGGCGCCTACTCCCTGCTGATCATGATGATGCTGTTCACGGTCCTGGTGTTGACCTTCACACGGCAAATGGTCCGGGGGGTTAGCTAATGCAACGGCGGAAGACGATCAAGACCGTCATCGTGTACACGGTCCTGATCTGGTGGACGCTGATGCTCGCCGCGCCGATCTACTGGCTGGTGATAACGGCCTTCAAAGGGCCGGCGTCGATCAACCGCGGGGCGACGTACCTCCCGTTCGTCGACTTCCAGCCGGAGTTCTCGGCCTGGGACTACATCTTCATCTCGCAGCGCGACAAGGTAATCCCGCCCTTCGTCAACAGCGTGGTGATCTCCCTCGGGTCAGCGGCGCTGGCCGTGGTCATCGGGTCGATGGCTGGTTACGGACTGGCGCGCTATAGCTACCGCATCGGGCGGATGGGCAACGACAGCATCGCGCTCAGCTTCCTCTCGCAACGCATGTTCCCGGCCGCGGTGCTGATTATCCCCTTCCTCTTGATGTACCGGGATCTGGGCTTGCTTGATACGCGCCAGGGCTTGCTCCTCGCCTACACCGCTTTTGCCATCCCGTTCGTGGTGTGGGTCATGCGTGACTTCTTCCGGGGGCTGCCGGTGGAGGTCGAGGAGTGCGCGCTGCTGGACGGCTGCTCGCGGTTCGGGGTGCTGTGGCGGATCGCGCTGCCGCTGGCCGCGCCGGGGCTTGTCGCCGTGTTTGTCTTGACCATGATCGGCGCCTGGAACGAGTACTTGTTTGCGCTGGTCTTGAGCTTTAGCGAGTCGGTCACCGTCCCCCTGTTCCTCCAGGTTCAGACCAGTGTGCTGCGCGGGACGGAGTGGTGGAACATGGCGGCCATCGCGCTGTTGGCGGTGATCCCGGTGGTTGTGGCCGGGCTCGCGCTCGAGCGCTACATCACGCGCGGCCTGACGTTCGGAGCGGTGAAGTGAGCGCCGCCTCGATCGAGCTGGTGGCCCGCGGCTCGAGGGTGGGGAGTCAGCCGGACGCGCACTTGCTGGCGACGCTCGTCACCGATGGTCCCGTGCGCGTGGAGGTGACCGTACGCCAACAGGCGGCCGGTTGGGCGTTGGACGTGACCGGGTGGCTGGACGATGAGGAGCCGGCCTGGCCAGTACGGCTGGAAACTGTGGGCGCGTGCGCCAACCGCGGCGAGGTGACGGCGGCGCTCGCCGACCTGCTTGCGGCGGCCTTTCATCATGGGGCCGCGGTCACGCGGGTGCGCGGGCGGCCCTGGGCGGTGCACAGCCTGGTCAGCGCGGCGGCGCGGGCGGGCGAGCGCCGCTTCAATCGGTTGCCGGTCGAAGCCCGCAAGGCGCCCTGGGCTCGCACAGCGCCGCTCGGCGCCGACCCACCGCGGGAGGGTGTGCGGCTCAAGACCTGGCACTCGCGCCTGCGGTCGCTCGCGGGCGAGCCGGAGCCCGGAGTGGAGCCCCTGACTGCAGGCGCGCGGTCGGGATAAACGCAACAAGCGTCGCGCCACCGTCGTTCCGCCAACCCCGTGCGCGGCGGCGCTGGCCGTTGCCGGGCCCCCGTCAGTCGCCGCGCCGGGGCGCTGGCTGGCCGCATGCGAACAGGCTCCGGCCGCCGTGCAACACAGCGGGTCACCGGCCAGAACGAGGCCCACACAGGAAGGAGACGGAAAGTAGATGGAGATAAACGCCGCGGTCTGTTACGAGTTTGGCAAGCCGCTGGCCGTCGAGGAGGTCGATCTCGATCCGCCGCGCACCGGCGAGGTGCGGGTGCGCGTGGTCGCGTCCTCGATCTGCCACAGTGACGTGCATACGATTCGAGGGGACTGGGGCGGACCGCTGCCGGTGGTGGCCGGCCATGAGGCGGCCGGGATCGTCGAAGAGATCGGACCGGACGTCACGCTCACCACGCCGGGCGAGCGCGTGGTGGTGTCTTTGCTGCGCTCCTGCGGGCGATGTTTCTATTGCACGATCGGCGCCCCGCACGCGTGCCAGGGCACATTTGCTCTAGATCGAGAGACACGTCTGCACAACAAGCGCGGCGAGCCGCTGGTCCAAGGAATCCGGATGGCCGCGTTCGCCGAGCAGATCGTGGTCGATCAATCCCAGGTCGTGGCGCTGCCCGCCGATATGCCGCTTGATTGCGCGGCCCTGCTGGCGTGCGGCGTCGTCACCGGCTTGGGAGCAGTGGTCAATACCGCTCGCGTCCACACGGGCAACAGCGTCGTCGTCATCGGGACCGGCGGCGTCGGCCTCAACTCGGTGCAGGGCGCGCGCCTGGCCGGGGCACACCCCATTATCGCCGTGGACATCATCGACTCGAAGTTAGACGCAGCTCGAACATTCGGCGCGACCCATACGGTCAATGCCACACGGCAGGAGCCGGCAGAGGCCGTACGGGCTCTGACGGGTGGTCGCGGCGCCGACTACGCCTTTGTGACCGTTGGCAGCACGGAGGCAATGTCCAAGGCGCTGACCATGATCGGCGTGGAAGGAGCCGTCGTCATCGTCGGCATTCCGCACACGGGCGCGACCGTGCCGCTGCCGGTCCGTGAGCTCGTCTTCAATGGGCAGAAGGTCATGGGCAGCACGAACGGCAACACCCGTCTGCGGGTGGAGACGCCGCGGCTGGTGGAGCTCTATCAGTGTGGTCGCATCAAGCTGGACGAGTTGATCACCGCGCGCTATCGCCTAGACGATATCAACACCGCGATCGAGGCGATGGAGCGGGGGCAAGCGTTGCGCAACGTGATCATGTTGTAGGAGTCGTTAAAGTGGGGAACCCATGACGGCGAGCATGAAGCATCTGCACGTATAGGCAACGGCATCACGTTTCGTATGCCGCGGAGCGGGCTGCGTGAGCCGTCATTCCTGTGCCTACATGGCTCCCAAGAGGTGATGCCGGAGCGTGTTTCGGCTTCTCCAAGGATCTGCTCGTGCTCGACCGCGAGGGCCTAACCGCACGCTTCCGCCTCAACACCGCTTGCCTCTCATCTCGCCCATTCCTTCGCCCGCCGGCTGTCCGACCGCGGCCGCATAACGGCGTCGCACCGCATCGCGCGGCGAACTGCAGGTACTCGTCGGTTGCTACGTCGAACTGCCCATGCCTGGTCGCATGGAAGTCTGTCTTTTGGTCGGTCAAGCTCAGAGTGCGAAATCGTCCCACGCAGCGCCCGCTGCGCCTGGCTGCGTGACACCCCGCGTCGAAACGATCTCCAGGTTGCGGTGGGCGTGTTGCAGACCCTGGACAACGTGATAGGCGCCCTTAGCGGGAAGGTCCTCCGGCGACGCGCGACCCTTGCGGCCATCTCGAACGGTCCCGTCTGCGTACAAAAGCATGTGCCATTCGCCGTTGTCTGGATCGCGCTGAAACCGGCGG
>WNGE01016209.1_pt1 | contig 11687 bp, 13 predicted proteins | sample 5400651 | NCBI WGS metagenome assembly WNGE01 (sample SAMN13153370, study PRJNA577476) | soil metagenome | isolation source: 60 cm soil or saprolite under grassland replicate 2 | place: USA:California | collected 2016-06-15 | reverse complement strand
CGACGATCATCGTACCCATGCCATCGTGGAAGCTCGACCGCACGTGGATGGGCACGCCGTAGAGCTCGCCGATCTCCACCGCGCGGGGATGCATCACGCGCGCGCCCACCGCGGCCAGCTCGAGCATCTCGTCGTACTGGATGTGACTCAACTTTCGAGCCGACTTCACGACGCGCGGATCGGCGGTGAAGATGCCGTCCACATCGGTGTAGATCTCGCATGCGTCCGCACGCAGCGCCGCAGCCAGCGCGACAGCCGTCGTGTCCGATCCGCCGCGCCCTAAGGTCGTGATCTCGAGCTCTTCGGTCACGCCCTGAAAGCCCGCGACGACAGGCACCTGATGCTTGCCCAGCGCCTCCAGGATGCGGTCTGGCTTGATGTCGCGGATGCGGGCGCGAGAGTGTTGCTCGCTGGTCCGCACGCCCGCCTGCGCTCCCGAAAGCGACACCGCCGGCACTCCCATGCCCTGCAGGCACATCGCGACGAGCGGCGCAGTGATGGTCTCGCCGTTGGCGACGAGCATGTCGAGCTCACGCGCCGGCGGCTCAGGGTTGACGCTCTGCGCCAGCGCGATCAACCGGTCGGTCGTTCGACCCATCGCCGACACGACCGCCACCACCTGGTGCCCTTTCTTGACGGTGTCGGCGATGCGGCGGCTGACGCGGCGGATACGGGCGGCGGAACCGACGGAGGTGCCGCCGTACTTCTGGACGATCACAACGTGCGGAACATGCCTTTGTCGGTGATCTTCGTCACCAGCGCGCGCCCGCGAAGTGGATGCGCCTCTTCCATCGCATTGGCGATTCGGTTCGCCTGCGATTGGGCGCAGAACGCAAACACGCTCGGTCCCGCGCCGCAGATCGCCGCGCCGTACGCGCCGGCGGCTTCCGCGACATGGATGACCTCCTCCACCCACGGATAGAGATGGAGGCGGTACGGCTGGTGGAGTCTGTCTCGCAGCGCCTCGCCCAGCAGGGCGGACCGCTTCGACATGATGGCGCGCACCAGCAGCGCGGTCCGGGCGGCGTTGAAGGTCGAGTCGTCGAGCGGCACCGATTCGGGCAGCGCGGAGCGAGCCTTTTCCGTCGGCAGCGGCTGGTGCGCGATGAACAGAGCCAGTCCCCATCCGGGGTTCGGGAGCTTCTCGTCTACCTTCTCGGACACGATGCGGATCCCGCCCGCCGCCGACGCGGCGACGTTGTCGTAGTGCCCCTCATCGGCGCCCGCGTCGACGACGTGGCTCCTGACGTCCCACGGGCTGCTGAGCGCTGATGCGGCCAGCCGCGCGGCCGCGCTGCTGCCGAGACCCACGCCAATCGGGATCTCGCTGCGGACCCGTCCCTTCATGTTCAGGCGCGTGAAAGGGTTCTCGTGCGCGTACAGGTAGTCGGAGCCTTCGCCCTCGTAGTCCCACGCCGGGCGGTCGGCCTCGTTGGCCTCGACCTCGAGCCACAGGTCGATCGCCATGGCCATGCAGTCGAAGCCAGGGCCGATGTTCGCGATTGAAGCGGGGACTTTGATGCGCATTTACAGCTTCAAGACCTTAGCGAGTGTGCGGGCGTCTCCGTCCAGCTCGATGGGCGGTTCGACGTTCTTGAGTGCCACGTCAGGATCCTTGAGCCCTGACCCGGTGAGCACCACGACCGTGGTGGAGTCCTTCGCGATCTTGCGTTCGCGCACCAGCCGGAACAGCAGCGCGAGCGGCGCCGCAGAGGCAGGCTCGGCAAACAACCCTTCGCTGCCCGCGAGCCGGATCTGGGCCGAGAGGATCTCGGTGTCGGTGACCGCCGCGATCGTCCCGCCTGATTCGTCGCGTGCGGAGGTCGCCCCCTCCCACGACGCCGGGTTGCCGATCCTGATCGCCGAGGCCACCGTGCGCGGGTTCGCGACCGGCGTTCCAGAGACGATCGGCGCCGCCCCTTCTGCCTGCGCGCCCACCATGCGCGGCAGCCGGGAGGCGCGCCCGGCTGCGCGATACTCGCGAAATCCCTTCCAGTAAGCGGTGATGTTGCCCGCGTTGCCCACAGGAAGCACCAGGTAGTCGGGCGCTTCGCCGAGCTCGTCGACGATCTCGAACGCCGCGGTCTTCTGGCCCTCGATGCGATTGGGGTTGACCGAGTTCATCAGGGCGACTGGGTATCGGCTTGTCAGCTCGCGGACGGTCTCCAACGCCAGGTCGAAGTTCAAGGCCTGCGAGAGCTTGTTCAGGGCGATCTCGCCGGAGGGAACGACAACGATCGCGCGCGCTCCCGCCTGGGCCGCGTACGCCGCCATCGAGGCGGACGTGTTGCCGGTCGACGCGCACATGAAGACACGACTGCCGCCCTCCAGCGCCTTTGCGACCGCGACCGCCATGCCGCGGTCCTTGAAGGACCCGGTCGGGTTCAGCCCCTCGTACTTGAAGTAGAGGCGCTCGAGACCGAGCGCGGGGCCGATGTTGCGACTTCGGACAAGCGGCGTCGAGCCCTCGCGGAGGTCGACATCTGGGGTGGACGGCCCGACGGGTAGATGATCGCGATAACGCGCGATGACGCCCATGCGGCACCGCCTCTAGAAGACGCGCAGGAACGTGGAGACGGCGTGCACCGGCTCGAGCCTGGCGATCCGCTCGCGCGCCCGCTGCAGACTTGCCTCGATAGACGGATGCGTCGTGACCACCAGCTCCGCGGTCATGTCGTGCGACCACGCGTCCTTCTGGATGAAGCTCGAGATGCTGACGCCCTCTTCGGCGAAGACCTGGCCCGTGGCGGCAAGCACGCCAGGCTTGTCATCGACGCGGATCCTGTAATACGCGCGCGTCTTGACGTCGCCGATCGGGACCACTCCAATTCGATCGTCGAACGTGAACGAAGGACGGCTCTGCACGCCGCGGCGAATCGAGCGTGAGAGATCGATGAGGTCGCCCACAACCGCCGACGCGGTCGGTCTCCCACCGGCGCCCTGTCCGACCAGCAACACCTGGCCGACGAGGTCGCCCTCGACGAACACAGCGTTCTCCGCTCCCTCGACGCGAGCCAGCGGATGCTCGAGCGGAATCATCGCGGGGTGCACGCGCGCCTCGACGCGACCCACATGTCGCTGCGTATGCGCGATGAGCTTGATTGCGTACCCGAGCTCGCGGGCGTAGCGAAAGTCGACGGGCTCGATGCCTTCGATGCCCTCCCGGTAGATGTCCTGCGGGCGAACCTTGATCTCGTACGCGATCGACGCCAGGATCGCGAGCTTGTACGTCGCGTCGTATCCGCCCACATCGTCGGTGGGGTCCGCCTCCGCGTAGCCCGCCTCCTGCGCTTCCCGGACGGCGTCTGCCATCGGCAGCCCTGCCGTCGCCATGCGCCCGAGCACGTAGTTCGTCGTGCCGTTGAGGACCGCAGACACGCTCTCGATCCGGTTGGCCTGCAGATCTGTGCGGAAGGTGCTGATCAGCGGGATGCCTCCGCCGACGGCAGCCTCGAAATAGACGTCGACGTTTTTCTCCGCCGCCTGGTCGAGCAGCTCCGGTCCGTGCTTCGCCATGACGACCTTGTTGGCCGTGATGACGTGCTTCCCGGCCTGGATCGCGCGCTCCAAGTAGGAGCGCATCGGCTCGTCGCCGCCTGAGACTTCGATCACCCCCTCGATCGAAGGATCGTCGAGGATGGCCGATGCATCGGTGGTCAGCAGCTCGGACGCCACCTCGACCGCGCGCCGCTTGGCCAGGTCGCGCACGAGGACTTTCTGGAGGCACAGCTCGACTCCGGCGCTCTGGGAGAGCTGCGGTCCCCAGGACAGCATCCGAGCGGCGACCTGCGCACCGACGGTGCCGAGGCCGATCAGGCCCACGTTCAGCGGACGAGAGCTGGACATCTAGAGGCCGTATTCTCCCTGCCGTGGCGCTGATCCTGCGCGAAAGCGACGTCCAGGACCTGATCGAGATGGACGACGTGATCGACTCAGTCGAGGCGGCGATGCGCGAGCTGGGCGAGGGTGAGGCGCAAAACGTGCCCCGCCGGCGGGCATTCGCCCCGGGCGGCCTGCTGAACGGGATGTTCGCCTCCTACCCCGGCGGCAAGATCACCGGCTTCAAGGCCTATACGGTCTCGGACGGACGGGTGCGGTTCCTGGTCGCGATCTTCAGGCTGGACGGGGCGCTCGAGGCGCTGATCGAGGCCGACTTCATGGGTGCGTACAGGACAGGCGCTGCCACGGCCGTGGCGGCCAGAGCGCTCGCGGATGCCGGGCCGTCCACGGTCGCCCTGATCGGGACTGGGTGGCAGGCATCGACTCAGGCTCTGGCCCTGTCCAAGGTCCTCGAGATCTCTGAGCTCCGGGTCTTCAGCCGCAGCCCCGAACGGCGAGCTGTCTTCGCCGCCGAGCAGGAAGAACAGCTCGGGGTGCACACCGTGGACTCGCCCACCGCCGAGGCCGCCCCTGGTGGCGGCGGTCGGTTCGAACTATCGCAACCGGGCCGAGGTGCCCGGCGAGCTCGTCGCGCGCGCGCAGACGGTGGTCGTCGACCAGCTCGAAGCCGCCCAGCTGGAAAGCGGCGACCTGATCCAGGCCCGCGAAGCCGGCAAGTTCGACTGGAGCGAGGCCGTGGAGCTCGGGGCGGTCGTCGCTGGTCGCTGGGAGCGGCCCGAGCGGCCGGGAATCACCCTGTTCGAGTCGCACGGGATGGCGCTCTGGGACCTGGCGGCGGCGTCGGTCGTCGTATCGGCGGCTCGCCGCAGGGGCGGCTACGAGGAGATCGAGTTCCTTACTTAGGGATGTGGCTCTCGATCGGCTGCGGCGCCAGGGCGCCGATCTGCAGCCAGGAGCCGACCAGGAAGGCGGTGACGAGAATGACCACCAGCGCGGCGCTGGCCGTCGTGTAGACAACCCACGGCGAGGGCCCGGCGGCCGCAAGACGGATCATCAGGTCCGACCAGTCCGGGCCGCGCCGTGGCTTCCAGGTTTCGACCTTTGCCCGGATCATCCGGCTTACCTCTGCTTCGGAGGGCGTCTGTATCCCTCCATTAGTGGGTTTATCTTCCACGTAGGGCACCTTCACTTCTCGAACGCGCGGCATCGTCGTGCTGATCGCTCCCCATAGTTTTTCTCATGATCGCCACCGCCTTGGCGATCCTCGAGGCCACGGTCCCGGCCGGCACCCCGAGGACTTCGGCGATCTCCTCGCGCGTCAGTCCCTCGTAGTAATGGAGGACGATGGCGGCGCGGAGCTTTGGGCTCAGGCCGGCCAGCGCCTTCTCGACGACGTCGCGCGCCTCGGCCCGGTCGTAGTCCCGGCGGTCCGGGGCTACATATAGACGCGCGGGTAGGAATCGGGCCAGCTTCTGGCGGCGGAGGTAGGAGATGGACAAGTTGATGCCGATCCGCCGGAGCCAGGCGCCCGGCGGCGCGGTCGGCGTGTAGCGGCTGCGGGCGCGGTAGGCGCGGACGAAGGTCTCTTGAGTCAGGTCCTCGGCCGAGGCCGAGTCGAGCACGACGGCGCGGATCGCCCGGTAGACCGAGGTGTACTCCTGGTCATACAGCTGCTGGAACTGCGTCTTGGGATCGAGCTGCAGGCCCTCGGTCACGGCGGATAGTTTGAGGGCAAGGACCGCCCTGGCGAACAAAGTGCGCTGGGGAAGGTTCACCAATTCCGGAAGGCCCCCGAAATGTGTTCGCGGCGGTTCTAGGCGGCCACGGCCTCGCGGATGATGCGTTCGAGGGCCTGTGAAGCGAAGCGGCGGTGCATTACAACGAGTAGCCGGGGCAAGACCAGGCCAAAGAAAGCCAGCAAAATGATGAGCAGCGGCCAGCCCCACCCGCCGTACCTGGCGACCTCATCGCGGGCCCCTGGCAAGAGCAGCACCACGAGGAGGACGGCGCCCACGACAGCAAGTCCCTGGATCGCGGCATATGTGGCCCACCGCCTGAATGAGCCCTGGTAGGCGACGCGGTTTCCATCGGCTCGCCGGAGCTCGACGTCGTTCAGGCCGACGCTGAGCGCAGTCCAGAAATCATCCGCCGAGAAGGAAACCGCATCGGACGATTTCGACCGGACCACGTAGTTGGCACGCCGACGGCTGCCGGGCGTGAACAGCCCGGTCTCGATCCGGCGGGCCATTCGCGAGGCCCAGTCGGTCGGGAGCGGATCGAACTCAATCGATCCTTCGTACGCGGAGGCAAACAATCCCAACGTAAGGCGAGCATATAACCCGGGGATCGTTTTGGCCGATGAAGAAGGCCGATGGTGGGCGACCCGGGACTCGAACCCGGATGGGTTACCCCACACGCCCCTCAAACGTGCGCGTCTACCAGTTCCGCCAGCCGCCCGGCTTAGCCGGTTGATTCTACCGGCCGGTTGTTGGCTTCGCCATCTCGAGCAGTGTGGTCACGGTGGCCCAGTTGCGTGACGTCGCATCGATGCCCGCCACCTTGCTGCCAAGCCTCTCCCAGAGCGGTGACCGACCGACGCCGGCGGGATGCCAGGAGAAGACCTCGCGCCCGATTACGGTGAACTTCTCCTCCGCGTCGGCGGCTGCGCGAATCCGCTCGACCAGCTCGGCCGGGACTTTCCTGGACATGAAGGTGACGAGGTAGTGCTTCGGGTCGGACGCATCTCTGGACAGCGGGTTCCGACGCACGATCTCCGACAGCTCATTGTGAGATCGCACGAGCACGGCGATGTCGAGGCCGAACCGCTTGTTGATCAGCGCCCGGACGTCCCTCGAGATGCGCTCCTGTGAAGCTCGGCTTGTCAGGACGACATTGCCGCTCTGCACATAGGAGCTCACGTCCCGAAATCCCTCTGCTTCGAGCGCGGACCGAAGCCCGGGCATCGATACGCGGTTGCGCTTGGCGAGGTTGACCCCTCGAAGCAGGACGACGTATCTAGGCATGCAGTTGAGAGTTTGAGGCCAATTTCGAGACGGCTTTGAGATCGACTGCGAGACGGCGCCTGCGCGAAGGGTGGCGGGCATGAGCACAGCGGCAGCCGAGCCGCCCACGACGGTTTTCTTCAGCCGGATCCGGGGAGTGCGCTGATATCGGCTGGACACTTGCCTACCTCGAGCTCGGCCTGCGCCCTCGCCTGAACAGTTGCCGTACGGGGGATGAATTCGCGTTACGGGCTGCTTAACTTCCCTCGCCGTATGAGCGCGTGGGTGGAATGGGACAAGCGGTGGCGAGTCTTCGCCGTCGCGGCCGTGGTTGTCGGAGTGACGTCTGTCGCCTATGCGGTCCTGCTTCGCACCGTCTTCCTCGGGGACCATGCAACGACCGTCGTCGACGACATCGGCGAGGCCGTGGCCGCGGCGGTGGCGTCTGCTGCATGCGCTTGGGCTGCCACCAGGGCCGCCACCACGGCCGGCCGACGAGAGCGTCTCGGCTGGGTGCTGATGAGCGTCTCGACTGGGCTCTGGTCAGCAGGCGAGGTCGTGTGGTCGATCTACGAAGTCGGGCTGGGGCAGCAGGTGCCGTCCCCGTCGCTCGCGGATGTCGGATTCCTGTCAGCCGTGCCGTTTGCCGTCGCCGGCATCCTGGCGTTCTGGAGCGACGCGCGCGGCACGTCGTCGCGCTGGCGCGTGTGGTTCGACGGCGTCATCGTTGCTCTTGCCCTGACCTCGACGGCCTGGGGCTTCGGGTTGCGAATGGTCTATCAATCCAACGAGACCGGGATCACCAAGGCGCTCAACCTGGCGTACCCGGTCGGCGACATCCTCATCGGCACTGTCCTGATCCTGGCGATCCGGCGCGCCACGCATCAGCAGGCGGGCAGGATGGCCCTCCTCCTCGCCGGGGTCGCTGCGTACTCGATTGCGGACAGCGCCTTCGCCTACCTCTCGGCTGCGGGCACGTACGGATACGTTGGCAGCGCGCTGAACACCGGATGGTTTGCGGGGTTCTTGATGATCGCGCTGGCGGCGATCTATCCCGCGGCGGCGCCGAAGGTTGCGACCAGGCCGGCGCCTCTCGATCTCTGGCAGCTCGCGCTGCCGTGGATGACGCTTCTCCTCGCCTCGGCCGGCGACGTGTATTCGGCGCTGTCCGGCCACGAGCTGGATCTCCTCATGTCCTCGCTGACCGCGATCCTCGCGGTGCTGCTGACCGTGAACATGATCATCGAACGCAAGGAATTCCTCGAGATGTTGACGGAGATCCAGTCGTCCCATGACACACTCAACCGAGAGTTCAGGAAGGCGCTGGTCGACGTCCGGCGCTTCAGCAACATGATCCGTGAAGCCGAACGGCTCGACGCCGACGAGGCACGGCGCATCGCCGCGGACATCCATCGAGTCACCGAACGGCTCGACGGGATGGTCGAGAAAATCCTGGACACGGAGATCGAGGGCGCGAACATCGAACTGGCCGCCGAGGTCCCGCTCTCGACTGGCGCCGTTGCCGCGGCCGCCCGCACGCACTGAGCTAGATCTGGTACCCGCTGCAAGACTCGAACTCGCAACCTCCTGATCCGAAGTCAGGCGCTCTATCCATTGAGCTAAGCGGGCGTCTATTCATGGTATGGAAGCCAATCGTTACCCGCGATACACGCTTTTGGCGCCAGAGGTGTGTATCGAGAGCCGGCGAAAGGCGCGTTTGGCGCCAAACGAGCCGATTCCCGCGCTCTCTCAGCCTACCGCGTACCGCTGGTGGTTCAATCCCCAGGCCGCGTAGCGCATCAAACCCATCGCTCGATACCGCCGCCGGCCGGCCATCGTGGTGCCGGCCTCGATCGCCGCGCGCAGAGCCGCGGGCGTCCTGCCAGGAAATTCGGTGAACGCCCGTCCCACGGCATCGAGGATGTGCGCGTCCGAGCCGCCCAGCTCGGCCCGGCCGAGACCCATGTTCAGACGCCGTGCCAGTTGATTGAACACATAGAAGCCTGGCGTCGCGTTCTCGACCTCGATCGCGTCAAAGTCGAGCTCCGCGGCCAGCCATCCGACGCCGTGCGCCACGCCACCCCGCGCGCGCCGCTGCGTGCGCCAGAAGGGATGCACTGCGACAGCCAGACCGTCCTGTTCATGGATGGCATGGACTGTTGCGGCCGCCGACATGCCCGGTCGGATGCGGCGCTCCAGGAACAGCCCGACGATGTGGCCGTCGCGACTCGAAACCTCCTCACCGATGACCACATGCACCCTCGATGACGCTGCCGCATGGCCCGCTGCACGAAGCGCACCTTCAATCGTGTCGTGGTCGGTGACAGCGATCACGTGAAGGCCGGTGGCGCGGGCGTGGTCCACCAGCTCACGGGGTGACGGCCATCCGTCGGAGGCCGTTGTGTGCATATGCAGGTCGGCCCTGCCCCACAGACTCACCGGTGTGCATCCTACCCCTGCCGGGCTTACCATCGACCTTTCAGAACCTGCCTCTGGGGAAGGAAAACGTGGAGGTGGCGGCTGTGGAAGGCTTGATGCAGGACTACGAGCTCAGTCTCCAGCACGTCCTGTGGCGCATAGAGCGACTGCACCAGAAGAAAGAGGTGGTCACGAAGCGCGATGAAGACATTCATCGCACCACCTACGGCGAGATGGTGCCGCGCATCAATCGCCTCGCCGGTGCGCTGAAGAGGATCGGAGTGAAGCCGGGCGATCGCGTCGCGACGCTCGCCTGGAACACCAACCGGCACCTGGAGCTCTACCACGCGGTGCCGTGCATGGGCGCCGTCCTGCACACGCTCAACCTTCGGCTTTTCCCGCAGCATCTCGAATTCATAGTCAATGACGCTGAAGACAAGGTTTTATTTGTCGATCAGTCGCTCTTGCCGCTGCTCAAGCCCCTTGCCGGCAAGATCCCGAGCATCGAGACCGTGGTGCTCATGGCCGACGCCGCCCCGGCAGCGAAGGACGACGGCGTGGCGGACATGCTCGATTACGAAACGCTTCTCGCCGCCGAAAGCGACAGCTATCCGTGGCCCAAGCTCTCGGAGCGCATGGCCGCGGCCATGTGCTACACCTCCGGCACCACCGGCAACCCAAAAGGGGTCGTCTACTCCCACCGTTCCCAGTTCATCCACACGATGGGCGTCCTCCAGGGCGACAACCTCGGCCTGACCGAGCGCGAAACGCTCCTGCCGGTCGTACCGATGTTCCACGCCAACAGCTGGGGCCTGCCCTACGCGACCGGCATGGCGGGGGCCAAGATCGTCTTCGCGGGACGTTTCTCGGCAGATCCAAAGGCGCTGGTGGAGCTGGCGGAGCAGGAGGAGGTCACCTACCTCGCCGGAGTGCCCACGGTCTGGATCGCGCTGGCCGCATACCTGAAGGAGACCGGCAAGCGCCTGCCTAAAGTGCACACCGTCGTTTGCGGCGGTTCGGCCGTGCCGCAGGCGCTCATGGAGACCATGGACTCGCTGGGGCTGCGCATCCTGCACGCGTGGGGCATGACCGAAACGTCTCCGCTCGGCAGCGTGGCCCGCGTGCACGCCGACGCCACGCCCGAAGAGGAGCTCAAGCTCCGCCTGACCCAGGGCCGCGTCGCGCCCGGCGTTGAGATTCGCATCACCGACCCCGCGAGCGGCGAGGAGCTGCCGTGGGATGGCGTGGCGTTTGGCGAGATCCAGGTGCGCGGACCGTGGATCGCCCGCGGCTACCACAACGGCTATGACCCCGACAAGCTCACAGAGGACGGCTGGTTCCGCACCGGCGACGTGGCCAAGATCTCGCCCGACGGCTACATCCAGATCGTCGACCGGACCAAGGACGTCATCAAGTCCGGGGGCGAGTGGATCTCGTCCGTCGAGCTGGAGAACGCCGTCATGGCGCACCCGAAGATCCTCGAGGCAGCGGTCATCGGCCTTCCCCACTCCAAATGGGACGAGCGCCCCGTCGTCTACGCCGTGGCGCGCCCCGAATTCAAGGGCCAGGTCACCGAGGACGAGCTGAAGGACTTCCTCAAGGACAAGGTCGCGAAATGGTGGATGCCCGACGAGGTCCGTTTCATCGACGAGGTGCCGAAGACGTCGGTCGGCAAGTTCGACAAGAAGGTGCTGCGCGCCAACGCGACACCGATCCAGGAAGGGGCACAGCAGGCAGCGCGGAAGTGAGCGCCCGCGCCGCCGTCCGCGAGCACCGGATCGGGCGCGACAAGTTCCACTACAGGTGGGACAACTCGCTGCCACCTGCCGCTGAGATCGACTCCGGGGACGTGGTCCATTTCGACACCGAAGAGGTCACCGCCGGCCAGCTCAAGAAGGGCGACCCGGCCTCGAAGCTCGGCGAGCTGGATTTCGACCGCCTGTACCCGCTCGGCGGGCCCGTGTACGTCCGAGGAGCGGAGCCCGGCGATGCGCTCGAGGTCGAGATCCTCGAGCTGAGGCCAGGCTCGTGGGGCTGGAGCGCGATCCTTCCCGGCCTCGGTCTGCTGTCGCCGGATTTCACCGAGCCGTACGTGCGCTACTTCGACCTGGGCGACCGCACAACTGCCGAGCTGCGCCATGACATCAACATCCCCATCGCACCTTTCTGCGGGACGATGGGTGTGGCCACTGACGAGGCGGGGCCGATCGACGTGCTGCCGCCGACCAAGGGCGCGGGCAACATCGACACGCGCCACCTGACCGCCGGGACCAGGCTCTACCTGCCGGTTTTCGTGCCCGGCGCGCTGTTCTCCGCCGGTGACTGTCATGCGGCGCAGGGAGACGGCGAAGTCTGCGTTACGGGGATCGAATGCCCCATGACCTTTTCACTCCGCTTTGGAGTGGTCAAGGGCGCCTCGCCACGGCC
>WNGE01019345.1_pt1 | contig 11688 bp, 18 predicted proteins | sample 5400651 | NCBI WGS metagenome assembly WNGE01 (sample SAMN13153370, study PRJNA577476) | soil metagenome | isolation source: 60 cm soil or saprolite under grassland replicate 2 | place: USA:California | collected 2016-06-15 | reverse complement strand
CTCGCATCGGCCCAGCGTGATGCTGCCGTGCTTTCCTGAAGTGTCTATAGCTAAGAGAAGCATGGATTCCCAAGCTCGGGCGAGTGCGCCTCCACCAATTCCAACAGCACTCCTCCCGCACTCGAAGGATGCACAAACACATAGCGATGCCCACCAGCGCCCACCTTGATTTCCTCAGAAACCAGACGCACGCCGTCTTTCTTCAGCCGCCCGACCGCCGCCTCCAGATCGGGCACGCGCAGCGAAACGTGATGCAGCCCTTCCCCGCGCTTTGCAATGAACTTGGCAATCGCCGAATTCTCTGAGGTCGCCTCCAGCAACTCCAGGCGGCTCTCGCCAACCGGCACCATGACCAGCCTGACCTGCTCGCCCTCGACAACCTCTTCCGGCGAGACGCTCAGCCCCAGCTTCTCATAGATCCCCTTCGCCGCCGCCAGCGACTTCACCGCAATTCCGAGATGGTCAATGCTGAACATGCAAAATCCACGTGCCCGAGAAATCCATCTTACGCCAGGGTGGGAATCTATCTGCATCATGTGGCGCGGGCGCCCTCGCCCGCGATCCGGCCCGTGTGAAGGGACGGGTCTCTGATGGTTGTGTGGGGACGGGTCTCTGACCCGTCCATACCTGGCAAAACGCTTAGGAGCACCCTTGCTCGCGTGGGGACGGCCACCCTCGCGCCGCGATCAGCCGTGAAGGGACGGGTCCCTGATGGTTGTGTGGGACGGGTCTCTGACCCGTTCAGACCGAGCAAAACGCTAGGAGCACTGTTGCTCACGTGGGGACGGCCGCCCCCGGCCGTCCATGCCGAGCGAAGCTCGGCGGAGTAACGCCCGGCAGCTCTTAGCTAGGATACGGCTCCCACAAAAATGCCGCCGTACTTTTTGTCATTCCGAACCGCCTTAGCGGTGAGAGCCTGCCCTGCTTTTGCCGAAGCCCTGAGCCGAGCGAAGGGGAAGTCGAAGGGAATCTGCTTTCCCGAGTTTTCCGCAGCCTGTTCCAGCCGTGCCGCCAAAGCACGTCTTGCTTACTCCCCCGAGCGAGCACCTCGCTCGCGAGGGCCGTCTGACTCAAGCTTTCGGGCTATGTCCCACTTCCCGCATTTCAGCTCCGCAGGAGCGGAATATTTCAGCCCAGCGCGTGAGCGCTGGGTAGAGATAAGCCACGACTGAGTCCTGCAGGGACGACACAATCACGTCCCGTGCCTTAGGTTCCGCATGTTTTTCGCGAAAGCAGGGAGACAATCCAGCCCCCGCCCGAGTCTCCCAAAACGCCGAGACCTCTGCCACCTGCCCCGATTTGCTTTGAAATGGCACCGCTTCAGCCGTGCCGCCAAAGCGCTTCTTGTCTACCCCCCGAGCGTCGCGCTCGCAAGGAATTTCCGCTTAACTCGCCTGGGCATCGTACACGCTTAGGATGAAACCGAAACTTTGGATGTGACCAACGAACACCACCTTGAAAATCGCGAAGGGTTCCGCCCTGTTTCCTGACGTAGCAGCACTCCTGTCCACGTACGGACGTTCGCCTCGCCCGCGAGCTTGCCCGTGTAGGGACGGGTCTCTAATGGTTGTGTAGGGACGGGTCTCTGACCCGTCCATGCCGAGCGAAAGCTCGGCTGCTTTTGGGGAGGTCGCGGCTTCCAGCCGTGCCGCCAAAGTGCTTTTTGTTTACTCCCGAGCGAGCGCCTCGCTCGCGAGGAACTCCCGCCCAACTCGCCCGGTGCCCCAGGTTCGCGTCCGTTTTGTGGACGCTAACCTGTGTTAAGAAAACCACTCACGTGACACCTAGGTTACTGCCCAAAATCGGGGCGGGAACCTGGGGCGCCCAAGCCCGGTGAAGCTATGGCGCCCACCCTAATTTCGCCGATTCCATCTCTACAATATTCCCGCCCGCCGTTCGTCTACAGAAGTGGATGAATGAGCTGTCGGGCATCCTCTCGATGACTGAGCAAGACCGTCGAATCTCCGAGATCGTCGCGGAGCAACGATCCCGGCTGCGCAATCTCATCCGCCGGCGTGTGCCCGATCCCTCCGACGCTGAGGACATCGTGCAGGAGGTCTTCTACGAACTGGTAGAAGCCAATCGCCTGCTGATGCCGATTGAGCACGTGACTGGCTGGCTTTTTCGCGTCGCGCGCAATCGCATCACGGATCTTTTCCGAAAGAAAAGGCCAGAGACCTTCAGCGACGCATCGGTCGAGGACGAAGACGGCGAGCTGCTGCACGTCGAAGATCTGTTGCCATCGCCCGATGCCGAGCCGGAAGCGCTCTACGTCCGCAACCTGCTTCTGGATGAGCTGGAACTTGCGCTCGACGAACTGCCCGACGAACAGCGTGAAGTATTCGTGGCTCACGAACTGGAGGGGCGCAGCTTCAAAGAGTTGTCGGCAGAAAGCGGCGTAAACGTCAACACTCTACTCTCGCGCAAGCGCTACGCGGTGCTGCATCTGCGCGAAAGGTTGCAGAGCATTTACGACGAGTTTTGGAAGACGTGACGAGTTCAGGAAAAACGAGGAACACACAAACATGAGAAAGAAACTGATTTGGACAGCACCACTGGCGATCTTAGGGATGGCGGTCTTCATCGCAATTGGCGGCGAACTGGTGATGCATCTGTGGAACTGGCTGCTGCCGATGTTGTTCGGATGGCGGCAAATTACCTTCTGGCAGGCTGTCGGACTGCTGGTTCTCTGCCGGATTCTGTTCGGAGGCGTTAGCGGTCGTGGCCTTCATCGCTCCAATTTTCGGCGGCGAATGGCCGAACGCTGGCAGCGGATGACGCCTGAGGAGCGCGAGAAGTTCCGCCAAGGCTTCCGCGGACGTTGCGGCCCATTCGAGCCGCGGGATGCCAAGCCGACGGCGTGAGCGCCGTATACCTCACATGAGCCGCCGTCATGGCGGAACTTTTTGACGGCCTCCGCCGTATCCCCGGCTAGACCCACACAAGGAGGGCACATGAGCTCGGCCCGCAACCCCGGGAGAGTCGCCGGATTCATCTACCTGCTCCTCTCCGTCATCGCCCCCTTCCGCCTCATGTACATTCCTAACGCTCTGTTCGTGCGCGGGAACGCGACCGCGACGGCCAACAACATCGTCGCGCATGAGACTCTCTTCCGTCTCGGCATCGTCAGCGACCTGATCTCCGGGGTCATCGTGATCTTCCTCGCGCTGGCTCTTTACCGGTTGTTCAAGGGAGTGGACCAGAACCTGGCGGTGCTGATGGTGATCCTGGGGGGTGTGCTGCCATCCGCCATCGACTTCTTCAATGTGCTGAACGACGCGGCTGCCATGATGCTGGCGCGCGGCGCCGATTTCTTGTCCGTATTCGACCAACCGCAGCGCAACGCGCTGGCCATGCTGTTCCTCCGTCTGCATGACCATGAAGACTTTGCCGCCGAGATCTTTTGGGGTCTATGGCTCATTCCCTTAGCGATCCTTGTGTACAGATCGGGCTTCCTGCCCCGCTTCCTGGGCGTCTGGCTGACTATCAACGGCTTCGCCTATGTGGCCCTGAGCTTTACAGGCTGGCTATTACCGCAGTACTACGCTGTGGCCTTTAATAGCGCCTTCCCCGTTCTCTTCGGAGAGTTGGCGTTCATGCTGTGGCTCGTGATCAAGGGCGCAAAGCCGAAGCCATCAGTCGCCCCACTCTCCTCGGCGGCGGGTGGTTAGGCTGTATTGCTGGCGTTGGGCAAATCCGGTCCAACCAGGAGATGAACATGACAATCACCACCGTCGACGAGTCACAACGCAAAGCTGCAAAAGTCGCGGGATTTACTTACCTATTCACGCTGCCGTTCGTGGTCTTTGCTAATTTTGCTATCCACGACCGTCTGATTGTCGCGGGCAATGCTGCGGAAACCGGCCGGAATATCGTGGCGCACGAGCGATTATTTCGTGTCAGTATCGCCTGCGATCTGATTTACTGCGCCGGCCTTGTAGTACTACTTACCGCGCTTTACGTGATTCTCCAGCCAGTGAATCGGGGCCTTGCCTTGCTTGCGGCATTCTCGAGGCTCGTATACGCCTTGATGTGGGTCCTTATGACGCTCAATCTTTTTTACGCTCTGCGGCTCCTGAGTGGCGCTGATTACTTGCGAGTATTTGAAGCAGATCGATTACATTCCTTGGCGAGGCTATACCTCAGCACGCGTTTCGAGCAGTATTACGTTGGCTTGCTGTTTTGGGGATTGGCATCGGCAGTTTGCGGCTACTTGTGGTTTAAGTCGGACTATATCCCCAGAGCATTGGCTGCCTTCGGTGTGATCTCGTCTGGATGGGGCGCGGCGTGTACTTTCGTCTTCCTCATTTTTCCCACCTTCAACAAGGTGGTTAACGACTGGTGGTTCGATACGCCTATGGCTATTTTCGAAATAGCACTGAGTTTTTGGCTTCTGTTTAAGGGATTAAGGCCTGGGGCGCCAGGCGTTGATGTCGCCGAACCAGGTTGAAGCGGTTGGCAGGAACGACTACGCGGCGCCCAGGCGGCGTTTCTCGGAGAAGCGGCGACGGCGGCCAGTATTCGTCAGGTTGGTGACGGCGGTGATTATTGCCGCTTGAGTGACGAAAAATTTATTTTCAGGATGACCGTGGAAAGACATGAATTCCGGCATGGTGGCCGTCATGGCGGCGAGACCGAAGTCGATTTTGCGATGAAATGGAAAGCTGATGACTGGCGCTACGCCGCCGGGATAATCGGTAAACAGAGTATTCGTGAGTTCGGCGCCGCCGCACATCAAAGCGCTGATCGCGGCGCGACGGTTGCGACGCCAGAACAGCGCGCCGGTCACGAAGAAGGTTCCAATCATCAGGTAATCGATCACAGCATGAGCTTTGGGCGAGATGAATTTTGGAGCGCGACGGGTTATTGCGTCGGTAGCAGCGGTAGAAAAAGGCATAATCGATCCTCCCGTGAGTTCTGCAATCAGCGGCGTGTGAAGATGCCGGCGAAGCCGTAACCCAGGACCAGGCTCAGCAACGCGGCAATGCCGGAGCCGAGCAGCACGTGCTTGCGCGCGTTTCGCTTCACATCCAAAGTTTCACGAACTCGCGATTTCAATTCAATAACCGAGCTGTGCAGGCGGCGGCGCTCGTCGGCGGCACGGAGTTCGAGATCAGAGCTGGGAATGGTACTCATGGCTGGCTCCTCGCTTCATGTTGAAGCCATATCTTGTCGGCTTTGAGAACTCCGATGGTTCTCCTGGGAAAAGTTCCGTGTCCTTTAATGCGGTTCCAGGCCAGGAAAGCGGTTAAGGCTCCTGCAATCAGCCAGAGTCCGCCGACAATCAGGAAGGCGAAGAACCAATGGTATGGATTGCTCCAGAAGGCGACCGCGACCACACTCACTACCGCGAGCGTCAGCAGCAGAAATGCTGTCGCCAGCAGAGTGAGAGCGATCACCGCCGTTGGCATGACGTGCTTGAATGTGGCGAGCGTTTCCTGCAGCTCAGACTTGAACATCTGAACGCGCGTGTGAATGAAATCCAACAGCTCGTCTCTGATTTCTGCGGCAACGCTGCCGAGACTGCGCTCGTGATTGCTGGTGTAAGCGGCATTATTCATGATTGGACCTCCAGATTCGCAGCAGCGCGCCGGCGGCGAACGCCGCACCTGCGACGGCTCCGATTACATGGAGGGGGTACTCGTCCAAGATGTAATGGGCGCGATTTCTTGCGCGGCGCAGCGCCTCAGCAGCCTGCTGCCGGGCCTGGTAGGCGGTTTCATTAGCAACCGCTGCAACCTGATCGTAAGCGGCGGAAGCATTCTGCTGAATATTGGTGGCAACTTCCGATATCTTGGACTTCGGCTCTCGTACCTGGCGGCCTTGGACAGGGTGGATTCTGTGCAACGGCGGGAGCTCGCGAGCTGGGTCTAAGGTTGGGGCCGCGGTTGGGGATGGCGACGGTTGCCACACGTCGGGAGTTATGGGTTTGTTTACCTCGATTTGCGGGTCGAATCTTGGTTTAGTGAGCGGTTCTGCCATGGCTATGGATTCCTCGCAGAATAATGGTCTGTTTATAGATGCAAGAATGGCGAGTGTGTTTACAGAAAAACAAGTGATCCGAGTCTTTTTCAGTCCGCCGATAGGCGGCATCGGTATCAAAGGGGAGCCATCCCTGCTGTTCTGAATCGGTTAAATCGGGTACTCTGAATGTCAATTTTGTTTGAAGGGGATTCTGATGAAAAGCTTTCTGATCGTATGTATGGCTGTGTGTCTAGTTGCAGGCGCCTTTGCCGCTGAGGAAACGTCCGCGAAACCTGAAGGGTGGATTTATTGTGGGTGCGCGCTATGGCCGTGGCGTAGCAAGTTGCCGCACATCGAAGGGGTGGAGCGCTCCCGCGTTCTTCACCATCAAAGGCGGAAGCTTCGGACTGCAGATCGGCGGCCAGGCTGTTGATTTGGTCATGCTGATCATGAACCAGGATGGCATGAAGAACCTGCTCTCCAGCCAGTTCAAATTGGGCGCCGACGCCAGCGTGGCTGCCGGGCCGGTCGGCCGGCATGCCGCGGCGGATACCGATTGGAAGCTACGGGCACAAGTGCTGAGCTACTCGCGGGCGCGGGGTCTTTTCGCCGGGCTTGAATTGAGCGGCGCAGTCGTCGAGCAGGACAAAGACAGTACGCGCGAATTTTACGGACGCATGGTGCCCTTCAGCACTTGTCTGACCGGAACGATCGACGCGCCGCCGAATGCCTATCCATACCTAAACACATTGGCGAAGTGGGCGAAGGGCGCGGCAGGTAGCCCGCCGGCACCGAAGAGCACTTCGGACAAGAAATGACGGTCATTTGCAAGGGAACTTCTCGGCGTGCTTTGCCCCGCCCTTGTAAACCGAGTAGCACTGAGCCTGGCGATAGAACTGGCTGTCAAAGTGGTAGATGATGTAGTTTTCTGTATCTGCCGAGCTGTTGGCTGCAATAACGAAGTTTTGTGCCCGGCATGGGTTTTCGGGTGGAAGCCGAACGCTGATGCGATGGGCGCCTGATCTTTGAACATCGTCAGCCATTTTCCATTCGATCGGCGCAGGACCCAGGTTTGGCAGTTTCCGGTTCCGCCGCAAAGAAGTTCGGTACCTTGAATTACAAGCCCATTCTCATTTCCCAGAGAAACGCGCCGCCCGCGGAGCTCCGTTTCCCACGAGTCGGGGACGTCGAAGCTGGTGGTTTCCAGCTATTCGCAAATTTGCTTGATCTCCGGAGAGCTCAACTTGGCCGCTTGCAGCGTTTCGCTGGCTTTCAAATGGTCCATGGGAGGGATGCTCACTGATTGAGCAAGGGCAATTGCCACGAACACACATGCCAAAGCACAGGCTTTCAACCCGACAGAGGTCATTGATATCTCCGTATGCATCGAGATTATGGCACGCAACGCCACAGGACCATTGCCGACTCGGCTACTAAGGAACAGCAACCATACCGACAACCCGGTATCTGCCGGGACTGGTTTGACACGAAATTTGGCGCCAGCAGTGAGTGTGGACGATTTGTATCCTGAGTTACCCCGGCTCCTTATTACTGAAGTGAAGTGACTGGCGTGCCGAGATTCAATGCGAAATGCAATGTATTATGACGGCGTTCCTAGAATTCAAGTGGCGATTGGCTGCTTTTATCAGCGCATGCAGGATGTTTACCGGCACTACGGCATTCCTGCAGGTACGCCATACGGAAACGTCGCCTCTTCCGGCAACCGAACCTGGAGCAGGCAGGCTCCCGACCGCAATTGGGACAGAGACCGCGATCGGGATCACCGGGATTGGGACAGAGACCGTGATCGGGACCGTGATAGAGATCGCGATTGGGACCGCGATCACGACAGAGATCACCATGATCGTGGACTACATCGCGGATGGTACAAACACCATCGCGATCACGACGATGACCGGGATGGGGATCATGACCGGCATCGCCACAGCGATCGGGACCACGACCATGACCACGACAAAGATCATGACCATGATCGCTAATTGCCAGCCATAATAATGGAACACAACCCGACAACCCCGCCAACGCGATTGGGCATCTTGGCGTGGGATGATCAAAGAGGATAGAAGTCGACCTCACGAACTTCAGGGTTGGCAGGAGATTGCCGAGTTTCTGGGATTGCCTGTCGCAACAGCACAGCGATGGGAGAAGTCAGGAATGCCGGTCCATCGTGGTGGACGATATGTGTATGCCCTGCCTGAGGAACTGAATCGCTGGGTCGCCAAAGAGTCGTCCTCCCGCTCTCCTGTCCACATTGCGACCGAAGGCGCGGATCTCACCTCCGATCTCAAGCGTGCTCTTTCTGAAGCTCGGCATAGACGAAAGCCCTCGCGCAAAGCTGCCTAGCTAGGTGTGACGAATTCACTTCAGATCGCTCAGATAATACGATCCGGCCCTTGCGGGTGCGCTAGTGTTTCAGTGCCACCATCGTCACTGCGATAAGGACAATATTCCAGGAAACTATCCCCGTGTAGAACAGGTTTGCCACCCACAGCAGCTTCTGCACTCGCCACGCAATGATGACAGCGAGCGCCTTGCTGACGGCAACGCCGCCGATGGGACCAAAAATGGTCGCCATGCGCGCCACCAGAGGATTCACTTCATAACCGCCAAGATGAAACGCAAACAGAGTGGTCGCGAGGTCGAGAAGCTGGAGCGCAACGAAGCTCCACTTAGCTTGAAATATTTTCGTCATCTGAGTTCCCGGGCGGCAAACTGACGTAGTGGCAAACGGAACTCCACTGGCGAGACTATCAGGATTACCCGTTCCACATTCCATACTCTCTCGCGGACCCGAACCCGTTCCAGTGACGTCAGTACTTAAATTCCCCAGCGTGATCTTTGATGCTCCGCAAATGGAACAGGTTCCCAATTTCGTGATCCATGTTCGGAGCTGGCGACAGGCTATACAGGGAACCGAGTAGAGCGGTAGGGGATAAAGAGGAGCTTCAGGCGGCGACGGTGGACGCGGAATGCTCAACAGGCAGACGAACCATCACACTAGTCCCCCTGCCTTCGCCGTCGGAATTGATTTCGAGACTGCCGCCCAGTTGCCGGACTCGTTCACGCATGCCACGAAGTCCGACACCGGGAGTTCCGGTGTCGGCCACTTCATCCTGCTTTGCCCGTGAAAGTCCTCTGCCTTCGTCGGCAACGGTGACGACGACCTCGCCGTCAGAGTGCCGGAGGCGAATTCTCGCTACCGAACTGCCTGAATGACGGTGGATATTGGTCAGGCATTCCTGCACCACACGAAAGATTGTGGTTTCAAGCTCGCTCGAAAGGCGCCCAAATTGGCCAGGCAGGTCTAGATCGACTTTGATCTTACTGCGCTGGGCGAATCCATCCGAATACCACCGAAGAGCTGATGCAAGACCTGCCTCATCCAGCAGAGGAGGATGCAGAAGATGCGAAATTGTGCGGATCTCTGTGTTGAGATCATCGACCAGAGAAGCACTGTCAGTAACGGCGCTGATGGCTTTGCTGAGCCGCTCCAAATCGGCTTTGACAGTAGACAGATTCATTCCCAGCGCAACCAGCATCTGGCCGACACTGTCGTGCAGTTCGCGGGCGATGCGCCGGCGCTCGTCATCCTGCAATTGCATGAGACGGGCTGAGAGTTCGCGGAGACTGCGGTTGGCAGCATTGAGTTCGGCGGTGCGCTGTTGCACTCGATTTTCGAGATCGGCGTGAGCTCGCTGCAAAATTTCGTTGTCCCGGCGACGAGCTTCGCCCATCAGAATGAACAGTCCAGAAACCAGCAGGAACGTGATAAGGCCAATCGCCTGCTCGAAGCTCGTTATTTCGAAAGAGTGAAGAGGCCGAATGAACCAATACCGTGCAGCTACCGTGGAAACAATAACAGTTAGAATTGAGGGAAGCAGCCCACAATACCAAGCAGAAAACCCAATCGCCGCAATAAGCGTGAGATACGGATTGTAGCCGTGAAGAACATCCCTCAGGGCCCATTGAGCCAAAAACGCAAAAGCAGCGGCCAGTAGGGCAAGGCCATAGCGTGCGGCGGGATGATTAAGAAGCCGTGCAGACAAACTAGAATGCGTTCTCATACGCTCGGATGAAACTTTATACAAGCCGAGGGTCTGACCCGGCAAAGAAGCGCACTTAAATGTTATATCAATCCAAATCAGAGTCAAAGAATAGTTGGTGCAGGGTTTGGGCTATACTGTGCCGAGAGTCGTAAGTCATTGAAAACAAATGTCACCGACATTGGATTTGCTTTAGATGGATAGATGGTCAATGCTCCTTGGATGTGGCGTTTGGGGCTTTTGCTTCTCCCGCGTTTGCATTTTCTGGTTGTTGCCCATCTTTGTTGATGTATTGCACGATCAGCGAAATCCGGCGATTCGACGGGTCTTGCGGATCGTTCGGTTTGCGAAGCATCTGATCAGCGAAACCTCTGACTTGGGAGATCTGATCTGGTCGCACTCCATTTTCCTGCATCAAGCGTCGCGCAGCGTTGGCGCGATCGACGGACAGCTCCCAGTTCCCATAATCGCCGCGTTTGGTAAAAGCCCGTGAATCGGTGTGGCCTTCAATGGAAATTCGGTTTGGAACCTTTCCTAATTCCTGTGCGAGGAGGACGAGCAATTCTTTTCCATTGCCGTTGGGCCGCGGACTGCCAACATCAAAAAACGTCCCGGTTTCTGTTTCCATCATCTCGATGCGCAGCCCTTCGGAAGTGATTGTCATTTCGATCTGATGTTGCAACTTGTCGAAGTCGGGCATTTGCTGGATGGTTTTCTGCAATTTTTCCATCAAGTCGGAGACATTATCTTTGGTAATAGTGAAATTCTCTCCTGTGCCCACGTTCTTGCTGCCCATTTTGTTGGCTGTGCCGGAAGGATCGCGGAAGTACCCGGCGATGGCTTCCCTCACGGGCTTGCTGGTATTGAGCAGCCAGAGCACGATGAAGAGCGCCATCATGGCGGTGACGAAATCTGCATAGGCAACCTTCCAGGCGCCGCCGTGGTGTCCACCATGACCCGCTTTCTTCTTGATAATGATGATGGGGCGGGCGCTGTTCTCCATACTTATTCCTACGCGGGCGCAGCTTCGGCAGCGGGCGCAGCCGATTCGCTTCCGCCACCGCGACAGGCCTTTTCCAACTCCTGGAAAGTGGGACGGACGTGCCCCGGTATGGCGCGTCGGGCGACTTCGACGGCCATGATGGGCGCGGTGCCCTTTAGAAAAGAGAAAATCAAAACGCGCAAAACATGGAGGAAAGCGTGCTCTTCATCGGCGGCTTTCGCCATGTTTGAAGCCAGCGGGCCGACCAAGCCATAGCAGAGCAGAATTCCGAGGAATGTTCCCACAAGGGCAGCAGCGACTTTGTGGCCGATCTCTTCCGGCGGTCCGCCGAGTGCGCCCATGGTGATCACAACTCCCAGGACGGCGGCAACGATTCCTAAACCCGGGAGCGAGTCAGCCGTCGCGCTCAGGGCGGAAATCGGGATAGCGGCCTGCTGATGGTGAACTTCGAGATCTAGATCGAGCACCTGGTCCAGATCGAACGGTTCCATGCCGCTGACCGCCATGCGCATGGTGTCACAAAAAAAATCCATGATGTGATGATTCTTTATGAAGGCAGGGTTCTTCGAGAGGATTGGGCTCTTCTCAGGCTCTTCAATATCGCTCTCCAGAGAGACCAGCCCCTCCCGGCGAGCTTTGTTGAACAAATCGTAGATA
>WNGE01007671.1_pt1 | contig 11690 bp, 9 predicted proteins | sample 5400651 | NCBI WGS metagenome assembly WNGE01 (sample SAMN13153370, study PRJNA577476) | soil metagenome | isolation source: 60 cm soil or saprolite under grassland replicate 2 | place: USA:California | collected 2016-06-15 | reverse complement strand
CCCTCTCAGACTCATAGAGTAAACTCTAGCGTAATTGTGGGTATTGTGACAAGAAGAAATTAAGATCGCATCAGTCTTTTACTTCCTCTTCCCCTTTCAATTCCTCATCTATTTTGCGCCTCTTCATACGGCGAATAGCTGCCCGTTCTATAATCGTTTTCTCTTCATCGTTAGCAGGCACAAGTGGGGGCACAGGAGTCGGTTTACGGTTCTCATCCAGCGCCACATAGATCACGTAGCTGCTGGCAATATGCCTTACTTCTCCGGTTATTACATCTTCCGCCATAACCTCGACTCCAACCTCCATGCTCGTTCGTCCCACATAGGACATTTCACAATGGACAGAAACGACATCGCCAATAAAAGCGGGAGCCAGAAAATCAAATCTCTCCACCCTGGCCGTGACCACAGTGGGGTTCTGGCTGTGCTTGATGGCGACAATGGCGGCTGCCTCATCTACCATGCGCATAATCACACCACCATGCACATTGCCATGCGCGTTTGCATCTATCAATTCCATGAGTCTTCTGGTGGTGCTTCGCGAGTAGGTAATACTTCGTCCCTGCGCCAGATCCACTTTAGGCAAGGTTTTATATCTCTTTGCTATTCTCTCGAACGGGTTCATACTGCTCTCCTCACTCCAACAAGCTATTCATTACATAACTATATAGAATTATGCCACAGAACTGATTTTTTTGAGTATAATACAGAATATTGGTGAACAGAGTAAGAACAAGGAGAGATTCCCACTATGGCAGAAGACTTCGAATATATTTCCCACACTCGCCTCGTCTACCACGAGGGCTACCGCTACGCCTATCTCGGTGAGGTGATACAACCCGTGATCTACGGCGTCCAGGGCGCTTTGCGCACATACTATGGCACCCAGGAGGGTCCGCCGGTTGCCTCAACTCTCGACCACATCGTGGCAGCGGTGGCTGGCTGAATGTACGGCACACTTGCCGGTGCCCTGTCAGGGCGCAAGATTCGTTTTGACCGCCAGTCATATATCGCTACCGTTGATGGTCGTATAGCTGGCGTTGGTAAGACCATTCGCATTTACTCGATTGCCGTTCACTATGATCTCACAGTGCCTCCGGAGTCGCGCGAGGGAGCTGAACGAGCGCTCAGGGTCCATCCCAGCGGCTGTCCCGCTCATCAAAGCGTAAAGGATGCCATCAAGATAACCTGGGATGCAACCCTGCATGTTGGAGACGAAGTGATCTCACTCAACAGTGAGCAGGAAACTGAGTGAGGATAGACTTGTGGTAAGTCCAGACATGACTTTATACCTCAGGCGGAGAATCTCTTGCAGGTTGCTGTATTCCAGTGGATAGGATTGTACAATTTCCCTGGGCTTGAGACCGCAATGAAAGAGGAGATAGGCCAGACGCTGTTGGCGTGCATCCGAGAGTAACCTCTGGATGTTTTTCCATATCTCATTGCTATTGTCGTGGCCTGCTGAGAAAGACTTCCTCTGATAGCCCGGTTCCGCTATAGAAAGCTCTCTCGAGCAGGAGTAGTTTCTCAATGTCTCGATGATAATACCATCGAGACTTGCCTGTAAGTACTTTAGAACAGCAGTAAGAGTGCTCAACTCCACTTCCTTATCCTGGGCGATTGCCCGCCAGAAATATTCAAAGGCCTGCACCACGTAATACTCTTCATTCTCGCAGCAGCATGCCTCCTCTCTCCTGGGATGAACAAGTAGCCAGCCGAGTACAGCTTCACTCAATTGCCGTTGAAACTCTTCTCTTGCACGCTGGTCATTGTGTAGTAATGCCTGGTGGAACATCTCCAGGCAATGCTCATCTACGGAATTGCTCATTATGCTTCTTCTCCCTTGCATGTTTTGTGTACATTCTCTATGACGCAATTCAGGCACCAAAACCCTACAGGTCTTGCGTATATTAAGGGGATTTGAAATCGAGAAGTGAGACTCAAACAAGTGTTCTATAAAATAGTCTACTTGTTCACTAGAATTTCACTCGAAAAATTGAATAATTGTAGGGTTTGGTTTCCTGTAGACGTCATAGAAGATAGTGCGGACATAACCTTTACTGAGAGGGAGTCTGTCTCATGTCTATACCGGCTCGTGATCCTGCGCTTTCCGCGCTGCCCACTGAGACTGTATGGTTTGTAGAGGTAGTGGGCGATGCACAGGCAGGAAGTATATCAGCCTTCAATACCCTATTTGAGTACTACAATGCTCGCATCTGCACCTACCTGGCACGCATGGTAGGTAATGATGAAGAGGGGCGTGATCTGGCTCAAGAGACTTTTATCAAGGTCTGGCGAGCATTGCCGAGGATGAATGATCAATCGCACTTTGATACCTGGCTCTATCGTATTGCTACGAATACAGCAATTGACCACCTGCGGCATCGAAAGTTTCCCTGGCCGCTCTGGAAAAGTTCCGCAGAGCAGGAGGCATTCGGGCCAGTGATCACTGAAGGACCTGAAGAACAGGTTGAGGAGGCGGAGCTCGTCAAACTGGCCCTGGCGCAAGTATCGCCCCAGTATCGAGCATGCCTGCTTTTACAACACGTCGCGGGTTTTACCCAACGCGAAATAGCTGGCGCGCTGAACCTCAGTGAAAAGAGTATCAGCATCTATATCAATAGAGGGTGCGAACAATTTCGTCAAGCCTATAAACGCCTGACAAGTGGAAAAGACGCTACTAAAGACACTACTAAGAGAAGGAGATCAACCAAATGAAAAACTCGATGCTCGTGCCTTGCGTGAACTGGGCAGAAAACCTTGCTGTCAGTAATCCCGATGATCTATCATATTCTCAACGCGTTGCGCTCAATGAACACCTGGCTTCATGTTCGGCATGTGCCACAGCTCACGCTATCCATCAGGTAATAAGGATGCGCATTTCTAGCCTGCCCACTGTCGAGCCTCTGGCTAATCTGCCATATGAGCTATTAGCAGATGCAGAAAGGTCTATCACTCGTAAAGAGCGAGTTACCTGCTTGCTTTCTAGCATCCTCGGATGGCTGAAGTCTCTGCCAGTGGCTTTTACTCACTTCCTGCAGCGGGTCGATTATGTTAGCGATAACCAATATTGCTACGCATTACGAGAAGATAGTGGTTTCCTTCTCTGGAGGTATAAGAAGAGTAACGTATTTTTTTCTTCCGCGGCAGTGAAGAACGGGGTGACTTATGTTACCCCCTTTGATGCACAAGTATTCTTGCTTGGGTCTCGGTTGCGGCCCTTTGGCAACTCTTTCCTTTGGAGATAGTGATGTGGTTGGCTGACTTTTATATTACGCCTGAATTTGCCGCCTTCCCACATCTTCCAGCAGCAATCGGGTAATGCCTTCCTGGTAGGCCCACTTGCCCTTCTCTTGCATCACGGCTACAAGTGGCGCAAAGATTTCAGGCAGATTACTGAGTGCGGCCAGGTCAGCCGAATTAGCCGGGACTCCTTTGTCGTGTAATGCCTTGACATAAGATTCGGAATCAAAACGCCACAGGTGACATCTACCCGGGTAGCGTTCCACCAGGTAGGTGGCTATTTTCAAGCCCGCCAGATCGAAGTCACCACTATAGTAAAGCTGATTGGCCGTTTCCTGCACCTGCGTAGGCGAAGTATAGTAGGGAAACCGTGTCTGAGGGACAAGTATACCCTTGCGGTCGTCCTGCTGTGGAGCTTGCTCTAGGCCTGGGAGATCGAAGCCCTGCTGCGGAGCTTGCTGTGAGACCTGTGGGGCCAAAAGCTGGTCGAGCAGCATGATCGCTGCCGTACTGGGCCAGCCTGATGTACAGACCAGGGTAGGTAACGTTTTGCCTGAATTGGAACGAGTCAGCCCGGCAATAACCTCCTCGAAAACCTGGGGATTTTCGAATACGTAGATATCTGCTGTCGCAGGCTGCGCGCTTTCCCACTCAAGCAACTGGCGCAACGGCAAGAGTAGTATGCGCTCGCCAGCAGCCTGAGGGAGTGGGTCGAGAATGTCATTATGAGAGATGGCACCTGCCAGGTTAAATACTGCTACGTTCGATGAGATGGTATCGACCAGCAATCCAGCATTGGCAAAGAGGTCTGTTAATGGTACGCGCTCTAGTGGGGATGCCCCGTCTGAGAGGCTTACAAGATCGATCAGGGCATGGCGGAAGAGACGACCTTCGGCTCTGTCGGGATCAAAGGTGTGCGGATCGCCGCTGATACGTTGGGCAAAGAGAGCTAAGCGTTCAGGAGAGCGGGAGGAAGGCAACTGGTCGAGGGCGCTGACAACATAACGTACCATGTTGAACTGGCGCTCCTGTTCCTCCGCAGGTTCGTTTTTGTAGTGTGAGAAGAGCCAGTCCTGTCCATGTTGCCCATGGAGCAGCCAATGACGACCGCGCGAGTCTCCAGGTAGCTCAATGGCAATGGAAACGAGAGCCGCGCGGAAATCAGCCTCGTGGATTGCGCGCATTGCTCGCTGTTGTGGGCGGGTCACGAGAGGCTTGCCGTGAAAGAAGGCGTTGAGCAGATCGGGCAGTTCGCAGGCAAAACCGCTCTGCCTGAGTGCCCTGTCAACATCGACCAGCCTGACCTTGATGTCAGTTTCCCGATAAGGAGCCTTGCCAAGGAAACTGGCTATCTCGCGGCGCTCACCTGGCGTAGTATCCTCTAAGGTTATCTGACCACCGACGCGGCCCAGTTCGATATATTTTTCGCGCAGCTTTTCCAGCAGGCGGGAAAGATTGGCCTGCGTGAAAAAAGCGGCGGCTCTTTGGACGTCTGGTGCGCTACGATTGTCTTTCATCTATTAACTTCTTTGGAAGTCCTGGTTTCCGGCCCAGAAGGATGCGGAGGCGGTAGCCACTGGCGAGCCTTTCTCATGGATCATCAGGTATCTTGCACTGGCGGGTATCTTTTCGCTGGTTCCACTTATCTGGGGACCGGTCATAATCCACTGGAAGTCTTGCGAGACGAGGAACTCCATGATGCGCTGGGTGTTGGCGACGCTGACTTTGTCGAAGGCCTCGTCTAAGGCAAGGAGGCGTGGCGCCCCTGGCGCAGCGGATTTGTAAAGCGCGGCCAGGGCGGCGAAGAGCGGCACGTAGAGGGCAAAGAGCTGTTCGGCTCCGCTGCGTGTTCCTGCCAGGCGATCGGTCAAGCGCTGGCGCTGACCTCCAATGGGGGTGACCCAGACATCAAAGTGAAACCACTCGCGGTAGTCAAAGATTTGTTCCAGCACCTCCATAAAGTTAATGCCCGGGTCCTCTTCCTGTTTCTGGCGCACCGTGTCAATCTCTTGCCGGAAGGCGCCCATCAACGTCTCAGTCTCCTCGGCCGTCAGGGTTTGCGATGGCTTGCGCAGGAGTTTGTAATGGCGGGCAAGATGGCTGCCCAATTTGGTCATGTCGTACTCGACCGGCGGTTTCCAGGTTAGCTCGTAGTGTTCACCGATCATCGGTAAACTTCTCAGCACACCGTTGATGTGCTGGATCCATTCCTCAGCCTCAAGAATATGTGTGCGAATGGCCTCGGCAATTTCCTGCAGGAGGAAATCCTCGAACAACTGCCTTTCCTTCTGGTCGAGGAGCGTCTTTTGCATCTCGATACGGTCGCTCAGAATTTGCAGTAGTTCGGCCGGATTGCTCTTGTTTTCATATAAGAAAAGCACACGGTCTTGATCGTCTAAGCTCGGACCATACTCGTGGAGGAGATGTTGCTCCTGGTTGAACGACTGTAACAGGTGATTGTATGCAACGCGCTGTTTATCTTCCAGCTGTTCTTTTTGTATGGCAATATCATTTTCGAGCAAAACGCCTTCTAATAGCCCCTGGGCCGCGTTGAGAATATTACCGCTGCTGGCTACCTGTTGCAATTGCACGAGCTGCTCTACCGGGTAAGCTGTTAGCTGCCTGGTAAAGTGCCCCTGTTTTTTAGTACGTTCTGCCCGGGCCCTGGTCAATTGGATTTCGCTCTCCAAGAGGAGATTTGACAGATTCTGAGAACGCTCATCAGCGCGGATGTGCCTGGCTTTCACTTCATCGATCTCGGTTAAGAGCTTCTCGCCTTGCTCGTGTAGGACGCGTAAGCGCTCACTCAATTCCTCTACATTGCTAATTTCCGCTATGCGCTGCAGTTCGTTTTCCTCTGCCTGTGCTTGCAAAGCCTGGTTGCGTGCATAGTCATTCAAGTCGGCAACTTTTGCTGCGTTGGTCCTGGCTTTTTCCAGCGCATCCCTGACCTTCTGGTACTCTTCCCAATTGCTGGGAATAGCTGTGAGTTGATTTTTCACCGTTCGGGCCTGGTTTTTGAGCTTGACCACGCCCATGAGGGCTTTTTGCACCTGGCGGGGATCGCTGGCTAAGGCTCCGATGCCTGTGCTCTCGCGCTCCAATTGGGCTGTCAGCGTATTATAGTTCTGCCTGGCTTCCTGTGTCTGCTGGCGGGCCTTGTGATACTTGCCTCTGGCATCATCCAGAGCTGTCTTGGCCGATACAAGCTTGTTGTACATCTCTTCCATACCGCTGTTGGACAGCGCCTTGCGCAACTCGGCTTGTTTTTCCTGGATGTGTATCCGCCTCTGTTCATAATCTGCAATTTGCTTACTCAGCGCTCGCAGTTCTTCATCCAGGGTGGCCCATTTCTCTTGCAGTTCGTCCAGTTCGCGCTGTCTGACACGCATACGGTTAGCTTTACCAATAAATCTGGCTGCGCCTCCACCTGCGTGACCTGTAAGCAGGCCATGCCGCCATGTACCATCCTCGTTCAGCAGGCAACGAGCATCTGTCGCCTCCATTGTGTGTGTGCCGGAGCCATGACCGACGGCTGCCAGAACCATTGCGGCCACCGCTTCCCAATCACTATTACCATCATTACCATTGTTCATGGCGTCATCGACCGCCGTGTCGAAGCGGAGCCATCTGCCGAGATTGGCATCCTGATTGGTGGCATTACTCAACGTACCTACATCGAGGCGACAGTCGCTCAGGTCTTCTGCTGCCAGCAGTGCATCGGCAGCGGCTACCTGTGCGGGTGCCACAACCAGTGCATCAAGCAAGCCCGCATCTTCCAGCATATATTCAATGCGTCCTGCCTCCTCGCTCTCACTGTTTATGCTGGGAGCGAAATCTAGCAGGGCATAGAGCGGTAGGGCGGCAATGCCCTGCTCAGCAAGCCTGGCACGGGCAATGGTACGTCGCGTTGGGTGTTGGGGGGTGTACTCTGGTTCGGCTAATTTCTGCTCGTACAAGGCTTTGGTCTCGGAAACTTCGCGCATTTTGCCGCCCGTCAGCAGTTGTAGCTCATCTAGCTCACCCTGCAGCTGATCCGCCAGGTCGGTTAAATCGCGGTCAAGCGCGTCAATGACCTGGCTATAGCTCTCCAGGGCGTTAGCAAATTGCTCCACTACGTTAGCTAACAATGCATCATCATCCGATATGTCGACTGGAGGCGGCATGAGTTCATCAACAGAAAACAAGGCGCTGGAGTTGAAAGATTCCAGCGTTTTAGCCAGGTTCTGCTGTGCTTCATAAGCCCGATCTTTCGTATGCTGAAAACTGCGGCTGATGTCATCTAACTCTTGAAAGCGTATGCTTTCGAGTTCGCGGGCGTTCTGTATTTTTGCGTCTAACTGTTCGCGTCGTTTATGTAGTTCTTCAAGGCGGTGGAGCCATGCCATGCGTTCTTCTGACTCTACGTCAAGCAAGGAGGTTATGCCAACAGGCACCTCCGGGCTGGATGGAGTATTCACGGATGTCATGCCGACCTGCTTGCTGGCCTCCTGCAGCTGGAAGGCGGCTACTTCCCAGTAGCACTCTTCAGCAGCTATTTGACTCAGCTCTTGCAAATGGGATGCACTCTCCGTCTTTGTCCTCTCAAAACGGGCCCGTTGACGCTCCAGGCTCTGCTGGGTCTCGTGCATGGCGTGCCGCGCCGCTTCAAGGTTTTGCGCCTGGAGGTGCAGTTGTGCCTGTGTATTCCGCGAGCGCTCACGCGCCGAGGCTAGCCGTTGCGCTACCTGTAATCCCTCGCTGGCCTCGAGGGCCTTGATCTGGCCGCTCACGCGGTGATGTTCCACTTGCAAAGCCTGAGAACGGGCCTCGGCTTTGTCCCGTTCGTTCTCGGAGGTTGCCAGGTCTTTGCGCTGTTTATTGACTTTGGCCTGAACGCTGTCTTCTACCTGCTGCACGTCGATATACTCGCATGCCGCAAGCTGGGCTCCCACCAGCGCCACATTCTGTAGCGTATGATGCAGGCGTTCTGCCGCGGAAAATGCCTCCTGGATGCGTTCTATCTCATTCTGAATAGCATCGATACGCTCGATGGTGCCAATAACGCGCTGGGTCGTCTCGCCACTGATTTTGCGCAAAGATACCTTGAGGAAGTCGTGTACCCGTGAGAAGTTCAGCTCGGTGCTGAGGTTGGGACGGCGCAGGACGAGTAGGAGAGTGATGAGCTTTTGAAATTCTTTGACGTCAGTATAGCCGAAGAGGTAGCGTGCTACCTTTTGCTCGTAATCATCCCGTGACTCACAGATGATGCCGTGACCTTCAAGCACTTGCTTAAACCTGGACTGATCATAAGCCCGTTTTTCGTTCTTATTAGCTGTTTCGTGGAGGGTATGGATATCATATCCCAGCCGCGAACCATCGGTAATTATAAAGCGCATGGGACGTATGCGGTCGCTAGCATTGATGTTTCCGGCCAGGCTGAGGCCAATTGTAAGAAAGCGCGCTTTCTCACGCTCGCCGTTCTCCCAGCGCTGGCGTAGTTCCTGGGCAATAGGGGGATTATCGGGATCACACCATTCAAATTCCAGGGCGATGTAGGCCGTGCGCCGCTCATGGCTATAAGGAGTGGCTGACTCGGTACTCCCAAGCACGTAGTATTCCATGTGCCGTTCGCGTCCACCAAAGGTGTCAAGACGGTTTGGGCGTATATCGCCGTCAAGAGCCAGTGGCAGCGCTGCCGTCAGCACGGTTGACTTGCCGCTGGCATTTTCACCTGCCAGGAAGAGCCGCCCGTGTACAACTTCGAATTCTTGCTGTCCATAGAGCCAGAAGTTGGTCAGGAGAATGCGACGCAGACGATAGCCTTTCGACCCACCTGCCAGGGTCTGGAGTAAGTCAATCTGGCGGGCCAGGGTTTCTGCTGCTAAATCATTTTCTGTTTTGGACCACGGTGTAAGACTATCGAAAGTTTGCTGCATATTGTTTTTTCTTCTCTGGTATTATCATTAATTATGTTTCCCCCAACTCGGACCAATCAAGGGCTATGGTATTTTGGGTACTTTTTGTTGTACGTTTGGTACTTTTACGACCCGTGGGTTTTTCCTCTCCAGGGTCATCGTAGCTAACGGCGTAACGAGCAGCCGTAGGCAGGACAAGAACGTTGCCTGCCTCATCAGGACCACGTAGAAGACCAACCTGGCGCATCTTTTTGTAGACATCGTTAAGCAGGCTGCGGGAGCTTTTGCCACGGGCTTCGGTACCCCAGTTTTCTCCATAGCGCTCTCGAACGGAATAGAATAGCTCTTCGAGATCTCCTGTCGTCACGTGTAAGCAGCCGTAGCGGTCGGGGGCAGGCCACGCGCCTGTTTCAACTTTCCTTCTGATGGCTCCGCAGAGCAACATGGCGATCTGGTCGCTGGCTCCTACCATGCTCAGGCTGGTTACCGGCCCTGTTGCCGTCCCGCTGGCGCGCACGATGCAGGCATAATCCCGGTGTATATCGAGTAGCCAGCCAAAGGTTTCAAGTAGTTCGTTGGCTACTTCATCGGCATGTTCCTTAAGCGCAGCGAAAGCCGCGGGGTCATCATGGCGAAATAGTGCCGGGCCAATGAGAATAGCGCGCCAGGCACGAACAAGATCGGGTGTGATATGCGCCGCGCCTGGAAGGAGTATAGGCTCCAGGCTCGCTGTTGTGTCATTGAGCCTGGCAGAAACTGTCGCCAGGGTTTCCGGGTTGAGCGCAGTAACCAGTGAATGGGTGACATCGGTGAATTCATAAAGGACATCGGCATCGGGTGTCTGCTCAACCCATTCCCTTGCCTGACCATCGACCAGTTGTATGCCCCCCATGTCCTCCAGGTATTGGAGTGCGCGTTGGATGCTGTAGCGGTCGGCTTGCTTGCGGAAATCGAACTGCTTCTCACTATCGGTACCCTGGGTGGATTGTTCCTGGATCTGCTCGGCCAGCTGCGATAGCAAGAACTGCTGGTCATTGCCGCGACCGCCGAGTTGGCGATTCTCGGCAAACCAGAGTACCCACGTTAAGCAGGCAAAGTCTTTTGGATCCTTCAAACGCTCGTAGAGGTAGCCAGGCGTGGCAGTGCTGAGATGGCGTACCAGGCGAATAACGGTACTGCCGCGTTGGATACGCCAAGCGGTATACTGGTCATGCCAGGCCTGTAAGGGGCGGTAGTGACGATTCACTAACCGGAACAGTTCAAGTTGCTTATGTGGCAAAAGCACTTCGCGTTCCATCAATGTCACGTGTGCTCTGGTCAGATCACTATTATAGGCCCGGCTGCGCACAGCAGCCATCAGACTGGCACGGCGACCTTTGGGCTGCTCTTGTTCTTCGACGGCCGTTTCTGCAATTACTTCTGGTATATCGGTTGCTTGTATTTCTATTTCACTTTCGTTCATGTAAGTCTTGCCATGCTCGTTTCACTTATCTCGGCCATGTTCGCTCCATTTGTACCATTTTCCAATTCTTCTTCGACTCGCTGCAAACGGTAGCGCGGCAGGAGTAAAATGCCATCGATTGAGCGAAGCAGCGTGTAAGAAGTCTCTTCCGGGTTGAGGAGACCAACCATGGAACCATCTGGCACACGGTACTGGTGGTATGTATCGCCGAGGCAGCCGTCAATTACCTCGGTTAATATAGCGCGATCTTCCGGCGTAATGATCTCGAACGTGCCGATATCGAGCAAAGTGTTACGGAAGAGGTGCGCGAAACGCTGGAGGCGCTCCTGAAGTTTCGCCTCGTGCTGGGCGACCAGGTTGCGCAGGAGCGTCCGGTTATCGATTATCGGATCTTCTAAGGGCGGCTCACCGCGGTTAAAACGACTGACGGGACGTAAGCGGAGTCTCACCGTGGCCGGCTCCTGCCATGTCGCACGTTCATCCGGCTTATGGGTAGCGCTGGGTGGTCCTGCGAGGCTTTCAGGCAGGTGGACAGGTAAGGTATTGGCAAAAGCAACAGAGAAAAGCTGTTGTGCTGCCTCACCATCTTTAGCTAAAAGAAGCTGGTGAGCCAGTGAATTCAAGTTGGCGGCGTAATTGGCGCTGGGTCTTGCCGCGCTGGCAAGAGCTGTTGCGCGCCGCACGACCTTGTCTACCTCGGCAAGCGCGTTGCGACGGAAGGAATCGGCATTTTTCCCCACGGCAAACCAGTATGTCAGTGCCTCCAACTGGTTGCTGGCCTCCTCTGTGCGTTCCTCCTGTGTACGCCTGTTCTCCATGTTTGGTGTAGGAGGGTCAAGATGCTCGGCAGCAATCTCTATTAAGCTGGCTGTCTTGCCTGTGACTGACCACTCGGCAAGCAATTCGCGAACGTGACGGCTATATTGAGTCAAGGCCTGGGCGAAACCGTGGACATACGCCACTACCGCAGCTTTATAGGCCTGGTATGACTCGAGGTCAGGGCGGCCATGCTGGGCGGCGTTGATCATATTGGCGAGGTATTGGGCAGCCTCGCGGGCCATGGTGTTCCATACCTCGAAAGCCCGCTG
>WNGE01012815.1_pt1 | contig 11694 bp, 6 predicted proteins | sample 5400651 | NCBI WGS metagenome assembly WNGE01 (sample SAMN13153370, study PRJNA577476) | soil metagenome | isolation source: 60 cm soil or saprolite under grassland replicate 2 | place: USA:California | collected 2016-06-15 | reverse complement strand
CTCGTCCGCGTGCACTACGGCGAGTAGAAACCGTAGCCTGCGGTCGGCATTCGTGCCGTAGGGGCGGCCGTTTGCGGCGGCGGACCCGCCGCATGTCGCGTCCCTCGGCCGCCTGTCGCGGCCGACGACGCTCGGTAGTCGTCCGCCCGCCTCTCGTCGTGGCCGGCAGATCGTCGGTCGTAGGGGCGGGCCTTGCGCCCGCCCGCGACGACTTGCGCGTTACACTCCTACCTGTGATCGATCTGGATAGTCTGGCCTCCTCTGGGACGTCGGAACGAGAGCTCGTCGATGAGATCGACCTCGCGCGGCTGCCCCGGCACGTCGCGATCATCATGGACGGCAACGGGCGATGGGCGCGGCAGCGCGGGTCCCCGCGGGTGGAAGGGCACCGGGCGGGGATCGCTTCGGTGCGGGAGACGGTCGAGACCTGCGCGCGCCTCAAGCTCGACGCGCTTACTCTCTATGCCTTTTCCGTCGAGAACTGGAAGCGGCCGCGGTTCGAGATCGTGACGCTCATGTCGCTCCTGAAGGAATACCTGAATCGCGAGCTCGCCAACCTCTTGAAGAACGACATCCGGTTCCGCGTGGTCGGAAGGATGAACGAGCTCGACGCCTCGGTGCAGAAGGAGCTCTCGAAGGGACTCGCGGCCACGTCGTCCTGCCGCGGCATGACCTTCAACATCGCGTTGAATTACGGCGGGCGCACGGAGATCGTGGATGCCTGCCGCTCGCTCGCCAACGACGTCGCGTCGGGCCGCCTGACTCCCGAGCAGATCGACGAGGAGACTCTCGGCTCGCGCCTGGGCACGGCCGGGCTGCCCGACCCCGACCTGCTCATCCGCACGAGCGGCGAGATGCGCGTCTCCAACTTCCTTCTCTGGCAGATTGCCTACAGCGAGATCTGGGTCACGCCGACGCTCTGGCCGGACTTCCGCAAGCGCCACCTCTTCGAAGCCATCCTCGACTTCCAGAAGCGCGAGCGCCGTTACGGCGGCGTCATCGACGAGGGGCGCGCGCAGGAGGTCGGTGAGGATCGAGCCGGCGCCGGCAGGCGGTGACTCGCTCTTTGTTCTGTCATCCTGAGGAGCCCCTCCGCTTTAATGTCATCCCGAGCGAAGCGAGGGATCTGCCCTCGTCCCAGCAGCCGGCCAAAACGAAGTCTCGGGGCAGGCTCCGCGACGAAGGATCTGCCCCGGCGGGAGGCAACGGGAGCAGATCCCTCGCTTCCTCCTTCGCTGAAGCTTCGGAGGACACGTCGCTCGGGATGACAGAGGAGCGGCGTTGTCTTTGAAGAGGGAGGCCGCGGCGGCTGTCGCGATTCCGATCGTCCTCGCGATCCTCTTCTTCACGCCTCCGGTCGTCTTTGATCTTCTCGTCGCCGCCGTGGCGCTCGCGGCGTTGTGGGAGTTTTACCGCCTCGCGGAGAAAATGGGATATCCGGTCGCGAAGACTGTCGGCATGCTCGCGGGTCTGTTTTGCATACCCATGGCGCTTCTTGGCAGCGGTTCGGACATCTCCGTTCTGGACGTCTACATCCTGACGGGACGTCTGTGGCTCGGCGCGGGGATCCTCTTCGCGTTCCTGTCGTCGATCGCGCCTCTCTTCGCGAGTGTCCCTCCCTCGGCGGCGCTCGGGGGCTCCGCCTCGACGCTCTTCGGTGTCTTCTTGATTGCCCTGCCCGCCACGGCGATGTGTTCCCTGCGCGGCTTCTCGCCCCGCGCGGTCCTGTTCCTGTTCCTGATCGTGTGGGGGTGCGATTCCTTTGCGTACTACACGGGCAAGAACCTCGGGCGCCGCAAGCTCGCGCCGGTCGTTTCGCCCAACAAGACGTGGGAAGGGACGATCGGCGGCTTCGTGGGGGCGACGCTCATCGGCGCGGCGGCGGGAACGTGGGGAGTGCTGCCGGAGCTGGGGCCGGTCCGCGGCGCCCTGGCCGGGGCGCTGGCGTCTTCAGCGGGACAGATCGGGGACCTGGTCGAGTCGCTCTGGAAAAGAGGAGCGGGTGTGAAGGACTCGGGGGTTTTCCTGCCGGGGCATGGCGGGTTCTACGACCGGATCGACTCTCTCCTTTTTGCCGGTCCGGTGGTGGCCGCCTTCGTGGCGGGGTTGTAGAAATCCTCGGCGTCGTTGGCCCCTCACCCCGCCCCTCTCCCGCCGGGAGAGGGAGTTCTTGCGGCGCCTCCTTCGGAGGGGCCGCCTGACAGCCGCCGGTATAATTCGCGGTTTCCCATGAAGAACCTCGCCGTCCTCGGCTCTACCGGTTCCATCGGGCGGTCGGCGCTCGAGGTGGTCGAGGCTTTTCCGGAGAGGTATCGGGTCGTGGCGCTGGCGGCGGGACGTTCGGTCGAGAAGCTGGCGGAGCAGGTCGCGCGCCATCGTCCCGAGCTCGTGGCCGTCGCTGGCCGCGAGGAAGCGCGGAAGCTCAAAGCGCTCCTTCCCGCCGCGGTCTCCGCTCGGATCGTCACGGGGTTTGAGGGACTGGAAGAAGCGGCGGCCCACGAGAAAGCGGATGTGGTGGTCGGAGGCCTCGTCGGGGCGCTGGGACTGCGCTCGGCCTACGCCGCGGCCGCGGCGGGCAAGCGGCTCGCGCTGGCGAACAAGGAGACTCTCGTAGTGGCGGGGGAGCTGATCCTGTCGGTCGCGGCAAAGAGTGGAGCCGAGATCGTTCCCGTGGACTCGGAGCACTGCGCGATCCACCAGGCTCTGCGCTGCGGCGAGAGAAACGAAGTCGAGCGGCTGGTGCTGACGGCCTCCGGAGGACCCTTCCGGCGACGGGACCTTCTCACCTTCGACACCATCACCGTCCAGGACGCGCTGGCGCACCCGACCTGGAAGATGGGCCCCAAGATCACGGTGGACTCCGCCACGATGATGAACAAGGGGCTGGAGATCATCGAAGCGCACTTCCTCTTCGGGCTTGCCTCCGAGAAGATCGCGGTCGTCATTCACCCCCAGTCCATCATCCATTCCTTCGTCGAGTTCGTGGACGGCTCGTATGTGGCCCAGCTCGGCCGAAACGACATGAAGTTCCCCATCCTCTACGCCCTTTCTTATCCCGAGCGGGTGCGAAACAACTTCGGAAGGCTCGACCTCGTCGAAGTCGGAAGGCTCGAGTTCTTCGATCTCGAACCGGAGCGCTACCCCGCGGTCGGCCTGGCGCGCGCGGCGCTCGCGGCCGGCGGCGGCATGCCGGCCGTGGTCAACGCGGCCAACGAGGTCGCCGTCGAGGCCTTCCTGGCCGGGAAGATTTCCTTCCCCGGCATCGTTCGAGTGGTGTCCGAGACGGCTTCCGCCGCCGGCCGGGTTCGCTCGCCGGGGAGCCTCGAGGAAGCGGAAGAGATTGACAGGATGGCGCGGCGGAAGGCGGCGGAAGCGGTCGAGCGCCTCTCCGCAGCAAGACCAGGTTCGATCGCAATCCAAGGAGCACCCGTTTGAGCATCGTCGAAAACACTCTGGCCCTCCTGCTCGTCCTTTCCGTCCTCGTGGTCGTCCACGAGTTCGGGCACTTCGCCGTCGCCAAGGCGTTCGGATTTCCCGTCGAGGTCTTCTCCGTCGGCTTCGGAAAACGGCTCTTCGGAAAGACCTGGCGCGGCACCGACTACCGCGTCTCCGCCATCCCGCTCGGCGGGTACGTGCGCATCGTGGGTCTCGGCCCCGACGAGTCCACGCTGGCGGAAGGCACGTCCTCGCAGGCGCCGGCCCCCGTCGGGAAACGGTGGCAGCGCGCATTGATCCTGCTGGCCGGTCCCGGGATGAACCTCGTGCTCGCTCTGGTCCTGCACACGACGGTGTTCGCCCTGGGAGTGCGCGTGCCCGAGTACGAGCTCGAGCCGCCCGTTATCCGGACCGTCGAGGCGGCATCTCCGGGCGCGGCGGCGGGATTTCAGCCGGGCGATCGCATCGTCTCGATCGACGGGACGGTGACGCCGCGCTGGAGAGACGCGGAGTTCCTCTTCGGCATGAATGCGCGCCAGAAGCTCGACGTCGAGGTGGACCGCGGCGGCCGGACGATTCGCTTGCAGGTCACCCCGCGCGCCGCGAACAAGTACGACATCGGGGACTCCGGCCTGCGCGCCGGCGCGCCGCGGGAGCCCCGCCTCGTCACGGTCCTGGCCGGCGATCCGGCGGAGCGTGCCGGTTTGAAGAAGGGAGACGTCATCCTGTCCATCGCGGGGCGCCCGATTCGCGGCGCGCCCGAGGACATCCTGAATAAATTCGTCGCCGCGATCAGCCAGGCGGCTCCCGGGCCCTTCGAGATCGCCTATCTGCGCGACGGAAGGCCGCATGTGACGCAGATCAAACCGCGGCGCGACCCCGACGGTTCCTGGAAGGTCGGCGTGTCGGTCGCTGCGGACCTGAAGGAAGTCATCGAGCGGTTCCCGCCCGGCCAGGCGGTCCGGGAAGGATGGCGGCGGGTGAAGACCGACTTCCGGATGACGCTTGCCATCCTGGGACGCCTCTTCGTCGGCAGGGCGAGCCTGAGGACGATGTCCGGGCCGCTCGACATCGCGAAGTTCTCGGGCGAGGCGGCACGCACGGGTGCCATTCCTCTCGTGGCTCTCATGGCCGCGATCTCGCTCCAGCTCGCGATCTTCAACATCCTCCCGATCCCGGTCCTGGACGGCGGCCACCTGTTTCTGCTGACCATCGAGGGCGCGGTGCGCCGAGACTTCTCCCTGGCCGTCAAGGAGCGCATACTGCAGGTGGGCTTCCTGATGATCCTCGCCCTGATGTCGGTCATCATCTACAACGACCTCGCCAAGAACATGCCCGCCAAGTGGTGGCCCTTTTGAGAAGTCGCGAGTTGTGACTCTCGTCCCCTTCGTTCTTCCGGTGCCGTAGGGGCGGGCCTCGCGCCCGCCCGCCTCTGCAAGCGGCACCGCGATTTCTGAACCACGGGACGTCTCGCTCTACCACAGTCGCTGACGACGTGTTCCTCACGCCGCGACCGGGGCCGGGCCGAGGGTAGACTCCAGCCGCGTGTTTCTGCTTGCTCTGCGCCTGCTCGCGGTCTATTTCGGGACGGCCGCAGCGGCTCTCTGGCTCGCGCACAGGTTCGTCTCCCCGCTCCGGCTTCGCGTCGCGTTGCTGCTGGCGTTCAGTCCCTTTCTCCTGGTGGGCAAGGCGCTCCTAACGGCCGGCGTTTACGCACCGATCGACATTCCTTACCAGGCGACGCCTCTCCGGCCGTTCGCCCCGCAGTTGGGCACGCAGGTCACCCGGAACCCCGCGCTCGGAGATGTCGTGTACCAGGAGATCCCGTGGCGCAAAGCCGTTCGGGAAGCGGCCAAGAACGGGAGACTCCCTCTCTGGAACCGTTTCGTGCTGGCGGGAGAGCCGCTGCTCGCGGTCCAGCAACCTGCCGTGCTTCACCCTGCGACCTGGCTGGGCTTCCTCCTTCCGCTCGCGCAGGCGTGGACGTTCGAGATGGCTTTGCGATATTTCCTGGCCTTCTTCTCGGCGTATCTCTTTCTGCGCGATCTTCGATGCGGCGAGATCGCTGCGCTCTTCGGATCGGTCGGCTGGGCATTCTGCGATTACCTGGTCTTTTATGCCGGCTATCCTCTGACTCCCGCGGCCGCTCCCTTCCCGCTTCTCCTCCTCGGCCTGCGCCGGCTAGTCACGCAAGCGCACCGTCGCGCGGTGGGCCTCACAGTGGTCGCTCTTTTGCTTATTCTGACGTCAGGCCATCCCGAGACCTTGTTGCACAGCGTCGCGGGTGCCGGCATCTACTTCCTCTTCGAGCTCGGGTTCGTCGGGAAAGGGCGGAGGCTTCGCCCCCTCGGCCTATCTCTCATCGCCGGAGTCCTCACGCTCGGGCTCTGCGCGGTCTTGCTTCTGCCGCTTGCCGAGGCGCTTCCCCACACTGCGGAGCACTTCTTCCGTTCGAACGTCTACGCTCACGCTCGCCGGTCGATGTCAGTCGAAGATTCGATACGGCGGGCGACCCCCAACCTCATGCCGTTCTACTACGGCTTCTCCGGGAAGGGAATGGTGATCGAGGGATATCACGAGCCCGGCACCTATGGCGGCTCTCTCTTGCTGCCGTTCGCCGCGCTCGGTCTTCTTTCACGGCGTCGTGAGAAATGGCCGATCGTGCTGATCGGGCTACTCGGCATCGCGGTAGGAGCGCGCCTGCGCGGGGTCATGGAGGCTGTCTGCGCGCTTCCCGGGTTCGACATCGGGATCAACGAGCGGATGGTCTTTCTCGGGGCTTTCGCGACGGCGGCGCTGGCCGCGCTGGGAATGGAGCGGCTCCGAGAGGAGGGGGGGGACAAGGTATTCGCAGGCGCGACAGTCCTCGTTCTTGCTCTGATCGCGTTTCTCAGTCACCATGCCCAGCCCCACGTTCCCCAACTGCAGATGCCTCATGGCTACTTCTCCTACCGGACGGTCGTTCAGGCGCTTCCTCTCATTCTCTTCGCGGGACTCTGGCTCGCGCTTCGCGGCCGTCGGTTGGAAACACCCTGCATCGTCGTGGCGGTCTTACTGCTCTTAGCGCAGCGCCGCCTGGAAGAGGGAGACTTCTACCCAACCTATCCCAACCAGGCCTTCTACCCACCCTTGAGATCACTCGAGCCCATTCCCCGCAAGGCTCCTTACCGCATGACGGCCGTCGGCTTCATCTTCATCCCGAACATCGCGGCGCTCTACGAAATCGAGGATGTCCGCGGCTATGAAGCGATGACATTCAAGCCACTCCTCGACACCTTCCCGCTCTGGTGCGTCCCGCAGCCCATCTGGTACAACCGAGTGGACGATCCGGCGAGACCATTTCTTTCATTCCTGAACGTTCGCTACGTTCTGGCGCCGCCGCGCCACGCGCCGCCGGCAGATTGGAAAATTCTCTACAAAGGCGACCAGGGACAGTTGCTCGAGAATCCTCGGGTCCTTCCGAGGGCGTTCGTTCCGCGGTCCCTCCACTACGGAACGACCAGGGGCGACGAGGTTGCGGTGATGGAGGGAATCCGGGACTTTGCCGCCGAAGGCCTCGTGGGGGAGAGTCCGTCGGGACGGGCGTCGGAACTCAAAGAACAACCTAACGGCGAGGCTTCAGTCGAGATCGTCGTCTACGAACCGCAGCGGATGGTGCTCGGCGTCGACGCCGCGCAGGCCGCTCTCGTCGCAACCTCGGTAACGGCATGGCCGGGCTGGAAGCTCGCAATCGATGGAGCACCGGCTCCGCTCATTCCCTACAACCACGCTTTCCTCGCGTTCCGTGTGCCACCCGGCCGCCACACGGCGGTTCTTCGTTACATGCCCGACAGTTTCGTCGCCGGTTCCGTAATAAGCCTGGTGACGGTGGCTGTCGGTTTGTACCTGCTCGGCCGGCGGGCCGGACCGCGCGCATACCGGTGATTCCCCTTCTGTTCTTACTCTATCTGCTGGTCGGGGTGGCGGCCGTCGTCGCCATCCGCTTTCTCCGGCGGCCGGTGCCGCTGGTCTATCCGCTCGTGTTCTGGCTGCTCCCGATCGTTTTCGCACTTCCCGGTTTCCTTGCCAATCGCACCATCCTCCCTGTAGATCACGCGATGCTCATTGCCCCCTGGAGCACGCTCAAACCGGTCGATCGCCACAACGCGAATCTGAACGACATCGCGACGCAGATGGCGCCGTGGGCTGAGGCAGTGCGGATGGCCTGGAGGGATGGCTCGGTTCCCTGGCGGCAGCGCTGGAACGGATGCGGAATGGCACTCGCTGCAAACGGGCAGTCGGCGGCGTTCTCTCCCCTGACCTTCCTGATGCTCGCGCTGCCTCTGGCCAATGCGTTTACGCTCGCCGCCGCCGTCAAGCTCTTTGTCGCGCTTTTCGGAACGTGGATGTGGCTCTCGGAGCTCGGCGTCTCGCGCACCGGCTCACTCTTCGGCGCGGTTTGCTTCGGGCTTTCGTGCACCATGACGGCCTGGATTCTCTTCCCGCACACATCGGTGATCTGTTTGTGGCCCTGGGCGCTCTTCGTGATCGAGCTGTTGCGAGAGGATCGCTCCTTTGGGCGCGCGTTCTGGGCATTGACCGCGATTCTTTTCTGCTGGGCCGTTGGCGGTCATCCGGAAAGCGCGGTGGTGGGAGGAGTCTTCACGGTGCTGTGGCTTCTCGCGCGCGCGTGCTGGCGCGACTTGTCGCGGCCGGGAAGGCTCCTCGGACGAGTCGCGCTCGCCGCGGCGATCGCCTTCGGGCTATCGGCGTTTCTGCTCGTGCCGCAGGCGCTGGCGATCGCACAGTCCAGTCGACTCCCGGCCGCACGCGAGTTTGCTCGGAACCTGCCGGTCAGCGCGGTCCCGCATGGACCCTTCTGGCGAAATGGTCTTGTGACGGCCATATTTCCGCGAGCGCCCGGAGATGCGGTCAGATCTCCGATGATCGCGGGGGGCGCCGGGTCCTTCCCGGAAATGGCGCTCGGGTATTTCGGCATAGTCGGCTTCCTTTCCTGGCCGGCCTCGGGGTGGCCGTGGGGCTCTGGCCCTTCGTCGAAATCGCCGTCCTCACGCCGGTTCTCAAGATGATGTTCTTCCTTCGTTGTTTCTCCTGGGTCGCTCTGGCGGGAGCGGCGATCGCGGCCTTCGAGCTGGATCGGCTCTGCGCGGATTCCCTGGCCCGCCGCAAGGACTCCTTCGCCTTTCTCGCCGTCCTGGCCGGCCTCGCCTCTTTCGGGATCGCGGTATACATCCACTTTCGCCCTCTCCATGAGGCTTCGGGAGGCCTGGCGTCTCAGCGCAACGCGTTTGCCGTCGCGTGGATCTGTCTCGGCGCGGTCGCCGCGTTCTTCCTCGCCTTCCGGCCGAGGCCCAAGTCGCTCGGGATCACGGCGTTTTCGCTCTGTCTCTCGGCGCTCGCGGCGGCGGAACTTCTCTACCAAGGGATGCGGCTTTACAAGTCCGGTTCTCCCAGCGATCTCTATCCCGATACTCCGATGCTCGCGTTCCTGCGCTCGCGGCCCGGCCCTTTTCGTGTCGTCGGAGAGGGAACCGCGCTTTTTCCCAATAGCAACATCTTCGCGGGCCTGGAAGACATTCGCACGAAGGATCCGGTCGAGCGACTCGATTACATCGAATTCCTGAATGCGACCTGCGGCTATCCTCCCTCCGAAGAATTCAAACAGATTCGCGACATCACCGCCTCCGCGCTCGATTTCTTGAATGTCCGCTTCCTCATTTCCACCCCGGGACGGGCTTCTCCCGCCGAGAAATGGCGCCTCGTCTACAGCGGAGGGGACGGAACCGTTTTCGAGAATCGCGATGTCCTGCCCAGAGTCTTCGCGCCGGATGAGATCACGCTCGTCGCCGGCGGCAAAGATCGTTTTGGTTGGAGTCGGAACGCTTTCACCAGGTTCGGAGCTCCGGCTTCCGCGATCGCGAGCAAGAGAGACTGGCGGGAGCACGCATTTGTACTGGCTCACGAGGCGAAGGTGATCGTCAACGGCCGGGCGCAAATCACCGATTACCTTGAATCCGCGAACGAGGTTTCTTTCGGCGCGCGTGTATCGGGCGAGAGGGCCGAGGCTTTCCTTGTGGCGAGTCTCGTGCAGGACGGCGGGTGGTCGGCCCGCGACGAATCGGGCCGTCGAATCGACGAGACTTTGGCCAATGGTCCCTTCCTCGCCCTTCGAGTCCCGAGCGGCGAGCACCTCGTTTTTCTCAGGTATTCGCCACCGGGCTTTCGAACCGGAGTTGGGTTAACCGCAGCGTGTCTGCTGGCAATGGGAATCCGCTCCTCCCGGAAGGTCATGTCACGCAAGATCGTGCGCTTCCTTTCGTGGCCATGGGCCCGCTCGAGGGGCTGGCGCCAAGGCTTGCGAAAGCCGGTAATCTGGCTCGTGGGATCCACAGCCGTGCTGATCACGGGCCTATTCACTTCCAAGATCCCGTCGCCCGAGCTCCTCTTTCACATTCCCGCGACACCTCTCGACTTGACGAACGCCAGACTCGCTCGGCTCTGGAGTTTCCTGGTGGAAGTTCGCGACAGGGTGCCCGAAGCCGCTTCCTACACGGTGCTCGCACCAGATCTCAATGATGAGATGTATCTCTATATGTTTTCCCTGGGAATCCTCGAGAGGCGCATTGCCCTTCCCTCTTCCTACTTTGGCGAGCCGAGGTCGGAGGGAGCTCAGGCTCGATATGTGCTGTCGTACGGCCGCGACCTCCCGGAGACTCAGGGCGCTCTTCTGGTTTTCCGCGCGAGAGATGGCGCGGTTTACGCGCGGCCCGTTCGCCACCAATGATCGCAGGCGTCGAGTTCTTGGCCGCTCAACTCGTGCTGGCGATCTTCGGCGCTGGAGCCGGGTTCTATCCGTCCGTGCGGTCGATGTCCGTGGCGAGCCGGTTCGCGGTCTCGCTGTGTGCCGGTTCCGTGGCCCTGACCCTCGAAGCAATTCTCTTTTCACTGGTGGGAATCCCCTGGACGATACCGCGTCTGGCGCTTCCGCTCTTCTTCCTCTCGGCCGCATACACGGTGCGGTGGCGCAAGCTGCCATTGCAGCCTCGTGAACCCTTTCACGTGCGCCGAGCTGTCGCGCTCTGGTCGAGTCTCATCTGCAGTGTGGCCTTGCTTTTTCTCGTGCTTTCCTTCAGTTCCTCCTCGGCGACTTCGACTGATTTCCTCCTCTTCTGGGGTGTCAAGGCCGTGCGATTTGCCGACGCTCGGGGGATCAGCGCAGACTTCCTGCGCGACCCTTTTACTTTTCATGCCGTGCCGGAGTACCCTCCGCTGTTGCCTGTCATCCAGGGATGGGGCTGTCTGGTGGCGGGGAAAATGCACTGGAGGATCGCCCCCATTCTCTCCGCGATGTGGCTGGCTCTCTCCCTGCCGATCGTGCTGGAGCGATGCCGCCGTGTTCTTCGAGATGACGAAGCCGCATCCGTAACCGGCTTTTGGACGGCGGCGCTGTCGATTTCGCTGGCCTATTCCTATTCTGGCGGAAATGCCGAGGCGCCCTTGCTCTTTTTCGAGACCGTTGCCCTCGTGTGGTTGATGACCGAGCAAGGTCCGTCAGAGTCGCGCTTCATCCCGATGATCGCGCTCTGCGGCGCCGCGCTTACCAAGGTGGAGGGTTCCGTCGCGGTCGCGCTGATTGTCGCCGGAACTCTTCTGCAGTCCGACAGGCGAGGGCTGCCGCGATCCGCGGCCCGCGCCCTGCTTCTGGCCGCCGTACCAGCGGCGGCAGTCGGCGCCTGGTTCCTGTATCAGACATCGCAGAAGCTTCCAGTAGGGTATCGGGCTCACGGAGCCCTCTTCCTCCTTCATCCGAACAATCTCGGGGACGCACTGACAGCGATGTTGCAGTTCACAAGCGCCGGGAGCCTCTGGGTGCCGTGGGTCCTTTCCCTCTTTTTCCTTTTGCTGTTTCCGGAGGCGTGGCGGCGCGTCTCGCCGGCCCTCCTCCTGATCGGCGGATCACTCGCATTCTTTCTCTTCGATTATCTCCACGATCCCACCGTTCCGCGCCTTCGCATCGAGTGGACTCTGCCGCGGGTCTCTCAGCCCGCCTTGTCCGCGACGATCCTGGCGGCCGGACTGGCGTCTCTGTGCCCTCGGTCCACGGCGGCTTCGAGCGATCGTTCTCAATGATGCCACGCTCGGGGAACACGGAAGAGTTCGGTACACGGTCCTTTCGCTTGCGGTGTTCGGATTCATCGCTCTAGCAGGCTGCTGAAGAAATGGCCTTTGCGGGGCGTTGAGTTGATCTGACTGGTTCAT
>WNGE01007669.1_pt1 | contig 11694 bp, 13 predicted proteins | sample 5400651 | NCBI WGS metagenome assembly WNGE01 (sample SAMN13153370, study PRJNA577476) | soil metagenome | isolation source: 60 cm soil or saprolite under grassland replicate 2 | place: USA:California | collected 2016-06-15 | reverse complement strand
GCCATTTCCCCTTCAAACTCTTCGTCGTCAATGTATCCCTCGCGATGTTGTTTGAGAATACGCCCACGTTTCAATCGGAGTCGCTCTTTTTCTCGTTCGACCCAATCCACGTCCAGGCCTTGCTTCTTTGCCGCCTCTAACATCTGTTCACGTATCATTTCGCGCCAATAAGGTGGCAAACGCAGGCCTCGTAACAGTTCCCCAAACTGTCGGGTCACCAGGTCAGTGCGTGCTTGTAGATACCCACCAGCCGGACAAGGATATTGGTGCGCTTTTGCCATGTCCTTATAGTACTACAACCGTAGTTAGGTCTCACTCGTAGATTCAAATGAAGAGAGAATCTGAGTGGGAGGAAGCACATGACGGAAGAAGAATTGGAGCAGTGGCAAGAGGAGTTTGAAGCGTTTCACGCGCGCTTTGCCGACCTGTTTGAGCGCAGCGAGTCACGCGAGCAAGCGCGCAAATACCTGCGCGGGCTGCTCACCGAGGCGGAACGTAAGAATAGCTGGCAGGTGGCCGAGGCGGTGGGAGACCGCATCCCTGATCGCATGCAGCGACTGTTGTATCGGGTGCCCTGGGATGCGGATGCGGCACGCGATCGGCTGCAGCAGTTTGTCATCGAGACCATAGGTTCTGAGCAGGGGATCGCCGTAGTGGATGAGACCAGCTTTCTCAAGAAAGGGACCCACTCGGTCGGGGTCGCACGTCAGTACTTGGGAGCAGCAGGCAAGCTGGAGAACGGACAGGTAGCCACAGTCTTGAGTTATAGCAGTAGCCGAGGGCATGCCTTTCTCGATCGTCGACTCTACTTGCCAGAAGTAGAATGGGCCTGGGATCGGCCACGACGACGGGAGGCACATATCCCTGAAGACGTGCGGTTTGAAACCAAACCGGAGCAGGCAAGGGCGATGCTGGTGCATGCCTGGGAGCAAGGAGTGCCGATGCAATGGATCACCGGCGATGAGGTCTACGGCGAGGAGCCCCGCTTACGCGAAACGATCCAGGAGCACGGAAAGCACTATGTGCTGGCAGTCTCGGCCAATACACGAGTCTGGACCGAGCGACCCGAGGTCCAAGCGCCACAAGAGCAAACTGGGGGACGACCACGACGAGCTCCACGGCTGGCGGAAGGAGCCCCGAAAGCCCGCATGGTCTCCGAAGTGGTCGCCAATTTTCCCTCGCGGGCATGGAAACGCATGGCAGTGGTCGAGGGAGAAAAAGGCCCCATCTCCTATCACTGGGCACGACAGCTGGTGGTAGAGAGTCGGGATCAGCTTCCAGGTCCGGATGTCTGGCTGCTGGCACGTCGCCGGGTCAGCCATCCCGAACAGATCGCCTATTATCTGGCGTACGCTCCGGCAAAAAGTTCTCTGGCAACCCTGGCGTACGTGGCGAGCCAGCGCTACACCGTGGAGCAGTGTATTGAAGAGGCCAAGGGAGAAACGGGACTGGATGAGTATGAAGTACGCTTCTGGCACAGTTGGTATCGGCACATTACACTCTCGATGATGGCCCATGCCTGGCTCGCCAGCATCCGGAAGCAGGAGCAGGAAAAAAAAGTGCCAGAACTGATGAGCTTGCCGGGTTGACGGTACCGGAAGTACGCCGCTTGTTGGCAATTGCGCTGCCCTTACCTGCGCGTTCGCCCGAGCTGCGGTTAGCCTGGTCGCTGTTTCGCCGCAGGAAGCGGTTCTGGGCTCGTCGAAGCCATTACCAGCGACGTGCGCTCCGACGACACTCTCGTCCCAGGTCTCGTGCGCCTTCATAACTACGGTTGTAGTACTAGTGCTGCATTCCTTAAAAGCTGCTACAATAAGCGTGAGCTAAAATTTACTTAGATGCCCTCTACAGGCCAATCCGTTTTGTCGCCGCATTTAACGAAGTGAGCACTAGTGCTACGTTCGTCAAATACAATGATAACAAAAACACGGAGAAATTCACCTCAATTGGCTCTACAGGCTAATCCGTTTTGTGACTACATTTAAGGAACATAGCACTAGTGGTGGCAGCGCGGCGTCGCGGGATTCAGCTCTGAGGGTCCGGACGTATCTACTCAGTATGATAAGAAGCGTTGGATGGAGCGTGAAAAAAATGGAATGTCTGACCCCCTACACGTTCTGCTCCCCAACCACATGTCCTTCACTTTTCGGCTGCTCGGACGCAGGGGTGGAAGGTTGTAACCATCCCGGTTGGGGATTCCAGCCGATGGCGAGCACAAGTGGCTGCCGATCAGCTGTCAGTGCAACGACGCTCACAGAAGCATTGTCGATCCACAGGGATCTCGCCCGTCCTGCCTCCAGACCGAGGTAGTGAGCCAGTAGCAATTTGATGACATCGGCATGCGCGACGAAGGCAGGGCAGGAACCCGTTGCATCCTTCTTGAGCCAGCATTCAACGGCTGCCACGGCACGCTGTTCGAGCTCGGGAAACGTCTCCACATCCTCGGGTGCTACCGTAGGATTGCGGACAAAGGCTTGCCATGCGGCATCACTTTGAAAGAGGGCATCGCGGTTCTGCCCTGACCAGTGACCCAGGTCGATATCCATCAGATCAGGTTCGAGTTGAATGGTAAGTGCTCGTCCTTGCGCAAGATACTCGGCCGTTTCAACGGCACGTGCCAAGGGGCTGCTGATAATGGCGCTGAGCGGGAGCACCGTTAGGGCTCCCGCCAGACGTTGTGCCTGCGTCCGCCCTGTCGCCGTCAGTTCAATTCCTGGCAACTGTCCAGGAAGACGATGCTCGACATTCCAGGTCGATTCCCCATGTCGAATAAGTAGCAGCAGTTTTTTCATCGCAATCGTGTACTTTATAAGTCCGTCTCTGACAACTGTTTTCGAACATCGCCTTTGGCGGCACCTAAACCGAGATTCCGTCGTACCTCCAGATACTGGACAATTGCATCGCGGCTCACGATGCCGACAAGGGTACCATTTTGTACCACGGGCAACTGGTTCACGTCGCGACCCGCCATTAAAGGGAGCACGTCACTCAAGCTCTGCTGCCTCACATGGATGTCGATGTCAATTCCGGCAATGTTGCCGATACGGAACGAACCAGGCATTGCGATACTCCTTTTCATGAAAGTTGACGTCGTGCAGAGACCTTGTTTTTCTATGTTCTCGCGCAGTTTAAGGATACCCTCTCTCAAGTTGAGCGTTCCTGCTCAGCCCATGGTAGAGGCTCTTCTCACCGCGGGCAGCAGCACATCGAGCGTGTACGTATCGTCATGACGTATCCCGTTGATGAAGAAGGTTGGGGTACCGCTCACTCGGCTATGCCTCCCGCTTTCGGCGTCCTCGTCCACCCGATAGGCAAAAACATGGGTGCGCAACTCCCACTTGAAGCGCTCGGTATCCAGTCTAAGAGCGGCAGCGTAGTGCAGCAGGTGCTCATCGTCGAGCGCATCCTGGTGCTCGAACAACATCTCGTGCATGTGCCAAAACGTGCCCTGGGCAGCCGTCGCTTCCGCCGCTTCCGCGGCATGCCTGGCATGTGGATGAATTTGCGTCACGGGGAAATGGCGAAAGACAAAGCGTAAGGTTGGACCCAGTTGCCGTTGGATTTCTTTCACGACAGGGTAGGCAAGAGCACAGTAGGGACATTCGTAGTCGCCGTACTCAACCAATGTCACTGTCGCGGTTGCTGGCCCCTGTCTATGATCGCGCTCACTCACGGGCATCGTGAGATGTGGCATCTCCATGGCTTTCGGATACAGAGGCTCTGGATCACGAAGCATCGTGCTCCTCCTCCTCTGCCTCCTCACCATGTTCGACAATGTCGCCCTCTTTGAACAGGATATCCTGTAAGGCGACGCGCCACTTTGGCTTCTGGCGCACTAAGAATTCGAGATCCATCCCAAAGTGCTTGAATTCCTCCCCCTGGGCGTTCGCCATGATGGCTCGGGCCTGGGCGTTGGGCTCCACGGCTAAGCGCTGCTCGTACCAGCCGATGGCTTCGGCTTCTTCAGTGAGCGAAGCAATCATGCGTGCAAAGGTACGGGTCTCTGGTGGCAGTTCGTTCGCAGGTTCGTGGTACTGGTCAAATCCCATGGTTGTGTTCCTTTCTTCTTTCTGTTGATTCGTCGAGAGGAAAACGTGTTACATTTCACTCATCAATGCTCTGTGCAGGTGGACGATACGAGCGTCCACGAACATGCCTGGTTTCGCATGACCCACAAGAGGTAAGGGTTACGCCTTCTGCTTGTTCTCGGGCCTCATGACCTCACGGCCCAGGGTGGCCACAAGCGTCGCCAGCACGCCGACGATCAGGATGATGCCTGATTCTCCTCGCAGCGCTGCCAATGCGCCCAGGAAGTTGATCAGGGCGAGGACGACCATCATGAGGGTCACGCCAAGCAGGATCACCAGGTCGCCGACGAAAAAATTGTAGACGGCCAGGATGACTTTCAGGACGATGTTCATAGTCGAACCTCCTTCTCTTGCGGGCGCATGGTGGCCTGCGATGTCGCCGTTGCCAATGCCACGCGCGACTGACGCTGCTTAATGGCCGTGATCAGCAGTGCCGAGGCGACCAGGTAGAGGGCGGCCAGCAGGAGCAGAAACAGGTCGGAGAAGGGCCAGATGATGCCGAAGCTCTCCCCCGACCAGAAGGTACCAAAGGTGGTGAGCATGATGCCCACAATAAACTTCAAGGTGTTCTCCGGAATCTGTTTGAGAGGGGTTTGCACCAGGACACCGACCCCGATCACCAGCAGGCCTGCTGCTGCCGCGCCCAGGGCGGCCAGGCCAATGCCGCCCGCACCGCTGCCGCCAAAGGAAATGACGATGAAGGCCACTTCAAGCCCTTCCAGCAACACCGACTTGTAGGAGAGGAGCACCCCGAAGGGGGCGAGGCGTGTCTTGACGGGTTCCCCTCGTGCGCGCGCCTGTGCCAGCCTGGCTGCATAAATGGCCTCTTCGTCATGCAGGAACTTGAGCCCGCTGTAGCGTTGAATGGCATTTTTGAGCCATTTGAGGCCAAACAACAAGAGTAAGAAGCCAATCACGAAGCGTAAGACATCCAGGGGGATCAAGGCAACTAAGGCCACCCCCAGAGTGGCAACGATCACCGCCAGCGTGGCGACAGCAGCCAATGCTCCCAACAGGGCACTGCGCCAGTTGCTAGTGATCCTGGCCACCAGGACAAGGGTAAACGCCTCAACAAACTCTACGCCTGAGGCGAGAAACGCTGCAATTACAATCGCCCATTGCATCTGTTTTTTTCCCTCCTGTTCTCTCTGAAATGCGGGCTTGCCTGTTTAGGCGAAATGGTCCGACAATTTCCCGGTAGTCACGAGCCAGCGCACAAATGCCAGGCGATGGTATTCCTCAGAGGTTCGAGAGAGCTCTAATTCGGTTCGATCACAACGCAGTTGGGTCAACTGCTCTATTTCGTGCTCTGTGAAGCCTTCCCGGCGTAACGCTTCGAAGCCCTCCTTGTAGTTCAGGTGATTCTGATTCCATCGGTAGTTCATGTTCTCCTCCTTGCGGTGAGTTACGAGATCAGGCGGACGATAGATAATGAGTTTTCATACATTCATCAGGGTACATGGTGAATTTTCCATCCAACAGACACGAGTATACTGGGGATGACGAGAGAAATCACCGTCCATCAGGTGCCGTCTCACTTCCCATCACTTCTCACCTGGCAGAACGGCTACCGGCCTCCCACTTCCCTGGCGCTTTTCGTGAGACGCTGAGTCTCTCGGCCAGGCTGGCTGGGTCAGCATAACCTGACTAAAGCCAGCGTCTCGCTCATCGTAGGAGGTTCGCTTCATGGGCGCTCCTTGCTGCACGCGCCGCCTGGAGGGAACGAAGCCATGCTATATAGGAAGTGATGGGAAGTGAGATGCCATCTGATGGACACTGACTTTACCCGACCCTCCCGGTATACTCATATCTATTGGATGCACTCCACGTGGGGAGCGGGATCTGGGGATTGGTAAAAGACTCCAAACTCCCTGCGATCTCATCCTTTTATAATAGCAGAGTTGCTGACACCGGCAGGACATCTATGCATTGAGAGCGGCGGGAAAGCCCGGGAGAAAGATCGTACCGTCATGCTGCTGCTCTGCGAGCACCAGAAAGGAAGAAGGCCATGCTAAACCCGCAGCCACAACCGTACAGCATCTTACAAAGGAAAGAAGTCCCAGACAGTCTCCTGGTTGGGCAAGCTCTGGCAGGTGATCAATACGCCTTTGAGTTCCTGGTCAATCGATATCGCCACCCGTTAGTGAGCTACATCCAGGGCTTTCTCAAAGACGGCGAGCAGGCCTATGATGTGCTCCAGCATGTGTATCTCCAGCTCTATGTTTCCCTGGCAAGCCTGTCGACGGATACGTCGCTCAAGGCCTGGCTGTTTCAGGTGGCGCGCAATCGCTGCCTGGATGAGCTGCGCAAAAGACGCAGGAGAGCCGAGGTTCCTTTCTTCACCCTCGAGCGAGAGGACGGGGAAGAGGGACTGTCACCGCTAGAGGCCATCCCCGACCACGAGCCTTTGCCGGAGGAGATTACCGAGAGCATCGAGCTGCACGGTTCGCTGCATGCGGCCATTGTTTCCCTGCCCCCGAAGTGGCGTTCGATCGTGCACCTGCACTGTTTCAGGCAATTGACCTTCGCGGAAATTGGGCGCAGGCTCAACATGCCGGAGAACACCGTGAAGACCTACTTCCACCGCTCTCTGCCGCGCCTGCGCAGAGCGCTTGCAAACCACGTGCAATTTGCATCGATCTCGTAGAGTACCTCGCCGCAAGGAGAAAAAAAGGGTTCAAGTACATGGTCGCACTTTCCATAACTATTTGACCTGAACCACTTCACGTCGGGCCCAGCTTATCCCTTGCGCAGCAGCGCGTCAGACCTGGTCTGGACCGACTCCTGACGTTGACGTGCAAGTTCGGACTGGCACGCCTGGTGGTTGAGTTGCGTGGCGACCAACACCATGGCGATCAGGACGATCCCGGTGGCGACGAGGTAGGAAAAACCATATCCCGCAGCAAGCGAACCGTGTGCCTGCTCGGTGCGGTCAGCAGCTAGAGTGGCCAGGAGGGCCAGTCCGATCGCCGTACCGATCTGCTGGCTGGTGGTCAGCAAGCCCCCGGCCAGACCCTGCTCGCGCCGATCGACGCCCGTCGTTGCGCCGATCGAGGCGGCCGGGAGGGCCAGAGCTATTCCCAAGGCCGTCAGCAGCAGTCCGGGCAACACGTTGACAAGGTAGCTGCCCCCGCTGGTCAGAAAGGAGAGCCACACCTGGCCAACGCCCATTGTGGTCAGTCCGATGAGCAACATGCGCTTGACCCCCAGGCGTCCGAGCAGGCGCCGTGTGGCGAAGGTCGACGTCAGGACGACGGTTGCGGTTGACGGAATCAGGGAGAGGCCGGTGAGCACGACGCTCACCCCAAGCACACGCTGCATGTACAACGAGGTGAAGTAGACGTAGGCGGCGAGGACCGCACCCATCAGCACCATGGCTCCCACGGCAGCGCGGTGCGTCGGCGACGAAAAGTAGCTGAACGGCACCAGGGGAGCGGGAGTCGTGTGCTCGACCAGCACGAACAGCAGAGCGAGCAGCACAGCGGCTCCCAACGCCAGCACCGTTCCCAGCGATCCGAAGCCCTGCTGTTGCCCGCTGCTGAGTCCATAAATCAGAACGGCCGCCGATGCCGTAACCAGGGCAGCGCCGAGCACGTCAATGCGCTGTCTGCCGGTACTCTTGTCATCGGGGATCGCGCGCGGGATGAGGAGCAGCAGGATCGCGATGATGGGCAGGTTGACCAGGAAGATCGCGCGCCAGCCCAGGTATTGGGTGAGGACACCCCCGGCAATCACCCCAGCCGACGCGCCGCCGGCTGTCGTTGCCTGCCAGATGCTCAGCGCCCGGTTGCGTGCTGCTCCCTCAGCGTTGGCTGTGGTCAGTAGCGACAGCGCCGAGGGAGAGACGAACGCCGCTCCAGCACCCTGCACAAAGCGCGACAGGATCAGCATGAGCGGGGAGAGGGCCAGGCCACAGGTCAGCGAGGCAAGCCCAAAGAGCGTCAGCCCCAGCACGAGCAAGCGTCGTCGTCCCAGCAAGTCACCGACACGCCCTCCCAGCAGCAGGAGCGATCCGAAGGTCAACGCGTAGCCAGTCACCACCCATTGTAAGTCGGCGGCGGCGAACCCCAATTCCCGCTGCATAGTCGGAAGCGCGACATTGACGATGCTGAAGTCCAACTGAAGTACGAATTGCGCGGCGCAAATCAACGCGAGCGCACTAACGGCTGGACGCCGGATGATAGGTTGTGTTGAAGCGCTCATGGTTCGTGTCCCTCCAGTCGCCTGTGATTCTGCACTAGCTCTTGAGCCCCTGGGCGTATCGCCTGGCAATTTCATCCCAGTTGACGACATTCCACCACGCGGCGAGATAGTCGGGGCGGCGGTTCTGGTACTCGAGGTAGTAGGCATGTTCCCATACGTCGTTGCCCATGACAGGGTAGAGACCGTTCATCAACGGACTATCCTGATTGGCGGTCGAGGTGACCGAGAGCCTGCCGCTCTGGTCAAGCACAAGCCAGACCCAACCGGAGCCGAAGCGCTTGACACCTGCATCGTTAAAGGCTGCCTTGAACTGGTCAAATGAGCCGAAAGCCTGCTGGATGGCGCTGGCAAGTTCGCCGGTTGGTTGCCCACCGCCGTTGGGCTTCATGATCTGCCAGAACAGAGAGTGATTCGCATGACCACCAGCATTGTTCTGCACAGTCGTGCGAATGTTGTCCGGAACCCTGTTGATCTGCCGCACCAGGTCATCAACACTCATGTTGGCAAATCCAGTGTTGTGCACCGCGTTGTTCAGGTTGGTGACGTAAGCGGCATGGTGCTTATCATGATGCAGATGCATCGTCTGCGTATCGATGTAGGGCTCCAACGCGCTGTAGTCATACGGTAAAGGTGGAAGTTCAAAAGCCATCACTCTTCTCCTTAATCATTAGGTGGTACCTTGAGATGAGAAGTTTCATAACCCATTCCCTGAATGAGTCACCCTCTTCCCAATGGAGAGTCTAGAAGAATATCCGAGAGAAGTCACCGCCCATCAGATGGCATCTCACTTCCACTTACTTCCCTCCTGGATGTCTAGTGGCAGGGGCAGGTGCGAAAACCTGATCGTTTTCTGCTCACCCCTCTTCTGGTGGGTGTCGCAAGAGAGGGATCGATCGCCCCCAGCGCGCAAAGTGAAAAGCTAGAGATGCGAAGCGATGGGAAGTGACATGGCATCCGCTGGAGGCTGATTTCCCGCGCCCCTCCCAGTATACTCATAGCTACTGGATGCGCTCCACGCGGGTCCACGCTGGTTGCAGGGAGTCTGGGGAATGGCTGAGGTAGTCGGCCTTGAGAGGATAATTTAGCGAATATATATGAAGGAGTGGACTGTGGACACAACAATACGCGCGCAAGTAGCTATTCCAGCACGTATAGATCGGCTTCCCGTGAGCAGAGAAATCTGGGGTATTATGCTGCTCGCTGGTGTGGCGTGGCTGGTCGAGTCATACGATGTCGGCGTCATTGGCAACGTGCTTCCATCACTCCAGAGCGAATTTCATCTCGGGGCTTTTAGCGTAGGACTGCTCGCTATTGCATCGACCCTGGGCATCGTGATCTCTGTCATTCCTGCCGGGTGGTTGGCGGATAACATTGGCCGTAAGAAAATTCTCATTATTGGCACAGCCTGGTACTCGGTGTTTTCATTGCTCTGTGGGTTTGCGCCCACTCCAACCGCACTTGTACTCTTGCGCTTTGCTTCGGGTCTTGGCATGGGTGCTATCTTTCCCATTCCCTACGCTATGGTGGCAGAACTCACGCCACGGCACTTTCGCGGAGCAATGGCAAGCTTTCTCGACTCGTTCCTCTCCGTCGGCTACTTCGTGGCGCCACTTATCGCCTTTGCCCTTATTCCGCGACTGCCGCAAGATATCGGATGGCGCACGCTCTTCTACATCGGAGCCTTTCCTCTCGTTTATGTTCCCGTTCTACTCAAGTGGATGCCGGAATCACCGCGCTGGCTCGAGGTCAAAGGACGTACCTTCGAGGCTGATGCCATTGTGAGCAGGCTTGAACACGACATCGAGCGCAGAACAGGGGAACAACTCCCTCCACCGCAGTTTGAGGCAAAAAGTGATACCGGGAATCTTGACGATGGGGCGAACAGGAGTGCCAGGCAAAAAGGGCGTTACATCCAGATCTTTCACCGCCCCTTCCTCAAGCGTACAATGATGATGTGGATTGCTTTCTTTTGCATCTTGTTCATCTTCTATACCATTCAAACCTACACACCGACCGTCTTGATTCAAAAAGGCTATGGAAATGCAATGGCCTTCCTGCTCACTACGATCATCGTCATCGCCTCCATCCCCGGCAAATATGCTGCAGCGTTTGCCGTTGAGCGGTTCGGGAGGAAGGCAACACTCATCTGGTTTACAGGAGCTGCTGCCTTAGCTGCGGTACTCTTCGGCTTGTCACACAATCCCATACTTTCGCTCTCTTGTGGGATCGTCCTGGCATTCTTTGGCATCGGCGTCGATCCCGTGATCAAGATTTATGGCGCCGAGCAGTACCCGACCCGCATACGCGAGACCGGGATTGGCCTCTTTGAAGGCGTCGGCCGTTTCTTCGGTGGGGCGTTGGCTCCGTTTATCATGGCCTTCATCCTCGCTAGAGGCGGCGTACCTGTTTCTTACTTCTTCGTTGCGCTCGTTGCCCTTGTTGGCATCGGCACAGTTGCTTTGTTGGGCACAGAAACCAAAGGACGGACTATCGAACATTGAAAGACGGTTGGCAACGAGGCTTCGCCTCTACTGCTTCGCAGTCAGCCAACCGAAAGGAACGTATCGAACATGTATGATCTTCACAACCAACTTGTCCACTGGGCGACCATCGCCCCCGAACATAGCAGTATCGTCGAGGCCGAAACGGGCCGAAGCATAACGTACAGCCACTGCCTCTCAGCAGTGCAGAAGATGCGGCAATTTCTCGGCGTCCGGCCGCGCAACCTCATGCTCACCCTATCAGGCGGGATTGCCGATGCGGTGCTCTGGCTCAGTGCTCTGACCGGAGGGCACATGCTCGTCCCCCTGGCTCCCGATGCCGCAGAGGAAGAACGCAAACGCGCGGTCAGTATGTATAAACCAGACGTTCTGTTTGTGGAGCAGCCGGAAGAGGCGCTGGGCTTTCCTGGCGCCTCTGATGCCCAGATCGTCACCCGGCAAGCATGTGAATTGCTCATCGAGCACGCACGCACCGAACATATTTCTCCACTCCCATCTGTAAAGGGCCATGTCTGCCTCATGACCTCCGGCACCACCGGAGAGCCAAAGGGCGTGCTACTGGATCAGTATCAGATCGCCTGGACAGCGGATCACGTCCGCACGAGTCATCGGCTTTCTCCCGCTGATCGCGGCCTGACCGCCCTGCCTTTCTTCCACGTAAATGGCCCTGTTGTTGGTCTCTGCGCCTCCATCATGGCAGGCAGTACGATCGTCATCGCCCGCAAATTCAGTCGCAGTCACTTCTGGTCCTGGATTGAAGCGCATCAGGTAACCTGGGCCAGCATTGTACCAACAATTGTAACGATTTTGTTAGGGACCGACAAGCCAGCTTTCCTGCCAGGAGCGCTGCGTTTTATGCGCACGGGTGCGGCCGCGCTGCCCGCCAGTGATCTGCTGGCCTT
>WNGE01026103.1_pt1 | contig 11696 bp, 10 predicted proteins | sample 5400651 | NCBI WGS metagenome assembly WNGE01 (sample SAMN13153370, study PRJNA577476) | soil metagenome | isolation source: 60 cm soil or saprolite under grassland replicate 2 | place: USA:California | collected 2016-06-15 | reverse complement strand
ACGTACCGCCGCACCGCCGAGTCGGTCCAGCCGAGCCGGTAGGTGTGGAACCGCAGGTGCAGCAGCACCAGGGTGCGGACGTCCTGGACCACCTCGGAGGAGAAGCGCAGCTCCTGGAGCCGGCGCTCGGCCATCTTGGCGCCGACCACCTCGTGCAGGTGGAACGACACGCCATCGGGCCCCACCCGGCGGGTGCGCGGCTTGCCGATGTCGTGCAGCAGCGCGGCCAGGCGCAGCACCAGGTCCGGCCGGTCGGCGTCGAACGCCGTCGCCCGCTCGACCACCGCGATCGTGTGGGCGAGCACGTCCTTGTGGCGGTGCACCGGGTCCTGCTCCAGCGCCAGCGCCGGCAGCTCCGGGAGGAACTGGTTCGCGAGCCCCGTCTGCACCACCAGCCACAGGCCCTTCCCCGGAGCGCGGCCGCGCAGCAGCTTCTCCAGCTCGTCACGGATGCGCTCGCGGGAGACGATCTCCAGCCGGCCGACCCGCTCGGTGATCGCCTCGACGGTCTCCTGCGTCGGCACCAGCTCGAGCTGCGCCACGAAGCGGGCGGCGCGCAGCATCCGCAGGGGGTCGTCCTCGAACGAGGTCGCCGGGCTCGACGGCGTGCGCAGCCGGCGGTTGGCGAGGTCGGTGAGCCCGCCGAACGGGTCGATGAAGCGCCCGTCCGGCAGCCGGACCGCCATGGCGTTGACGGTGAAGTCCCTGCGGGCAAGGTCCTCCTCGACGCTGCGGCCGAAGGTCACCTCCGGCTTCCGGGAGTCCTCGTGGTACACGTCCGACCGGAAGGTGGTGATCTCCAGCCGCAGCGTGCCCTTGCGGACGCCGACGGTGCCGAAGCGGGCTCCCTGGAGCCAGACGCCGTCGTCCCAGCCTCCCGCCTTGACGATCTCGAGAATCCGGGTTGGGTCGGCGTCCGTGGTGAAGTCCACGTCGGGCGACGAGCGCTCGAGCAGGGCGTCCCGCACCGTGCCGCCCACCAGGTAGAGCTGGTGACCGGCGTCGGTGAAGCGCTCACCGAGCTCGCGCGCGACCTTGGCGAACGGCGACGCCTGCAGCAGCGCGCCGAGCGCCCGGCGCTGGGCTGAAGATAGGGAGGTCATGACCGGAAGGATACCGAGTGAGGGTCGGCTTCAGACCTCGCGAGGCGACCGTCGTGACGATTGGTTCCAGGGAAATCCTGATTCAAGGGGTTTAGGAGGAAACCAGGCAGGGCAACCATCTTCGGAACAGGAGGTGGTCGGATGCAGGAAGCCAGGAAAATGAGCCGGGCCGAGGCGGGCCGGAAGGGTGGGCAGACCACAAAGAAGCGATACGGAGACGACTTCTTCGGCAAGATCGGACGCCTTGGCGGCAGGAAGGGCGGCGAGACCACCAAGCAGCGCTACGGCATCGAGTTCTACCAGCGGATCGGCCGCAAGGGCGGCTCCCGCTAGGCGCGACCCCCCCGCGAAGCTGGAGCCTGTAGCCGCACGGCCGAGATCGAACCCTCGGCCGTCGCGGCTATACTCTGCTTTCCGTCTCGGTACGTGATGACCGAATCCCATGGTGGAGAGGCTGTGCGCTCCAGCATCGACGTCCACAATCATCTGTTGGCTGACGACATCCCACATGAGGTCTCCCAGCTCTCCGGTCCGTTGCGCGATCTCAGCGCGGCGCCGGCGGTGCTCGGGCTCGAGGGGGTCACCGTCGGCAAGCCCACCGTCCTGACCAACGGCGACGACGGGGTGGTGCTGGTCCTCGCCCCAGCCGAGGAGGACGTGGACGTCGCCCAGGTCGCGGAGCTGCTCGGCCGCCAGGAGCTGCACCCGATCGAGCCGGACGAGGCACCGGGCCTCACCGGCTACCTGCTCCCGTTCGTGCCCCCGGTGGCGCTCGAGTGCCCCGTCACGGTCGTGCTCGACGAGCAGCTCGCCCATCAGGACGTGGTCTACACCGCGGCCGGCGAGCCCGGGGTGATCCTCAAGGTCCGCGGCGTCGACCTCGTCAAGGTCACCAGCGCAGTCGTCTCGCCGGTGACCGGGACGACCGAGCGGTAGGCCTCCTGGCGGGATAGGCTGCACCCATGCGAACCGCCCGAGCTGTCTCGGCCGGTGGGGTGGTGCTCAGCGAACCCGCGGCCGACGCCCAGGTCGCGCTGATTGCGCGGCGCTCCGCCGGTGGAGCGCTGCAATGGACCCTGCCGAAGGGAACCCAGGAGCCGGGGGAGAGCATCACCGACACGGCCCTGCGCGAGGTAAGCGAAGAGACCGGCCTCAAGGTGGAGCTGCTCAGCGAGCTCGAGACCATCGACTACTGGTTCGTCTGGAGCCCAGAGCAGACCCGCTACCACAAGTTCGTCCACTACTACCTGATGCGCGCGACCGGGGGAGACCTGTCACGGCACGACAGCGAGTCGGAGGAGGCGCGCTGGTTCGCCGTCGGCGACGCCGGGCAGGTCATGGCCTTCGACAACGAGCGGCATCTGCTCGACCTGGTGCCGGTCGCGCTCGGCCGCTGGAGCGCCCGCCAGTGAGCGCCGGCACCACCGCCGCGGCGCCAGCCCACCGCTGGTGCCTGGCGACCCTCGGGCTGCTCGGGGCAGTGCTGGCGATCGTGGGGACGGCGCTTCCGGCGCGAGCGCAGCAGAGCGGCACGTCGAGCGACCCGAAGATCGAGCTGACCCTCCAGGCCATCTCGTCGGTCACCGGGCCCAAGACCCCGCTCGCCTACCGCCTGGCCGTCCGCAACACCGGCTCGGCGGAGCTGCGCAACCTGCGGATCCAGGCGAGCATCGGCGAGCCCATCGGCACCCGCTCCGAGCTGGAGCAGCTCGCCAACGAACCCGACAGCCAACCCGGAGGCCTCGCCCCGATCCAGTCGTGGTGGCCGGGCGACGGCAGCGCGGTCGTCGCCCCCGGAGCCACGCTCGGGCTGCCGGTGCACTCGGAGCCGCTGCCCACCTGGCTGCTGATCCGGACACCCGGGATGGTCCTGCCGCTGGTGCTGCGGGTGAGCGCGTCCAGCGACCAGGGGCCGGCCTCCAGCCGCCTGACCACCTTTGTGGTCGCCACCGCCGGCAAGGTCCATAGCCCGCTCCGGATCTCGCTGCTGGTGCCGCTGCACGAGCAGACCCACCGCAACCCCGCGGGGGACTTCGTCGACGACAAGCTCGGCAAGCTGCTGGCCGCGAACGGATCGCTCGGCGCGATCGCCGCGGAACTTGCCCGGCCCGACGCGCCCAAGGTCAGCCTGCTGATCGACCCCCTGCTCACCGACGAGGCCACCGCCATGGGCGGGAGCTGGAAGCTCAAGCGGGGCGGCCGCACCGAGACGGTCTCGGCCGGGGATCCACGCTCCCTGGCCGCCAAGAAGTTCCTCCAGGACCTACGCGTGGCCGCCAGCCACAACCTGCCGGCCGCCCTCCCGTACGCCAACGCCGACCTGCCGTCGCTGGTCCGGGCCGGCTCCGACGCGGAAGCCCTGGCGCCGCTGCTGTATGCCCGCAAGCACCTCAAGGAGTGGCTCGGACCGGACCCCGACTCCTCGCTCGCCTGGCCCGTACCCGGCGCGATCGACGCCGCCACCCTGAAGGTGCTGGCCGACGCGGAGGCCGAATCGGTGGTGCTCGACTCCCACCTGCTGCCGACCTCGGCCTCGACCACCCAGAACGCCACCGTGGACCTCGGCTCGGGCCTGGGCGGGCTGGAGCGCGCGCTGGTCCCCGACCCGGCGCTGTCGGCCGCGCTGGCCGATCCCAAGGGGCGCTCGGAGCCGGCCCAGTGGGCCCAGCGCGTCCTGGCGGAGACCGCGATGACCTGGCTGGAGCTCCCCAACGGCGCCAGCCGCGGGATCCTGCTGGCACCGCCGCAGGACTGGCGCCCGACCCCCGGCTTCTTCCGTCTGCTGGTCCGGGGGCTGGCGGGCGTGCCCTGGCTCGACCTGATGCCCGCCCAGGAGCTGGCCACCCAGGTGCCGCAGGGACCAGGCAAGGGCGACCGCCCGCTGGTGCCCTACACCCAGGCCGACGTGAGCCTCGGCCTGGCAGCCAGCTACCTGCACAACGTCTCGAGCGTGAACTCGAAGCTCACCAGCTTCAGCCGGATGGTCCCGGGCTTCCCGGAGCTGGACGACTTCGACCGCGACCTGCTGATCGCCCAGTCGAGCGACTGGCGGACGCCTTCGGGCCGGGCCAAGGGCTCCAGCTTCGTCCGCGCCGTCGGCCAGGGCATGCGAGCGGTCCAGCGGCAGGTCGGGGTGCAGCGCACCCGCGTCACGCTCACCTCCAGGAACGGCGCGATCCCGATCACGGTGACCAACGCCAGCTCGCAGCGGCTCATCGTGGTGCTGCGGCTGTCGTCGCCACGTGTCGACCTGCCGAAAATGAGCGAGCCGTTCACGGTGAACCCCAAGGAGCAGGTCACCCGCAGGCTCGAGGTGGGGACCAGGACGACCGGGACCTTCCCCATTCGGGTTGACGTCTTCACCCCCGACGGCAAGGTGAACATCGCCCGCGACCAGGTCACGCTGGTGTCGACGGCGTTCAACCGGGTGGCGCTGATCCTGGCGGGCGGCGCCGGCGGGTTCCTGCTGCTGTGGTGGGGCAGGAAGACCGGCCGGCGGCGCCGGCGGGTCGACCCCCCGGCCAAGACGCCGGAGGGCGCGTCGTGAGGAGGACCCCGGTGGAGCCGGAGCCGAACCAGGAGGTGCAGGTGCAGGTCAGCCAGCCTGCCGAGCCGAGCCTGGCGCGCTCCACCCTGCTGATGGCCAGCGGGACGCTGCTGTCGCAGCGAGAGCCGGCTCGCCGACGTCTACAACGTCGCCAACACCACCCCGAACATCATCTACGAGCTGGTGCTCGGCGGGATCCTCTCGTCGATCTTCGTGCCGGTGTTCGTCGAGGTGCGCCGGACCCGCGGCTTCCGGCAGGCCAACTACGTCGCCAACGCGGTCATGACCATGGCGTTCGTGACCCTCAGCCTGCTCGCACTGGTGACGGTGCTGGCCGCACCGTGGATCATCCGCCTCTACATCCACTCGGGCAGCCCGGCCGAGCGTGCGGAGGCCCAGCACATCGGCGGCCAGCTGCTGGCGATGTTCATGCCGCAGATCGTGTTCTACGGCGTCGGCTCGGTCATGACCGGGCTGCTCAACGCCAACCGCCGCTTCGGCGTGCCGATGTACGCGCCGGTCCTGAACAACCTGGTGGTGATCGCCGTCGGGCTGACCTTCCACGCGCTGGTCGGCGGCAAGGTCCCCCAGCTGAGCGAGCTGACCGCGGGCGAGAAGGCGCTGCTGGGAGTGGGCACCACGCTCGGCGTGGTGGCCATGACCATGGTGCAGTGGCCCTTCCTGCGGCGCATCGGCTTCCGCTTCATGTTCGTCTGGAACCTGCGCGACCGGGCCATCCGCCAGATGGCGCGCCTGTCGGCCTTCACCGTCGGCTACGTGGTGACCAACCAGCTCGGCTACCTGGTCATCCCCCTGCTCGCCTACGGCGTGCAGGGCGGCTACACCGCCTACACCACCAGCTTCACCTTCTTCCAGCTCCCGCACGGGGTGTTCGCGGTGTCGGTGATGACCGCGCTGCTGCCGCCGCTCAGCGAGCAGGCGGTCGCCAAGGACTGGCGTTCGTTCCAGGTCACCCTGGCGCGCGGCATCCGCCTGACCGCCGCGATCCTGCTGCCGGCGACCATCGGCTACCTCGTCCTGGCCGAGCCGATCGTGCACCTGCTGCTGGCGCACGGGGTGGTCAGCCCGGACTCCAAGAGCACCCTCCTGCTCACCAGGACGATGGTGATGTTCGTGCTGGGCCTGGTGCCGTTCTCGACCTTCCAGCTCCTGCTGCGGGCCTTCTACGCGCTGCAGAACACCCGCACCACCTTCCTGGTGAACATCGTCTCGACCGGCACCAACGTGGTGGCGGACCTGCTGCTGTTCTGGCTGCTGCCCAAGGACTGGAAGGTGGCTGGGCTGGCGCTTGGCAGCAGCATCGCCTACACGGTCGGCTCGGTGCTGCTGCTGTCCCGACTGGTGCCCAGGATCGGCGGCCTGGAGCTGCGGCCGCTGCTGCGGGTGCTGGCGCGGATGCTGCTGGCCAGCCTGATCATGGGCGCGGTCACCGCCGTGGTCGCCGGGCTGGTCGCGGGGGTGGTGGGCGAGCGGACCGTCGGCTCCCTGTTCACCGTCCTCGCCGGGGTCACCGTCGGTCTGGGGACGTACCTGCTCGCGGCGAGATTTCTCGGCATCAACGAATTGGGCCTGGTGATGGGCATGGTCCGCCGTCGGATCGCTCGGAGTACCTGAAACCCTCAGCTCACTAAATACCCTCGAAATGCTTGACCTTGCCTCGGTGTGGTGGCAGAACTGGACGCGGCCGCTGCCCCGACACTGAGGAGCTTCCCCTGCTTCCCGTGCATCCTCCGCGTCCGCCGTACCGTGCTGCCATCGCTTGCCTCGCGACCTTCGGGCTCGTGATGAGCCTCGCGCAGCCTGCCCATGCCAGCGCCGGCCCGGCCTCGCCGGCCGCCAGGATCGCCCGGCTGCGGGCCGAGGCGACCAGGGTCCAGGCGGACATCGACCACATGAACGACCAGATCGAGATCGTCGTCGAGCAGTACAACGCCAACCACGAGGCGCTGACCCGCACCCAGGCCGCGCAGGCGGAGACCGCGCGGCGCATCGCCCGGGCCGAGCGCGATCTGGCCGCCAGCCGCCAGCAGCTCGACGAGCGGGTGTGGGCCGTCTACACCGGCGGGTCCCGCGCCGGCGCCATGGCCGAGCTGCTCGGTGCCACCAGCCTGCACGAGGCCCTGACCACCGAGAAATACCAGGAGGGCGTGGTGGCCGCCGACCAGGCCGTGATCGCCAGGGTCGAGCGGGCCAGGCTCGGGCTCGAGGCCCTCGCCAAGGAGCAGGCTGCGCAACGGCACGCCCAGGAGGACCTCCAGGCCCGCCTCGCGCAGCAGCGTGGCGAGATCGACGACCGGCTCGCCGAGCAGCGCGCCTACCTCGCGCGGCTGACCGTGGCGGTGCGGCGGGCGGTGGCGGCGGAGCGCAGGCGCCAGGAGGAGCTGCGCCGCCGGGCGATCGCGCGGCGGCTGGCCGCCCTGCGCGCCGCCAAGATCCGCGCCGAGCGGGAGCGCGCGGCCGCGGCCGCCAAGGCCCGCGCCGCGGCGACGGCACGTGCCCGCGCCATCGCGGCGGCCAAGGCCCGTGCGGCCAAGGCCGGGACGCTGCGCACCGGCCCGCCCGCCCACAAGGGCGGGCGGGCTGCGGGCCGGGGCGGTTCGGTGATTGCCGCGCGGGCGACCGCCTTCGCGCTCGCCCAGGTCGGCAAGCCCTATCAGTGGGCGGCGACCGGGCCGGGCAGCTTCGACTGCTCGGGACTGACCCAGGCCGCCTACCGCAGCGCCGGCCTGGCCATCCCGAGGGTCGCGGCCGCCCAGTGGTCCAGCGGCCAGCACGTCGACCTGGGCGATCTCCAGCGCGGAGACCTGGTCTTCTTCGCCTACGACCGCCAGAACCCGACCACCATCCACCACGTCGGCATGTACCTCGGCGATGGCCTGATGGTCGAGGCGCCCTTCACCGGCGCGGACGTTCGGGTCAGCTCGATCGGCCGGAGCGACTACATCGGCGCGGTCCGCCCAACTGATTGACGGCGACCTGGGGACGAACAAGCGGTGAGGTCGGCGACGCCTGCTAGACTTCCAGAGTCAACGAGTCCAGGGATCCGGTGTCCCGCTGCCCTCCAGATGAGCATGTCGCAGGTCGGCTCCGGTCTACCCCGTCTCCTCGCTGAGCGCTACGAGCTCGTCGAGCAACTTGCCTCGGGGAGCATGACGAGCGTCTGGCGCGGTCACGACCGCGTCCTCGGTCGAGACGTGGTGGTCAAGGTGCTGCATCCCGACCTGGCCGCGGATGCCGGCCTGCGTGGGAGTTTCCACCAGGAGGCCATCAATGCGGCCCGCCTCACGCACCCCAATATCGTCGCGCTGTACGACACCGGCGAGCAGGAGGGCGTGAACTACATCGTCATGGAGCTGGTCGACGGGCCCACCCTCCGCGACGTGCTGAACAGCCAAGGTCCGCTCCCTCCGGCGAAGGCGGCGCGCCTGGCCAGCGAGGTCGTCCACGCGCTCGAGTACGCCCACCAGGCCGGCGTCATCCACCGCAACCTGAAGCCCGCCAACATCCTGTTCTGCGACGACGGCAGCGTGAAGGTCGCCGACTTCTCGATCGCCAAGGCAGCCACCGGCGACGATCCCGGCGGCACCGGCGAGTTGCTGGCCGCCGGCGGCTACATCGCGCCTGAGGCCGCCGACGGCGGCGACCCGGACGGGCGCGCCGACGTCTTCGGGCTGGGTGCCTGCATGTTCGAGATGCTGACCGGACGGCCGCCCGGGACGGTGCCGTCCCGGGGCAACAACGGCCCGCTCTCGCCCCGGGCGATCCGGGCGGGCGTTCCCCGCGAGCTGGACGCGGTCGTGCTGAAGGCGATGATGCTCGATCCCCGCGACCGGTACCCGACCGCCGCGGCGATGGGCTCGGCCCTGGCCAGGGCCGCCGCCTGGGATGGCGAGCGGGGGTCGTTGCTGGTCGAGCAGCCGCTGGCGCTGCCGCCCAGCGAGCATGCGCCGGCTCCGGGTTTCCTGCGGCACGAGGGCCGCTGGCTCGGCTGGACACTGGTGGTCGTCGGTCTGGTGGCGGCGCTGGTGGTGATCGGCGCCAGCCTGAACAGGAACGGCATCATCAGCCTCCCGGGCACGCACCAGACACCGGGGAGCACAGCGCCCAAGACCACCTCGCAGCCGGCCACGTTGCTGCCGATCACGAACGCGCAAGCGTATGACCCGTTCGGCAAGCCGCCCACCGAGAACGACGCCCACGCGAACAGGGCGATCGACGGTGACGTCCAGACCGCATGGGAGACCGAGCACTACTCCTCCCCGGACTTCGGCAGGCTCAAGCAGGGCCTCGGGATGGTGCTCGACCTCGGCAGCTCGAAGCGGGCGCGCCAGCTCCAGCTCCAGCTCGTCAACGGCGGGGCGAGCGTCGAGGTGTACGGGTCGGATTCGGTGCCCTCCAGCTTCGACGGGTGGACGGCGAACCGGCTCGCGAGCCGCCCCGACGCGCCGCAGCGCTCGACCCTGGACTTCTCCGGCGACGCCAGCTACCGGTACTACCTGATCTGGTTCACGCAGCTCCCCGCCGGGGATGGCGGCTACCAGGACGGCATCGCCGAGGCCACGCTGAGGTCGTGAACGGCGCCAGCGACGAGGAGCTGCTGGCCGCCCATCTCGAAGGCGACCGGACGGCCTTCGGTGAGCTGATGACCAGGCACGAGCGCCGCATCTACGGGCTCTGCTTCCGGATCCTGGGCAACCGCGAGGACGCCGAGGACGCCACCCAGGAGGCCTTCATCGGAGCGCTCCGCCGAGCCGGCGCCTTCCGCGGCGAGGCCGCCTTCTCGACCTGGCTCTACCGGATCGCCGTCAATGCCGCCACCGACCAGGCCAGACGCCGCGGCCGTGCCCGCACGACGCCGCTGGAGGCCGAGGAGACTGGTCAGGGTGCCGCGGCCGTCGGCGACCCCGGCGCCGTGGTGGCCACCACCCTGACCGTGCAGGCCGCGATGCGGGCGGTGCCGGAGGACTTCCGGGTCGCCCTGGTCCTGTGTGACTTGTACGGGTTCGGGCACGCGCAGGCCGCCGAGATCCTCGGGATCCCGGTCGGGACCGTCAAGAGCCGGGTCTTCCGCGGGCGGCTCGCGCTCGGGGAGCGGCTCGCCGAGCGGGACGACCGTCGGGGAACCCAGGCGACCGTCGCAACGTCCGAATCAGCGGAAGCGGAACGTCACCACAACGAGGAGTAGCCCCAGCGTGCCCGTCCATCCCACCCTGTCCGGGCCGGGTGACGCCCGCGTCGAGGCGCACGTCTCCGGCTGCCGGGACTGCGCCGGGCTGCTCGCCGCGGTGGAGCGGGGACGCGCGGCGCTCGCCGGGCTCGCCGAGCTCGCCGAGGTGGAGCCGCCCGCCGGTCTGCACGAGCGGCTCGCCGCCGCCATCGAGCGCGAGGCTGCCGCGTCCACGCCCGCCGGCGCCGGCGACGGGGAGCGGGGCCGTCACCTGGCGGCCGCTGCCGCCGGGGTCGACGGCCGCCACGGGCATCGCGCGGCCGCCGCCGCCAACGGGGACGGGCTGGGGGAGTCCGCCTCCATCTCGGAGCCGATCCCGCTGGACGGTCGGCGCCGTGGACGCCGGTCGCCGGGCGGGCGCCGCCGGATCGCCGTGCTGAGCACGGCCGCCGCCCTCATCCTGCTGGTCGTCGGGCTGGTCCCGCTGCTCCGCCACGGGGGCGGGCAGACGATGGCAACTCAAGGCGCCGGTCGGGGGGCCGGCTCCGCGTCCAGGGCGCTCGGTGGGAGCGCGGAGGGAACGCTGCCGGTCTTCTCCGCGCCGGACGGGTACTCGGGGACGGCTCTCCAGTCCGCGCTCGTCGGCAACCCCGAGGTCCGCTCCGCTTACCGCGCAGCCGCCGGCGCCGGCCCCCGACAGTTCTCCGGGAGCGGGCAGCCCGGTACCGCGACCCCGAAGCTCGACTCCGGGGGAGCGTCCGGGGGGACCGCGAAGGGTTCCGGCGGCGCGGGCAGCGGTTCGGGCAGCGGGGACGCCGGCGGTGGGACCGCCGGCGCTCAGGCCCAGTCCAGCCTGCAGCAGAGCGCCTGCGTGACGAGCGCCCGGGCACAGGCGGGGGATCAGGGGCTCCAGCCGGCCTTCTTCGTGAACCCCACCGTCTACCGGGGGAGGGCCGCGACCGTCCTGGTCACCGTGCGCCTGGGCGCTCCGGACCAGGCGGACCTGTGGGCCTTCCCGCTGGACAACTGCTCCGCCCAGCCGTTCGCGCACGATCCCGTGACGGTCACACCGCCCTGACGCCGTCCTGATCGCGGCGACCGGCGGGCCTGGTCACCAGATGCCGCTTGCCCGCACGAACGCCACGCCGCCGCCGACCGCCAGGAACAGCAGTACCTGCGGTGCCAGCAGCGGAATGCTGAAGACGATGGCGATGCAACCCAGACCGATCACCAGCGACGCGGCCGCGATCGCTCCGAGCCGGGAGTGGACCCGCTTGCGGGCGGCCTGGCGGACCGCCTCGCCGACCAGGAAGCCGTACCCGGCCGCCAGCAGGATCCCTCCGAACAGGCCCACCTTGAGGAGCACCAGCGCGCCGACCGCCGCCACCGCGAGGCCGGCTCCGAACGCCCTGAGCAGCAGCAGCGAACCGGGGTAGCCCCGCGCTCGCGTCGACTGCCTGGCACAACGCGGGCATTTCTGTCCAACGACCGTGCTCACCATGCAGTGCGCGCAGATCGGATCACCGCAGTTCGAACAGGTGAGTCGCGTCTCGACGTCAGGATGGTTGACGCACGCGGGAACGACGGGCGCCGAGTCAGTTGCCATAGCATTCTCAATATACGAGGAAACCTCGATAACCGTGCGACCCACTTTGGGACCTTTGACCTGGTGGCCGGGCCCCGTGTGGAATAGGGGCACGCTGGAGACCGTTCTGCTGAGAGCGCCCCCGGCACACCGGGCGCCCCAAATTTCGTCAAGGAGGCTCACAGGGCTGATGGCCACGTCTCGAACCACCGCTGCTGTCCTGATCGTCGGTTCGGGTCCGGCTGGCTTGACCTCCGCGCTCTACGCGGCACG